>Ga0070726_10005031_pt1 | contig 10238 bp, 12 predicted proteins | sample tdAd471_FD_67275 | JGI IMG/M metagenome (GOLD analysis project Ga0070726, IMG submission 67275) | Marine sediment microbial communities from the Atlantic coast under amendment with organic carbon and nitrate - tdAd47.1 | ecosystem: Environmental > Aquatic > Marine > Coastal > Sediment | place...
AGCTCGTCGAGCCTGAAGACAATGGATCCATCCGGGTTGCGGATCTCACTCTCCGTCATACGGAATTCAAGCGCGTCGTAAGGTGATTGGCCGTCGGTCGTGTAGTGTCGCGAAATACGCATCATTCCCCCGAATAGATGACTAGGGTTTACAACTCATGTTTTGATGGACCTTTGACGGCCCCCCGGTTGCCCTACGGCGGCGGTTTTCCGCAGCTCGAAGTTCTAAAGTGCGAGAACACTAGATATCGTGTCTGCCCAGGTGCAACGTTCGATATCTAGACATAGCTAGGATTCAGGTTCAACAAGATTTCGCGTCTCGGGGGTCAAAAAAACGCAATATTTTGGGTTGACTTTTTAAACGACCTTTTACGGGCCGCAGAATTCCGGGGATAACTCTGCGCCGTCCACAAATGGGTTTATTCATCGCCGCCGGACACGGCGATACGTCGATTTTTTTAACCAAAGCGTGCCGCGAAAGGTCCGAACCGGCGGACTCTCAGGCGAAATATTGTTAATCGCTGAAACCGTCCACCTGAAACAACTTTTCCCAGCACGCGGAATGCGTGGACGATTCGACAAAAAGTCGCCCCGCTGGAGGCGGCGATTCCGCTCCTCGTCAAAGTGGCGGTCATGTGTTCGGACTTCTCTTGCCGCCACTTGGGCTAAATGCGATATTGTCTGCGCGCACCCGGACGGTGCCGGGGTCACATCCGTGGCACACGCAAACAGATTTGAACGGATACGTACATTGGCGAGCATCGGTACTCTTATCTATACGTGGATCAACGGCCGTCAGGTCGGGGCAGATGAGTTCGGCAACCGCTATTTCGAAGCCAAGAACGGCGCCACGCTGCATGGCCGGCCGCGCCGCTGGGTGCTGTTCAAGGGTAGCGTCGAGGCATCGAAAGTGCCGCCGGAATGGCATGCATGGCTGCACCACATGACGCCGGAGCCGCTGACCGACGAAGCCGCCAAGTCGCGACCGTGGCAGAAACCGCACCAACCCAACATGACCGGAACCATCCGCGCCTATCGGCCCAAGGGGCACGACTTCAAGGGTGGGCAGCGTGCGCACGCCACCGGCGATTACGAGGCGTGGTCCCCCGAATGAATGTCGAAGTGAAGGAAATCACCGTCGGGGCTGTCGTCTTCGCGGTTTTCCTGGGCGTCATGGCCTATGTCTACGGCGGCCAGAACGATATCGCCGATGCCGGTGCCGGGACTCGTGTTTCCGCCAGCTTCAACCGTATCGACGGCCTGGTCGAGGGCGATCCCGTGTATCTTTCCGGGGTGCGCATCGGCTCGGTCGAGAAAATGTGGCTGAACAAGGATTTTCGCGCCGTCATCAGCTTCTGGATCCGCGACGGGATAAATATCCCCAAGGATAGTTCCGCCGCCATTCACACCGACGGCCTGTTCGGCTCGAAATTCGTCGTCCTCGAGCCGGGGGCAGAAGAAGCGCCGCTGACCGACGGCAGCGTCATCACCTTTACGCAGGATGCGGTCGTGGTATCCGAACTGCTGGACCTGATCATTTCCGAAGGCAAGGCGAACCGCGCACAGCAGAAGAACAAGCAGGGTAGCCAGTAAACGGCGACCCAACCGGGAGATATTGACGATGGGAAAAAATGCGGTCGAAACGATCCTGGGTGCGGTGGTCCTCGTCGCGGCGATCACGTTTCTCGTCTTCGCGTTGAACACCGCGCAGGTGCGTACCGTGCAGGGCTATAATGTGTCGGCGGCATTCTTCAAGGTCGGGGGGCTGACCAGCGGCAGCGATGTCCGCATCAACGGCATCAAGGTCGGCACCGTCAGCGATCTGGAACTGGACGGCGGCACATTCGACGCCGTGGTTTCGATGTCGATCCGTGACGACGTGAAGATTCCGACCGACAGCGTTGCCGCCATCGGCAGTTCCGGGATTGTCGGCGGCAAGTTCGTCAGCATCCAGCCCGGCGGCTCGAAAGAATATTTGCCGGAGAACGGCAAGATTTCCCGGACCAAGGATTTCAAGTCCCTCGAAGACCAGGTCGGCGAGATCATCTTCCTGGCGACCGGAGGCGGGAGCTGATTTTCGCCACCATCCGCGATTTCATGGTGCGCACGCGTGCCGTGGCGGGACTGGCGGCGGGGCTCGTCGCGCTCTTCACGGTTGTGCCCGGTCATGCCGATCCGCATGCGGTCGCCGTGCTGCAGACCCTGGACAAGGTCACGGCGCGGGTCCGGACCATCGACGTGCGCGTCGGCACCACGGTCCGCTTCGGCACGCTACTGATCCGCGTCGATCACTGCGACAAACGCCCACCTGAGGAAACACCGGAAAGCACGGCCTTTCTTGAAATCGCCGAACAGCGCCCGGGCGAGCAGCCGGTGCTGACCTTCGCCGGATGGATGTTCGCGTCCAGCCCGGCGCTGAATGCACTCGAACATCCGGTCTATGACGTCTGGGTGCTGGACTGCAAGGAACGCATCGACACCGGAAACTGAAGCTCTGCGCCCATGTGCCGGACGCCATCAGCGATGGGGCAACAAGGCCCGTGCGGCTTTGGTATGGACCCCGGCCTTTCGCTTCGCTACAGCCGGGAAAGAGCCGGTTACGAATCTTTCGACTGGAACATCCGTTCGAATTCGGCATTCAGGGTCTCGTCGTCGATGTCTGCGGGGAAAAGGCAATGCACGGCAAGGGCCGCTTCGAGCTTTTTCAGAAACTCCCGTGCCGGAATTTCGACAGCGCCGAGAGTCTGCAGGTGGTCGGTGACGAATTGCGTATCGAGCAGCTTGAAGCGGCCGATCCGGAGCCGCGCGCAAAGATGCATCAACGCGACCTTGGAGGCATCCGTGGCGCGCGAAAACATACTTTCGCCAAAGAACACGCCGCCCAGCGCAACGCCGTAAAGCCCGCCGGCAAGTTCGCCGTCGATCCAGCTTTCGACGCTGTGCGCATAGCCCATACGGTGCAACTCGTTGACCGCCTGTTCGATCTGCGGATTTATCCATGTTTCGCCCCGATCCGGGGTGCGTTTGGCGCATTCGGCGACGACGTTGGTGAAGTCGTGATTGCAGCGCACCTCGAACGCGCCGCGGCGAATGGTTTTTCTGAGGCTCTTTGAAATGTGCAGGGAATCGAGGGGGAGAACGCCGCGGTTGCGGGGATCGATCCACGAGATCGTCGTCGCGGTGCGGCTTTCGGCCATCGGGAAGACGCCGACCGTATAAGCCCTGAGCAGAAGCTCCGGTGTCAGTTCGAAGTCGTCTGAATGGCGGTTGCTCATCGTCCTCCGTTGGCTTCGATGCGCTTCAGATATTCTTCCAGCCAGTGGATATCGTACGCCCCGTTGATGAAATCGTCATTCAAAATCAGTTCCTGATGCAGCGGGATCGTCGTCTTGACCCCGTCGATGACGAACTCGGTCAAAGCGCGTCTGAGTCGCATCAGGCATTCGCCCCGGTTGCGGCCGTGCACGATCAGTTTGGCGATCATGCTGTCGTAATGGGGCGGCACGCGGTAGCCGGAATAAAGCCCGCTGTCGACGCGCACGCCAAGCCCGCCCGGCGCATGATACTCGTTCACCAGTCCCGGCGACGGCGCGAAGGTAAAGGGATCCTCGGCATTGATGCGGCATTCGATGGAATGGCCCTGAAAGCGGACGTCTTCCTGCGTATAATGCAGCGGCTCGCCTGCGGCGATGCGGATCATCTCGCGGACCAGGTCCAGACCGGTGACGGCTTCGGTGACAGGGTGTTCGACCTGCAGGCGGGTATTCATCTCGATAAAAAAGAACTCGCCGTTCTCGTACAGGAATTCGACCGTCCCGGCAGACCGGTAGCCGAGTTTGCGGACGGCGTCGGCGACGGTCTTGCCGATGGCATCGCGTTCCTGAGCATTCAGCGCGGGCGAGGGGGATTCTTCGAGAACTTTCTGGTGACGCCGCTGCAACGAACAGTCGCGCTCGCCCAGGTGCACCACGTTGCCTTCCTGATCGGCCAGCACCTGAACCTCGATATGGCGCGGGCGGTCCAGATAGCGCTCCATATAAACGGCACCGTTGCCGAACGAAGCCTCGGCCTCGTTTCTGGCGACGTCGAAGGCGTCGTGCAGGTCTTCCTCGCTGAGCGCGACCTTCATGCCGCGCCCACCACCGCCGGCTGCTGCTTTGATCAACACCGGATAGCCGATTTCGTCGGCCCATTTCTTGGCGTGCTCGAAATCCATCACTTCGCCGTCGGAGCCCGGCACGCAGGGGATGCCGGCGTCGCGCGCCGCCTGTTTGGCGGTAATCTTGTCGCCCATCAGACGGATGTGGTCCGCCGTCGGGCCGATAAAGGTGATACCGTGCTCGTCGACCATCTCCGCGAAGTCGGCATTTTCCGAGAGGAAGCCGTAACCCGGATGGATCGCGTCGGCACCGGTGATCGACGCCGCTGACAGAATCGCCGAGGTGGAAAGGTAGCTGTCCTTTGCCGCCGGCGGACCGATGCAGACACTTTCGTCGGCAAGACGCACATGCATGGCGTTGGCGTCGGCGGTCGAATGCACGGCGACGGACTGTATCCCCATTTCGCGGCACGCCCGCAAGATGCGGAGCGCGATTTCGCCGCGATTGGCGATGAGGACCTTTTCGATCATTCAGATATTCTCGTTCACTCGATGATGACCAGCGGTTCGCCGAATTCGACCGGCGTGCCGTCGCTGACCAGGATGCGCTTGACCGTGCCCGAGCGGGTGGCCGCAATCGGGTTGAAAACCTTCATCGCCTCGATCAGCAACAGCGTGTCGCCTTCCTTGACGGTATCACCCTCGTTGCAGAACGCGTCGCTCTTGGGGTCCGGCGACAGATAGCAGACGCCGACCATCGGCGACGTGACGGCGCCCGGGTGACTGGCGGGATCGTCGACCGCCGGTGCGCTGCCGGCCGCCGCCGGGGCGGCCATTGGCGCGGGTGCGGCATAGGACACAGCAGTGCCGCCGCGTGCGACGCGAATCTTGCTGTCGCCTTCTTCGATCTCGATTTCACCGAGACCCGTTTCGTCGAGCAATCCGGCGAGTTTTCGGATCAGGTCCTCGTTGACCTGCACGCCGGATTTCGGTTCCTTAGCCATACTTTACGTTCCCCCGTCTAGCCGTCGGGCGACGGCTTCCAGTGCCAATTCATACCCCAGCGAACCGAGACCGCAAATCATGCCGTCCGCGGCGCGGGCGATATATGATTTATGGCGAAACGATTCGCGCTGGTGAATATTCGATAGATGAACCTCGACGATCGGCATATCGCAGGCATTCAATGCATCCAAAAGCGCCACCGATGTATGTGTGTAGGCGGCGGCGTTGATGATGATACCTTGCGCCGATTTGCGGGCGTCCTGTATCCAGCCGACCAGCTCGCCTTCGATATTGGACTGGCGGAAATCGACGCTTACCCCAAGGGTTTCGCCACGCGCCCGGCACCTGGCTTCGATGTCCGCCAGGGTCTCGGTGCCGTAAATTTCCGGCTCTCGGGTCCCCAACATGTTCAGGTTAGGCCCGTTCAATATCAAAATCGTGCTCGGCATTACGTAATTGCGTCCTTACAGCCCTTGAAAGGCAAGGAGATTCGGTATTTTTATATCACGCCGCACGCATGGGGAAACAGGACGAATTCTCAGGCACGCCACGTTGAAAAACCGCGGTCCCCGCCCCATACTCTTGGACAGGCAACAGGAAAGACAAATGAACATTACGATCAATGGAGAAACCCGCGAATTCGGCACCGAACTGAGCGTCGACGGCGTGCTGCGTGAAATCGGTCTCGACCCCTCGAAAGTCGCGGTCGAGCGCAATCTGGAGATCGTACCCAAGTCGACCTACGACAAGACGCAGGTCGCCGAAGGCGACAAGCTGGAAATCGTTCACTTCATCGGCGGCGGCGCACCGGACGGTAACGCCGCCGACAACGATGACCCGCTGGTCATCGCCGGGCGCACTTTCCATTCGCGTCTGATCATCGGTACCGGCAAGTACGCCGATTACGAAATCAACCGCAAGGCCTGTGTCGCAGCCGATATCGACATGATCACCGTTGCCGTGCGTCGCGTGAACCTGACAGATCCCGATCAGCCGATGCTGGTCGATTACATCGATCCCAAGAAATACACGTATCTGCCGAATACCGCTGGATGCTTCACCACCGAAGACGCCGTGCGCACCTTGCGTCTTGCCCGGGAAGCGGGCGGCTGGGATCTGGTGAAACTGGAAATTCTCGGCGAAGCACGCACGCTTTATCCGATGATGCCGGAAACCATCGAAGCGACCCGGACGCTGACTGAGGAAGGCTTCAAGGTCATGGCGTACTGCTCGGACGATCCGATCCTCTGCAAGCGCGTCGAGGAAGCGGGCGCCGTCGCCATCATGCCGCTGGGGGCGCCGATCGGCTCCGGTCTCGGTATCCAGAATCCGGTCAACATTCGCCTGATCGTCGAACAGACCGAGGTGCCGGTCATCGTCGATGCCGGTGTCGGCACGGCGTCTGATGCGACGATCGCCATGGAACTGGGCTGCGACGGCGTGCTGATGAACACGGCCATTGCCGAAGCGACCGACCCCATCGGCATGGCCAAGGCGATGAAGCACGCGGTCATTGCCGGACGGCTTGCCTATCTGTCGGGCCGTATGCCGAGAAAGATGTACGCCGACCCGTCTTCGCCGTTGTCGGGTCTGATCTGAGGCTTCTCTAAATATGGATATTTTGCCGGGTACGTGCGCCGCTATTTTATGCTAAATTCCGGACGGATCGGTCCAGTTGTGGCCGCAGAGCAGAACGCAGGAGAGGGACATGGCCCGGCCCAAGGCATTCGATGTGGACGACGCGCTCGGCAGCGCCATGGATGTGTTCTGGAGTTTCGGATACAAGGCGACATCGCTCAGCGATCTGGTATCGGCCATGGGGATTTCCAAATCCAGCATGTACGAAACGTTCGGCTCTAAGCATGATCTGTTCCTCGCCACCATCGAGTATTACGTCCGCACCGTAACGTCGCAGATTTCCGGTGCAGCGCATATAAACGCCCCGGCGCGTAAGGTGATCCGTGCCTTGTTCGACCGCGCCGTGCAGCGCATGGCGGAACCGAACAGCCGACGAGGGTGCTATTTGAACAATTGCGCCGTCGAAGTGTCGATCCGCGACGACGATGCGGCATCGCGTGTCGCCGGCGGCCTGAATCTGATGGAAGAAGCGTTTCACACACTCGTAGAGCGCGGCCAGCGCGAAGGATCGATTTCCGCCGCGCACGATGCCAAATCTCTGGCACGGTTCCTTGTTTCCAGCCTGAATGGTATCCTTGTGATGGGTAAAGCGCAGGCCGACACGGACAAATTGTACGATGTCGTCGATATCACGATGAGTGCGCTCGCCTGAACGGACAGCGGAGGACACCATGTTATACCCAGTTCGCATTTTGTCGGTGGCGGTTATCTTTGCCGCCGCCCTTTTAACGGCACGCGCTGATGCGGCCACCCTGAACGAGGACGGTTTGCACGTGCAGCCGTGGTTCACCGACAGCTTTCTGATCCTGGCCGAGGACAACGAGGAGGCGACATCGAACGGCAAACGTGTGGCCATATTCTTTGAGCAACGGGGCTGCCCTTACTGTAAGGAAATGCACACCGTCAATCTGGCGGAGCCTGAAATCGCCGACTTCATCAAAAAGCACTTCTCGGTCGTGCAGCTCAATCTTTGGGGATCGCGCGAAGTCACGGATCTCGACGGCGAAGCGATGGAAGAACGCGCCCTGGGGCGGCGCTGGCGGGTTAATTTCACGCCGACCATCGTGTTCCTGCCGACACCGGACGAAATCGCCAAGGGCGAGACCGAAGTCGCGCGCATGCCAGGCTACTTCAAGCCGTTCCATTTCCTGTCGATGTTCGAGTTCGTCGAGCAGGGCGCATACAAGGATCAGAACTTCCAGCGCTTCCTGCAGGAAAAATTCAAGCGCTACGAGGCCGAAGGCAAAAAGCCCGAGGTGTGGTGAAGGTTTCCCCGGTCGACGCCAAGTGGAAAACCGGGAAAAGAAGCGCTAGCCGAGGATATCCCGAAGCGCGCCGAGCGTCAGGTCGATGTCGTCGGTGCTGACGTCGATGTGCGTCACGGCCCGCATGCGGGTATCGGTCTGCGCCCCGATGCGAATGCCGCGGTCCAGCAGTTGCGCCGCCACATCGCGTGCACCGACACCCGTGCCGCCGACGTCGAAGAACACCAGATTGGTTTCGCAAACGTCGTTCTGCACCGTGACGCCGTCGATGTCTCGCAGCCCCGCATGCAGCTTGCGGGCGTTCTCGTGATCGTCGCGCAGACGTTCGACATGATGATCGAGCGCGTAGTTGCATGCCGCCGTGACCATGCCGGACTGGCGCAAAGCGCCGCCGAACTGATGTTTGATGCGAAACGCCTCGTCGATGAAGTCGGCGGGGCCGGCCAGCACGCCGCCGATGGGGCAGCCGAGTCCCTTGGAAAAATCGATCCAGACGCTGTCGACGGGTTGGGTGAAGTCGCTGGCCGTGGCGTTGCTTTCGACGACGGCGTTCATCAGTCGCGCCCCGTCCATGTGTGCGAACATGTTCAGGTCGTGAGCCGTGTCGGCGACATCGCGGATGGTTTCGATGGGCCAGATTCTGCCGCCGCCCAGGTTCGAGGTGTTTTCGATGTTGACTACTTTCGGGCGCGGCGAATGGCGGCCCGGATTGGCGACCGCGGCGCGCACGTCGCCGCCGCCGAAGATTCCTTCGGGGCTGTCGATGGTGGTGATCATCAACCCGGAAAGCGCCGCCGGTCCGCCGGTTTCGAACAACAGGGCGTGGCCGGTCTTGTCCATGACGATGGCGTCGCCCTGGCGCGCCCAGACGCGATAGGCGATTTCGTTGCACATGGTGCCGGACGGCAGGAAGACGGCAGCGTCCTTGCCGAGCAGTTCTGCGACTCGTTCCTGCAACCGGTTCGTGGTCGGGTCTTCTAAAGCCTGTTCGTTGCCGCATTCGGCATCGGCCATGGCCTTGCGCATGCCGGTGGTGGGCCTGGAATTGGTGTCGGAATAGAGATCGACACGGAGCTTGCCGGCGATTTCGGCGGCTTTACGTGCGTTGCCGAGTAAATCGACTTTCATGATTGGCTCTCCCGTGACGTGAAATACAGGCCCGAATAACTAGGCTATATTGTTTCAACTTTTGGAGAACACAACCTCTTTGGTGAGGAAGGCAGGCATATGTTCGCCCCAAGTGGGGTCTTCGCTGTCTTTTGTGCCGCTGAGGTTGCCGGTGCCGGGCTTTTTCTCGCTGGGTTTCCGGGATGATTTCTGCGCCGGTTTTTTCTCTTCGCGCGTCGGCTCGGCCTTTGCGTCGGGCTTGCTTTCAGCCTTCGCGTCGGGCTTGCTTTCAGCCTTCGGCTTGGCGGCGGCATCGGTTTTAGGCTTCGCGCTCCGGCGGCGACCACGCTTGGGTTTTTCCCCGGCATCGGTGTCGGCTTTTTCAGCAGGCGCTTCGGTTGCCTTTTCTTCGGCCTGTTTGTCAGCCTGTTCCTCGGCCTGACCATCGGCTTGATCGTCGCTCTTGGGAATGTTCAGTCCATCGGCGTCCATGACCGGGATCGGTTTGCCGATCAACCGTTCGATCCCGTCGAGGTATTTCTTTTCTTCGGGCATCATCAGCGTGAACGCCGCGCCCTTGCGCCCGGCACGGCCGGTACGACCGATGCGGTGCACATAATCCTCGGCATGGGTCGGCACATCGAAGTTGAAGACGTGGCTGACGGTCGAAATATCGAGACCGCGTGCCGCGACGTCGGAGCACACCAAAATCGTGACTTCGTTTTTCTTGAATTTGTCGAGCGTATCCATGCGTACCGACTGCACCATGTCACCATGCAGACGCGCGGCGCTGAAGCCGTGCTTTTCCAGCGAGCGGTAGACGACATCGACATCGCGTTTGCGATTGCAGAACACCAGCGCGTTGGTCAGCTCGGTTTGCTTGTTGATCAGCTTGCGCAGCACGTCGCGTTTGACCTTTTGCGCGGCGCCCGGTGCACGGCCCGCCGATTTGAGCTTGATCAGACCCTGCGTGATGGTGTCGGCGGTCGACGCCGGTGCCGACACGGAAATTTCCTTGGGGTTCGACAGAAACTTATCGGCCAGACGGCGGATTTCCTTCGGCATCGTGGCCGAGAACAAAAGCGTGGTCCGCATCGGCGACAAAAGGCTGACGATCTTTTCGAC
>Ga0070726_10005033_pt1 | contig 10235 bp, 8 predicted proteins | sample tdAd471_FD_67275 | JGI IMG/M metagenome (GOLD analysis project Ga0070726, IMG submission 67275) | Marine sediment microbial communities from the Atlantic coast under amendment with organic carbon and nitrate - tdAd47.1 | ecosystem: Environmental > Aquatic > Marine > Coastal > Sediment | place...
CTAAGCAAGCTCAAGACGATGACGAGGCCAAGTCGGATGAAGAGGCGGGCGAGAAGGCGGACGAAAGGAAGAAAGAGCCCGAGCCTCGGAGCATCGACCTGCGGGGTCTGTCGTGGCAGCCGGGCGGGGATTCGCTGATTGTGCAGGCGTGGAGCCACGACCACAAAGACCGCTGGATCGTGAGCGTTTCGCCGAGCGAGAAGCCGGTGGGCGAAGCCATCTTCCGCGAGACGAGCGAGGCCTGGATCAACTGGCGAATCGGGTCTGCTGGCTGGACGAGCGACGGCTCGGCGTTCTGGTTTCTCTCGGAGAACTCGGGCTATGCGCACGTCTACGCGTGGGACGGGTCGGCGGCGCGACAGGTGACCAGGGGCGACTTTGAGGTGTGGGATGTCGCCGAGGCTGCAACGCCAGGCGTCCTGTACGCACGCACCAACCGGCCCGACCCCTCCATCTACGAGCTTGCCCGCATCACGCTGGCCGACGACGGCTTCGAGATGCTCACCGAACTGGGCACGGTCGTCGAACGCTTTCAAATCAACGACGAGGGCACGCGGGCACTGCTGGAAGTCTCGACGCTCTCAAGCCCGGCCGAGCTGTTTGTCATGCCCACGGACGGCTCGAGTAAACCCGTGCAGATCACGCACTCGGTGACCAAGGCGTTCGCGTCCCTGCCCTGGATAGAGCCCGAGTTTGTCGATGTGCCCTGCCGCGACGGGCGCACGATCCGAGCACGCGTGTACAGGTTCGATGGTGGTGGGCAGTCGGGCAAGAAACCCGGCGTCATTTTCGTGCACGGCGCGGGCTACTTGCAGAACATCGACCGCGGGTGGCCCCAGTACTTCCGCGAGATGATGTTCCACTCGCTCCTGGCATACAAGGGCTACGTCGTGGCCGACATCGATTACCGCGCCTCGGCCGGCTACGGGCGGGACTTCCGCACCGCGATCTATCGACACATGGGCGGGCCAGAGCTCGAGGACATGGTCGATACCGCAAAGTGGATGACCGAGGCCCACGGCGTCGATCTCGAACGCGTCGGAACCTACGGCGGGTCGTACGGGGGGTTCCTTGCGATCATGGCGGTCTTCAAGGAGCCCGGCGTGTTCAACGCCGGCGCTGCCCTGCGTCCCGTCACCGACTGGGCCCACTACAACCAGGGCTACACCTCGCCCATCCTCAACACGCCCGATGTCGACCCCGAGGCGTACGAACGCTCCAGCCCCATCGAGTTCGCCGAGGGCTTCGAAGGGGGGCTGCTGATCTGTCACGGCATGCTCGACAACAACGTGCTCGTGCAGGACTCGATCCGCCTCCAGCAGCGACTCATCGAGCTGGGCAAACAGGACTGGGAAGTGGCGCTCTACCCGCTCGAATCGCACGGCTTCATCGAGCCGGACGCATGGCACGACGAGTACCGCCGGGTGTTCAAGCTCTTTGAAACCCGCCTGAGTCGGGATGGGCCCGAGTGAATGTCGGCATGACCGGTCCCCTGCCACGGGGCTACAATCGGGTGTTCGCGGGCGTAGCTCAATGGTAGAGCGTCAGCCTTCCAAGCTGAATGTTGACGGTTCGAGTCCGTTCGCCCGCTTTCTTTCTTTCGAGCCTCCAAACGCACTTTCTCCCTGTCTTTCAGCACTTTTCTGGTCAACTGAAGCGGCACGATCTGGTGCTTGTTGATCGCGCCCAGAAGCACCGTTTGGGCGGGTTTCGCGCCCCAACTGCTTGCAATAACGCTGCCGGTCCAAACTGGACGTGTCGGTGGTGCCGGTGGCTCGCTCGGCATCGGGTGAAGCAGGTCCGACGCCTGGAAGCTTCCCGATCGCTGCGGCTGTATCCGTGAGCCCGAGCACCGTGTAGTGGCTCAGGGTGGTTCGGTAATCGCTGTGGCGCATGAGCCGCTGTGCGAGCTGTGGAGCGACACCCGCGCGGGCCAGCTGGGTGCCGAGGGTCGTCCGCAACGCGTGGAGATCTATCACGCGGCCCTCTTCGTCTTCGACGCTGATCCGGGTCTTCGGTCGGAGATTCGCTCCCTTGCCGACCATGACGGGCTGGCCGTCCGAGTGCAAGACGGTCACTTTGCGAGCGAGCCCGGCTCGCAGGAAGTCGTTGAGGCGTGTTCGGTCTGTCACGAGGGTCGGCCAGACACGGGCGGTTGGGACCGCCGGGTTCTCTCGGAAATGCCTTTCAAGTGCCTCGGAGAGCTGTGGGTGCATCGGGAGAATGTCGGTGCGTTTGGCTTTGCCTTGCCGGATTGTGATCGTGGCCTCCTCGAAGTTCACGTCGGACCACGTTAGACGCTGCATATCGCCCTTTCGCAAGCCTGCGAGGGCTGCGGCGAGGTACCAGGCCTCCCGGCCATGCTCGCGTGCCACAGCAAGCAGCCGCGAAAGCTCGTCGTCAGTTAACGGGCGGCGCACTCTCCGGCGGTCCCTGTTCTCATCCTGCTTTGGGACCATTTTAAGCGGATTAGACCGGGCACGGCCTGTCTTTACACACCACTGGTAGAACGCGACTGCGATCTGGCGTGCGAAGTTCACCGACCGAGCGGAGAGATCGCGGTCCTTGAGTGCTGACAGGTGAAGCACGAGCGAGTCCGCCGTCAGCTCCTGGAGTCTGGAAGCCTTGCTCCCGGCGATGAGGGCCTCGAGCTGGGCGGCTTTCTGGTTTACATGGTGAGGTGCCTGCCCGGCGTGTTTGCAATGGGCGATGTAGGACGCCACGTGCTCGCTCAGATGTTTCCGGCCCTCGATCGAATAACGATCATCTCGGGGATCGACGACCCCGTCGCGGCGCAGTGCAGTGTCGGCAACAAGCTAGTCAAGGATCCGCATTGCCGTCGCTTTGTCGGTCGTCTTGGTTGAGTGCTGACGCCGCTTCCCAGAATGGTCGTAGTAGCTCGCAATCCACGGACCCTTGCCCTGTTTCCGGAACAACGAGCCGGTGCCTTTCGACCTTGTGCGTTTGGTTGCCATCGTGTGACGTCCTTCCTTGCCTCATTATGCCAAGGGGTGCGAGCTAGCGCCACAAGTTGCTTCGCAGTTATCTGAAATTTCTTGGTAATATCACCGTGATTACACCGTGCTTTCTTGAAGTGAGATCTCACGCATGTGCCTTGATTAGGTTGTTTGGAGACTCTGACGTGACAGAAGAATCCAGAAGAATGGTTCCCGGCTTATTAGCGTCGTAACCGTGACGTGAAGAGTCTGGTGAATCCGAGAGCATCTCATATCGGTAAGGATCGTTCCGACCGCCTTTGCCTGACTCGGACCAGCGACCCTCGGCTGCACCATTTCGCAAGAGATCCCTGAGCTTGTTTTTCCCGATAGACTGTTGATGAGGCCAAAGGTCCATGATTTCCTTGTGGCTGAGTGCTCGATCAGCCTGAGAGATAATTTCTGCGATTGTCTCCATTTGATCGCTTTCGCGGGCTTCGATCGGTGCTCCTCTCATGACATAGCCCTCGTCAGTGAGTTCAATGATTTGTTCTGGAGGCTCGGTGCCGAACCGCCCGAGCGCCTTGAGCAGACGTCGCTTGCTGTGTTCGCCGTCAGAGGGGAGTTTACCTAGATCAACTAGAATGTCTGCGAAGCTTGGTAGCGCTCCGGAGCCACGCGAAGCGGTTTGGAGCCCCGAATCGTCTTTACGTGGGTGGTGCACGAGTAGAAGAGCTGCGCCTGCTTCACTGATGTCGCGCATAATCGAGAGTGCCTCACTAACCTGTGCAGCGTCATTCTCGTTATCGACTGCCCATATATTGGGCAGTGCGTCGATGATGACCATTTCGGCATTGGATTCTCGCACCTTGGTCGTGATCTCCTGGATGAGCCGGTGCCACTGGGCGTTATCACAGCGTGCGAATGATGGCCTTCTGAGAAACAACACTCGTTGGTCGAACTCAGAATCCTTCTCGCGACCTGCCCAATGAGTGAGGGGCTCCTCGCTCACCACGAGCACTGGACCCTCGATGGCTTTCAAGCAGAGCCCTGTACCGAGATACAGGTCTCGGAGCAGATGGGTGATGAGGACAGTCTTCCCGCCCTTCCAAATGCCTGTGAGCAGTGTGATTGCACCTCGTGCGATATAGCCGTTCCAGAGCCAGGCAGGGGCTTTATAAGGAGGGAGCTCGCGGGCAGAAACCCAGGTAAATTCGTCACGTCCCGGCTCAGGCACTAAGGGGGCGTTACGTAATTCAGAAGCTTGCCGAGCGAGTTCAAGAAAGTCCTGAGCCGTCGCACTTTTCAGCACAGCTTCGCGGGTGTCTTTGGCGCTGTGAGGTGGATCGATGACTTTTACGCTGTCACAGTTGGTCAGCAAATCACGGACGATCTTGTCGGAACCATTCCTGCCCTCCTCATCCGCATCGCGGACGACAACGACGTGCCTGTGTTTGAGCAACTCGACCAGCATAATGCCACATAGACCAGTCGCTGGGACCCCGACAGCGTCCAATCCGAGTCCCAAGAGTGATCCCGTATCAGATGCGCCCTCGCAGACAAAGATTGGGTCATGTTTCGATGAGCCGGCATAGGGATTGAGCGGCTCGGGGTATATCAGGCCCCGCTTACCGCCTTTTTGGAATCCTTTCTCGCCGTTTGGAAACCTGAAAGCAGTACCGATGACCTCGCCCGTCGCATCGCGTTCCTGTATCGCCCAGCGGTTGTCTTCACGCTTGGCTAGCTCTTCCCAGACCTTGAGCGGGACACCATCCGGTGGTTTAAGTTCTTTCGTGGTGGTCATCGGCCACACGTCCATCGCAGGTATTTGGAGGCGATCCGACTCGGTCGGACGCAGTGCAAAGGGGCGCGGACCATTGCGATTTGTGCCGTTGATTTCTCCGCTGATTTGTGCTGCGACAGAGCACCGGTTTGGCGTGATCTATGGGCTCGAATGGTGTAAAGTGAGTGTGCAGACTCTGACCATTGACGCCCGCCCCGCCTGCCAGCGGGGCTGCGTCGTTCTGGGGGCGGTACGCTCATTCGCTCACCGCCTCTCGGATGTAGTCTGCGGAATCCGGGTCAGTCGGGCAGTCGGCCTCGATCCAGGCGCGGAGCTCATCAGGCGAATATCTGACCGATCGCCCGATCTTGCGGTAGGGGTTTGCGTTGCAATTGGTCAGGGTCCAAAGCCTACGAGGTCCCATGCACAGGAGCTTGCAGGCCTCCTTAGCATCCACCAAATAGGGTGTTCCGTTGTGTCCAGATTCGTCCATGAGATTCCTCGCTTGGTGCTGTCACTTGCGCCTCGACGCTCGCTCCGGCGAGCACAGGCGGTGAGGAACACTTTCGCGAGAATGTCAGAAATGGAAAGCGGAATCGGCCATTTACGCAGTCAATGACCGGTCATTCGAGCAAATGACCGGTCATTCCCGGTCATCGGTTTCGGCAAACTCCTCTGGCCAATTCTGTTCAGCGTCGGAATAGCTGTAGAGTGTTACGTTGTCGACACGGATACTTCGAACAGGCTTTGATGTGCGATCTGGCTTACTCGCTTTGCGAAGTCGCTCTTGCACCCTCTTGGGAAACTTTCCGGCAGGTCGCATGTCATCCTGGTCATACTCAATAACCGGCACCGTCTTGCGAGGTTTGGTAGTAACAGGATCTTTGCCTCGTTTCACAGTGTTCTTGAGGTGTTCCCAGAAGCGTGTATAGACAGTCAATAGGTCCGGTCCAACTCCACTTGCCTCGAGCTGTGACAGGGTTTGGGCACCTCCAGGGGAGCGGTTCTTCCAGAGAGGTTCTAGTAACCCTGATGAGTCTCCTGGGCTGTCAGGCATCGGGATGACAGGTCTTGGGTTTGCGAAGTCGATGAGACCACCGATACGGAACAAAGCGATGAGGTGATATTGCTCTCCCGAATGCTGCGTGAGGATGGCCACATCGAGTGAGGTGGGATCCGCAGGATCTTGCCAGTCTTCGGATTTCTTGATCGGGATATTGTGACTCAAGTAGGGGCTCAGGAATGTCCGCTTAGTAGCCTGGTCCAGGTCCAGTTCAAGAATCTCCAATGCTGTGAGAGCCTGAAAGCTGTTGTACTGAGAACTATTTGTGTCCATGCCCCGGTGCTTGTCTCGTGCACGCTCTAAAGCTTGCATCTCTGTGCTCAAATATGGGAATTGCACAATGTATGGGTCATCGCTTTCTTGCAGATTGTGATCTCGGAATCCTCCCAATGCGAGCAGGACTCTTGCTCTACACCGTGCGTACCACTCCTGCTTATTTCGGATCGCGTAATAGCCCTCAACAAGGTCGACATATGCTGCGAACCCGGTTCTGAGATGCTCGGCAAACCATTCGTGCTTTGCGACGTAGGCGCGGGCCTCTTGTTGAAGCGCGAGGAGTTGACTTACATTTGAAGACTGGGTTCGCTTGGAGTCCATGGCGCGAAGCTCTCCGGCTCGCCAGGTAGAGGCGGATACCGAATCGTACTCGGGACACCCTGAGTAGGGCCCCTCATGCTGCGTGAGGCTGTCAGTTGCGAATTGACGCGGGAAATAGGGTTTGAGTGCAATAGCCCGGCCATAGATCTTGTCAGGAATCCATTGCCGTGCCTGGATTGCTTCTCAATCCGCCCTGATGGAGTCGTCGGTGATGAGCGCTTCGGGCTTGCCGCCCGCGTCCAGATAGCTCACAGGGATCCCCGTGGCCGTCACGGCTTGGCGCACCTTTTTACGCAAAGCATCCGCTATGAGTTTCAGCTATGTATTCGTCATTGGAAACACAATTTTGTACGCCTCCGAGGCAGCATGTCCACTTGAGTCGTCCTGTGTATGTACACATAGTATCGAAATAATATGATGAATAACTCACTATTACCATCCTGCTCAGGTCCGCAGCTCGGCGACCTAAATTAGCCTGACCTGCCTGCTGAAGTAAGTACAATGACTCGTGGACCGAAGAAATAATTACGTTCATAGTATCATATATCGTTTGATGCACCTCCTACAGACGCCTGGTCACTGTGTCGTTGGGGAACGACGGCCCGGCGCGGAACCTGCCCGTCGCGTCCCGGCGATCGGTACGGGAGTGTCATCCGGGACGAAGGCGGGGTGGCACAGAACGTGCCGGGAGAAAAACATGTATCGGAAAATCGCTACTCTCATTTCTGCTGCAGCGGTAGTCGCTGTGACAGCACCTGCTCTTGCCGGTGGTGTTGACCCGATCCGCGTCGAGGCCCGCATGTCAGCTGGCAACGATCAGGCTCAGGCCAAAGCACGCTACCGCGATCGTGCCCGTCGCAATTCGCTCGAACAGCGGTTCGATGTCGAGGTTGAGGATTTCGAGCCCGGCACCGAGCTGGTCGTCACTGTGAACGGCATGACCGTAGGGACAATCTTTGTCAACGGCCTTGGAGTCGGTGAACTCCAGCTCCGCACGGCTGCGTTTATCGATGACCCGGATGACGGCGATCCGATCGACACCGATTTCCCACGTCTGCAGGCCGGCGACACCGTCTCGGTCGGCCCGCTCAAGGGCGCGTTCGTCGACGATTGACCCACACCTGCGCCATCGTGCGCATCACACACGCCGCCGCGTCTGGGTCACCCGACGCGAGCGGTTTTCCACACCCAATACGGAGAATATTTATGAAACTCGTTCAGCGAGCCGTGATGTTCGTGTCTGTTGTGTCAGCCGGGGCTGCGACAGTCCATGCCCAGCCGGTGTTGCCATCCGAGTTTGACTCGCCGAGCAGTTCTCTTGATCGTCTTTTCGCACTCGGCGGCGTCGGGTCATTCCAGGTCTCTCAATCAAGCGAAACGATCTTCGCGGGCGGTTCGTACCAGCTCAATATCGCATTCAACAGCTCGGGGATATTCTCGTTCTCGAGCGTCGGGCTGGGCGTTCTGAACTCCGGCCCAGGCGGGTTTGCGACCGACCCGGCCGGGGATACGTTCAGCATTACCGTCCGCACGCCCGAGCCAGCCGTGGGTGGTCTGGTGCTGACGGTGACGCTCCGAGATGACGACAACAACGACGGCTCCATCGATGCGGGCGACGACGACGACGAGTGGATCAGCCCGCCGATCGAGCTCTCGCCCGGTACCGCGATCTATAACATCGACCTGAGCTTATTCGAGGATATCAATCCGGGTGTTGGCAATGACGTGCCCGACTTTGCCAACGGCCCGGTTGGGGCGATGCTCTTGAGCTTCGAAACCTCGACATCAATGCCGGGCGGTCGGATTGAGATCCCCGTGGCACTCTGGATAGACCACGCGGGCGTTTATGTCGGGGAACAGACGCTCCCGGGGAATGATTGTCTCGCGGATACAAACGGTGACGGCCTGGTATCACCCGCTGATTTTTCCGCATGGGTCTCGGCATTCAACGCGATGGCACTTGAGTGCGATCAGAACGGTGACAGCGTCTGTTCACCCGCTGATTTCTCGGCGTGGGTAGCCAATTTCAACACTGGTTGTCCGTAATCAAATAGGCACAAAAACTACAAGAATGTATCTTAATGGCCGCAGGAATCTCCTGCTATCGGTCAAATCAGACGATAGGATTACCAGATGAACAAGTCGGTATTGCAAATCGTTTCTTTTGCAGGCTTTGCGGGCATCACAGTCGCGCAGGTTCCGACGTACAGCGTGGAAGTTATCGCAACATTCGACACTTCGACAATTCTCACTGGAGCCAGTGAAGCAGGCCATGCCGTTGGTTGGCAGAGCGACGGACTCGGGACGATTCGTGGCTATGTCGCCAAACTTGAAAACGGGTTCACGCTGCTCCCGTTGACTTCTGGACATCAATCGTCGGCGGCGATGGATGTGAACTCATACGGTGTAGTCGTTGGTACAAGCTATGAAGGGACATTTCCGCACGACGGCGGCGACCCAGCGTATTGGACGCCTGATGGCGATGGCAGCTACATTCCCGGAGTTCCGCAGCAGTTCAATTCGCTGCCAAGCCCGCTCGGTCAACTCAAAACCAATGGCGGCCAGATCGTCGGGATCAACGAAGCCGGCACGATGATCGGGTGGTCGAGGTACCAGGGCTTTCAGGGCGGACCAACCACGCAGTTCTTCACGGATGCCCCGCCGATCAACGTACAGGCACTGGGCTTTGAAGCAACGGTCCGGGATATCAATAATAACAATGTGATCGTGGGCGACGGGCGGCGATTTGACCTCAATACCAACACCGTCACAGAACTTGGTGCCCCCAAACCAGTCTCCACAGTCGGATTTACATCTGTGATCGGTTACGCGATTAACGACTCAAACATGGTTGTCGCGGCGGCCCGTCGAGCGACCTCCGGAAACGATATCTATCTGTCATACATCCATGACGAAGCGAATGGATGGCGTCCCCTTGATTCGAGTGACATCCCCACAAGATTCGTTGGATTCTACGACTGCAACAACCAGGGAGATGTAGCAGGAACAGGCGGGATTCTATTCGCCGAAGAGAATTTACTGGTGCAGGATATTAACAGCCTGCTCCGTCCGGAGGACTCACAATGGCAGGTGAACCTCGGTTTCATCGACAACCAGCGCCGGTTCATCACTACTGCATTCAACAGCACAACCAACGTCAATGCGATCGTCATGCTTATTCCGATTGGAGGAGATTGCCTGGCCGATACCAATGGCGACGGTATGATCACGCCCGCGGATTTCTCCGCATGGGTCGCAGCATTCAACGCGGCATCTACTTCATGTGATCAGAACGAAGACGGCGTTTGCTCACCAGCAGACTTCTCGGCTTGGGTTGCCAATTACAACGCGGGTTGCTGACGGCGGTCTCATACCTCAGCCAGACCCCAGGGCTTCCCGTATCCGCCCCGCGGTGCGGGTTGCTCTTTGTACGCTAGCGCGAAGCAATCCGACCCGAGTGCTTAGTTCGGGCAACCTTGGTTGTAATTCCTGACCCACGCTGAGAAATCGGCAGGAGTGAGCTGGCGATCCCTGTTTTGGTCGGCGGCGTAGTCGCCTTTGTTGTACGCATCGATCCAGGCCGAAAAATCTGAGGGAGTCAGTACATCATCGTCGTTCAGGTCCGCAGGGCATGCGGGCTCTTCGAGGTGCCTGATCAGAGCTGCTTCCACATCGAGCACACCTCCGCCTGCGCGATCATCAAGCCGACCAGGCAGGTCGACATATGTCCGGGCCGATCGTTCGATGACCTTTGATACATTGCCGGTTGAGTGGTCCCATCCCACGGCGTGGATCAGAGCAGCTGCCCCGGACACCCAAGCTGTTGAGAAACTCGTGCCCTCACCGATCTGGTAGC
>Ga0070726_10005035_pt1 | contig 10233 bp, 14 predicted proteins | sample tdAd471_FD_67275 | JGI IMG/M metagenome (GOLD analysis project Ga0070726, IMG submission 67275) | Marine sediment microbial communities from the Atlantic coast under amendment with organic carbon and nitrate - tdAd47.1 | ecosystem: Environmental > Aquatic > Marine > Coastal > Sediment | place...
AGGGACGGCGTCCCTCCCCCCAGGAATACCGTATCAAGCGCGCCATGCTGTGGCATGCGCGGCCGGTGGACCTTCAAATCATCACAGATTGCCTGCAGCAGCAAAGAGGAGTCCCGATCCTTCGCCGCATAGACGTTGAAGTCGCAATATGGGCAGATCTTTGTACAGTACGGCCAATGGATGTAGGCCCCAAATCCATATTCCGGACCGAAGGGGACGGGCGTCTCGGTCATGATAACAAGGCAGCCTTCAGTTTCTTAACGGCGTTGGCACGGTGGCTCATCGCATGTTTGCGGTCAGGATCCATCTCTCCAAACGTGATCTGCTCGCCCTCGGCAACGAAAACAGGGTCATATCCAAAGCCCTTCTCACCGCGGGGGGGCCAGACCAGTTCGCCATGAACCTCACCTTCGAACACTTCTGCGTGACCATCCGGCCAGACAACAGCCAAGGCGCAGACAAATTTAGCAGTTCGGTCTGTCGCGCCAATCTCTTCCAGTTCGCGCTCTACCTTGGCCATCGCTGCGCCGAAATCCCGGGGCTCACCGGCCCAGCGCGCAGAGTATATGCCAGGTGCCCCGCCAAGGGCCGCAACAGCCAGACCTGAATCGTCTGACAAGGCAGGCGCACCTGTAGCGACTGCTGCAGCTTTGGCCTTCAGGATAGCATTGCCTGCGAAGGTGGATTCAGTTTCTTCAGGCTCCGGCAAATCCAGATCAAGGGCCGAAACGACGTCAAAACCCATGGGCTCGAACAGATCCTTAAGCTCTGAAACCTTACCCTTGTTATGGGTCGCAGCGACCAATCGCCCAGGTTCCAAGCGCCGAATCGCATTATTTTCAACCATACTGCAATGGCTCCATTCTTGCTTTTGACATAAAAGTCTATATCGTTATTCGGTAAGCCTTATGTCTTTAGCGATAAAGTCAAACGGCCCCAAAACATCAGCGCCCAACGGTGAAGAGACAACGTATGAGTACAAATGCAGGGAATTCCATGGCTGCTATCATGACCGTGCTGGTCACGATTGTCATGTGGATGACTGCGCTGATCGGCGCAATCGTCATTCTTGCAGGAAGTGTGGAATTGATCTCCATTCTTTCCGGCAACCCAATCAGTATAGGCTCTGTCACGGTCGATAATCATGCGATCACTGTGCCCGAACTGAGTGCCGGTCTGGTCGGCGCGATTGTTGTCGTGGCAGCTGTTGTTTTTGTCTGCATGGAACTCAGGAAAATTCTTGCAACCCTTGCCGCCGGTGATCCGTTCGTACCGGAGAACGCTGTGCGCCTGACCCGTATCGCGATTGCCATCGCCGTGACTCAGCTCATGCGCTACGCGATTGCCGTGATCATCGGGCTTATGGTGAAAGGAACACGTATTGAACTGTCTTTTGACCTCATCGCCTGGGCGTCCGTTGCCGCCCTATTCATCCTGTCGCAAGTCTTCCGCGAAGGCACTCGCCTGCGCGACGAAGAAAAAATGACCATATAGGAGCACAGGATATGTCAATTCGCGTGACCCTCGACCGAGTGCTTCTGGACCGCCGCATGTCCCTGACAGAACTGTCGGAACGTGTCGGTGTGACACTGGCCAATCTGTCCATCCTGAAAACCGGCAAGGCCAAGGCCGTCCGCTTCTCGACACTGGAAGCCCTGTGCCGGGAGCTGGAATGCCAGCCGGGAGATCTGCTGGTCTTCGATGAGGAAGACACGGTGGACCATGAACAGGTGGCGGCCGAATAGATGATCCGGCATCGGCGTACCACATATGAGGCTGGCGACGTTGTCTCGATCCGCTTCGGTGTGGTCCTGTCCCATTATGGCGTTGTAACTACGCGCGGGACGGTCATTTCAAACTCTCGCAAGCACGATGGCGTCATCGAGCAGAGCCTGGAAGACTTCTCAGCCGGGCAATCTATCCGGCGACATGGCCGCTATAGCGGTCTGGATGCACATCTGGTGGAACACCGTGCACGCCGCCGCATCGGCCATGATTACGACTTCTTCGGCTCCAATTGCGGACACTTGGTTCGCCATGCCCATCATCGCAAACCAACCCCGATGCAAGTCGGCGCAGCAACCGTGCGCGCCATCGGGGATATGCTCTCCAGCAACAAAAAACGCTATTATTAGCGTGCATGGGAACGAGGCCTGCAGCCTCGCGTACGTGTCTGCATGAAACACATCACTGCCTGCCTGCTCCTCGCCCTCATCCCCCTGTCTGCCTGTGGCAATGGCAAGGAGGTCGGCGAATTCAAGAATGACTGGCTGGGCAACGAGATCAAGATCAAGCAGCTGCATGATCCGAAGATCGAGGGTGTGGTGTGTCACCTTTCCTATTTCGACCGGGGCGTATGGGACCGGATCGGCAAAGGCAACTGGTTCGAAAACCCCTCAAATTCCTCCATCGCCTGCCTGCAGTCCGGCCCGATCCGTATCGGTCGCATCGATCTCGACAAGTCGGGTGAAGAAGTATTCGACCAGAACCAGAGCCTCATCTTCAAGCAACTGGCCGTGCGTCGCATCTATGATGCGGACACTAACAGCCTCATATATGTCTCCTACAGCCGCAAGATTGTGGACGGCTCAGCCAAGATGAGCCTGTCGACTGTGCCGCTCTACGGACAGGATGTCGTCTGGCAGAACGGCAAGCCCGCACCTCGCGAATAAATCATATGCCGCAGATGTGAATTGTGCGGCTCTGCCCGGCGGTACATCTAGGCTTTATGATACAAGGCCTACCCTCCCTCTTCATTTCCCATGGCTCCCCCACTTTGGGGCAGGATGATGCACCAGTACGCGACTTTCTGCGTCACCTAGGCCAGGCATTGCCAAGGCCAAAGGCCATTCTGGTTATTTCCGCCCACTTCAATGCCCCCATACCGGTTCTGACAGGTGCGCCGCATCCTGAGACCATTCATGATTTTCAGGGTTTCCCTGAAGAACTGTATGCACAGCAATACCCCGCTCCGGGCTCCCCCGTCCTTGCAGAAACCATGCGGCAGGCCATCGTCCGCAGCGGCTTTGAGGCGCGTGTGCACCCGACACGCGGGCTGGACCATGGCGCTTGGGTACCTTTGCAACTGATCTATCCTGCCGCCGACATTCCGGTCGTGCAGCTTTCCATCAGCATGAACCAGACTCCGGAATGGCACTACCGCCTCGGCAAGGCGCTCGCCTCTTACCGGGACGAAGGTGTTCTCATTATCGGCTCAGGAGCCCTGACACACAATTTGCGCGCCTTGTTCACAGCACGGCTTGAATTGAACAGCGACGCACCGGACTGGGTCAGCACATTCGCAGACTGGGTGGATGAGAAAACCCTGACCGGAGACGATACAGCCGTGCTGAATGCGCTGGAAATGGGCCCGCACGGCCTGACCAATCACCCCACACCCGATCACATCCTGCCGTTATTTGTGGCTCTCGGTGCCAGCGCGGATGGCCCACGGCGATTGCTGCATAAAAGCACAACCTATGGGATATTGCGTATGGACGCCTTCGCCTTCGGCGCCCATGTGCAGGCCGCATGACCTACCGAGTTCGATCCGCTGAAGACCGCCGCCGTGAAATCCAGGAACATGCCGCACGGCTCGGCATAAACGAGGCCTTTGTCTCGAACTTGGTCGACAGCTTCTATGCGCGGGTTCAGGCCCACCCCCTGCTGGGCCCGATCTTCGAGAAAGAGATCAAGGATGAGTGGGAGCCCCACCTCGCCAAGATGAAGGATTTCTGGTCATCGGTCGCGATGAATACAGGCCGCTATTCCGGCAAACCCTTCCCCGCGCACATGAAGCTGACGGGCGTCACACCCGCCCACTTCAATATCTGGCTGGCCTTGTTCCGGCTGACGCTGGAAGACATTTCGGAGAATCCGGAAACAGTCGACTACTTCATGGAGCGTGCCGACCGTATCGCCCAGAATTTCCAGTTCGGCATGTTCGAGTTGCAGAACCAGCCAGCCAGATAATGGCCTAGCCAAGCGCCTTGCGCTGGGCTTCGAACAATTCGGTGCAGCCTTTTTCGGCCAGGCGCAGCATCTCATCCAGTTCAGAGCGCGTGATCGGGCGCTCTTCCCCTGTGCCCTGCACCTCAATGAAACCGCCATCGGAGCTCATCACGACATTCATGTCGGCTTCGCCGCGGGAATCTTCGGGATAGTCGACATCCAGCACCGGATGATCCTGATAGATGCCGACGGAAATGGCGGCAGCCTGCTTCTGGATCGGGTTTGCGGAGATGACGCCTTCTGCCTTCAGATACCGGCAGGCCATGGCAAGGGCCACAAAGCCGCCCGTAATCGATGCCGTGCGCGTGCCGCCATCCGCCTGCAAGACATCGCAGTCGATCGTGATCTGGTTCTCGCCCAGCGCCTGGAGGTCACAAACCGAGCGAAGGGAGCGGCCGATCAGACGCTGAATTTCCTGCGTGCGGCCAGACTGCTTGCCGGCTGCGGCTTCGCGGCGCCCCCGTGTATGCGTCGCGCGTGGCAGCATGCCGTACTCGCCAGTGACCCAGCCCTTCCCCTGCCCTTTCAGCCAAGGCGGGACACCTTTCTCCCAACTGGCCGTGCATAGCACATGCGTGTTTCCGAACTTCGCAAGGCATGACCCTTCCGCATAACGGGTGACATTGGTTTCCAGCGTGATCTCACGCAACTGGTCAAAGGCGCGCCCGGACGGACGGATAAGCGTACTCATAAGGTTGTCCTCTCTTCTGCCCTGCCTGATTGCGGGTTTTGGCGCGTCTGTCTACACCGGGGAAAGGGAACAATAGAAGCCGGGGGATTCATGCCGACCGATATCGAGATCGCCAGAAGTGCGCAGAAACGTCCCATCCTGGATGTTGCCGAGACTTTGCAGATCACGCCGCAGGATGTGATCCCCTACGGCCATGACAAGGCAAAAATCGCAGCGCAACACCTGAGCAGCCTACGCGCCAGGGCAAATGGCAAGCTGATCCTCGTCACGGCCATCAACCCCACACCCGCAGGCGAAGGCAAGACTACGACCAGCATCGGCCTGGCGGACGCGATGAACCGGATTGGCAACAAGACCCTGCTTTGCCTGCGCGAGCCATCCCTCGGTCCCTGCTTTGGCATGAAGGGCGGCGCGACCGGTGGCGGCCAGTCCCAGGTGGTCCCGATGGAAGATATCAACCTCCACTTCACGGGGGACTTTCACGCCATCACCTCTGCCCACAATCTGCTGTCGGCCATGATCGACAATCATATCCATTGGGGCAGCGATAGTGGCATTGACCCGACACGGATCACTTGGCGACGCGTGCTGGACATGAATGACCGCAATTTGCGCAACATTGTGACCGGACTCGGCGGCACGAAGAATGGCACGCCCATCGAGACAGGTTTCGACATCACAGTAGCCTCGGAAATCATGGCAATCCTCTGTCTCGCCCGAGACACGCAGGATCTGCAGGATCGTCTGGAGCGGATGGTCATCGGCTATCGCCGCGGCCGTGTGCCCGTGACGGCAAGGGACATGAACGCGGTGGGCGCGATGATGGCACTGCTGAAAGATGCCATGCTACCAAATCTGGTGCAGACCCTGGAAGGCAATCCCGCGCTGGTGCATGGCGGCCCTTTCGCCAATATCGCCCATGGCTGCAGCTCAGTCATCGCAACACGTGCCGCCCTGAAGATGGCGGACTATGTGGTCACCGAAGCAGGCTTTGGCGCAGATCTTGGCGCGGAGAAGTTCTTCAATATCAAATGCCGCCAGGCGGGCCTTGTGCCCAACGCCGCCGTCCTTGTTGCAACCGTCCGGGCCCTGAAGATGCATGGCGGCATCGCAAAAGATGATGTCAGCTCTGTCAGCTATGATGCGCTGGAAAAGGGCCTCGCCAATCTGGGCCGACATATCGAGAATATGCGCGAATTCGGTGTTCCGGTCGTGGTTGCTGTCAACCGCTTTACCTCTGACACATCTGGCGAGATTGCCGCTGTCGAGGCATTCTGTGAAAAGATGGGCGTGCCCGTCTCGCTCTGTACACACTGGGCCGAGGGCGGCCATGGCGCCGAAGACCTGGCCCAGAAGGTGGCCCAGCTGATCGAAACCACACCGACAGAGTTCCGACCGCTCTATCCATCGGACATGCCCCTGTTTGAAAAGATCGAAACGATTGCCAAACGCATCTATCGCGCAAGCCGAGTTGATGCCCCAAAATCCGTGCGGGAACAATTAAAGCGCTGGGAACTGGAAGGGTATGGGAACTTCCCGGTCTGTATGGCCAAAACACAGTACAGCTTCTCCAGCGATGCCAAGCTGTATGGCGCGCCGGAAGGCCATGTCCTGCAACTACGCGATGTCCGCCTGTCTGCGGGCGCTGGCTTTGTCGTGGGCATATGTGGCGAGATCGTCACCATGCCGGGCCTGCCGCGCCGCCCATCAGCAGAGAGCATCTATCTCAACTCCACAGGCCAGATTGAAGGGCTTTCCTGACGCGATTGACTCTGTTTAGCAAAAAAGCTAATTAGCATCTATGCAAAACAGCGTCTTTAAAGCTTTGGCCCATCCTGCACGTCGGCAGATCCTTGCGCTCTTGCGCAAGGGTCCGCATCTGGCAGGCGATCTGGCGGCAGAATTTGACTCAAGCTGGCCCACAATGAGCCGGCACCTGGCTGTCCTGAAAGAAGCGGAGCTAATCACGGCCGAGCGTCAGGGCAACCAGATCCTCTACCGCGTAAATACCAGCGTGCTTGAAGACGCCGCCTCTGCCCTCCTCGGCCTGATCGGGACGGACAATGGCGATGATGATCTCAAGGAGGCTGCAGAATGAAACCCTATGTCAAAACAGGTCTGGCCTGGTCCGCAGGGGCCATTCTGATCACCTGCTGCATCAGCCTGGTGGCATCGTCCCAGTTGCCGGACAGCGCCCAGATCCCGGTCCATTGGGGGGCGGATGGCAACCCCGACAAGTTCGCTGACCGCGAAGGGGCGACCTTCATGCTGTGGATGATGCCCGCTATTTCGGCCTTTGTCGCAGCCAGCATGGCGATCGCCGCCACCGTTGATCCGCGTCAGGCGAATTTGAATGCCAGCCGCAAGGCCTTTCTGATCTGCTGGATCGGCGCGATGATCGTGCTGACCGGTATTCATGCCGGTGTCGCCTTCATGATGACCCGGGCCGGTACGCCGTCTGCAGACTCTCCTGAGATGATCCGCTGGATTATTGCTGCCTGTGGCGCCCTGTTCATTCTGATTGGCAACTATCTGCCGAAGACACGCTCTACTTTCATGATGGGCATCCGTACGCCCTGGACGTTGTCTTCCGACATGACCTGGGAGAAAACCCACCGCCTGGCCGGACGGCTGTTCATACTGGCAGGCGCGCTGGGCATCATCGGCGCCTTTGTCTTCAATGGCATCTGGCTGGCCCTGCAATTGTCCGTTCTGGCCATCGGTGCGGCCCTGATCAGCGTGATCTACTCCTGGTTTGTCTGGCGCACCGCGACAGATCGCGACGAGGGCTCAGGCTACATTGTCTAACACCCATTGAACCCGGCCCCGGCCGCGCCTAATCAATAGGACATGATCCGCAAGCCCTTCGACACGACATCCCTGATGCAGCGCCTTGACCAGCGCTCTCGGGATATCTTTCGGGAAATCGTGGAAGGCTATCTGGCAACAGGGGAGCCAGTCGGCTCGCGCACCCTCTCCAAAAGCGGCATTGCGCTTTCCCCGGCCTCCATCCGTAATGTGATGGCAGATCTGACAGATCTTGGCCTGCTGGAATCCCCGCACATCTCAGCGGGCCGCGCACCGACCCATACCGGCCTACGCCTATTCGTAGATGGCTTTCTGGAGATTGGTGAACCGACGCGCGCGGATCGTCAGGAAATTGATGATCGCCTGAAATCCGCCGGAACCGACATTGAAGCCGTCATGGGCGAAGCCTCCGGAATTCTTTCAGGCCTGACCGGCGGCGCGGGCCTGGTCTCCTCCCCCACGCGTGACGCCATTGTACGGCACGCCGAATTTGTACCGCTAGGCGGCAAGGAAGCGATCTGCGTAATCGTCACTGAAGATGGCGATGTTGAAAACCGCATCATCGACATTCCGGAAGGCCTGCCCATCACGACACTGATGGAAGCGGGCAATTACCTCTCAACCCGCGTGCGCGGTCGGACGCTCTCGGAAGTTACGAATGCGATCCGCGAGGAGCTTCGCACACACCGGGCCGCGCTGGACGAAGCGGCCTCCTCCCTGGTCGAGCAGGGCCTCGCCCAATGGGGAGGCGAATCCCCTGGTCGCGGCAGGTCGCTGATCGTGCGGGGCCGCGCCAATCTGCTGGAAGACGCCCAGGCCGCCGAAGACCTGGACCGTGTTCGCCAGCTGTTCAACGAGCTTGAACGCCAGCAGAGTCTTCTCGATATCCTGGATACAACCCGCGAAGCGGATGGCGTGCGACTGTTTATCGGATCGGAAAACCAGCTTTTCCCGTTATCGGGTTCAAGTGTGATTGTGGCTCCCTATATGGGAGGCGGAAAACAGGTTATCGGCGCGCTTGGTGTAATTGGTCCTACCCGGCTGAACTATGCCCGCGTGATACCCATGGTGGATTATACGGCGAAGGTGGTTGGAGAAATCCTGTCTGCCCGCCGCAAAAAGGATGCAAAAGGATGAGTGACGAGTCCAAGAACAGCGAAACCGCTGACATTGATCCCAACGCCTCGCCGGCAGATCTGAAGGCGGCTGCGGATGATATCCTGAAATCTGCCCCGAAGGACCAGGCAGAACTGTCTCCGGAAGAGGCCATGCAGAAGCTGGAGATCGAAAAGGAAGAAATGCGCGAGCAATTGCTGCGCACGCTGGCCGACCTTGAGAACACCCGCAAGCGCGCTGAGCGCCAAGTCACCGATGCCCGCATCTATGCCATCGAGAAATTTGCCGGTGATCTGCTGAGCGTGTCCGATAATCTCGGCCGTGCCCTTTCTGCCCTCTCCGAAGACGATCGCAACGCCCTGTCAGAGCCGGGACGCAACCTGTTTGAAGGCATAGAGATGACGCAAAAGGAGCTGCACACAGCGCTTGCGCGTCATGGCGTAACCGCGATTGCCGCTGAGCCGGGCGATACGTTTGACCCGAACCAGCATCAGGCTGTGGCGAACATTCCATCAGACCAGCCGAACGGCACGATTGCCTCCTGCTTCCAGCCCGGCTGGAAGATTGGTGAGCGCACACTGCGCGCCGCAATGGTCGCCGTCAGCGCCGGCACAGCGAACTGACAGCCCTTAACGGCTTACTTTCCACAGCGTCACCGTGTTCTGCCGCATGTTCGGCACGATCACGGTGTCGCCGATGACAGTCAGATCATTCTGTGTCGGGCCCTCTTCTGCCTCGACATCATAGAGCGTCGTCACGGCACCGTTCTCAGCCACATAGTGGATCTGCCCCGGCCAGGACGAAACAAGATATCCACCGCCTGACACCGGCCCGATGCCATCGGCATTCTCCATGCCCGTAGCAATTTCGGTCAACGTGCCATCCGGCGCCGCACTAAACAGCGTACCTGTTCCCATCGTGGCGACCAGCATGCGGTCGCCATCTCCCAGAAGACCGTTAACGCCGCCTAGAAGGGCTTCATCCTGCAACCAAACTTCCGATGCGCCATCTGAAATCTTGTGGATCATCGCGGTGCCGGAGTCAGATACATAAACGGCGTTACCCCAAGTCGTCATGTCATTCAGGAAGACTGCGCCCTCAATCGGGATAGACCCGTCAGGATTGCCGGTCTCCAGATCCAGCATTGCGATCTTGTCTATGTCTGCGACGTAAAGCGTATCCCCCAGCACAGCCATGCCCTTTGGCGCGTCCAGCTTGGCGCCCCAATAGCGGTCCACCATCTGCCCTTGCGGTGAAATGAGGGAGACATAGCCATTGCCGCCCTTCTCAGTGCCTGGGCCGTTGACGCTGGAGATGAAATAGCCGCCATTGGGGGCAGCAGCCACCCCTTCCGGATTCTCGAAACCTTGCGAGATGTAGGTCTGCTCAATGACAGGGAGCCCGGCATCTGCCTGTTCATCGACAGGTGCTTGCGCGGCACAGCCCGCCGCCAGTATTGTCATAAGTACCGGAATGGATGTGCGCAGCATGAAAACCTCCCATGGATATGTCTCAGGACACGGCGTGGACCCGCTTCATGACACTATGGCAATGCATGCCGGGCCGCGTCCACCCACAGATCGGCGATCCCACTAAAATACGGCGCG
>Ga0070726_10005036_pt1 | contig 10233 bp, 10 predicted proteins | sample tdAd471_FD_67275 | JGI IMG/M metagenome (GOLD analysis project Ga0070726, IMG submission 67275) | Marine sediment microbial communities from the Atlantic coast under amendment with organic carbon and nitrate - tdAd47.1 | ecosystem: Environmental > Aquatic > Marine > Coastal > Sediment | place...
CTATATATGTTTTGAAATGATAAATAATTCCTTTAATTCACTGTATTTAACGATTTTTTAAGGAAATAAAGTAATGGGGCTGACCTATATAGAAGGTATAGGCATAAAGTGTGCCAAACTACGCGGAGGTAATTGGCAGGTTCTACCAAAGTATCATATGCAAAATCGGGAAGTTATTCTTTGTCCATTATTAAAAGCTCAGGGTTAACAATTGTTTTAGCTCACCATTCAGCTGTACCAAAAAGATTTTATCGTACTCTGTTTCTTCCAGTTGGCTCAATTTTTCCTCCCCTAAAAGATGATTGGCCATCGCTGGAACGGTATTGGAATGTCCGACGATAACAATGGTTTTGCCTTGGTGTGATTGTACCAATTTGCTAAGGGCATCCAAATCCAATGGAGGATAATCTTGTACTTCCAGCTGCAATGCTTCCGCTAAAGGTTGAGCCGTTTGTTGGGTGCGTTTGAAAGGCGTGGAATAAACGGCGGCCACATTACTCAGGTGTAGTAGACGAGCTAATTCCTGGGAGCGGGTCGCACCATGAATATTTAGGTCGGGATCACGGGTGCCATCCTCTCCTTTTTCTGCATGACGTACTAGTATGACGGTAGTGATTCCCGCCGTATCTACGGGCAGAGGAGTGGAAAAAAGCGTAAAGCTCAGGCAGGTGAAAACGACTAATATTAAACAATTCTTCATGATTCTTTAGTTAATTGCGGGTGAATTTGAATGATATAGGTTTGAAGTCGTTCCAAATCTATTTAAAAAATACTAATTGCAGTAGCAAAGTAACAACTTATTGGGAACTGTCGTTTAAAGGCTAGGTAAGACTGCAATGTATAAAAACCTTATTACCCAATAACTAATTAACTAACAAACACCAATGGCCATTTCATTAACTGCCGAAGCCGTTATCCTTGCCATCAATGCGGCTATTAAGCTCGGAAAAAATCTTCAAAGAGCTTATGCGAAAAGTGCAAAATCAAAAACCATTTTCTTACCCCTTCCCCAATTTAATATTCGACCCAATGCGGATCGGGCACATCGTTTTTTTACTTTGGCGGATGAACTGAAAGGGGGGAATCAATTTGTGATTCAGATAGAACGGCTTAATTTTCTCTTCCAGAAGTTTGACAATGGTCTCGTATTGGCAGAACAGGAAGAGTATGTCGATTATTACCAGACGCTTAGTTTTCAACTAAAGAAGGATGAGGAACGCACTATTAATCATGATGATGTCAATACGGACGATTTGGTGGCTCTTTTGCGCGTCAAACAATGGGAAGATGGCAGCCAGCCGCGGAACAGTCCACTGGAAATGGTGGCGGGTACGATTGTAGAAATCGGGATCGACTACTTCAATCAGGTGCCAGGTGCTTTGAATGTTAACTCCACCTTTGGGCGCGCCATGCGCCATTTCTTGACCGGATTGGATCGGGTACGCTTTAGTGAAACCGAAGATTTGCGTGACCTCTCCCGACAGGTTGTTCCCAAACTATTTATCGCAGCAGCAGAGGCCGTTAAAGATTTAAAAGGAGAATTGACCAATGACCGTAAACTACAGGCGTTTATAGAGGCCACTACACAAGGAATCGCCAAAGATGTATTTGCTCGATCAAAACATAAACATGACGATATACCGGTACAATGGGGACAATTGCTGTTGCGGAGTATGGTTAAAAATGCGGGGCATTACGTTTTTCAGTCTCCGGCAGATTTGTTTAATACCAATGAGGGATCCTCCTTACTCATTCAAAGGACGGGTGGGGTATTGATGGATATTATTTTATCGGATCCAGATGGCCTTAATTTACAGGCTGGTTTTAATGTGGATGCACTAGACCGCTTGGTGAAAGCTACTTTTGAAGTCATTGCCTTGCATCCTGAATTAATAAATAAGCGCGACGGATTTAGAGAGATTGTCGTCGGAGTGAGTCAGGCCATGGCGGAAGCCGGGATTAAAAATAGACCTGATTTATTGCCAGAGTTGGTACGCCTTATTCTGGAACATACGGCTAGTCATTTGTCTACGCTAATGGGGAACCCAGAGCAGGGGCCTCGCTATTTATTGGTCGAGGCGGTGCGTGAGGTCTTGCTAGTGATTGGTAAACATGAGACACCTGGCCCCTGGAAGCCTCGTTTATCCAGGCGACATATTCTCGCCATTGTCAATCACGTCTTGGATGAAGTAGTGATGAATCCCGATTGGATTTTGGTGAAGCTTGGGGATAAAAAAATATTACAGAACGTACTTGAGGTTACTGCTGATGCCTTATCTACTATTCCTGCTGAAGAAAGATTAAACCTAGATGTTGTAGAACTAGTGATCCAGTTGAATATTCGGACGGTGGCTACAAGTCAGTCAGTGCTAGAGCGAGTACCCTGGGGCTCTAATACCGAGAAAGTGGTAATGCTGGAGCAGGCCCTTAATCTCATTTTTAGCTTTGTATTTGATAAAGAAAAAGTGCATCCCGCGGAACGAGTTGATTTGCTAATCGATCTGCTGGAATATGTGTTGGAAGTCATCATTCGACAGTATCCGGATGAAAGGGGATTGGTGTTGATCGACCTTATTTTGTTTAAAGATCCTAATGTCAAATACAGTGGAGGATTTGATCGAGCCTTGGCGGAGGAATTGATTGACTCGGCCTTACGGGTGTTGGAAAATCACCCAGACTTATTGACTACTAATGTTTCACTCCAAAAAGTAGTTCGTGGCATAGCGCACTGTTTACAAGCTTCTTCTTTTCAGCAGGCGGGGGCTTTACCTGAGCTATTGCGGTTGGTGTTGGATTACACGGGAAGAAACCTCTTCCTTCTACTAGATGCAGACGAAGAAGAACCGCAGTACCTCTTGTTGATTGCCTTGGAGGAGTTGCTAGCGGCTTTGTCGATGAAAGCGGATGGAGATAGCTGGCAATTGCGCTTGAGTTGGTCACAAGTATTGCTCCTCATAGAAGAAGTTTTTGATCATTTAGTCTTGCACCCTGAATGGGTGTTGGGTGAAGCTGGTCAGTCGTCTTTATTATCAGAAGTATTGACGGAAGTTTTTGCCGCCTTGCGATTAATACCCAAAAATGAGCGAATTGATCCGGCTACCTTGGAGCAATTGATCCAATTGAGCCTATATACAGCGGCGGCTAGCCCAAAAGTATTAGGAAAGATTACTTGGGGGAGCGATGTGGAAGAGAAGACCATACTGAGGCGGGCCCTAAATCTAGTATTCCATTTCGTCTTTGAAAAATCTACCGTAAGAGGAGCAGAAAGGAGTCTACTTTTGGCTGAATGGGTAGCGTATACCTTAGATGTAATACTAACCTACCACCCCGACGCTAAAGGCTTAGTGCTCATTGAGTTGATTCTCTTTGAAGATACTAATATCGATTATAGTGGTGGATTTAATGCCGAATTAGCTGACCAATTGATCGAGGCAGGTTTGGATGTCCTAGAGGCTCATCCCGAGTTAATCAGCGAGGAACTTGCTTTACAACATATTATAACCGGAGTTAGCGGAGCGCTTAGTGCTAGCGATTTCCGAACTGCGGGCATATTACCGGAATTGGTTCGGCTCACCTTATCTTATACGGCTCAAAATCTTCAACTGTTGGTCGTAAGTGATCAGCAGGAAGCCCGCTATTTGTTGGTAGAAGGAGTACGCTTACTTTTGGAACAATTATCGACGAAGGAGGCAACTGAGAATTGGCGCCCTCATTTGAGTGGTCCACAGTTGGTGGAAATCGTTGAAGAAGTATTGGATGTATTGGTACAATATCCCAGCTGGCTAATGGCAACGGCTGATCAAGATTCTCTCTTTGAGACCGTTTTGGGCGCTACTTTTTCGGCATTAGCTCAGGTGCCTAAAACGCAGCGACTTAGAGGGGATACCTTGAGTTGGTTGCTACAAACTGTACTTCGCACTTCGATTTTACATCCGACTATTCTAGATCAAATTAAATGGGAAGATCAAGCGGCCAAGGTAACGGTATTACAACAGGCTTTAGACCTGGTTTTTGCCTATGTTTTTTCCAAAGATCATCTAGGACAGGACCGCTTGGCCATGTTAGAAGATTTGCTGTCTTATGTGCTCGAAGTCCTCATTGCTGAGCATCCCGATAAAACGGTATTGTTACTTTTATACCTAATTTTCTTTGAAGAAGAGGACTTGGTTTTCCGCAAATCATGGAACCAAGATGAGATAGATGAGCTGGTGGCAGCGGCACTGCTTCTTCTGGAAGCTCATCCCGAGTTGATTAGTAAAGATTTGGTGTTCCAGAAAATAGTAAAAGATACGGCGCAGGCGGTACGAGCTAGCAAATGGACTACTCCAGATTTATTTCCTGAGCTGTTGCGACTGCTACTCCTTTCCACCGCTGATCATGTAGAACTGCTGGTGGGGGTAAAAGCCAATAGTTCACGTTATATACTGGCTATGGCCCTGGAGCAAAGCCTACGAATCCTAGCTGCCAAACCCAAGCGAGGGAAGTGGAAACCTAGCTTTTCTACCGAACAAATACTGGACATCGTAGAGCTGATTTTAACCGCAGTAGCAGAGAATCCGCAATGGCTTAGCAGAGATAAATTGATGCAGGAACTACTACGGGCGATATTCAAGGCATTCGAAGTCATTCCAAAAGGAAACTGGATCACTTACGAAACCATCAGGCAGCTCATCCTAACGTCAATAGAAGCCGTTTCCTTCCGCAAACAATTGATCATAGAGGTAGTGGAGTCAGATGGTCGCCGAAAAAAACTAGTACTGACTTATGCCCTCGAAGGCCTTTTTATCAAGTTGTATGATGAGGATAACCAATCTGCGGGTACCTGGACTTTAACCCAGACAGCGGTAATTACGGCCCTCGTCGAGTGGTATTTGTTGCAGCTTGCTGAAGTACCTGCTAATAAAGCCGAAGTAGACAAAGCTTTGGCCGCTATTGATGAAGCCATTCGGAAACTAAATAGCAATTTGGCGTTTAGCATCGAAGAACTTCAAGCACTTTTATCTGAGCAGGTAAGGGCTTAAGGAACCTAATGGTCAGAGAAGGATTTTTCTCAGTGCCTATTTATTACACAAAGGAAAATAAACATAAGATGAATTACTATAAACAGACCTGGCGATTTACCCTATTTATTGCCCTGTTGTTACAGAGTTGTTCTCCGGCTATTAAGTTATACCAGTCGGCTTCAACGGCTTTCAGTAGTGGCGCTAAAAAAGAAATGACGGGTGTATTTAGTTCGCGCTTTAACAATGCGCCTGCGGGTGCGGTTCCTACCCTAAATCAAGCTTTAGGCGCGAGGAGATCCGCGGAAATGTCGAACCTGACACCGGCTGCTCTTTATCAACAATCCCTGGATCAATTGAACCGTGCCTTGAAGAATCCTGGCCCCTTACGGGAAAATGATGTATTGGGGAATGCCTTGACCGTGAAAGCCTTAGCCGCTTGGAAATTGAAGCAATATGGAGAGGCAGAATCAGCTGCTAAGCAGGCCAGTGATTTGTTTCGCAGACAAGAAGAAACGAGCCCACGCGATGAGGTGTTGTCTCAATCCATCCCTGCGCTCATCACCCTGGATGTGGTGTATGACTCGACCCAACACATTATCAATCAATTGAAAAGTAAAACAGAGGTTGCTTCCTCGATGGAGGAGTCTGAGGCACTCGCCTTATTTAAGCATTACCAATCTTACTATGACTCATTTATTGATAATGATGATACCAGCGGTAGCAGTTTATCTAAGGCTTTTTTAGTAATGGAATCCGCTACGGCCTCTGCTAATCAAGAAAATAAAGAGGTGAATCAGTTTGTACTATTATCCCAACTGACCGGATTGAAAAATTGGTACGATGGGCTCTTTCACCTGGACAATGTCATGAAATTGAGTGGCGTAAAAGCCAATAATGCAGCCGTGAAAGCTTGGATTGGGCAGAAGAAAGATCGGTATGAAGATTTGCGCCTTGAGCGAATGGAAAAGTTGGGTACTTTGTTAGCAGAAGGAGAAGCTAGTCCGATCTTTAGTTTTTGGGATAGTATATTGTAATGGACTTAAGCGCATGCAGGTCTTTTTAAGACCCAATGCCCGGGAAAAAAGCATCTTCAATATGTCTAAGTTGCGGCTGGCCATGAGTTGGCAGTAGAACGGAAATGATATCAAAACGGATTTCGCCTTGAAAATTCGCTTGTTCCATGTAGGCACAAGCAGCGCCGGCTAGGAGCACTTCTTTTTTGGGGCTAACAAACTCATCAGGCTGACCAAAAGCAGCACTGGTTCTGGTTTTAACTTCTACAAAGACTAAGGTTGATCCTGTTTGGGCGATGATATCCAATTCTGCTCGGCCATGGCGCCAATTGGTCAATAGGATTCGATAAGCTTTTTTCTCCAATAGTTGTCGGGCCAGGCGTTCGCCTTCTTGCCCTAGTTCATTGTGTTTGGCCATAATCGTTTTCTTATTCACAGTTTAATATAGGGGATTATTTTGTCTACTACTACTTTGGGAAGTGCATGAAGTTGGTACAAATCTTCCTTTTGGGTAAAATATCCATGCTGCATCCGATAGTTTACGATGGCATTGGCTTGTTTCCAGTTGAGGTAAGGGTGGGCTTGTAGTTGCTTGGCTTCGGCGGTATTAATCGCTAGGGGATTGGTGATAGGAGAGGGGCGGAGAGAGAGCCGGATCGCTTGGAAGGTGCTATCCGGTAGATGATAAGTTTCTGCTACTTGCTCAATGTTTACAAAACCACCTAGCTTTTCCCGAAAGCTAATAATCCGTTTAGCATAAGCGGGGCCAATACCTCGAAGTTGTTGCCATTCTTCGGCTGTTGATTGATTGATGTCAATCACTACCGGGGCCTTTTCATAGGAATGAGGTAGATCCCCAGGAATGCTTGCTTTGGCTACTGCTGAAGATAAATTGGGAGCTGCTTTTGTTGGAATTTCAATATAGGGCGCTAGTTGTTCATATTCCTCCTGCTTTAAACCATAAATTTTCTGTAAATCTTCTTTTTGATAGAATTGACCGCCTTTACTTCTAAAGTTGAGGAGGGTTCGAATAACTCTTTTCGATAGGCCTAAGGCGGAAAGCTCAGCCTCAGTGGCGGTATTGGGGTTGAACGAAAAAGGTGTCAGTGAGGGGCTAATGGTCGTTGATGCTGTTTTGGGAGCTAAGTTGGCAGCCATCGGCTGGGGAGTCGCTGGGATAGCGATGTAATCCTTGAGCCGATTGTAGTCATCCGCGGTGACCGTATATATTTTCTGTAGATCGGTCGCCTTTTTAAACCGTCCCCCTTTATTTCTGTAGTTAATGATCGTCTGAGCTGTTTTTGAGCTGAGGCCCAACTGCTGTAAGGTGTTGATCGAAGCCTGATTGGGGTCAAATAAAAAAGGCGTGTTTTGATTTTCCGTATTGGTGATAGGAGAATCATCTTTTTCCAACTGCGCCAATTCGGCTTTGAAGGCGCTGAAATCTTGTTGTGTGGGAGAAAAAAATAAGGGAAAAAGCTGAGGCAAAAATAGCAGACCAATAGCGATGGCACACAAACAAATGATTCCCATTCGTTCGGTTCGGGTATAGTAAAAGAAGGCCGATAGAAGCTTTTTCATGGATTGTAATATTCCTACTTCTTTATTGCACTTCTATTAAAAAGGTAACCAGTGAATCGGTTTTTTATGAAAGGGAAGCTAAAATTTAAAGCTGTGGGATAGCTGTTGTTTCCAATTTTTGACCAAAAAGGAATCTGTTGTGGGTTGAGCCTTGGCTAAACAGCAACTCGCAACCCGCAACAGAAAGCAGACGCCATACGCCTGCTGTGCCAGTACATCGCTAGCATCTTATAAAGAAGCAATAACCTCGATCGCACTAACAGTCGCAATAGTACCATTTGTGTAGTTCTTTACTGAGTGTATCCAAATGACTTTGGATGGCTGAAAATCCATTAATTTCATCTTTGCCATCTACTAATTGAGGCTGTTGCAAACTAGTCGTTATCTGGCTGGCGAATGCGAGCGAAAGGGATCGGAGTCTTTCCTCTAATTCTTCCACCTGCTGATTTCTACTGGCATATTTTAAGGTGATCATCCAACAAATGTTTTTACAAATTTACGAATAAAACCATTGCGACTTTGGATCTCAGAGTTTTGACCTTTATCCAAATCGAAATGTCGATAGCAGTCCTGGTCTTCCCATTGTGAAAACCCCCAGCAATTGGGACAGCTAGCTGGAGTGGGTTGGGTACTAAAGATTGCGTTGAATTGTTGCACTATTTTTTGGATTAGCATGATACTAGATTTATAGGTTAATGATAACTACAAATTGCAGGAATTATTTGCGTAAACAAATGGACAAAAGTTCCTGCAACATGGACAATTTTCTGATTGTTTTGCGAAGGTGTAAAGGACACCTTAGCGAACTATTTTCAACGAAAAAAAACTGACTGCCGCAGGTGCGACAGCCAGTTATATCATTTACGATAATCTTACGTCTTAAGGGCTTTGGAAAAAAACAACCTACCCGTTCGGCTTGCTCTTTTGCTGCCAGGCGTCGTTGTTCGAGCCCTCATGTAGCTTTGGCTATAATCGGTTCTCTGGCCTAGCCTGACAACAAAATTTCAGCGCCTTCTTGGGTACCTTATTTATTTCCAAACCCCTAAATTATTATTGTTCAGTCCTGAACAGCTTGGGTTTGGTACTAGGCCGTCACTGTATACTGTTCAATTTTCTTCTCTAGTGCAGCTGCTGTTTGCAGACCGACTAGCTTTTCTTTTACCTCACCTCCTTGCAAGAAGAATAGGCTCGGGATACTTCGTACGCCAAATTGTTGGGCTAACTCTCCAACCGTATCTACATTGACTTTAGCAATGATCACATCATCTTCGTGCTTGGTCGCTAATCCTTCAACGATGGGCAATAATACCTGACAAGGTCCACACCAATCGGCATAAAAATCAAGTAGTACAGGTTTGTCTTGTGCGGCTAATTGTTGGAATTCATTTACGCTTTTGATCTCTCTCATGGTATTGAAATTTGTAATAAAGCTTTTCGACTTAAGTAGCAATTCGCTTTATAGATTGTTATTGTTTTAATTACGATACAAAGATAGGGGGAGAGGGACCTGGAAGGAATGGACAGAAGTTCCCAAGGCTTGGACAGAAGTTCCTGCTGTCATCAATAATCAAAATGTAAATAGGGGTCGAAATCAAAATCAAAATCAAAATCAAAAAGCCCAGCCCCGTACCCCTTTTTAATTTTCCAAATAAGCAGCCCGATAGGCCAAGGGAGAATCATTTTCAGACTTCTTAAAATAGCGCGTGAAGTAGGCGGGGTCATCAAAGCCAAGATCAAAGGCAATTTCCTTGACCGTCTTTTGGGTATAGCGCAGATCACGTTTGGCCTCCAAGACAATTCGTTCTCGAATGATTTCGGTGGGGGTGGGGTAGCCATTGACTTTGAGCCGCTTGGCGATAGACTTAGGAGAGACGAAGAGCCGATCAGCATAGTCCGACACAGCATGTATCTTGCGAAAATGCTTATCCACTAAGGCGATAAAATCAGCCACTAGCCTATTTCCTTCCTCTTTTTCGGAATGCTCGATGACTGTCTCGGGTTCATTTTTCCGGAGGGCCTCTATCAGAAACATGCGCAGGTAGGCATCCAACATATCCCGATGTGCCTTTCCTGGCCGTTCCAATTCCTCAATCATCCGTTGGATCAATTGCTGAAAGCTTCTATTTTCTTCTTGTTGTAGAGCAATGAAGGTAGCCCGGTGCATATTGTTAAATAACACGCCATTACAGGCGATCTCTTTTCCATGCGTTTCCACGCAGTAGAACTCCCGATCAAAAGTAATCTCAAATCCCCTTTTCAGTTTCTCGGCATCGACGGTTAATACTTGGCCGGGTGACAAGAAGAATATACCTGCACCCTCAATAGCAAAAGATTTGAAGTCCACCCAATATTCCCCACTTCCCTCCACCATGTAGAAAATCTTGTAATGATCGGAGCGATGGCTTTGGTTAGCGCTACAACTGGTTTCCATCTGAATCGTTTTCAATTCAAAAACAGGTGGATTGGGCCCTGCTAATGGCTCTAGGTAGCTAAGGTGTTTGATGGAAGAAAAAGACATGGGCAGTTCAGCTTTTAAGCGTAGTTGTCAAACAAAGTTAAGACATAAAGAAAAGAACAATGGTGGCTTCCGTTTAGTTGGGCAATTCCAATCAAAATGACAATGTGAATCAAAATCA
>Ga0070726_10005037_pt1 | contig 10230 bp, 12 predicted proteins | sample tdAd471_FD_67275 | JGI IMG/M metagenome (GOLD analysis project Ga0070726, IMG submission 67275) | Marine sediment microbial communities from the Atlantic coast under amendment with organic carbon and nitrate - tdAd47.1 | ecosystem: Environmental > Aquatic > Marine > Coastal > Sediment | place...
CGATCGGCGCGGCGTCGGTGTTCAAGGCCGTCTATATCGACAAGCGTGAGCTGAAATGCGCCTGCGTCGGCGGGGACAGCAACGTGCCGCTCGGGTTCGTCTCGCTGACCGAGAACCTGATGATGGTCGCGATGGCGGTGTGGATGCTGGTCAAGCCGATGGGCCTTGCTCACTAACTGCGGTTGCTCGGCCATTTCGGGTGCCGGCGGTCGATCATATAGGGATGGTCGCCGTGGCTATGAGCCGCCAGATGCGGATCGTCGGCGGCAAGGTCGCCATGCTCGTGCGCGATCACGTCGGGATCGTTCGCCGGCCATAGGCGGACAGCGGCGAGGGTGCCGATCGCGGCAAGGATCGCCATCGCGCCGAACGCCGCTTCCATCCCGACGCGGGCACCGAGCTGGCCGACGAGCGGATAGCAGACAAGCCAGCAGACGTGGCTGAGCGCAAACTGCGCCGCGAACAAAGCGGGGCGATCGTCGGCGTTCGCCGATCGTCGCAACAGCCGTCCCGAGGGCGTGACGTTCGCCGAATAGGCGACGCCTAGCACCAGCCACCCGCCGAGCAGGATGTGCCAATAGGCGGGGCTTGGTTGCATCGTGGCGGTGATCGCGGCGAGCGCCGCGAGCGTCAGCGTCAGCACGGCCGCAGCGACCAGCATGACAGTCCGATCCGCGATCCGATCGAGGATACGAGGCAAGGTCAGTGCGGCGGTGATCGAGCCGCCTCCGAACGCGGCGAGGGTCAGCGCGACATCGCGCTGGCTGAGGCCCATGCCCTTCACGATGACGACGGTGTTGATGATGACCATCGCACTCGCCGCTGCGGCAGTGAGCGTCAGCGCCAGGAGGCCGCGCAGGCGAGGCGTCGCGAGATAGATGCGCGTGCCCCGCGTGGTCTTGTCGTAGATGCCGCCCTCCGCCTCGACCGGCGCGGGGCGTGGCAGGACGGCCGACACCACCAGCAGCGCTGACGCGACGAAGCCGATCGCGGTTCCCGAGAACAGCCAATGGTAGCTCATCACTGTCAGCAGCCCTGCGGCGAGGATCGGGCTCGTGAGGCTCTCCATGTCATAGGCGAGCCGGGAGAGAGACAGCGCGCGGGTGTAATCGCGCTCCTCTGGCAGGACGTCGGGGATCGTGGCTTGAAAAGTCGGCGTGAACGCGGCCGACGCCGATTGCAGGACGAAGATCAGCACATAGACCTGCCAGACCTGGTTCACGAACGGCAGGCACACAGCGACCGCGGCGCGAACGACATCCATGCTGACCAGCAGCGCCCGGCGCGGCACCCGGTTGGCGAAGGCGCCGGCGATCGGCGCGACGCCGATATAGGCGATCATCTTGATGGCGAGCGCGGTCCCCAGCACCGCGCCTGCGCTGCCCCCCGCAATGTCGTAGGCGAGCAGTCCGAGCGCGACCGTCGCGAGGCCAGTCCCGATCAGCGCGATGATCTGCGCGAAGAACAGGTGCCGATAGGTGCGATTGGCAAGAACGCTGAGCATGACCGGCCAATATCCCCCTGGGGGGATACTGTCTATCCCCCCAGGGGGATGCTCGACAGCGCTCCGCCGAACGCCTTATATGGGCGGATGACCCATCCCGCTCACTCCAGCCACCCGGCGATCATCAAGCGGCTGAACCGCGCCGCCGGTCATATGCGCAGCATCGTCGGCATGATCGAAGAGCAGCGACCGTGCGTCGATATCGCGCAGCAGCTCCAGGCAGTCGAAAGCGCCATTGCCAGCGCCAAGCGCGCGCTCATCAACGACCATATCGACCATTGCCTCGTCCATGCAGAGGAGGGCGAGGGGACCAAGCTCGCCGTCGAGCAGTTTCGCGCGATTTCAAAATACTGGTGAAGGCGGCGGCCGCGAGGCGGCCGCTAGGGCGCATCCGGGGCATCGGCCGCCGGCTGCGCCATGCCGGTATCGACGATATCGGGCAGCGCTTCCACATTTTCGACCTCGGCGGTCGCGGTCTGCAACCGGATCGAGCTGCGTGCCGACGCCGCGTCGACCCGATCTTGAAAATAGGTCTGCGTCCAGGCCATGTCCGACCATTCGTCGGGGCGCGCTTGGAAGGCCCCGATGCGCCCGATCAGGCCACAGAGCCAATCGGCGCACTGGCAGGTCTGATAGCGCTCGCTTTCCACCTGAAACGGGGGTTCGATGATCCGGCGGCGGGGCGTGGGTCCGCCATACATGGCCTGGCTCGCCCGCGTCAGGATCGCGTCGCGATCCTGATGCTCGTCCATCACGATCATCATGTCGGCATCATGCTGGTCGGCATATTGGTTGAGCCGCTTCATCGCTTCGCCAAGGACCGTCAGATAGAGCGCCTGCGCGTTGAAATCGGCGACCGGACGGTTCTTTTCCAGGCCGACATAGAACACATGGCCGCCGCTGTTGCGGATCTTGTTGAGGATGCGATTGGCTGCGGTTCGGACTTGCGGATATTTGCCGACGTTGAGCGTCGTGAACAGCGCCGAGCCTTTTTTCTCCCACGTTGCGGGATGTTGGCCGCTCTGTCCGATCTCCCACGACAACAGGTTGCATTTGAGCTGGTAGAACCAGGTCGAGAATTGCCGAACCGATGAATAGGGGAGGATCATGCCGCCCATGCCGAAAACCGGGCTGTCGTTGTGCGCCGGATCGTCGCGGGAGATGTAGGGGCCGATGTGGCCGAACTCGTCGAGATAAGCTAAATACAGCAAGGCATACCCCCCAGAAACGCGAAAGCCCACGCTATGCGTGGGCCTCGGAATTGGGGCAGCCCGTGAGCCGCGTCCAAGGGCTATATGCAGAACAGGGCAGGGATTGTCAAGTCCGATGCCCCTCGCCCGGTGGGGGAGGGGCATCGGACGCCGGGGGGCCTATTCGGCGATGAAGCTGCCGCGCCCGCCCCGGAACGCGCCGACGACGTTCCCGCCGTCCCAATGACCGGAGAGGATGCCGCGCCGGGGGATGCTCCCGATTGGCTTGCGGCGCGCGGCGAGAAGCCGCGCGCGCCGCGTATCGCGGTCGATCGTCTCGCCCGTCATGATGTCGATGGCGACCCGCAGCGGGGTCATGCGGGCCGCCATTGCTCGACCAGCGCCGCCATCGCGTCGCGGTAGCCCCAGGCATCGGCATAGACGGTCGGCTCGGCCGCCAGATAGGCCATGACGATCAGCATATCCTCCGAAATGACGGCATCGCAGTTGCAGAGGTGGAGGACCGGGAAGTGCCCCCATTCGCCCCCGTCCCACCATGCCAACAGGAAGTCGGCCGCGCGCGAGGCTTGGCCGGTGTCGGACCCGGCGACGGCGATCAGGCGGGCGATGGCCTCGCCGACTTCCTCGAAGCTGACGTGTCGGATCGCGGGGCGGCGTTGGGGAGGGCTCATAAGCTAGTTCCTGCGGGCTATCATGCGGGGAAGGGAACGGGGACCAACAGCGCGTCGTCGATCGGCTCGACGTCGCGCAGCTCCACCATCGGCGTTTTCTCGACGCGCTCCGCGCCGATCGGATCGAGATAGACATAGAGGTGGTCGGCAAAGACGGGGCTGCACAAGCGCCACACGACGCCCACGCGCCCGACGCGGCGCTCAAAGCGGCCATCGTAGGACACGGACGATCCGGCGATGCGGACGCGCTGCCCGACGCGCAGCCAGTTCGCGGCCGAGCGGATCAGCGCCGCCTTATCGTCGTCGCTCAAGCCGGGCCGCCCGATGCCGAACGTCGCGTTCCGGTCGCGCGTGATCCGGGCCAGCTTCTCCTCAACCGGCTCGGGCTTCCAGTCGATGACTGGCCCGGGCGCGGCCTTGTGCATGTGCGTCACCGGCTTGCCCCCGAACAGGTCGGGCTGCACGCCGACAAGGCGGCGGTTGAACATCGCCTTGTGATAGTCGCGCCGCCATTGCGCCTCGGGGGTCAGCGGCTTTGCGCTCGGCCCATCGCGCATGATCGCGATCAGCTCGTTAAACTCCGCCTCGCTCACCGTGGCGACGCTCGGGTCATAGACCAGTCGCGCCGCCACGCCCCGGCCCTCGTCGGGGCCGGGATCGTGGGGGGCGGTCACGCCGCCTCGTCCAGCTCGGCCGCCGTCTCGACGGCCATGCGGGTCAGCAGCCAGTCGGACGCATCCTGCGCAAGCCGTGCGGCGGTGAAGATGCACCTTTTGTCGTTGCGCAGGGCTTGGAGCCAATTCGCCAGATAGGCGGCATGGTCCTCGCGATCGTGCAGCTTGATGCCGATGGTGGCGCTGACGAAGGCGGCCCCAAGCTCGGCAACCAATTCCTCGCGGGCGTAGTCCTCGCGCTTCGTGGAAATGAGGGAGGGACGGGCAAGGCGGTCGACGTGTCCCGTCGCGTGGCAAAGTTCGTGCGCTAGGGTCGAATAATAGTCGTCGCTGGTGTGGAAGTCGGCAAATTGCGGCATGACGACATGATCGCCGCTCGGCTGATAATAGGGCTGCGAGCCGAAATGCTTGAGGGTGACGGGCACGCGGGCAAAGAGCGCGTCCAGTTCGGCGTCCCGCTCGTCGGGATTGGTCGCGGTGATGATCGGCGCGGGGGCCGGATACTTGGCCTCGATGCCGTCGATCTGCTCGGCATTGAAAACGGTGTAACGCTTGAGGAACGCCACCTGACGCTTGCCATCCTCGCCCCGCTCTGCGCCCCCCTGTGCCTTGCTGTCGGCATCCACCTCGATCTTGTTGGCATAGACGACGGTTGAGCCCTTCTCGCCCTTGCGGACGCAACCGCCGAGCGCGAGCGCCTGCTTGAAGGTCAGCCAATGCGGGGAGGCATAGCCCTTCGTCATGGCGGCGACCCAAAGGGTCAGGACGTTGATGCCGCGATAGGGAACGCCCGTCGAGCGCAGCGGGATATTCGGCGCGGTGCTGCCGTTCCACGACTTCGACCAAGGCCGGGTGCCCGCCTCGATCATGGCAATCATCTGGTCGGTGATTTCCTGATAGATATCGGCCCGGTTGTCGGTGATCCGTCCCATGATTTCTTCCTTTCCTTTGAGGCTGAAAGCCGGTCGCAACAGCAACCGGCTCTGCCTTTCCGGCGAGGAACGGGATGGGGAGGGAGAGCGAGAATCTACCGCTGGCGCGGGCGAGCCGCCCTAGCGTGGCCGACGCCCCCAAGGGCGTCGGGTGCCGCGCTTGGCGGACCACACGGGGTCGTCTATTTTCCTTCGGGAACGAAAGGGCAGCAGCCCTTGGTGTTCCCCGCGTCGGCGACCCTCCGGGGGAGGGGCGCGGCGCCCTGCCGAAGAACATCGCGCAGTCTGGCGCGGCATCAGGTGTGCCACGTGGCACACCTCACGCGAGGATCGTCACCCCTATGGGCCGCGACGCCGACTAGGCGGCGCGGTCGACGCGCGCGTCGATAGAGCCGTGCCCGCAAGGGTCGCGCCCGGCAGCTTTCATCTTGACCAATGACGTATGAACATCTATTCATGTGTTTTGCATGTTAGGTGATAGCCATGTCTCATTCTCACGCCCATGCCGGGCACGACCACGATCACGACCATTCCCACACGCCGACCATAACGAATGACAATGAGCGCAAGGTGCTGCTTTCGTTCGGGCTGATCTTCATCTTCATGATCGTCGAAGTGATCGGCGGCCTGATGTCCGGATCGCTGGCGCTGCTTGCCGACGCGGGGCACATGGTCACGGACGCGGCTGCGCTCGGCCTTGCCTACCTCGCCTTCCGCTTTGGGCAGCGCGCGGCAGATACGAAGCGCACCTTCGGCTATCTCCGGTTCGAGGTCGTCGCCGGCTTCGTCAACGCCGTCACGCTGCTCGCGATCGTCGCGTGGATCGGTTACGAGGCATGGGAGCGGTTTCAGGCGCCGCAGCCGGTGCTGGCGGGGCCGATGTTCGCCGTTGCCATCGCCGGGCTGCTGGTCAACATCCTGGTGTTCTGGATCTTGACGCGCGGGGACAGCGATCACGTCAACATCAAGGGCGCGGCCCTGCACGTGATGGGCGACTTGCTCGGCTCGGTCGGCGCCGTCGTTGCCGCGATCGTCATCTATTGGACGGGCTGGACGCCGATCGATCCGATCCTCTCGGTTCTGGTGTCGTTGCTGGTCGTGCGCAGCGCGTGGAAGCTGCTGGGCAAGTCGCTCCACATCCTGCTGGAAGGTGCGCCGGAAGGCGCCGCGCCTGACGACATCCAACGCAAGCTGCGCAAGCGCGTCCCGGGCATTGCCGCCGTCAGCCACATCCATGTCTGGTCGATCACCTCGGGCCGCGTCCTCGCGACGATGCACGTCCGACCGAAGGTCGATGCCGATGCGCGCGCGGTGGTCGCCGCGGTCGAACGCGAGCTGGCCGAAGAGTTCGGCATCGCGCACGCGACGATCGCGATCGACTGGAACGAGGACGTGGAAGCGTGCAGCCTCTCGCCCCAGGCCGAGCCGGTCCGAAAAACGGAAGCCGGCTGCAACTCCCATGCGCACGCGCACGCTCATTGAGGAGAGTCGCCCTGCAACCCGGTCGCGTCAGCCGCATCGCGCTGACGCGACCGAAATGCTACGCGGACAGGCCGATGGTATGTATGAACATATCACGACCTGTTTTCTTGTTGGGCACCCACGATGACCATTGATGCCGACTTTGATACCCAACCGGCGCTTCAGAAAGTGTCGATGCTGGCGGAAATCTTCCGATTGCTGGGCGATCCGTCGCGGCTGCGGATCACGCTGTTCTGCCTGAGCGGCCCCAAGTCGGTCGGCGATATCGCCAAGAGCCTCGATCTGTCGCAGACGCTGGTGAGCCATCATCTGCGTCTGCTGCGCGGCGCGAGGCTGGTCCGGGGCGAGCGGCACGCAAAACAGATCTTCTACGAGCTGGCGGACGATCATGTCCGGACGATGCTCGTCGACATGGCGAGCCATGTCGACGAGCCGCATGACGACTGACAGGCGCGGCTCCTACAGACCCGCGCCGAACTGGTCCGGGGCGAACGGAACGACGATCGCCGGTGTCGATCAACTGATGCCCGGCTCAGCGTTCGCGGCGAACGATCTTTGCCGGCGTGCGAGGCTGCCGGATCACAAGCCAGACACCGGCGGCGCATGAAGCGAGCAGCGCCAGGACGATCCATCCCGGCGCCCCTTGCTGTCCGACCGCCCAGCCTCCCATGCGCAGCACGAACGGCACCGTCAGAGACAGCCCGGCGGTGAACAGCGGACCTTTCCGCAGGATCAGTTCGTGGAGGAGGATGAATACCGGCGCGGTGAAAAGCGCGCCGAGAATAGCCAGCTCGGCCCAATCACGCGACGCGATCGCGCCGAGCGGCGCGAACAGGAGCGCCGCCGCTCCCAGCATGATCGTGCCCGCGCCGGTAATGGCGGGGAGGGCGGACATTGCGGGCAAATGGCCCATCCGACCTCGAAAAACATAGCCATAAAGGGCGTAGGAAGCGGTGCCCGCGAACCCCAGCAGCGCGCCACCCAGCATCATGGAGAGGCCACCTTGCGAGCCCGGACCGTGCGGCCGTCCATCGGCGAGGACGTAGCCGCAGGCCCCGATCATCGCGAGGATGGTGCCGGCGACGCGGAGCCGTGTGACCGGCTCCTGAAAGGCAACGGCGCCGATGGCGAAGGTGATGCATGGCAGCAGCGATGTGATGAGGCCGATCCGCGATGCCCCGATCATGCCGGTGCCGATCATCGTTCCGGCATAATAGCCGAAGAACCCAAGGAGCCCGAGCAGCGCGACGGCTCCAGGCCGCGACGCGGCCACCCGGACAGCGGGACGCCGTGCCGGGTTCAGCATGGCGATAGCGGTCAGCGCGACGAAGGCCGTCCCGGTTCGGCCTGCCGCCACCACCAGCGCCGGCATCCGCGCGACGAGATCGCCCGCGATCAGCCAGCTCGCGGCGAGCAACAGGATGAGAGCGATCGAAAGCGCGGGAATGACCAGCACGCCTTTCCCGCGCGGAGGTGGGGGAGTGTCCTTCACTGAAGAAATCCTGATCGACCTGCGCACGGGGGAGCGCGCAGGACAGCCGGCAAGCCTGCCTTTCGCGGAGGATGGCAGGCTTGCCGGTAGCTACGGTTTGCCGATCAGGCGGCGGCCTCGAACGCGCTCAGGCGGCAGAAGCAGGCGGCGGCGATCTTGATGTCGGCGGAGGCCACGGCGATGTCGCGCTGAAGGACGATTTCCTTCGCCTCGTCGTGGCGGCCCAGCTTCGTCAGGCATTCATGTAGGCCGTGCAGGCTCCAGACATTGTTGGGGCGGATGCGGCGACGGCCGAGCTTGCGGGTCAGGCCGAGATCGATGCGATGCTCGGCCGCCGCTTCCTCGTGCCGGCCCTGCTCGACCAGCAGCGCGCAGTAGGCGTGACGGACGGGCTGGAGCCAGGCCGGCGGATCGCTGTAGGGCAGCGCATCTTCCAGCGCGATCGCCTCGCGCAGCAGCGCGAACGCCTCCTCGATATTGCCCTTGCGGTATTCCAGTTCGCCGTCGAGCATCTTGGCCGCGATCTTCAACGCCTCGATCTCCTTGATCGGGATCGAGTTGAGGCGCGATTCGGGCACCTTCTTCACAGCGGCGATGAAGTCCTCACGCGCCGCTTCCGCCTCGGGCACGCGGCGCAGCGCCGCATAGGCGATGCCGCGGGCATAGTGGATCATCGCCACGGTCGAGCAATAGAGGTCCTGGTCCTCCGGCAGCTCCAGTTCCAGTATCTCTTCCCAACGGCCGAACCGGATCAGGACATGGGGCAGGGTGGTGCCGTGCGCTTCGAGCAGGTCGGCCATCGGCGGGCTGGAAATGCTGAGCAACTGCGGCGTCAGCACCTCCTTGAGTCGGCCCGCCATGTAGAGCGCTTCACGCGAGCGGCCCGCCATCATCGCGCCATAGGAACCGACCATCATGTTGTGGACGCGATAGACGTTGTACCAGACGCCGATATCGGTCTCGTGGCCGAAATAGCGGTCGTCGGCCGCGATCGCGTCGAGGTTCGAATCGACCACGCGGCGCCAGTCACCGCACGCATTGTCGATATGGGTCGACATGTGTGCCAGGTGAGAGCCGTCCTTCGACAGGCGACGCAGGCGATCGGCGGCGGGCAGCGCGATCTCCGGGATTGGCGACATCTCCATGAGGTGAATGTAGAGGTGGTTCAGCACGGGATGCCGGTCGCCGCCGGGGCGCGGCAGGGCATCCTCGATCACCTCACGCGCCTCCAGCGTGCCGGGGCCGATCGGCTCGCCGGTGTCCAGATCCCACAGCGCGCGCGGGCTGAGACAGATCAGCGCGTCGCCGAACAAGGCGGCGGCATCGATGTCGTCGGAGAACTGCTTGTAGAAAGTGCGCATCGCATCGGCATAGGCGTGATTGAGCCGGTCGAACTCGGCTTCATCCTGGGTCGGCGCGTCGGGGAAGCGCGGACCGAGCGCATCGATCAAAGCGCGCTCAAACGGCGTGGCATTCTTCGCCGCGGCCTTGCGGGCGCGCTCCAGCGCGGCCTGCGCCACCTCGATGCTCTTCGCCATGTCGGCGCGATCGAACAGCCGCCACGCCTTGTTGTAGTTCGGCCCCGAACCGAAGGCGATGCCCCAATGCGCCATCGCGCAGTCGGGGTCATAGGTGGCGGCCTTGCGGAAGCAGCGCACCGCCTCTTCCGGGTTGAAGCAATAGGCCCAGGCGAGGCCCCGATCGAACCAAAGCTGCGCCTCTGGCGACGAGGTGGTCACATCCCGGCGGAAATCACCGAGGTCATAATAATCATCCGACATGAGAGTATGGCTCCGTTGGGGGGCGTCGACTCATCGCAGGCGACGGCGACCGTTTATCAATAACGTATGAATATGTGCTCATACGACTTGCGTCAAGGCGGGAAAGCCGTTAAGCCCCACCGCGAAGACCACCACGAATCAGGTTATGGGTTTCGATCCATCTCGATTCCTGTGATCGCGGAAGAGTGTAAGACAGGATCGTGACCCGGCTGCTGCGCCTCCTTTTCGTGCTGATCGCGTCGTCGCTTGTGGTGACGGCGACGGTCCACGCACGCGAGCAGCAGGGTAGTGCCGTGATCGAATGCAGCGGCTTTGTGCATACCGACGGCGACGCCGATCAGTCGCAAGGCGATGCCGACAAATCGGCTCTGTTGCAAAAATCGTGAAGCTTGAGCATGCTTGGCGGAGATTGGACGGACGGAACGATGACGGATTTCAAGTGGCGCCATTTCCAGGGTGATGTGATCCTGTGGGCGGTGCGCT
>Ga0070726_10005040_pt1 | contig 10227 bp, 7 predicted proteins | sample tdAd471_FD_67275 | JGI IMG/M metagenome (GOLD analysis project Ga0070726, IMG submission 67275) | Marine sediment microbial communities from the Atlantic coast under amendment with organic carbon and nitrate - tdAd47.1 | ecosystem: Environmental > Aquatic > Marine > Coastal > Sediment | place...
CGTTCAGCCTTGCCTCCGAAAGGCACAGGATGCCGACCCCGATGGCCATCCACCATGAAAACGTGGCAATGGGGATGGCCCACGGATACCATCTTGCCTGCGGTAAAACGGCTGCGGTTGCCGTGCATGTGAATGTCGGGCTCGCCAATTGCGCAATGGGCGTGATCAACGCGGCCACGTCACAGGTTCCGATTGTGGTGATGTCGGGCCGGACCCCTGCATCGGAAACAGCGAGGCATGGGAGTCGCGTCGCCCCAATTCATTGGGGTCAGGAGATGTATGACCAGGCCTCATTGGTGCGGGAAAGCGTCAAGTGGGAATATGAGCTGCGATATCCCGAACAGGCAGCCACCGCGGCTGCCCGCGCAACTGCGATTGCCCAAAGCGCGCCGGGCGGGCCGGTTTACCTCAGCCTTCCCAGAGAGGTTCTGGCCGAGCCTGCCAGCCTTTCCCTGCCGGACCCCAAAATCGCGCCTGCCCGTCTCGGGGCGCCCGACGCGGAACAGCTTGCAGCGGCGGCAGATATGCTGGCCAACGCAAAAAAACCCGTCATTGTGATCCAGCGCAGCGTGCCGGGGGGCAACTTGCCGGAACTGCTGAAACTGGCGGAAGACTTTGCGATCCCGGTTGTGGAGTTCTGGACCACTGCCAGTGTCATGCCGACAACCCATGTAATGCATGCGGGCTTTGACCCCGCACCCGTGGTCGCAGATGCCGACCTTGTTCTGACATTAGGTGTGTCTGTGCCTTGGACCCCCTTCACGGCCGCCGGAGCGGACACAAAGGTCATCGCGTTAGGACCCGATCCTTTGGATATGGGCACACCTTACAATGGGTTTCGATGTGATCTGGCCCTGCAGGCCGATCTTGCGGCGGGCCTGACAGCCCTGACAGAGGGGTTGGCCCCCCGCACAAGCGGAATGAATGTTGAAGAACGGCGTGCCAAACAGGCAGATCGCCGTGAGCATTTCCTGCAACAAGCGGACCGGGATGTTGCTGCCGGTGAGGCGGGGCCGATCAATCATGCCTATGCCAGCCGGCTTCTTTCCGAAGAGGCCGGCCCCGACGCCATGGTCTTTTCGGAACTTGGTGCAATCGGGTCCGCGATGACCCTGACCGAATCCGGGCAACTCTACTGGACACCGCATTCGGGCGGGCTTGGCTGGGGCGTGCCAGCGGCTCTTGGTGCCAAACTTGGAAAACCGGATGCGACGGTAATTGCCACAGTCGGTGACGGATCATACATGTTCGCGAACCCCACGGCCTGCCACCAGGTTTCTGTAACCCACGACCTGCCGATCCTGACCGTCGTGTTCAACAACGGGCGCTGGCAAGCCGTAAAACGCGCCACATTGGGGATGTATCCCGATGGTCTGGCCGCAACTGCGAACGAGATGCCTCTGACCCAGCTTGGGCCTTCGCCTGACTATACCATGATCGCGGCGGCCCATGGTGCCCATGCGGAACGGGTTGAAGACCCGCTTCTTCTTCGTGCCGCCATTCGCCGGGCATTGCAAGCGGTGCGCGAAGACCGAAGACAGGCCCTGCTTGAGATTTGCATCGCCTGAGCTGGCGTCACCTGCCGCCGCACAGGATGTCAAGGATTGCCCCCGGATCTTCCGGCTCCGTCATGGCGCGCCAGGCGACATGCTGATCGGGTCTGACCAGGTATAGCATATGGTCATGCAGATCGGAGCCGGGCAGGTCAACAATGGTCAACGGAATGTCCCTGTCACGGGCAACTTGCGTTATTCCGGACCCCAGCGCCGGATTTGTCCGCAAAAGCGTGTAGCCCTTCCCGAAATGATCAAAAAGCGAGCTTCCGTCCGGAAACGTCACATGCGCCATCCGGCACCCCGGCACGGTTGAGGCGGTGTATTCGTCCATCGAATACGGGGGCGGCACCCCATCATCATAGGAGATGATGGGAGAGTCTTCATAAAAATAGCCGTAGTTCAGGCCGGCGCAACAATATTGCGGCGTATTGAGATCCCGCGTATTGGCCCCGAACCAGGCGCGTGCCTTTTCACCCTCGGGAGTGTCGTCCTCGATCTCTTCAGGAATGGCCGCCCGGTTCCGGATCATGGTCTCGGCCGTCTCCATGGCAAATTGCGACACCTGACGTGTAATCGGAAGACGCTCGGCCGCGTACGCCTTCAGCATCCCCTCCGCTGCCCAGCCTTTAAGCCGCGCATCCAGCAGCCATGTGAGGCCGGTCACATCGGCAATTCCCGCATTCATGCCATATCCGGCCATCGGCACCCAGATATGCGCCGCGTCCCCGGCAAGGAATATCCGGCGCCTGGCAATCTCGTTTGTCACCAGCCTTCGGCCAATCCAGTCCTCATTCTTGATAAGGGTATAGTCAAACTTGTCATCGACCCCGAGGATGATACGCAGGCTCCTGTCGCGGTCCAGCGTGTCAAACTCCTCTCCGGGGCGTAGGTAATTGTGAACAAGGAACCGGTCGTCATTGTCGATGGTGTAGATTGTCCCTGCACGACGCGGATTGAGGTTCAGCACACCCCAGCAAGGATCCGCCTGCATCCTCTCTGTCAAACCCGGCGCATGGATGAAGGAGGACTGCACCCGCTGAACAACAGCGTCGCCCTCAAATTCCGCGCCGATCGACTTGCGAACCATCGACCCCCCGCCGTCACACCCGATCAGGTATTGGCAGGTGATGCGAGTTGTCGCGCCGTCCGCAGAGTGCATATCGACGACGACGCAATCACCCTCATCCCGTATCTTGACAGCCTGCCGGTCGAATTGGAGCCTCAAACCCTTGGTCTCTTCCGCCACCTCCTGCAGGATCGGTTCCAGGAAAATCTGGTTCATGCGGTGGGGGGGTTCCAGCGTTGGCCACCATCCATCCGGTCCTTTTTCACCGGTGTTTCGGCCATGCGGGCTGGGGATCCTGATCCGCCCGATTTCGGGGCCTGTGGCTGTCAGGCGGATGGAAACGTCGTGGGGAAACCGCTCATGAAAGCCGCCATTGCGAACCCTGTCGGAAAAGCCCAGTCGACGAAAAACCTCCATCGAGCGCGAGGAGATATGGTTGCAGCGCACCGTCAGTGGATCAAAACTCGTCCTTTGGTCGATCACCATGACATCGACGCCCCGTTGCGCCAGATCGATTCCGCCGATCAAACCCACTGGACCGGCCCCAACGATCAGAACCTCGCAAACTTGGTCTTTCATCTTCTGCCTCCAACCTGTGATCTACAGGATTTGCTTGAAATTAGTTTGCATACAAAACTAAACTCAAGCAATAACGATAAAATCAAGGTAGCGGGGCATTAAATTGGAAGAACCTGGTCATTCGGAGGTCATCATAACGGGCGGCGGTCCTGTCGGACTGGGGCTTGCAATTGATTTGGCAAAGCGGGGCGTCACAACAACTGTTCTTGAACGTAGCAAGAAGCTGCATCGCATTCCCAAGGGTCAGAACCTGACACAGCGCACCGGCGAACACTTCAGGGCCTGGGGCATTTCAGAACAGGTTCGCGCGGCCAGTCCGATCCCGCCTGAGTTCGGCAATTCAGGCATCGTCCTCTACGACAATCTTCTGAGCGAATACCATTACGACTGGTTTCAGCGTTCGCGGGTGAAAGAGTACTACTTTGCGGATAATGAGCGGCTACCGCAATATGATCTGGAACGGGTGATGCGGGCCAGGGTCGCGGATTTCCCGGAAATCACCTTTATCGAGGGGGCCACTGTCACCGGGATGCAGGAGGATGATTCCGGGGTTCAGGCAACGTACGAAACTGCGGATGGTCAAATCCACATGATACACGGCGCTTATGGCGTCGGTTGCGACGGGGCCAGATCGAAGGTTCGTGAAATGGCCGGTATCCAAAGTGACGTGGACCACGAAGGCCCCCGGATGGCGCTGCTGGTTTTCCGCTCGATGGAGTTGCACGAGCTTCTGGAACGATACCCGGGCAAGTCGATTTTCAATGTCATGAGTCCCGATATAGGAGGTTATTGGCAGTTTTGCGGCCGCGTCGATCTGGACGGTGGCTGGTTCTTCCACGCGCCGGTTCCCGCCGGAACCACAGTGGATAATTTTGACTTCCATGCCTTCCTGCATAAATGGGCCGGAACAGAATTTGCCCTGGAATTTGAGCATATCGGGTTCTGGGACCTTCGGATCTCGCTCGCCGAGACCTACCGCTCTGGCCGGATCTTCATCGCCGGGGATGCCTGCCATAGTCACCCGCCCTATGGTGGTTACGGCGTGAATACCGGCTTCGAGGACGCCCGAAATCTAAGCTGGAAACTGGCCGCCATGGTCAACGGCTGGGGCGGGAGCGGACTCTTGGACAGTTACAGCAGGGAACGCCACCCGGTATTTAAGTCTGTCAGCCGGGATTTCATTGGCCGGATGATCGAGGATTTTCGTCAATTCACCTCAGATTATGCGCCAAAGAAGGACAAATCCGCCTTCGAGGCCGCATGGCAAGCCCGCGCCAATGCCGATGATTCAGATGTGACCGAATTCCTGCCGAACTATGCCGGCTCGCCGCTGGTCTTTGGGGAAGACGGCGCAAAATCGAGCGCAAAAGGGGTTCACAGCTTCGTTGCCCGCGCCGGCCACCATCTGGCGCCACAGCCCCTGCCCGATGGAGAAGACCTTTGGGATGAACTGGGTGATGGGTTCACGCTCTTGAACTTGTCCGGAGATGGTGACCTGTCCCAAAGCTTCCGCGAGGCCGCCAGCTCCCTTGGGGTGCCGCTTGAGATTTTGACCCTGCCACAGGGATATTTGCGCAGCGCCTATCAAGCGGACGCCATCCTCGTACGGCCCGACCAGTTTGTGGCCTGGGCTGGCCATGAGATCACCATTCCTCCAAAGGACATACTGAAAAAAGCCTGCGGGATACTCTGAACCAAACAATCGTCACAGCGCGCCGGTCAGCAGAAAGTGCGCCCGTTTTGATCTCTGTTCGGCGCAACAGATGTTGGTGCTGGAAACCGGAAGGCACGGTTCGTCACCTTGCCGAAAAGCCGGATAGTGCGTTCTGGCGCACGTCAATTGACACCCCCACCGGTATGGTCAAGGTTGCGAGAATGCAGGTCGCGATTATCTCATGGGCCGGTCATTTCGATGCCGCCCGGCGCATTTATGATGCGCTTGCGCCGATTGCACGTGGTTGTCGCATCATCTATTCCGCCGAGCCTGGGGACAGACCCTTCACCCGGGGGGAATCCACCGAGCGGCGTGATACCGGTTCGTTTTGGGCCGACAAGTTTCAGGTGGCCATCCAGATCCCCGAGGAAAGCGACCTTCTGATCATCCACGCCGATTGTCAGTGCGGGGATTGGCCTGCGCTCTACCGGGCCTGTGAGCGGGCATTCAGCCAACATCCCGAGGTCGCGGTCTGGTGTCCGTTCATCCTCGGCACACCATTTCCTTTGGCCCGCGTGTCCCTTGGGCCATTGGGGGATACAGGGCTTTCAAAAGTCGCACAGACCGACGGGCTTGTGGTGGGGTTGCGGCGGGACGTATTGGCCAGGATGCGACGGGCACATTATGACGGCAATCATCTCGGATGGGGGATTGATTGGTTGTACAATGCCCATGCCTATGCCATCGGCGCGGCTGCGGCAGTTGATCCCTCGATCCGGGTCCGGCATCGCCCCGGTGCTGGCTATGACACAGCCAGGGCCTCTGTCGAGATGCAGTATTTCCTCACCCAAATGACCGACGCGGAACACGCTGCCTATCGCAAGCTGGTGGAGCATATCCGGGCAAACCCGCCGGCTGCCCCCGAATAATGCGCTCCTGTTTGGGGACCACACTGTCAGGATCAAAAAACCGCAGCCTGTTCATCCTGAGCCATATCGGATTAAATCCCTGAAGCGCGACTCGCAAAAGGATTTTCGCCCTTGCCGCAACGGTTCAAGACACCCAACGAGAACATCGTCTATGAGCAATTCGACAAGGATCTGGTGATCCTGAACCTTGAAAGCGGGCAGTATTTCGGGGTGAACGAGGCGGGCGCGGCGGTTTGGTTGAACCTTATGGATGGCGGTGCGCCGGATGACATTGCACCGACCGGGATGGCCGCCCTTGTCGCCGGTTTCATCGAACAGCTTCTTGGCTTCGGTTTGATCGAAGCTGATGCCGCGCCGCCGACCGCGCATGCATTGGAGATCACGACCGCGCCGACGATCGAGGTGTTTGACGATCTGTCGGATCTGATCATCGCCGACCCGATTCACGATGTCGATATCGAGGCTGGCTGGCCGACCATGCCGGAACAGGACTAAGGTCATGGGCACAGGCACCGGGTTGACAGACCGCCATGATGTCGGTGCCGCAACCCTTGGCCGGGTGACACGCAGGGTCCTTGATCAGTTCGATGATTTATGGTCCGACATGCCCGAGGCATGTTCGGTAACCGCCAGCGTGGCCCGGATCCACTGCCGAAGCGATGTGCCCGGATATGCCGCCAATGTGGCCCGGACATTGGCCAATACAGGCCACCCCTCGGACCCTGATATCCGCCTGCTGGTCATCGACTGCGACAGGGACGGTCGGCCGGGCTTCTGCTGGACGGACAGGCATTTCAATGAACGCGCCATCGAGGCGGCGACGTATGAACAACCCTTGCGGGTCCATTATTACAGCCCGAAACGGTTCTGGCAGATCTACGACCGGGCAAACCGCATCGGTATACAGTTTTCCCACGGGGCAGAAGGACTGCCCGATTGGGACAGCGGCTCACCCTTGCGGAATTTCCTTCATTGGGGGCTTGGCTCGGGTGATACTGGGCTGATCCATGCCGGCACTCTGGCCCACGGAAAAAGCGGCGTGATCCTTGCAGGGGCCGGAGGCAGCGGCAAATCGGGCACCGTTCTGTCCGGTGTGATGCGGGGATTGATGACGGTCGGGGATGACTACGTCCTGGCGGATTTCCGGGGCGGTCTGAAACTGCGCCCGCTGTTTCGATCCATGAAGCAGGATCCAGGCGGGCTGGCCCGGATCGGGATAGAACCGGCGCAAGGGCGCACCAACTGGCAGAACAAGGTCCAGTTCCTGATCGACGACTTGAATTCCGAAGCCTTTGTCGACGAGATCACGCCGCGCGCAATCCTGTTGCCGCGCATCAGTGGCGACGGCCGTAGTCGCATCAGCCCCGGCTCAGCACAGCAGGCTTTTCTGGCGCTTGCGCCTTCGGGCGTGTCACAGATCCACGGTGATCGCCGGTCGACCGTCGCACTCGCCGGGCGCGTTGCCCGAAGCTTGCCGTGCTGGCATCTGTCCCTTGGCACCGACCCGGCCGAGGTCACGCGGACGATCCGCAGGTTCCTGACGGATGGCGCGCCATGAAAGTCACCGTCATCATTCCGGTCCACAACCGGGCTGAGTTCGTGGAACGGGCCATTTCTTCGGTTCTGGCGCAAAAGGACGCCTGCGATCTGGACATTCTGGTGGTGGATGACGGCTCCGACGACGAAACGCCTGCGACACTTGCGAGGATTGCCGCACAAGCGCCCGAGATTCGCATTGTGCGGCGCGAAAATGGGGGCGTGACCAAGGCCCGCAATACCGGTCTGGCGCATCTTCTGGACGACACCGAAATCGTCACGTTTATCGATTCCGACGACATTCTGCTGCCGGGGCGGTTCGCGGCGGACCTTACCTGGCTCGAGCGCGATCCGGCAATGGAGGTTACTTTCGGCAGGATGATTGTGACCACCGCACTCAACGACCGCTCGCTTGGCGTAGCCAAAAATGCAGAGGTTGCAGAAATCACCGGCCCGCATCTGACACCTGCCCTGATCCGGCGCAGTGCGATCGAGCGCGTCGGCTCTTTCGACGAAGAGCTTGTGCAATCCGAGGATGTTGACTTCCTGTTTCGGCTGTTCGAGTGCGGAACCACCTTTAAGCAGACCGAAACCCTGTGCTTTTGCTACCTGCGCCATCCCGGAAATATGACCAACGCGCGCGATGTCATGCACCGCACCTTCGCGCAGGCGATCCTGAAAAGCATTCAGCGACGGCGCGCCGATGCGTCGATCACCATCGACCGGCCCCGGTTCAATATCCGCGCCCTCATGGATTACAAGGGGTTCTGAATGTACTATTCGGTTGTCATCCCCGCCTATAATGCCCGCGAAACGCTGGCCGATGCATTGGCGTCGGTCATGGCGCAAACGGCGGCACCCTCGGAAATCATCGTCGTGGATGATGGTTCAACCGACAATAGCGGCCAGATCGCGGCGGGATTCGGCCCCTTGGTCAAGATTATCAAGCAGGACAATCAAGGGTGTGGCGCGGCAACCTCTACCGGGATGCGTGCCGCGGCCAGCGACATTATTGCGACACTGGACGCCGATGATATCTGGCTTGCCGAAAAGATGGAGCGGCAGCTTGCTGAGCTTGCGTCCGGGCCGAACATTTCACTGGTGTTCTGTCGACAGAGGCAGTTCCACCACGGCCGGCCCGATGACGGACGCGGAGAGGAGCGCGCGGGCCTAAACCGAAGTTCGATGGTTTGCCGTCGCGCGGTGTTTGAGACCATTGGGGATATCATCGACCCGCCGGGCAATCGGGGGGACCTTGTCGATTGGCTGGCGCGGGCGCGCGAAGCGGAGTTTGTGTTCGCCGAATTGCCCGAGGTGCTGGCGCTCCGCCGTATCATCAGGGGAAGCCTGTCTTTTGGGCGCGACCCTGCGCGGGACCGCGGTTATCTTTTGGTTGCACACCGGGCCATGATGCGGCGGCGGCTTTCGGCATCTGAGCCGGATGCGTCATGAGAGGGACCGCAACACCCCGGCGCCGAGGGTTCCCCGCCCTCTCCTGGGCCTGGCCGCCCGAGGGGCATCGCCAGCTGCTGCGCGCGGCCATATGCCCTGACATTGATCTCGCCGAGGCAGAATTGCGGTCCTGGCTGCGCGAGAACGACCTAGATAGGGCCAATTTCTCGGAACACCGACTGTTGTCGGCGGTCACCGGACGACTGGGCGCGCGGTTGAATGCCTTGCCGGAATATCCACGGCTGACCGGCATTCAGCGGATGAACTGGACCCGGTCGCGCCTGGCAGTGGCTGAGGTGCGCCCCGCGTTGCTAAGGATGGTGACGTCCGGCCTGCGGGTGGTGTTGCTGAAAGGGGCGGCGCGGATTGCCCTTGATACCGCGGAACAGAAGGTCCGAACCGCCTGGGATGTCGACATCCTCGTGCGCGATTCGGATTTCGCAATCGCGTATGGTCTTTTGTCAGTTGATGGATGGCAGAGCGCGCGGGGCGAAAGCCAACTGGGCCTTGCAAGCCGCCTGTCGCATGTCCGGGCCCGCAACCTCAAGAAGGGGCGTTTCGGGGATATCGACCTGCACAGGATCGCCTACCGGCCCGAACACCAATCCACGCCCGACGACGCCCGCCTGTATTCCGATGCCCGCGCCGTCACGTATTTCGGCATAGATTGCTTCGTGCCAAGCCCCGAAGAACGGTTATCCATGGCCATCGCCAATGGCGGCCTCGACGGCGAAAGCCACAGCGATTGGATCGTCGATTGCGCGAAAATCATTGAATGCGACAGTGTCGATTGGCCAGCGCTTGAGGCCATAATTGACCGGCGCGGCCTGACCGGCCATGCCGAGATCGCGATCAGCTTCCTGCGGCACGGGCTGGGACTGTCGGCGCAGCTCCCCAAGGGTTTTCTTTCCGACAGACGCAGCGGTTGGATACGGCCCCGCGATATCGGCAGCCTGCTTCTGGCCAAACACCCGTCCGAAATGGCGCGCCCATTGCAACTTGTGCGTCGGACCATCGTGGAAACGCGCAAGTTGAAGGCCTCGCGGGATCAGCGAACGGCGGCCTGCCCGCTTTTTGTCGCCCGGATGCGCAACGTGGCTGCGTCCGGGGACGGTGGTGCCGCCCTGCGCGTGCCTTTGGACAGGGATCCGACCACGGTCGGGCCACATATTCTGCGTCTGGAATTAATGGTTATGACCTCACGGCAACGACGGCGCACCGATTTCGAGCTCGTCTCCGAGGGGAGGAGCATATGCCAGATGCGCGGAGTAAGGTTGCGCCCACAAGAAGGGGGGAAACGGCTCCGCTTCAAGGGGACGGTGCTGCTCGACCCTGCTGACGGGCCCTTGTTCATCGACGCGTTGCCGGGCCGGTATCTGGAACAAGACGCACCGGAGGAGATGCAGGCCCGTTATGCCGCCTTACCTTTCGTCGTCCTTCACGCGACGCTGACCC
>Ga0070726_10005041_pt1 | contig 10220 bp, 8 predicted proteins | sample tdAd471_FD_67275 | JGI IMG/M metagenome (GOLD analysis project Ga0070726, IMG submission 67275) | Marine sediment microbial communities from the Atlantic coast under amendment with organic carbon and nitrate - tdAd47.1 | ecosystem: Environmental > Aquatic > Marine > Coastal > Sediment | place...
TGGCGGTCGTTTTATCGCCCGTGGCGGCGACGTTGTAACTCTCGAGGGGCCGGAGGAAAAGCGCCGTATCGTGATAATTGAATTTCCCTCCCTTGAGCATGCGCAGCAGTTCTATAACTCACCGGAATATGAGGCAGCGAAAGGGTTACGCTTACCCTATGCCACCAGTGAATTTATCGTCGTTGATGGGGTGAAGCAGCCGATCCCTTGAACGTTGCCTGCTTGGCCCAACTCTGTAACATCCGCGTTTAAACCCGTTACAATGCGCCTGCAGCTAGCGCAGATTAAAGCACCATTGAGGCGAAAACCCTTTATGCCCACTGAATCACTGGATAACTGGCGCCATCGCCATGATTTCGCAGTTCACAACCCACAGGGTGAACGCCGCACGTTCTATGTGTTGATACTTACCGCCATCACCATGGTGATAGAGATCATCGCCGGCACCGTATACGGCTCCATGGCGCTGCTGGCCGATGGTTGGCATATGAGCACCCATGTGGCGGCTTTCCTGATAGCTACTTTTGCTTATCGTTATGCCCGCGCTCATGCTGACAACCCAGCCTATGCCTTCGGTACCGGTAAGGTTAATGTGTTGGGTGGTTTTGCCAGTGCCGTGGCTCTGGCGGTGGTAGCGCTGATGATGCTGATTGAATCACTGGAACGCGTGGTCAATCCCACTGCCATAGCATTTAACGAAGCCATAGCCGTAGCCAGCCTGGGCCTCGCCGTAAACGTGATCAGCGCGCTGTTACTGAAACACGACCACCATCATCATCACGGTCATGAACATCATGACCATGACCATCATCATGATCACAACCTGCGAGCCGCCTATATTCACGTCCTCGCCGACGCCCTGACTTCATTGCTGGCCATTATGGCATTACTGTCTGGCAAGTATTTCGGCTGGGCCTGGATGGACCCCATCATGGGCATTGTCGGCGCCATTATTATCACCCGCTGGTCCTGGGGCCTGTTGATGCAGACCAGCCCGGTGTTACTAGATGCCAGCATCGATGCTGATTACCTTGCCGACATCCGCCAGGCGATTGAGCACGATGCTGACAACCAGGTGACTGACCTACACATCTGGCGGGTCAGCGCCAATCATTATGCGGCTATCATTGCGCTGGTAACCCGCCAGCCCCGTGCTAGTGGCCATTACCGGGAATTACTTGCAGACTTCCATCGGCTTTCCCATGTAACGATTGAAGTGCACCAGCATGGTAACGAAGTCAAGGGAAGGGAAAGTCAGGGCCAGCATTCACCGTAATAGTCGAGAAAGCTTCCGGTGAATTCAGAATAAGCTAGTGCAACCTGCTTTATTCTTCCTGGTGGCCAGAAATAGCCAGGCTGAATTGCTGTTAGTGTATTGATACCCTGATTGCATGCGTTGTCGAATACCTTAGAGAAACCACTCCTTAGGATTACTCGGGTATGGGCACCGGCAACTTTTCCGGCACCCCATAGCCCCGTTGCACTGCCGGACGTGCAGCAATCTGCAGATACCAGCGCTTGAGATTGGGAAACTCGTGCAGGTTCATCTGGTGATAGTCATAGCGAGAAATCCACGGCCAGATAGCGATGTCGGCAACTGAGTAGCCTCCGGCAAGAAATTCATGTTGTGACAGGCGCAAATCCAGAATCGCATAAACCTTGCTTGTTTCACCATGATAGCGTTGCTCTGAATATTCTGATTTACCACGATTGAATTTCAGAAAGTGGTGCGCCTGACCCAGCATCGGGCCCACCTGGCCCATCTGATACATAAGCCATTGCAACTGTTGCCAGTAAATAGATTTCTCACTACTAAGAAATTTGCCAGTTTTGTTTGCCAGATATAGGAGAATTGCGCCCGATTCCATCATGGACAGGGATGCGTCATGGTCAACGATCGCTGGAATCTTGTGATTGGGACTTATGGCAACGAACTCATCATCATGTTGGTCGCCACTACCAATATCTATGGCAATAACCTTGTAGGGCAGGCCAATTTCCTCCAGCATGATGGAGACTTTACGACCATTAGGGGTGCTCCAGGTGTACAGATCAATCATAGGTGTTCGCCAGGGTTTATAAATTCGAATTGAGCTCAATAGTGACATATTTTAGCTCATAGTATGAGCATCACTTATCGTGCTCAAAATTGAATGAAATTCTGGATGCCAATTGATGACAATAAGCAATTTCGCACAGAACGGCGACAACCACATCATTAGCATAACAATACCCGCCTGCTTGCAGTAAGCGTGGATAATTAGAATAGTATAAAGAGTAGTCCAAGCAATATTAACGAGGATGCCAGTATGCACAAACGCTTGCCAGAATTCTGAATAATAGAATGGTCAGCAGATTCACCTGCCTGTTAACCCCATCTTTAGCCTGGATAGTATTCGCACTTCTGGTAGCAGGATGGTTGGCTAACCACTAAATGCCGGCAGTATTTGCCCTTTTTACCTGAACCATCCCGCAATGGACTATGGCCTGCAAAGCATGTAAATCGGACGCTCGTTCAGGCTACGCCACCCTTGACAGGCACCATGCAAGATGGCAAATTCAGAGGGTTGAAATACAATTAAATCGTTCAATCAAAATTAGAAGCCCGCTTGACATGAAGAGCCTGTGTAGTATCGGTAGTTAGATTTCCGATCAGTATTTCTGTAAAGCGATTCAAAACGGTACAAATTCAAGAAAATCTGAGGAGTGTAGTTATGACCGCTATCCCAAGCCGTAACTTACAAAAGTCCAGAATCATGTGGTCGGTGATGGTTGGAGCAGCAACTTTACTGCTTTCAACTCTGTCATCAGCACAAACTGGCAACCAGGACATTACGTTTTCCCGCGACATCATGCCGATTCTGCAGGAAAACTGCCAGGACTGTCACCGTGATGAAGGCATTGGCCCAATGTCACTGATGACCTATGATGAAGTCCAGCCCTGGGCACCTTTAATTCAATACAAAGTTGTCAACCGACAAATGCCACCCTGGCATATTGACCGTACTATCGGCATTCAAGAATTCAAGAATGACAAGTCGCTACGGGATATGGAAGTAGCAATGATTTCCGCCTGGGTCGATGCCGGCGCGCCAGAAGGTGATCCTGCCGACCTGCCAGCACCGCGAGAATTCGCCAGTGCGGGCGAATGGAGCATCGGCGAGCCTGATGTGGTGGTCAGCTGGGACTACACCGTGCCTGCCTCAGGGCCGGATCTGTACGGTGACATCTACACCACAGACCTGATCGGAAAGATGCAGGACGGTCGGTACATTAAGGCTATTCAAACTCGCGCCGTTGACGATGCGTCTCGACGGGTGGTACATCATGCGCTGTCTTATGCCTCCCCTGGCAATGATCGAACCGATCCGCAAAACGACCAGTTCCTGGTTGAGTACGCCTCAGGCAAGAGTGCAGAAATATACCCGGACGAGTCCGGCGTGTTGCTCCAGCCCGACAGCGAGATTCGCCTGTCGTATCACATGCACCCCAATGGCATTGAGACTGATGCCAAAGTCGAACTGGGAATTGTGTTCTACCCTGAAGGTTTCGTGCCGCAATATCGCCGCTGGTCCAAGCAGCTAGCTCAGCGTCAGAGCCTGATGGACATTCCAGGTGGCGAAGTGGTTCGTACCGATGGCTACGTTTACTTTCACACCAATGCCACTATTACGGCATTCCAGCCGCATATGCACGGACTGGGGTCATACCAGTGCCTGGAGTTGATCTATCCTTCTGAAGGCGCCACTGCCAAAACCGAAATGATCAGCTGCGCCAACTGGGATTACAACTGGCATACAATTTATAACTACGCTGACGATGTCGCCCCACTGGTTCCGGCCGGCACCGTAGCCCATCTCATCAGCTATTTCGATAATACTGAGACTAACCCGGGCAACCACGATGCCAGAAACTGGACCGGAGACGGACCCCGCACTATCGACGAGATGAGTTTTGCCTGGCTTGGCTGGTACTCGATGACTGATGACCAGTACGTTGCCGAAATTGAGCGACGTAGCTCGATACAGAGTGAAATGAGCGGAATCGCCTCCTCAGCTGGCGAGTAGCAAAGTTTGAAACTGTGGATGCCTGGTTACTCCTCATCGGGCATCCACAATCTTGCTGTCCTAAGCCTGGAACATTGCCTGCACAGTGTCCGGACATTGACAATAAGAGGCTTTCAGAACTTAGCGAGGATAACAATTAAGTAACAAAAATCGCGAAGCAGAGGCCGCAAGCATTTGGCTAGCCAAACGCTCGATTCGTCGGCGGCTAACTGTTTCGATGCTGGAGAAATTACCATGTTTATGCGTGCGTTTAATGGTTTAGTAACACTTGTCGCCCTGTTGATTTTAGCCAACCCATTGCAGGTGGCGATGGCACAACGGGACCATCTGCAATATCGGCTTAAGTACGACAGCGGTCAGACAATTCAACCTATCTTTCAGGGCTGGTCAAGAAATGAAGACGGCTCTTTCGATATGCATTTCGGCTACTTGAACCGTAACTACTCGGATGAGCTGAATATCCCCGTTGGGGAAGACAATTTCATTGACATGGCCGGCCTGGACAACATTCAGAACCAGCCTACCTATTTCCAAACCCGTAACAATCGGGATATTTTCACGGTGAATGTGCCGGCTGATTTCGGCAATCGAGAGATAGTCTGGCGGCTGACTTCTCAGGGCGAAACCCTGGAGGCCATTGGCTGGTTACAGTCAGAGTGGGAAATTGACGAATACGGCGGCTATGAGCCCACTCCTGAAATGCTGGCCAACCAGCCTCCGCAACTTAGTGTCGTCGCTGCTACTAATGTAACTTTACCAGCAAGATTGACATTAACCGCCAGCGTCTCAGACGATGGCCTGCCGGAATCGGAGCCGGCAAGTGATGAGCCCAGACCCGTCAACGAATGGAATGCTACACCGTTGCTGACGCGACCGGAAAGTGCACTGCCAATTCCCACCAATGTACCTCATCTGCAAACTAATGTTAGGGGCATGAAAGAAAAACCCAGAGCGCCTCGAGACAAGCTGACGGTTAACTTCAGCGTGTGGCGTGGCCCTGCTAGTATCACCACCGAGCCAATATTTGCCGAGCCAGTCAACGGCAGCGCAACAACAGAGATTACCTTTAGCGAACCTGGTGAATATGAATTGAGGGTTGAGGCCTTTGATGGTGGCAAGTCGACCATTGAATATGTCACTGTAAACGTCCAATAACCTTTTTTAACTCGCTTTCTTATTGCCTGCTGTTTCAGCGCTATAACGGTGCTGGAACAGCTTTGGCAACCCGCTGGGGTAAAACCTCACACAACACTTGCACCCTGGCAACCAATTTTCTTTTTCAAATCACCTGCATCTCTGTCTCGCAGAATGCATAACAAATAATCAGACGCAAGCTGAAACCATCCGGGGCTATTAGCAGATCTTCATCCTGCTTCAGACAGGTCCAGGTGCAATCGCTGAACCCGGTTTCTAATGACAACCTCAACAACCCAATTTGCTGTTTATAATCAATGCCAATATGGTAGAGTTTTGCTGCTGAAACGGTAGCGCCCATCATGGCCCTGCCAGCAATCAACAGTAACTACAACAGCGGAGCCAACCATGAATAACAAAGTTGTCAAATGGGCGCTGATTGCCGTAGCTGGCTTGTTCATCGTTTACGTGGGGTCTGTTATCTATTACGAGGCACGCCTGGGCTATCTGCAACCCCAGGGTGCTACCAATATCGTCATTGCGACTTTCGATAACGGCGAACGTCACGAACGGGTGCTGCGTCTGGAGGTGATCGACGGTGAAAATTATATCGCCGCCAACCACTGGCCCAGAGCCTGGTTTCGGCAGGCCCTTGAGAACCCCCAGGTGGAAGTACAGATGCCCGGCGCAGACTTTGCCCCCTACCAGGCGGTTCCCCTGGAAGGCGCAGAGCTAGACAGGATCAGCGAAATCTATTCCTTCGGCTTTGAATTCCGTTTCCGCACGGGCTTCCCGCCGCGGCGCTTTCTGCGGCTGGATCCGGCCTGAGCCGGGATTACTTGCAATGTGATCGAATTGAAAAGGGGACCGAGGGATTATTTGTTAATCCCTCGGTCCCCTTTTATTACTGGTACGTCAACCATACTTGTGATTGATACCATATTTACTGACATTGCCTGTATCAACCCGTGATAGTTGTCACTGCGGTGGGGTTGGAAATCGACTACCTTGTGATCACTGACGCAATTTAGCTACTCCACAATTTGAACATAAGCGATTTCTCCGGCCTGAATGATTTTCAGCAACTTCAACAAAACATCGTTTCAACTCACCGGCGCACTGCTGCTGGTAGTTTTTCTGGGTGCCACCGCAGTTATTTACTGGCCCGGCCTGCAGAGTGTTTTTCTGCTGGATGATGTGCCAAACCTGAACGTGCTGAACCAGGTTTCAGAAACTGCAAATCTGTCAGACATTATCCTGCTCGCCGGCGAGGGGTTCGCCGGCATCCTGGGTCGCCCCTTGTCAATTTTGAGTTTTCTTAGCCAGGCGTCCACCTGGCCTGACCCCTACTATTTCAAACTGGCCAATTTGCTGCTGCACCTGCTCAACGGTATTTTGCTCTATCTTGTTGTTGGCAGAATAATCGCGTATTCAGGGCTTGAATTCGGTTCACGTTATGCAGCGTTGTTTGTCGCCCTGTTGTGGTTGCTGCACCCTTTACAGGTATCAACGGTGCTCTACGTTGTACAGCGCATGACTATGTTGTCGACGTTTTTTATCTTGCTCGGTATTTACTGTTACCTCATAGGCAGAGAGAAACTCCAAAACAGTGGTTCTATATCTGCGGCGGCTCTCATGTTGGGAGCACCCATCATGGCTGTTTTATTTGCCGTATTCAGCAAGGAAAATGGCGTACTCATATTTCCTTATCTTGCAGCGCTGGAGCTGACACTGTTGTCCAACCAGAACCTTTCCGCTAGAACCACAAAAATCAGGGCGTTGTCAGTCTATCTGCCCATGGCATTAGGGGCGGCGGCGTTCCTGATATTATCGCCCTCTCTCATCGCTGGCTACGATCTCAAACCTTTCGATATGGTCCAGCGGCTGGTCACACAGCCCGCGGTGCTGACAGCATACCTGACGCAAATTCTGATTCCCCTACCTACCCACCTTGGGTTGTATCATGATGACTTCCCGATTTTCAGTCACCCTCTGGAAAATACACTTGCGATTCTGGGCTGGGTGGTCACTGGCGGCCTGTTTCTACTGGCAATATTAAAGCGAAAACAATGGCGTTGTTTTGCCTTCGCGGTTTTATGGTTTCTCGCCGGCCATAGCCTTGAGTCAACAGTTCTGCCCCTGGAAATGTATTTCGAACACCGCAACTACCTGCCCATGCTGGGGCCATTGTTTGCGGTCGTATACGGATTAAGCAAACTAGCCATGCCCTCAGTATTGACTGGTCCGCATTCAATATCAGCAGCCAGCAAGGCACCGCTGCAAGCCCTCATGGTGGCAGTGATTATAATGATCTGTGGCGTAATTACATGGACCCAGACACGACTATGGGCGGAACCGATGAATCAGGCAGAAGTCTGGTACCGCAATAGCCCGGACTCTGAACTGGCCCAGGGAAACCTGGTAACGATTCTGTCCAATAGCGGTCAATCTGAACTGGCGTTCAACTACCACCAACAGTTCACAGACCCAGAAGCGCCGTTGATTACAGATATCATTAGATGGCTTGAGTTCAAATGTATACTACCTCAGATAACACTACCGGATGACGCGGCAGTAGAGCAATCCGCACGCAACGCTGCCCATGACTATACAACCATATATCTATTGAACAATTTGTCCACTGGTGTTTTGCGGGGAAGCTGCAATTCGCTTCCGGCTGGGAAACTTTCCCTTGTTATGGCTGGCCTATTGGCAAATACAAACTATTCGGTCAGTTATCCGGATCTATACCAGTTATATGCATTGGTACAGGCAAGCCAGGGTGATGTAACCGGTGCTGCGGAATTGGCGTCATTGTCTTACCAACTCAGGCCAGATATCGATGTCGCTCTCTATCGCATAGCCTGGCTGGCCCAGGCAGACAGGATGAAGACGGCCAGAGATGAATTGGCGAGTGTCGAGTCAAACCTGTCTGCGCTTCAGCGCACGAACAATCGCCTGATCGATAGAATCAACCGATTGCATTCATTGCTTGGAAATTGAATTACTGACAATGTTCACTAACCGTTAACAACGCAAGTGCTCGAACCTGCAAGGCCCCCTGCTGAATATTCAGGTCGAATTCCTGGCCATCTGGAAGTTGGCAAATTGACTGTGTTAGCTCTGGGCAGAGAGTGCCAGAATCCGGGCCAGTTAAGCCTATGGCCACAAATGAATCATTGTTCAACGTGCCAGCGCAACTTTTGAATTAGCTGGGGTACAAACAGGCCAAGCGTCATACCTTCGCTTTCCCGCATGTTGCAGATACAATTCAATTTGTTATTTTCTACACTGTGGACAGACAAAACTGTTTAGGCTAGTTTTATCACCAGTTCCTATTGCATCCGAGGTCAGCTGGCTAGACAAGCTAGAACCATAAATTTTTTGATGGAGGCACCCCATGTCAAAGCGTCGTGAAGAAAGCGGTCACAGCAAGCTGATCTCCCAAGGCAAGAGAGTCCGGACTGGTAGCGCCAATCGGCTGTCACAATGGCTTACATTACTCATCCTTTTGGGTCTTGCTGTCAGTCCGGTTCGGGCAGATCTTCTGCTTGCCAGCAATGGCGTTCATTACGGCCCCGGAGACATGCTGGAATTGTCCATCGGCCTTGATGCAACAGCCGGTCTCAATGACCAGGTAGACATCTATTTCGCTGTCATTCCACCAGCTTCCGAGACAGCACTTTTTATTTCCGGAGAACCCGGCTCGGCGACTGTTACTTCAGGTGCACTGGGTGACCCAAACAGCTGGACCCCATTAGCCCAGGGCGTTGTGCTAAGCCAGGTGGGCGATATTGCTCCGGCGCCTTGGTTGAGCGTACCGTTACCGGAAGGCCTGCCAACTGGGGACTACCGTGTTGCGTTCGCCACCACCGAGCCGGGTACCGTTAATGTGGTAGACTCGATTTTCCGTACCGTTCGAATTCTGGAAAATAGTATAAAAGGCAATCTGGGATTTTTCGATGGCAGCTGGTTCAACACCACCTTTTCGTCTGCCGGGGACATGAGGCACGAACTTAAAGAGATGTCGCCGGGCATGTTCGAGCTAATGGTAGACGTGGACGAAAATGTGGGCGGTTTACCCCAGGATAGGGAACCAAAAACTTATCCGTTTTCGGTTGAAGATTTCAGCGGCGATTTGAATTTTCAATTCAATGACTCGGAATTTTTCAATGGCCCTGTGGTGGTTTCCTGGCTTGCAAACGGAGAGATCGAATTGAATATCGACGACGTCGGTATGGGTGGCTTCGTCAGTTTCGAAGCTAATGGCACCAGGGACGGTGACGATTTAGAAATGGAATACACAGTCAATTTTGGTACACAAGCTGTTGGCACAATTTCAACCACGCGAGAAGACAACTAGCGCTTTCCTGTTTCCAGGCGTCAACTGCGTTACCCGAGAAAAAGATCGCGAGCGGGCTTTGCATCTGCCCCAGGTTCAGCAGCGCCTGAAGGTCGCCCAGGAGGTCATTTACGGGCTGGGTGACTCGCGTTCATTACAAGAACATTTGCAACGCAGTGCCGAAGATATCTGCAAAGTAGATAACATCGCCTTAACAGCCCCCTGCGTAGCCGCCATACAACTTGGAATTACTGATTGTCTCAATAGCAAAGGAATTTCACCTGACTGGCTGCTTGGGTGTTCATTGGGTGATCATGCCCGATCTGTCTGTGCCGGGGTGATCAAGTTTGAAGACTTGATTCATATCCAACACGACTTCTTCACCAATTATTGCCACGATGCGCACAACTTTCAGGGCGTAAACATCGGTATCAGATCATCCACTGCAGCGCCTTTCACTAAAGTGGACATTGCCTGGTTCGAAGAAAATGGCATCGCCGTGTCTTGGATGTCTCCTAATTATGTGCAGACTGCCTGCACGCCGGAGGTCTATGAATTACTCTGTGCTATGGCGACTAATCGCAACTGGCGAACTGAACTGTTCAAATTTGAAATCATGTTTCATACTCACCAGCTACGCATTTTCAGTGGCAGGGTGAAACGCATACTGGACCAAT
>Ga0070726_10005042_pt1 | contig 10214 bp, 10 predicted proteins | sample tdAd471_FD_67275 | JGI IMG/M metagenome (GOLD analysis project Ga0070726, IMG submission 67275) | Marine sediment microbial communities from the Atlantic coast under amendment with organic carbon and nitrate - tdAd47.1 | ecosystem: Environmental > Aquatic > Marine > Coastal > Sediment | place...
CCCTGCATGACCTGCAGCACGTTGACGCCACTTTCCCGGTGGGCATTAACGGCAATCGCCGTACCGCCCTTGATGATGACAAAACTTTCCGGGTCAACCATGCGCACTTCCACATCGGCGATATCACGTAAATACACCGGCCGGCCATCACGCCACTCGAGAATCATCCCGCCAAGTTCGGCCACGTCATAGGCACCGCTGAAACGCAGGGTATAGCGGCGTTTCCCCACATCAATGCTGCCAGCCGAAATATCCTTGTTGGCACCAACCAGCTGCACGACCCTGGGTAACTCGATACCCAGGTTGGCCGCCTCAAAGGGATCAAAGGTGATACGCACCTCGCGCTCACGCCCGCCGCGGACCTCGGACATTGATACACCTGCAACCCGCTCAAACCGGGTTTGCACTACATCTTCAACAAAATCGTGGTACGACACGATGTCACGCTCGTTGCCGGGCAGTGGCTTGATAATGAACCAGGCGATTGCCCGGCTGCGTTCACCAACCGTGCTTAATACGGGCTCGTCAGCATCTGCCGGGTAACTGGAAACCCGGTTTAAACGATTCAACACTTCCACCAGGCCGCGTTGCAGGTTAGTGCCGATCGCCAGGGTAATGGTGATGCGCGCCCGGCCACGTTGTGCCACCGAAACCAGCTTGGTCATACCGGGAAGGCCGCGCAGGACTTTTTCCTGCGGCTCGATTATTTCAGACTCGATTTCTTCCGGTGCGGCAGCACGCCAGTTGGTACTGACACTGATGGTAGGCTTTTCAACTTCAGGGGTTAATTGCACCGGCAGGCGCGACAGGCTGATGGTTCCAAACAGGATGACCATAAAAACGGCAACCAGTGCCGCAATGTAATTATCCAGCGCCAGCCGGATCAGGTTCACTCTTTGCTGTCCAGGCTGGTGATACTGACAGAATCACCGGCACGCAGGCGTTCGCCACCTCGCACGACAACCCGGTCACCGGATTCGATCCCGCCACTCACTGCAATCCAGTCTCCGTCAGCAATACCGGGTATAACGCTTATGCGCTCCGCAGTATCGTCCTCAAGGATACGGAACACACTGGCCCCGTCGACACGCAACACCAGGGCATCGCGCGGAATAACCACCGCGGACTGCGGTTCGGCGGTAGGAATGGCAATGCGCACCCCCTGGCCAGCAGACCATGCACCATCATCCAGCGACAGACGCATTTCATACAGGCGTGACTGCTCATCGCCAACCGGCACCAGTGTGCGCACCTGCGCGCGCGTCACCCGTCCTTTTACTGTCAGCTCAAGTTCTGCCTGCGGATGGATAAAGGGCAATGCCGTCAGCGGTACCCAGGCACGCACTTCCAGTGCAGCGGTGTCCACCAGCCGCACAATGGCCGTTCCCGATTCAGCCCACTCCCCGACCTCGATATAGCGGTCGCTGACAACGCCGGCAAAGGGTGCCTTGATCGCGGTACGTTGCAGCTTTTCCTGCGCCCGTTCGCCACGCGCACGTGCCGCCGACAGTGCACTGCGCGCAACAGACAGGTCACGCTGTGCCTGGTCGAGCCGGCTTTGTGCCGCATGGCTGTCCTTGGCAAGTTGTCGCAGGCGCTTCACTTCTGCCGCGTAGAAGGTCACATCGGCCTGCTCACGCACAATGCCCGCCTCGGCCTCCACCAGCAGGTTACGGATAATGACGTCATCGAGTTGCGCAGCACGTTCACCCGCTTCCAGCTGAGTACCAACATCAGACATCCAGGTAACCCGCCCCTCAACCTGTGCCGCCAGCCGGGCATCATTACGGCTGATAACGGTTCCGGACACCTGGATAAGCGGCGTCAATTGCCGCAGTTCGGCCTCAACGACAACAACCGCCGCGGGTGCCGCCTGGCCCTGCGTGGCAAACAGGCCCGCCACGACACACAACAGCACAGCAGGCTGAAACAGGGTACGGAAAAACAGGAAATTGATGGCGTGCAAACGGTCACTCCAGGTACGCGGGTAACCGTAACGATAGCAGATTAATTATTGAAAAACCCGTTAAGACAGACACCTAGTCCTTGCGCTCGGACTCCCGCCAGGCAAAAGAGCAATCAAGGTGAGTACGCACGCTGATCAGGCCTTCCAGTCCGTCTTCAAGCATAATTTCAATGGGCCGGCGTTTGCGCAGGCGTTTACAGGGCTGTTTCAGCCAGATCAAGGCCACGCTGGTATTGCGGGGAAATGTGGTCCGCAGCGCATCCGCTATCCCCAGCAGGTGTTCCACACGTTTCAGGACGACCGGGTCATCCGGCAGCGGGGTATCGTCCAGAAATCTTTGCAGCTTGCGGGCCGGCATACCTTCAGGCAAGGCAAGAATGATCACCTGGTCTGATCCCTTGATGCCCCATTCGTCCATTACATTAATAACCATGCGGCCAAGTTTGATACGATCTTCAGGGGTGAGCGTTGACATCTTTTTGTTTTCCAATTGCGACGGATCAGGCAGCCATTAATTGCGAGGTGCGAATTCTAGCATGCGCAGCACCTGGAGCAGCCCCGTACAACCATTCTTTCCATAGGTATATTGCCCATGGCATGCAGTCTTTGTTATATCAAGACAATGGTTTGCTATCATTCAGCAACACTCATCCAAATACACACCACCTGAACGCGGCTGAACATGGGATCTCTCGCATTTCTTTTATTGCTGGTATTACTCGTATGGTTCTGGCAAACCAGCCTGGCAAGCCGTGACCGCGCAATAGTGACCGCCCGCGAGACCTGCAAGCACAACGGCCTCCAGTTCCTCGATGGCACAGCCTCGTTGCAAAACATCAGGCCGTACTATTCACGCACCAATGGGCCCGGGTTCAAGCGAACCTATACTTTTGATTACAGTGAAGACGGCATCACGCGCCAGAACGGCTGCATCGTGATGCATAATATGCATATCACCACCGTACTCCTTGATGGCTGATATACTGGCAGAAACATAACGGAATCAGACCCATGCCGTACTATATCTATACAGTGACCATGAAAGACCAGGCTACGATGAAAAAGGCGGCCCTGGTCAATGAATTTGAAAAGTTCAAGGCCGCCAAGAGCGAGGTAAGACAATTACGCTCTGAAAAACCGCTTGATGAAGGGCAGTCGTACAAGATAATTTTTGCCGACAACCAGGCAGAGGCCGAGAAGAAGGTGACCGAAATCAGGGAACAGCCGATCGCCCGGGAATGGGAAAAATAAACACCATTCATCCCCGAACCTGATGGACGAACAGGAATACAGGAGCACCTATCACACGGTTAACAAGCGCCGTTGCGTTTACGAAAAGGCCATCAATTCCCGGCGCTGCAATTGTGCCCGGTGTCACCGTTTCAACCTGGCAGACCGCGAAGGCGTGGCATGCAACAGCGCCACGGGTAACGCACTCTGCACAGAGTTCCTGAATACGCTGCGCAGCAAGGCCCGATTTTCCCTGCACTTGACCCATGCGGACAAACCACTGCCTCATACGAAGGAGATCAAGGTGCAAACCGGCGGACTGCTGGCCCTGCAGGGACTGCTTGATCCTGGCATGGTGGACAGTTCTACCGCGGGAAATATAATTGGCCTGCTGGATACGGCAATAGAGCGTTTTGAGCGCCTGGAGAATCTGCCGTATAACATCCTTGTCCAGGGCGTGGTCAGGTTCGAGGGACGCAAGAAACGGCAGGGTAGCTAGCTGTTCGCGGAATGAATTCCGCTCCTACAGTGGTAGTATTCATAGCGGTGTGATTGGCCATTGTAGGAGCGCTTCGCAAGCGCGATAGGGTTACCGCAGGTACATCATCGCGGATGCGATCCGCTCCTACAGGAAAATGGGTACAGCACAACGTAGGCCAGGGTCATTCCAGCCAGTTGATTTCCGTTGCGGTGGTGCGGCCGATAAGCGTCCGTTTTAACGATCCGGGGATATCGGAGCGGGTACTGGACAACGGGATCCTGCCACCCATTACTTCAGCCTTGTGTTGCGGATAGAGGGGCTTGCGCTCCGGCTGTGCATAACCCTCCGGAAAAAGTGGCTGGCCGCTGGCCATGTCATATTTGTCGGTCGCCCCGAGGGTGTGCAACAGTTCATGGGCAATCACGACATTATTACGCCCGGAGTAGGCCTTGCTGGCATAGGCATTCACAACCCCGATCAGCCCTTCCTTCAAACCCAGTGAATGTGCCAGGCGTGGTTGCCGCGCCGGGTCATGGTAGATGACATAGATACGAATATCGGCCGGTGGCCCGTCCATACCAAGGCCGGTTTGCATCGCCCAGAACCTGAGTTTCAGGCTCCACCACATCACGGCCAGCACATTGCCATCTTTTGGCGGAACCGGCGGTAATGTCTTGACCTCCGGTCCAAGCCTGACCTTTACCAGCTCTTTTTGCGCCAGGCCGTAACGGCCTGCCTGCCGCGGGAAGTAGTCCTCCAGCGGGGAAAAGACATCATCTCGCAACCGGGAAATATAGCTTGCTGCAACAGCACCCCCATCAGAATTGATCGGGTAGATGGCAACCCACAGGGCATCATCCCAGTCTGTCGACCGGCTGCCTGCAAGCCAGGCATCACCCGCCACCAGCAACAGGATAAACAGCAACAGCGCAATACGCAGTTGCCTGAATATTCGGCCGGATGCCACTGGAAATCAGGGTGAACTAATACTGTGCAGTAATGGAATCTTGTTTAACCGCTGAGCGCGCTTCCAGGTCTGCTCCGTTAATCCTTGCATGGCGCCTTACCTGGAAATACACGGTCTTGTTACCCCGCCCGGCACTCAACCGGAAACGCGGCCTCTTCTCATAGACCTGCCACTCTGCTCCACGGAAATCAGAGCTTTCACTGGCGCGATACTGGCTTGCATGACCCGAGAAGCTGTTATCCAGTGTTACCGAGGCATCCCTGGTGATGGCAGCACCCTTGTTCAACTGAAAGGATTCGATTTCCAGGCCAGCGTCTGTTTGCACGGAGCCACTCTTGCCAAGGGGACATTCGACCCCGCCACCACCCGTGGGCAGAGACAATACCAGCATGCGGTTTTCAGCAGAGACCTTCATGTGCTCCTGCCCGCTCATATATCCCGGCCGGGAAGCGGTCACAACCAGGGGCGATCGCGGCACCCCGGGGAACACGGCATAACCTTCATTATCAGTAAAACTTGCGCCAAACTGGTCTAGCCTGGCCGAGGTGCCAAGACACACGGCCACGCCCTGCAGCGGCGCCTTGCCACCCCGTTCAAAGATGCGCACCGTAAGCTCGGCGGCAGACGCGTTTAATGACATCATCGAGATAAGCACTGCAAGCAGCAGGCACTGGCAAGATTTCATATTCGAGGCCTCTACTGAAATGATACGCCTGTATATGTATCGTTATATACCGGATATTACTTGAATCGGGAAAAATCGCGCTTGAGAAGCGCTCCTGCAATGGTCGTTTTTTACGGCGGTGGAATCGGGCACTGTAGGAGCGCTTCTCAAGCGCGAATGGCGCCTACTCGTCAGACGAATACACGTCATCCAGGTTTGTATGGCATAACACGCCACGCATGGTACTGATCAGTTCCAGCAGTTGGTCGTTACGCACACGGTAATAGATACGGTTCGCATCACGCCGTGATTTGACAATATTCTTGTTACGAAGCTGGTCCAGGTGTTGCGAGACATTGCTCTGTGAAGTGCCGATTTTCTCGACAATCTCGCCCACTGACATCTCTTTCTGGCCGAGCGTACAGAGGATCTTCCAGCGCAGTGGATGACCCATGGCTTTCAGGGCATCTGCCGTGAGCGTGATATCCTCTTCCGGCCCTTCGTTAATTTCTGATTCTTCCATCAATTACTCCAATACCTTGCTGGGAAGTGTACTGACTGTGCCCACAGTTGCAACTATCGCTAGTTATCAACACGCTTGTAACCCGTCATATCTTTCGCAATACAAATAATATCAGTGATGTCACCGGCCTCATCCTTGATCGCGGTGCGTGAGAACAGGATCGGCACCCGGCGCTGATCACTGGCGATAAAACGCGCCCCGATGCTGCTGATTGTACCGGTCCGGATCAGTGCCTCCAGCCAGGTTCCCATGAAGGCATTGGCCTGTTCCGACTCTTCCTCCTCGAAAACATCACCAATAGCCATCCCGACCAGCTCGTTCTCGTCATAGCCGAGCATGCCACAGGCGGCCGGATTGGCTGCCTTGATATGCCCGGAAGGCTTCAGCAACAGCAGCGCCTCTCCCATATTACTGATTACATTTTGCAGGTAATTTCTTGCCTGGCGCAGCTCTTCCGTGCGCTGCTCCACCAGCAACTCCAGCTGACGGTTCATCCCGCGTTCTTTTTCAATCAGGCGCAGGTAGGTACTGATCTTGTTGATCAGCTGGTTATCATCGATGGGCTTGAGCAGGTAATCCGCCGCACCGACTTCATAACCCTTCTGCTGAAACTCGTCGGTCTTGTAGGCCGCGGTTAAAAAGATAATCGGAATATCGCGGGTTTTCTGCCGCACCTTGAGCATCGAGGCCGTCTGGAATCCATCCATATCCGGCATCTGGATATCCAGCACGATCAGGTCGATACGCGGATTTTTCAGTGCAATATCAAGTGCTGCCTGGCCGGAGTCTGCCTCCAGCACCTCGACATCCATATGCTTGTTTATCAGGCTTCTCAAGGCGTACAGATTGTTTTCATTATCATCAACAATCAGTACCCGGAAACCTGCATAGCGTTTTATTTCAGCCATGTTCCGACCCCGATGTTTCACCTGGCGCGGGGCCTGCCAGGTATTTATCCAGTTTGATTTTCAGCTCCACGGGGTCTATTGGTTTTACAATGCAATCATCGGCACCGGCTGCCAGGCATTGTTCCCGGTCATCGGCACCCGCCTTTGCAGTCAGGGCCACAATCGGCAGTTCAGCAAACTGCGCTTGTTCACGTAACTGCCTGATCACTTCATAACCGTCCATCCCGGGCATCATTATATCCATAAACACCAGCTCGAATTCACCGCCGGTTGCCAGCGTTTCCAGCGCCTCATTTCCATCACCGGCCGCCATTACATCAAGTTTCCATTTCTCCAGCAAGGGCGTCAGGGCAAGCAGGTTACGTACGTCATCGTCCACCAGCAGGACACGTGCATTATGGTAATCGGCCTGCGGCAGTGGCTGCTGTTTCTGCCCGGCAGCAACCTTGCCCGCAGCCGGATTCTGGTCCACGGCCCCGGACGGCATCGAAGGCATCTCCTCCAGCAGCATCAGCGTGAAGCTTGAACCGCGGCCCGGTTCACTCTCCAGTTCAATGCGCCCGCCCATGAGTTGCGCAAGCTCCCGGCTGATGGTCAAACCCAGGCCGGTACCGCCAAATCGCCGGCTGGTTGAACCGTCGGCCTGCTTGAAGGCCTCGAACACCTTTTCACACTTGTTGGCCGGGATGCCGATACCCGTATCCGTCACGCTTATTGTGACCGGCCAGGAACGGCCCGACCGGTCCTGACCAGGCTCGAGCCTTACTGTCACGCCACCCTGCTCGGTAAATTTAACGGCATTGGAAAGAAAGTTGATCAATATCTGGCGCAACTTTTCCCTGTCTGCAATGATTATCGCCGGAACAGACGGATCGACATCCAGCTGCATATCAAGCTGTTTCTCATCAAACTGCGGCTTCATCAGTTCCAGTATAGTATTCAGCGTCTCTTCCAGGTTTACCGTCTCGGCCACCAGCGTCAACTGCATTGCTTCAATGCGTGACAGGTCGAGAATGTTATCGATTAATGCCTTCAGGTCTGTCCCCGCGGAATGAATAATACGTGCCTGCTGGCCCTCCTCACCTGAATGCTTTTCACTACAACTGTCTGCCAGCATTTTTGATAACAGCAGTATTGAATTCAGGGGAGTGCGCAGCTCGTGGCTGACGTTGGCAAGAAACTCGGACTTGTAACGGTTGGATGCTTCCAGTTCATCCGCATAATCATGCAGTGCCCTGTTGTGCTGCGCATGGGTTTCAGCCAGCCGGGTAAGATTGTTGCCGAGGGCATGCAGCTCCTGCGGCCGTTGCCAGGAAAAGCTGACCGCCTCGTCACGTTCCAGTACCTGTGAAATTCCGTCCGTCAGCTCATGACCCAGCCGTTCGGCCCTGAAAGCAATCAAGCGCGCCACCACGAATACGACCAGCAACAGTCCAATTGCGACAATGGCAACACGGCCGATGATCGTTTGGCGCAACATTGTAATCGGCGAAGGGTCGACACTGCGGCCGACCCAGAGCGGACCTGAATCTACCGTGTCGAACAGGGGCACCCACAGGACCTGCTGACCATCGAATTCCCACAGGTCCAGATCACCTTTCTTGAAGAGTGCCTCGAGCCCGCTGAAGTCGTCAAATGCCGAGCCCGCCGCCGCAGATGCATCGGTCGATGTATCCAGGTAACGCCCGTCGCTGTGTGCCCAGTAGATACCACGATAGGCGCTTGCCAGCCCCCCCATATCCAGGTAAACAATAACGACACCGCGTTTTTCTACACTGCCCGGCTTTTCAAGTGTCGAGTACAGGTACACCGGACTGGCAAGGCCGAGCTGCATCAACTGGTAGGGTGATGCCTGCTGTTGATTTTCACTGAACTCGATGGGACCGGTCATAACAGTGCCGGGCCGCATTTCGAGCCCCAGTTCGAGCAGCATGCTATTACCGCCCGGGCTGTCAAATGGCTCAAGCTTGCCGGCCGGCTTGCGGCGTTTTAAACCCAGCGTTACCTGGCCGCTCCTGTCGAGGAACAGGATCCGGGTGATATCGACCTGGTCAAACAATACCTGGTTAACCCATTCCGCGTAGGCCAGGCGCGCCGCCTTGATGGCCTGCGTATTGCCCGGCTCCTCATCGGTGAGCAACATGCCGGGCTCCGGCATCTTCGCCAGCAAGCGTGCCATTTCGTTGCGGCGGGCAAAATGCTGGTCCAGGTCACCGAACCCGGCCCGCAAGTTTTGCAGGTGGGCCTCGTGATACAGCCCCTCGATACGATCAAAGATCATCGGTACATTGATCACAAAGGCTATCAGCACGGGAACCAGGCCGAACAGAAACAGCAACAATGAAATCTGGGTGCGCAGCTTCATCAATTATTCCAATAGCGGTTGAGAACAGGACCAACGGGGTTTATACACTCCACGGCAGCACGCCTGGTGGAGTGGGTTTACTGAAACTCCCGAGGTTTTACTTTACCATGTGTGCCCGTCGAATAAATGCGGGTATCACATGGGCAACTCACCATTCAAGCTGAAAGACATCGGACCGGGGCTGGTCATCGCAGCAACCGGCCTGGGTGCCGGTGACCTGATTGCGGCCTCCGTCGCCGGGGCTAAATACGGCACCACCATCCTCTGGGCTGCACTGCTCGGCGCCCTGATGAAATATGTTTTGACCGAAGGCCTGGCCCGCTGGCAGCTCAGGACCGGCAGCACCCTGCTGGAAGGATGGGTGCAACGGCTGCCCGGGATCGTCTCGATCTATTTCTTTATCTACCTGCTGTTCTGGTCGTTTATCGTTGCCGGGGCACTGATCGCCGGTACCGGCCTTGCCGCACATGCCATGTTCCCGGAATTGTCGGTAGAAAGCTGGGGGATCATCCATTCGCTGGCCGCACTTGCACTGGTCCTTGTCGGGCGCTATTCGCTGCTCGAGACAGTCATGAAATTCTTCATCATGCTGATGTTTTTCGTGGTATTGATCTGCGCAGCATGGGTGGCGCCGGGCATCCCCGGAATCATCAGTGGATTATTGATACCCACAGTACCGGAAGGATCCATACTGTTCATCTTCAGCGTCATTGGCGGGGTCGGCGGCAGCGTCACCCTGCTTTGCTATGGCTACTGGATCCGTGAGCGCGGCTGGACCCGGGCTGAAGACCTGCCGCGCACACGCAAGGATTTAATGGTGGCCTATATCCTCACGGGCCTGTTTGCGGTTGCCATCATGATCATAGCGGCCGGTGTACAACCGGATGTTCTAACCGGGCCCGACATGGCCCTGGGTATTGCGGGTCAACTGGAGGCCGTTGTCGGCCCATTTGGAAAATGGTGTTTCCTGGTTGGTTTCTGGGGCGCGGTTTTCAGCTCCATGCTGGGTGTCTGGCAGGGGGTACCGTATTTATTTGAGGACTTTGTCCAGCAATATACCTGGCGTCCCGACACACCCATCGACGTCGATACCCATTCCGGACTCTATCG
>Ga0070726_10005049_pt1 | contig 10201 bp, 8 predicted proteins | sample tdAd471_FD_67275 | JGI IMG/M metagenome (GOLD analysis project Ga0070726, IMG submission 67275) | Marine sediment microbial communities from the Atlantic coast under amendment with organic carbon and nitrate - tdAd47.1 | ecosystem: Environmental > Aquatic > Marine > Coastal > Sediment | place...
TGATCACGCCACAACAATTTATAGATTTAAATCGAGATATTGGTGGCTTTGATCGTGATCTGAATCATGTCCCTGCCAGGCATAAGGCGGATGCAGTGGCCAGCAAAAGAGCTATAGAATCAGGTCGAATACTTTATGGCGGGGCTGGACTGGCTGAAACTCCAATTATAGATTACCGCGAATACAGAGATCTCAATGAAGGCGGTGATATTCACATGATCGTGCATCAATACTCTACCCGGCAGAGGCTGATAATTGCCAACGGTCACGCCAATAATCATGTGATGAATATTGGCGGGCTTTGGGGCTATTCAGTCGAAGAACCGGATTTGGGTGATTTGTTCGTTGCTATGGACAACTGGTTGATGAATCTGAAATCAGATCCATCGCTGTCGGACAAATCCATGAAAGTAGTCTCTGCAAAGCCTACTTCTCTGGTGGATAACTGTTGGGACGATGATACTGGCGAGCGAGTCAATATCAAGCAGCGTCTGGATTTTGAAAACAATGGCCGTTGCGGAGAAATTTATCCAGCCTATCCAACTCCCCGTCATGTTGCAGGGGCACCCCTTGCCAACAATATCATCAGTTGTGAGCTCAAACCTGTGAGCCCGGCCGACTATCTGGTTGAGTTTACTGACCTGGAAATGCGTGAATTACAAAGAGTATTTTCCGGGGGAGTTTGCGACTGGACCAAACCTGACGCCCATGGTGCACGACATCAGGGAACCTGGCTATCCTTTGGGCCGTCACCAGTAAATAGGATTCAATAGTTCGGGCACCAGCCAGATCCGTACCTTTTAGCTCATTCCCAGAATTTGCGCATTTCAATAAACATGAACGAAGCCGACCAGGTAATCAGTGCCAGGCCGGTTAAAGCTTCTAGCCCTGCTAGAAAACGGATATTCTGCAAGGGTTCGACATCGCCAATGCCGAGGGATGTATAGGTAGTGAAAGAAAAATAAATACAATCAACCAGGCTGCCATCGAAATTACCTTGCAGGGTTCCGAAATCGCCAAAATTTATCATCAAGAAATAAGCGATTCCGAATAACCATATTTCCAGCACATGGCCTATCAGGGTTCCAAAAACACCTAAGATGACACGTAAGCGGTGCTGTATAGACAGTTTCGGGATGATCACCGACAGAACACGCAGAATTTCGTAATGTATGACTACTGCCAGCGATATCAGCAGGGTATTTATTACTAATGTCAGTAACATTAATGCGTCAGTGAGTAGATTAGATAATTTATGCCTAGCTGGTAGGCGGCATTGGAGTACTGGGTGGGGTACCACTGGTCATAGGTATGCTCCCAGCCATCACCCATATCAGAATTCCAGTTAATTAACACCATAACCCGCCCTTCATCATCCATAATTGCATGATTGCTGGCGTTGTTAATGCCGGCCTGGCCCATTCCACGTCGACCACCTCGCCCGGGAATCATTTGCGCACCTTCAATGTCGTAGAAAGTACGAAAAATCTCGTGATCAGGTTGTAACTCGACTATCTCACGGTCGGGGAATATGCGGGAAAAATCCTGGTAAAATGCATCCCACTGACGCTCTCCCCAGAAATCGTCGATCAGCAGAAAACCGCCGCGCAGCAGGTATTCACGCAAATTCTCAATTTCCGCAGGAGTTAATGAAATCCCACCATTTCGGCCCATCTCCAGGGCATAAAGAAACGGATAATCAAAGATCTCGTCGTCATCAAAACGAAGAACTATAGGATCGTTCATCACTCTGACATTGGTCAGTCTTGAGACACCGCGCAAGAAATTTTCATCCGATGCCGGGAAGTCAGTTGCCCAGGGACCGCCGTACCAATCACCTGAATAGTAGCTGTCATACTGTATTCTGACGAAGGCAAATTCACCGGCCTTGTCGTAGAGATCATCGGTATCAAACGAAAAACTCTGACTGACAGCCACGGGTACGTGGACAAGCGCTAACAAATATATTGTTGTTAAAATCGTCTTCATGTGTTCGGACACGTCTGCACTGCATGCAACTATAGGATAGTTTGTCTTCACTACACTTTGATAGCAAGAGTCAATTTGAGATTTACACCCATTGTTAATTCAAAATTGCTTGTTTATGCTAAAGGCAAATGGTGATGACACCTTTAGGTCTGGTTGGCATAGCATGCGATTACTCTTGTTAACATTCATCTTGTTCATGCAAGTTTTTCCCAGCGTAATGCTGGGCGCTGAGAATGTGAATGTTTCAACGCCGGATTCAGCTCTGCAGGCAAGCAATGCGGTCGAAGAACAAATCCTGTTGTATGAACAGACAATAGAAGATCTTGAAATTCAACATGGAGGTTTTGACAGGAGCTTGCTGGAACCATTGCAGGGTTTAGCCCAGGCCTACATCGCATCGGGTGATTTTGATGCGGGACAGGGAATACTACGCCGGCGGTTGCAGCTTATACGGACTCTGGAAGGGCCCGAGAGCCTCGAGCAGTTACCCATACTGGAGGCTATGATAAGCAACTCTGTTGTTATCGCAGATTGGGATTCAGTGTCTGAGGGCTTTGAATTGATTAATCTGCTGTATACACGTGACCCCAATTCGCAAGATTTGGAACGCATTAATAGTAAGAATGATCTTGCCATGTGGGAACTGGTCAAGGTCTACACGGACAATCCTCGGGCGCGAATCCGCAATTTCCTTGCCTCAAGAGAACTTCAGCGGGAAAACCTGAATTATATTGAAAACCTGTATGCTGAAGACAGCCTTGAACTGGTGCCCTGGCTCTATAGACATGCGCTATTGCAGTACCAGGTGGTAACTTATCTGGCGTCAGACGATGAACTGGGATTGGACGCCAAGGATGAAATCGTGCGCCGGGAGGGGCGCAATACTAGCAGTTATTTACGGGAAGCTTTGAACACGGTCAGTCGTATCACGGAAATTGTCGCCGCACAGGCAGATCCTGAAGCAGAAGCAATGGCCATGATATACGAGGCTGATTTTCGTATGATCCTGCGTTTAGGATCCGCAGCGGGATTGTATCGGGATGCCATGGACAAACTGCGAGAGTCTGGTATTGATGAATCGCGTATTCAAGATTTTTTCAGTCAGCCGGTAGTATTGCCACAGCAGAAAATTTACTTGTCCCTGGCCCAGGCTATGGCTGCGCGCAATGAACGGTTAACCGGTATAAGGAACGGTGCAGGTCAAAATAGTGCCAAATCCGATCAAACTGAGCCCGTTGATGCAATATTGTTGCCGGACTTTGTTGCCTGGAATGAGTCACTGGCTATGGTCGAACGACCGCCAGTTCCAACTCTGGCTGCCGCGATTGAAGTGCCTTTGCACCGTATTACCATGGAATTTACCGTAAATTCCGAGGGTAAATCCAGCAACCCCAGGATCATCGATGTCGAACCAGATGAAAACATGGTGCGCAGCAATGCCAGGAAAGCAGTCGATCGTATGCGTTTTCGGCCTGTTTTTGAAGGTGACAGACGGCGTCGGTCTCAGACCCTGAGTCTTACCTACTTTTATCCACCAGAACTTTAGTGGCAGTTCCATCCAATCTGAATGTAGGGGCAACCCGTCGCGTTATCAGACTGGGAGCGTAACTTTGTCGCAGAATTACTCGTTTCTATCGAGATTAATCCAAAAACGCGAATTCAACGTTTGACTATTCTTTAAATGCCTTTATATTTGGTCGGACCAATTTGGTCGGACCAAAAATTTGTGTATTTAGCTAGGGAAAATCATGTCGTCGCCCAATTCAGTCAGTCACGAAATTGCTGCAACGCTCAGAAATGAGATTCTACGTGGCCAATATCGCGTCGGTGAGCGATTGCCGTCTGAGCGCGACCTTAGTGTCCGTTTTAACGTCAGCAGAGGTGCCGTTCGCGAAGCATTGTCGCAGCTGGAGCAACAGGGCATTACGGAGACGCAGCCCGGCGGAGTGCGCATCAAGCCACTGCAAGAGGCCACTTTGTCAATACTTGGCCCGTTAATGTCGTTGAATCCGATTCCGGACCCGGATTTGGTTGATCAATTCCTGGAAGTATTTTCAGCACTTACACAATTGACAGTGAAAAATGCAATAGACCATGCCAGCGTCGAACAGTTGCTGGTAATCGAACAGTATCTGGCTCACTTGCGTGAAGTTTCGTCCCAGTCCTTTGAAGCTATGCAGCCCCACTGGCAAGCAATGCTGGAGTACATGGCCAGCATTGATGACAATCTGGTGGCCAAATTGATTGGCAAGGATATAAAAGCGCAATTTATCGGTCGTATGTTAGAACTGGACATTAAGCCGGAAATCGAATGTCAGGCTGGGCAGAAGCTGGTAGAAAAACTTGCGGTGGCAATGACGAATAAAGACGGTAAGTCCGCAGCACAAGCGTTCGAGGACCATTTCAATGTCATACGCAATGGTGTTCGAAAGGCACTCGTAGCTCTGCAGCAAGGCAAAACGCAGGCTGCGGATTTGCAAAGAACAGGAACATAAATACATCAACCTTGGGGTTGTCGCCGAAGATAGACAATTTTAATTTATCAGATACAAATTTTCAGGAGCTTCAGGCATGAAAAGAGCAGTTCTGCCAGTATTGATCTTAGTGGCTTCCGTCGCCGCAGCAGTCATATTGATTCGTACGCCGACCCAGATAGAAGAGGCTTCGCCCGAGGCGCAGCCAGTTGCAATACGGGTTATGGAGGCCCAGCGAACGTCTGTTCAACTGGCAGTTCATTCCCAGGGGAAAGTGCAAGCGGCCCAGCAGGTTGATTTGTCAGCTCCAGTTGCCGGGCAAATAACCTGGGTTTCACCTTCCCTCGAACCTGGTGGGTTTTTAGCCCAGGGGCAGCCTATTCTGCGTATCGATCCCAGCGACTATGAAACCGTATTGGCAAGAAGCCAGGCTAGTCTTGTCCAGACCCAAGCTGAGGCTGACTACGCTGAGGACGACTTGCAACGAATCGACAACCTGGCGTCCCAGGGTCTTGCCAGTCAAGCCCAACTCCAGGATGCTCAACGTAGCCATGCCGTTGCTGTGGCAAGGCAGGCAGACGCCGAAGCCAGCGTCGCCCAGGCTGAGTTGGACTTACAGCGAACCGAACTGATCGCACCGTTTGATGCTGTGGTTGCAAGCAAGGCCGTGGAGTTGGGCCAGTTTGTTAATCGAGCACAGAATATTTCAGTGCTTTACGGTGCGAATGAAGTTGAAGTCAGAGTTCCGTTGGCAATTCGCCAGCTTGGCTATCTGGATGTCCCCCTGGGCTGGCGTGGTGAATTGAACGCCGAACAGGCACCTGGGGTACGCCTGACAGGTATGTATGGAGGCGAGCAACATCACTGGTCAGGGAAATTGGTTCGGGTTGAAGCTGCCATTGATGAATCAAGTAATGCCGTGCAAACCATCATTCGCGTTGACCAACCGGACCAGGCGGTTGGAAGTCAAAAGGTAAATAGAATACCTCTACCCATAGGATTATATGTACAGGCGAATATCAGCGGCCGTGTAGTTGATAGCGTTATTGCTCTACCTAGAAATGTTATTCGTAATAACAATCAGGTACTTGTGATAGACGGTGAAAACAAGATGTATTTCCGCGAAGTTGAAATTTATCGTCTGGAAGAAGACCGAGTACTCATCGCAGGCGGATTGGAACCGGGTGAATTAATCTGTATTTCGCCAATACAGGCCGTGTATGACGGCATGGCAGTTCAACCCGTTCGGGAAATAATCTAGCAAGCCAACTCATAAATTCAATAGATAGCAAACGCCGCGCAGAGGACTGACAGCTTGAGAACTCCGATTACCTGGTTCATTAATAATCCCGTGGCTACCAATTTGCTGATGTTGATTTTTATCGCATCGGGTGTGATCGCCTACATGAATATTCACCAGGAAGAATTTCCCAATGTCGATATGGGAATGATTCAGGTGAGTGTGCCCTACATCGGGGCGACTCCAGATGAAGCCGAATCCGCAATTTGTTTGCGGCTGGAAGAAGCTCTGGAAAGTGCGGAAAACATTGAACAGATGACCAGCACTGCTCGAGAGGGAGGGTGTGACGCTACTCTGGAGTTAAGTACTGGTGCCGATTTGAACCGGGTACTTAACGATGTGAAGGGTAAGGTAGATGCTATCACCACATTCCCTCTTGAGGCGGAGCAGCCGATTGTACGAGCTTTCAGTGCGACCGGCGCGGTTCTTTCACTGGCTTTGTCTGGGCAGGTGGATGACCTGACACTTAAGCGCTACGCTGAAGATATTCGCAACGATATTATCGATATGGAGGGCATATCCACAGTCAACGTGCAGTACTTGCGCCCACTGGAGATTTCTATAGAAGTGTCGGAGTTCGTTCTGCGCCAATATGGTTTAACACTGGGTGAAATTTCTACCGCAATCAGCCGTGCTTCTCTGGACCTGCCAGGCGGGACAATAAGAACAGAAGCCGGTGAAATACTTGTACGTACCAAGGGCCAGGTTTACCTGGGCGATGAGTATGCCGATATCATTGTGCGGTCTTTCGCCGACGGCAGTCAGTTACGCCTTGGCGATATCGCTACGATAGGCGATGGTTTTGAAGAAGGCTATCTTGATGCAAGAATAAACGGTGAAAACGCAGCGATAATTGAAGTCCTTCGCGTTGGAGATGAGGATATTGTGGCTTCTGCGGAATTGGTCCGGGAATACTTCGAGGTTGAGAAAAACCTCCTTCCGCCCAATCTCTCTTTGACGATTATCAACGATGCTGCAATAGCCACTCAAGAAAGAATTCAGACTGTAGCCAAGAACGCCTATACCGGGCTATTTCTGGTGCTTTGTATTCTTGCGCTGTTTCTCCGCTTCAAGCTGGCCGTGTGGGTCGCTGCCGGTATTCCCATTGCACTTGCTGGTGCCCTGAGTGTGTTTCCCAGCGTGGGTTTGACTATCAGCTCCCTGACGGTTATGGGTTTTATCCTGGTATTAGGGATTATTGTCGATGATGCCATTGTAGTTGGTGAAAGAATACATGCCTGGGAACGCAAGGGCCTGAGTAAGATTGAGGCCGCGATTGAAGGCACAATGGAAGTTTCTGTTCCGGTGATTTTTGGGGTATTGACCACCATCGCCGCGTTTCTGCCCATATTATTACTGGAAGGGCCCATGGGGGCATTTTTCAATGCAATCGGTGGTGTGGTGGTATTTTGCCTCATTGCCAGCGTCATTGAGTCTCAATTGATACTACCTGGGCACATTGCACACCGTAAGACCAAGGGTTATTGGCTAGAACATTCCCTAATGGTGGCATACTGGCGACGGTTTCAGGGCAGTATCGCCAGCACCATGGAACGATTCGCCAAGCACACTTATAGAAACGCACTGGTTAAGGTACTTAGGTATCGATACGCAGCCTGGGCCACGGCTACTGGTCTCGTCATTCTGACCGTCGCATTAATGATGAGCGGTCGGGTGATATTTCAGTTTATGCCTGCCGTTGAGGGAGACGTTATTTATGCTTCAGTGCAAATGCCTGAAGGCGTCGCAGTTACGGTAACAGAGCAAGCAGTAAATCGAATTGAAGCGGCTGCAGCTGAACTTATTGCCGAATTGGATGCGGAATTGATTGAGCGCAAGGCTTCGGGAGCCGCTTCTGCTTCAACAGGTCAGGCCGTGAACAACATGTTAACTATCATCGGGCAGCGGGCTGCTCGAGGTGGTCCCGGTATGGGAAGTGGTGGATCAGGTGGTAGCCACATCGCGGAGGTAGTTTTATACCTGACGCCGTTTTTCGATCGCGGTGAAATCAGTTCTACGCTGATACGAGACCGGTGGCGCGATAAAGTTGGAAGCATACCTGATGCACTTGAATTGACCTTTGTCTCGGATACATTTTCCGCTGGTGATGCCATAAACTTCCGCCTGGAAGGACGCAACGAAGAAAACCTCAAGGTTGCTGCCACTGAATTACGAGCCGAGTTAGCCCGTTATCCTGGAGTGTTCGACATTACAGATTCATTCCGGGCTGGAAAACAGGAAGTGCAAGTTCAGATTCTTGATGCCGGTAAAACCCTGGGGTTGACTTTGAATGACATAGCTACTCAGGTTCGCCAGGCATTTTATGGCGCGGAGGCGCAACGCATCCAAAGGGGATCCGACGATATTCGGGTTATGGTTCGCTATCCAGAGAGTGAGAGACAGTCTCTGTCGAACCTGGAAGACCTATTGATAAGAACACCTTCAGGTGCTGAAGTTCCTTTTTCCAGTATTGCAGATTTCACTCTTGGGAACGGTTATTCCAGTATTAACAGGCAAGATGGCAAGCGCGTGATTACAGTAAGGGCGGATATCGACCGTACAGTTGTGACTCCAGAGGAAATACGCGGCGAGATTATTGGCAAGTATCAGCAAGATTGGTCGAATTCACTTAACGTTGACATGGTTGTTGGAGGCGAAGGTGAGCAGCAGATGCGTTCGATATCGGATTTGTTTTCTACTGTTCCCCTGGCAATGATGGTGATATTCGCTCTGCTTGCGATTCCTCTAAAGTCTTATCTCCAGCCATTGATAATTATGAGCGTGATTCCATTTGGTGCTATAGGCGCAATTATCGGTCATTTTGTCATGCGAGCTGATCTGGTATTTTTCTCCCTGTTGGGAATTATTGCCTTGAGCGGTGTCGTGGTGAATGCCAGTCTGGTGCTGGTGGTCAATATTAATCGCTTGCGATCACGAGGTTATGAGATAGAGCGGGCAGTTACTTCCGCGGGCATAATGCGGTTCAGAGCTATTATTCTCACCTCGATAACAACATTCATGGGGCTTGTGCCGTTAATGCTGACAGCCAGCCCGGCTACATTTTTTATAATCCCCATGGCGATTTCGCTCTCCTTTGGGGTTTTGTTTGCCACGTTTATTACGCTATTTCTGGTGCCGTCACTGTATCTCATATTGCATGATGTTATTGGCTACGGTGAAGACCCAGTGCCAGAGGAAGAATCGCTTTCTGGTGAGTTGGCTTTCACGGAATAGTCGTATTGGCTGTGACAGTGCGCGATTACTGACGCGATTCTCCTTCCCCACCACGGCAACCACGAACAAGTTTTAAGGTGACACGATCGCCAGGCCTGCTGATGCTCCTGAACTTGATCCTGCTCCGTGATGATTTGGTAAACCGAATTAATTCCAGCGCGTTTATCATATCAAGGGAGTCATACCCAGGGACGGAGAACTTCGCGTTGGAGACTAACAATATGGCCAATTATTCCTATGTGTTTTTAGTGTTGGCAGGAGCGCTTAATTTAACAGTCGGTTCGTCTACGGCATTGGCACAAGATGATAATCAGGTTGCAACCGATGCTGAGCGTCAGCAAAGGAGAGAGGAATTTCGTCAGCAGCGTGAGCAACGCATGGAGCAACGCATGGAGCAACGGCGGGAAGCAATTGCTAGTCTTTCCGACGAAGAACGAGCACAACTCCGTGAGCAGGCGCAGCAGCGTCGTCTTGAAAGTCGACGGAACATGCAACAAAGACGAGAAGAGTGGGAAAATCTTTCCGAAAATGAAAGGGTTGAATTGCGTGAGCAAATGTTTCAACGCCGGGAAGATCGACGCTTGATGCAGGAGCAACGGCGGCAAGAATTTGAAAACATGTCCGAGGAAGAACGCATGGCTCGTCGCAGCGAATTGCGTGAGCAAATTAAAAATCTAGCCCCGGAACAACGCCAGAGACTGTTGCAGCAAAGACGTTTTCGTAATTTCGATAGCCGTTAGTGGAGCTATGCCTGTCATTCACTTGGACGATTTTGCTGTGGGCAGGTAACCTGCAATATTCACTTAGCGGGGAACCAACCTGACTATATCAAGAATGGAGCAGCGTTCTATCCGGCGTCCAGGGCCGCGAACCACAATACTGTCGAAGCGGTCGAGGCCAAAATCCGGAGTAATGAAACCAATATAGAAAGCACTGCGTAAATTAAAGCAGGAAGATCTAAGCTGAATCAGGTACTTGTCATTAACACCTGCGTTAACTATCAAACTGCGATTATCAATTGCACGCCAGGCATTTACCCGGTATCGCGGCAATCTTGAGTTGGCAGTGCCCGTTTGCAATCCCATTTCTATCAATACCGAATCCAAGTTTCCGCGAGGCTCATTTGCCACGCAGGCAGCGAGCATTAGCATCGGTAACAGCATGAGTAAGCGGAGAAAATAAATCATGGTTAACTCCTTGAAAG
>Ga0070726_10005055_pt1 | contig 10192 bp, 11 predicted proteins | sample tdAd471_FD_67275 | JGI IMG/M metagenome (GOLD analysis project Ga0070726, IMG submission 67275) | Marine sediment microbial communities from the Atlantic coast under amendment with organic carbon and nitrate - tdAd47.1 | ecosystem: Environmental > Aquatic > Marine > Coastal > Sediment | place...
TCGTTTGCGATCTGCCCGGCGCTTGCCGACACGGCGAACGACGCCAGGGCGAGGATCACGAGCCATCCGCAAACACGCGCGCGCGGATTCGCGAGGCGTTCGAGTTGAGCGATTCGAGAAACCAACGATCAGTGCGGTGTTCGTGAGGTCGGCGCGCCGTCCGGCGAGATCTCGCCGCTGCGGGTTCCGGCACGCAGCTCGTAGTGCCTGACGATCTCCGATAACGCCGCCTGCGCATCGTAGCGGTTGGACATGCGCACCATGGTGTCGTGTTTGAGCGCGTCCCGCAGCAGGGAATCGAATCCCTCGTGCTGAACCGTATCGAGGGGGTGCTGCTGGGAGTGCAGTATCCAGTGCGTCTGGTCGCCCAGGAACCACGACAGGCGCGGCTGCCGGGTCAGCAGCTTGAGCGCCTCGAAGTGCGCGCCCCCGTCGCCGGGGGTCAGCAGAATCTCACAGGTAAAGGGATCCTCGGGTTGCGTATGGATCGACGGTCGCAGCATCACCACCGCGCCGGTATCCGTCTCGATGAGGTCCGTCTCCATCCCGACCGCGAGAGTGCCCTTGGCATTTTTGACGGCACGGCGGTCGGCCTTGCACTCGGCTCCCGCGAGCTGGATAAACAGCGCCGCCTCCCAGTCGTCGCCATCCAGCTGCACCGCGACGCAGGTAGCGGCCGCGCCGTTCGCCCGCATGGCATCACGGACAGCGTCGGGAAAGCGGGATGGGCTACGTTTCAAGGGTGTCACAACGAGCGACGCCTCTTCCCCGGACCGGGGAAGAGGCGTCGGTTCCGTTACTATGCCGGTCGCGACTCAGGCCGGTTCTCCCCGAACGGAGCCCGCGCCCGCCTGGCCGGTGTCGCTCACCTTGGAGCCCTGCCTGCTGGCCTCCTCCTCGTACCAGAGGCTGTGGTGCTGCTTCGCCCAGTTCTCGTCCACCTGGCCCGTGCTCATGCCTTCGAGGGCGCCTTCCACGCCCACGGAGCCCAGATAGATGTGGCCGAGCATGAACACCATCCAGATGATGGACGAGATGGCATGGACGATGCTCGCAAGCTGCATCAGCTCCCGGGACTGCCCGTAGTTGGGGAAGTTGAGGATGAATCCGCTCACGACGACCACGACGCCTACGGTGAGCATGACGCCGTAGGTGAAGATCTTCTCGCCGGCATTGATGCGTCCCGCCGCCGGATGTTTGCCCTTCTTGAGCAGCCCGCCGCCCTCGGCGAGCCATTGGCCGTCGCCCTTCTCCGGGAGGTTGTAGCGCGCCCAGAAGACCAGGATCAGCAGCACGCCGATGGAGAAGAAAGGACCACCGTAATTGTGCAGACCCTTGGACAGCTGCGCCCAGGCGGCGAAACCTTCCGGCCCGAGCAGCGGTATCAGCACGGCACGGCCGAACAACATACTCAAACCCGTGATCGCGAGGACGATGAACAGGATCGCCGTGTACCAGTGCAACACCCGGTTGGCGTTGGACCACCGTTCCACGGTGCGGCCGCTGCGGCCGTTCTCCAGAGGGATCGGCCCCTTCATGCCGAAGAACAGCGCGATGGCGAGCGTGACGAGGAACAGGCTCCAGCCACCGATGGTGGCGATGGGGCCGTTGCGCCACTGACGCCAGTTCTGCCCGCCTTCCTGCATGAGCACGCCCGTCTCCGGGCCTTGTACTGCCGAATAGCCCTGATCGCCGCCGCGCACGGCACGCCAGTAGTTGGCCCGCGGGTTGGAGTCTTCAACGGCCTGTGCATGGGCCGACTGGATTCCCGTGTACACGTAGCTGCCGAGAGGCAGGACCATGGCCCCTACCAATATGACAGCGATGCTCCACAGGAAGATACGTTTGTACCGCCGGGCACGCGCCACTCTAGTCGTGATGTCGGGTGTTGCCATCTCCAACGCTCCTCCGCCTTTGTAGTTGTCTGTGCTCCCGCGCCGAGACGCGGAGCCATGTGGCTCGATGTTTGGAAACCGCCGATCCTAGCGGTCGATCTGGGTCGTGCTTATACGATCCCGAAGCTCCTCGGCCTGCTGCTGCGACCGATCGGCCCCGGGGTCACCCCCACCGCCGGTGCAACCGGAAAGGGTGATTCCCAGAATGACAATCGCGGCAGCCGCGAAGATTCGAAATCGTGTGAATGGTGCTGACATGCGGACCTCGGTCTCGTAAGGAGATATCCCGCCTGACCCGAGCACGGAAACCCCCTAACCGCCCGGGTCAGCGACCACGTTAGCGCAATTCCGTCGTCGGCGCTAGCGGTCGACCTGGACCAGCTGGAAGCGCTTTTGCAGCGTTTCCTCACGTTCCGCCGTGGCCTTCGCATCCAACAGCGGATCCTTCATGCCCTTGTACTCGCCCTGCTTATGGACGGTCACGTCGGTGGATTCGTAGCAGCCGGTCAAGGCTACGGCACTCGCAAGCACCGCGATGGTCAGTGCCCCTCTTCTTTTCATGGAGTAGCTCCTATCAATTTTTCAGGCAGCCGCGAAAGGAAGGACGCCCCGTCCAGTCGATCCGGACGGGGCGACCGGGCCTTGTCAGCCAGCCTTCTTGTAGGCGGTTTCCCAACCCCACGTCTGCGGCCGGCCACCGCGCTTCAAGACCCGTTGACGGTAGATGTCGGCGACCATGTCGCCGTCCCCGCCAAGCAGTGCCTTGGTCGCGCAGAACTCCGCGCACAGAGGCAGCTTGCCTTCGGCGATGCGGTTGCGGCCGTACTTGCCGTACTCCCCGTCGGAGTTGTTCGCGCCGGGGCCGCCCGCACAGAAGGTGCACTTGTCCATCTTGCCGCGGACGCCGAAGGCCTCCTTCTGAGGATATTGCGGCGCGCCGAACGGGCATGCATAGAAGCAGTAGCCGCAGCCGATGCACAGGTCCTTGTCGTGCAGAACGATGCCGTCGTCGGTGGTGTAGAAGCAATCCACCGGGCAGACGGCCGCACACGGCGCGTCGGTGCAGTGCATGCAGGCCACCGAGATGGATTTCTCCCCCGGTACGCCGTCATCCAACACCACCACGCGGCGGCGGTTCACGCCCCACGGTACCTCGTGCTCGTTCTTACAGGCCACAACGCAGCCGTTGCATTCGACGCACCGCTCGGCATCACAGAGAAATTTCATTCGTGCCATGGTGTATCTCCTCTCAGACCGCGCGGACCTGACACAGGGTGACTTTCGTCTCCTGCATCTGGGTCACAGAGTCATAACCATAAGTAAACGCCATGTTGCAGGCATCGCCGCGTACGACAGGCGCGGCCCCCGCCGGGTACTTGCCCAGCAGGTCTTCACCCTCGAAATAACCACCGAAGTGGAAAGGCGTCCACACAACACCTGGAGCCACCCGCTGGGTGACCATGGTCTTGGCCTTGATCTTGTTACCCTCGGGTGTATCCATCCAGACCATCTGGCCGTTCTTCAAGCCGCGATCGTTGGCGTCCGCGGGATTGATTTCCACGAACATGTCCTGCTGCAGCTCGGCAAGCCAGGGTGTGGATCGCTGCTCCTCGCCGCCGCCCTCGTACTCCGTGAGGCGTCCGCTCGTAAAGATGAGCGGATACTCCGCGGAGTGATCCGTGGCCTGGATCGAACCGTACCGAGTGGGCAGGCGATAGAAGCGCTTGCGGTCCTCGTAGGTCGCGTACTTGTCCAGCAGGTCCCGCCGCGGCGTGTACAGGGGCTCACGGTGCACCGGCACCGGATCCGGGAAGGTCCAGACGATGACCCGAGCCTTGGCGTTTCCGAAAGGTGCACAGCCGTGCTTGATGGCGACACGCTGGATACCGCCGGAAAGGTCGGTCTTCCAGTTCTTGCCGTCGGCGAGCTTCTTCTCGTCGTCGGTGAGGTCGTCCCACCAGCCGAGCTTCTTCAGCATCTTGGCGTCGAACTGAGGATAGCCGTCCTGGATCTCCGCACCGACGCTGTAGGAGCCCTCGGCGAGCAACGTCTCGCCGTTGCGCTCCACGCCGAAGCGCGCGCGGAAGTTGAGACCGCCCTCGGCCACGTGCTTGCTGGGATCGTAGAGGACCGGGGTACCGGGGTGCCCCATCTCCGGCGTTCCCCAGCAGGGCCACGGCAGGCCGTAGTAGTCGCCGTCCACCGGGCCGCCTTCCGCCTTCAACGTGGTGGTGTTGAAGGTGTGACGGTTGGCGGCGTGGGCCTTCAAGCGCTCGGGGCTCTGGCCAGTGTAGCCAATCGTCCACATACCGCCGTTCCACTCGCGGGTGATGTCCTCGATGAGAGGCTCGCCGTTGACCACCTTGATGTTCTTGAAGAGCTGCTGGTCGAAGCCCAGCTTCTTCGCAAACATCGCGAGGATCGTGTGATCCGGAAGCGACTCCCAGACCGGTTCGATGACCTTGTCGCGCCATTGCAGCGAGCGGTTCGAGGCGGTTACCGAGCCGTAGGTCTCGAACTGGGTCGCGGCCGGCAGCAGGTAAATGCCGTCGGTGCGATCGCTCATGACCGCGGCGTGGGTCGGGTGCGGATCGATGATGACCATGAGATCCAGCTTTTCCATAGCCTTCTTCATGTCCTGACCGCGGGTCTGACTGTTGACCGCGTGGCCCATGTAGATCATCGCGCGAATGTTGTCGCTCTGACCGATATTGGCCTTGTCCTCGATGACACCGTCGACCCAGCGCGACACGGGGATGCCCTTGTAGTTCATGGGCATGACTTCCTTGCCCTTGTCCCCGATGACCTTGTCCTGGGAGAAGCGACTCTTCACCCAGTCGAGATCCACGTCCCAGACCCGCGCCCAGTGGGCCCAGGAGCCGCCACTCAGCCCGTAGTAACCGGGAAGCGAGTGGGACAGCACGCAGAAGTCCGTGGCGCCCTGCACGTTGTCGTGGCCGCGGAAGATGTTGGCACCGCCGCCGCTCTTGCCGATGTTGCCCAATGCCAGCTGGAACGTGCAGTAGGCGCGCGTGTTGTTGTTGCCGATGGTGTGCTGGGTTCCACCCATGCACCAGACGATGGTGCCGGGGCGATTCTCAGCCATAATCGTCGCCGCCTTCTTGACCGTGGCCTCGTCGACCCCGGTGACACGCTCGGTCTCCGCCGGGTTCCACTTGGCGACTTCCTTGCGCACATCGTCCATGCCGTAGACACGCTGGCGAATGTACTCGTCGTCCTGCCAGTCGTTCTCGAAGATGTGCCACAACATGCCCCACATGATGGCGACATCGGTGCCCGGGCGGATGCGCACGAAATGATCGCCGTGGGCCGCCGTGCGCGTGAAGCGCGGGTCGATGACGATCATCTTGGCGCCGTTCTCCTTGGCACGCAGGATGTGCTGCATGGCGACCGGGTGCGCCTCGGCGGCGTTGCTGCCGATGAACAACATCGCCTTGCAGTTGTGCATGTCGTTGTAGGAGTTGGTCATGGCGCCGTAGCCCCAGGTATTCGCAACACCCGCCACCGTGGTGGAGTGGCAGATACGCGCCTGGTGATCGACGTTGTTGGTACCCCAGAATGCGGCGAACTTGCGGAACAGATACGACTGCTCGTTGTTGTGCTTGGCCGAACCCAGCCAGTACACCGCGTCGGGGCCCGACTGCTCGCGGATCGACAGGAGCTGGTCGCCGATCTCGTCGATGGCTTCGTCCCAGGAAACTCGTTTCCACTTACCGGCAACGAGCTTCGTCGGGTACTTCAGGCGCCGCTCGCCCATGCCGTGCTCGCGCACCGCCGCGCCCTTGGCGCAATGGGAACCGAGGTTGAAGGGCGAATCGAAATCCGGCTCCTGGCCGGTCCAGACGCCGTTTTGCACCTCTGCAATGACACCGCAGCCGACGGAGCAGTGAGTGCAGATACTGTGCCGCAGCTCGGTCTCAACTCCCGCCTTCGGCGCGTACTGATCGGCTTTCGCCTTGCGCATCATGGTCGCCGGCAGGACGCCGGCCACCGCCGCGCCACCCATGGTGAGACCGGAACGGCGCAGGAAACTGCGACGGCCGATGGCCTCGCCGGGCATGCCTACGGACACGCTGGCGCCACTGGAAACGTCCGCGTGACCATTCTTTCTAATCAACTTCATCGCTTATCTCCTTCGAGTTGAGCGAATACTCGTGTCACGAAACTGAAGGGCGACCCTCAGCCCCGCGTCGACCGGTAGTACGCCTCGATGTGCGGCGTCGTCCGATAACCCTGTGATTCCTGCTCCGGGACGACCTTTTCGGTCGACTCCGACGCAACGTCGGCGACAGCGGCGCCACCTGCCACCGCCACGGTGGCGGCGCCACCGGCAACGGCCGCGCGCTTTATAAATGCACGCCGTCCAGTTTCAACCTTCGGTGTCTTGCTCATTTCCTACTCCTCACGCGTGATACTCATACCGCTGGCGTCCCACCGGTAATTTCCAATCATTGACGACTCAAACCAGCATCGTCAGATACTTCGTCTCGAACTCGATGAACTGCTCCCCGAACTGCCCGACGGCGCGATAGAAGCGCGCTGCCTGAGCCTTCTGGAGATCCAGAAAAAATGTCCTCATCCACGGACCCATGTGGCTCTGAAAAAAGCGCCGCTGAACGTCAAAGCTGATATCGCCCTCGCCGATCATCAGCCCCATGGTCTCGAGCAGCGCGGCCACGTGGTCCTCGGGCTCCCTGGTGTCGTCCTGACGCTCGAAGCCGAGCTCCGCCAGATCCCTGCGCAGGACCGCCAGGGGCTGGTCCATCAGGAATCCGGTCATGTACCAGGATCCGTAGGGCATCAGCTCCCCCCGGCCGATGCCCACGAACAGCTCGTGGTACTCGTCGTCCAGGGCCGCGACGTCGGCACGCTCGCCGGCGAGGCGCAGAACCTCCCAGGCGGCCGCGAGATCGTCGCCTCCGCCGACCTCGGCGGGGGATATCCGGGTCAGAAGCTGGATCAGGGACTCGGCCGGCGGCGCCGCCAGCAGGGCCCCGAGAAGCCCATAGGTATTGGCGCGCAGGCGCTCCTCTCGGGACGCCTTGCGTACCTCCTCACCCATTCCCGTCAGCGGCGTGGCAGCCGCACCTGCATTCATTCTTTATGTTGTGCCAGGTAATCGTTCGATCTCCTGAATAGCAAGCAATTCCCATGCCCGGCCCCCCGAGGGCAGAACGCCAAATAGGACGGGATTCGACCATGTCACCGGCGACACCAACCCGATCACCCGGCGGCTCTGGGACAAATTAACCCACCCTGGGACCGTCTGGCCCAAAAAGGATCCTAGGTGTCGTCGTGGGCGTCCAGCAGGCCGCCCCCGTCCTTGAACATGTCCCTGACCCGGCAGTCCTCGCACATCTCCAGGCGCTTCACCGCCTCGGGCTTCTGGAACATCCAGTGGCTGCTGAGCTTCTCGCGCATGCTCTCGATGACCCGGGTGGTAGCGAAGGGCTTACCGCAGTCCACGCAGTGGAAGGGCTTGTCCTCGTTGAGCACCCGGGTGGCCCGGCTCTGGGCGGGATCGTAGACGAATCGCCTGCGCCGCTCGATGGCGTCCTCTGGGCAGGCGCGCTCGCAGAGGCCGCACTGCACGCAGTTCCACTCGATGAAGTTCAGCTTGGGCTCGTTACCGCCATCGCCGAGGGCCGATGCCGGGCACACCGACACGCAGGCCATGCACAAGGTGCAGGTCTCCGCGTTCACCAGGACCTCGCCGAAGGGCGCGCCGGCGGGCAGGGGCGCCGTCGTGTCGGTGGAGGCCGCCTGCTCGAAGAGGTGATCCACCGCTAGGCGGATGTTGGTGCGTTTCTCGTTCTGGGGCTGGAATACGGCGGGCTTCGAGGGCGGCTCCGCCGTCACCGACGTCATCGACGCCGTATCGCCGGTGCCGTCGTCCAGTCGAATCAGATCCCCGTCGTAGCCCATTCCCTCCAGCATGGCGGCGGCGAATCGCCGCTGCGCCTCGAGCTCATTCAGGACCGACGGCGGCGTACCCGGAAGGCACAGCATGGTGACGCCGGCGGCACCGTAGGCCAGGGCGCTCAACCACACGTCCATGCCCACGGCCCCGATCTCCTCGAGCTCGCAGGGGACGACGTTCTCGGGCAGCGTCTCCGCGTTCGCGGCCAGCCACTCCCGGCCGGCCTCGCCGTCGTGAAAGAGCAGCTGCGGATACCCGCCGCCGGCTTCCAGATAGCCGGACAGTACCGTGCGCAGACTCGCGAGCAGATCGCCCGCCAGGGGGAACGCGTAGGTGATGGCGCCGGAGGGACAGGCGGTGGCACAGGCGCCGGCCCCCTGGCAGAGGTAGGGATTGACCTCGATTTTCTCGCCGATGCTGGTGATCGCGACGGTGGGGCAGGTGTCTATGCAGCGATTGCAGCCATTGATGCCTCTCGCGCCGTGGGCACAGATGTCGGCGTCGTAGCGGAAGTAGCGCGGCTTCTCGAACTCGCCGACGAGCCCCGGGATCTCCTCCAGCGCCCGCTCGAGGGCCTCCTCGTCGCCCGGCGCATAGTACCCCGGCGGCAGGATTTCGTGGACGAGCTGCGCGGGTCCACCGAGGTCGAGAACGATATCGAATGGCTTGTGGGCCGTGAGCAACGACGGCGCGATGACGATCTCCTCCCTGTCCACCCTGCCTCGGACGCTGAAGTTTCCGAGATATCCCGAGACGCCGGCCAGCGCCGCGCGGATGGCGCGTACCGTCGATGTCCGCCCGGGGTCGTCCGCTTCGGGTTGGGAGGCGTCATTGTCCCGGGGAATCAGAAGGGTGCAGGTGAGGGCATCGCCGAAGCGCGCAGCCAGTGACTCGCCCGTCTCGCGGTCGGCGATGATGGCGACGCTGCCCGCGGATTCGTAGGCGACGAGCGAGGTCGGTGTGCGGCCGCCCCAGGTATCGGCCATGAGGGCCGCGTTGCGCGCGCGGCCGTCGGCGGACGCCTCCGGCAACCGGCAGCCCAGCCGCTCCTCGAGCTCCGCCGCGGACAACGCGTCGATGGTTGTCGCGCTCACGCGTCTTCGTCGCGGGGACGCAGCTTGCCGCCCGCGATGCCCCCCCGTGCGCCGGGTTCCCGGGTGACTCCAGCCCCCGCGTCGTCGGCGGCCGCGGTCATTTCCGGCGCGGCCTCCTCTTCTGCGGCATCCTCTTCGACGGGCTCGGCAGCCTCCTCGGCCACCTCCACCGGCTGCGTATCGTCGGGCGCCGGGGCGCCATCGGCGTCCTTCGCAAGCGTCTCCTTGGCCTTCTCCGCTTCCCGCTCCATCCGACCGCGCATGTCGGAGGTGATGATGTCACCGAGGGCCTCGAAGTTTCTGAAGTCGTCGTCGTAATCGTCGAGACCGTCGACGATGTTGAACCCGGGACTGTGAAAGAACTTTCTCAGCGCCGCCTTCTTCACCGCCTGGGTCACTCGTGGCGAGAAGAAGCTGCTCATGTCGGTATCGCCATCGATGCTCTCGAGGGGCAGCATGTCCTCGTCGCCGAGCTCCGCGGGTTGGTTGTCCCCAGCCGTGGGCGCCGTCTCGGCCACCGGCGCCTCGGCCGGCTCCCGAGCAGCCTCCGCCCCGGGAGTATCGACGACCGCCTCATCGGGATCGCCACCGCCACGGGCAACGCGCTTGCGCCGCGCCCAGCGGGTCAGAAACGCGTCGCCGTCTCCGTCTTCAGTGACGGACGGGTCGGTCGTGCTTGGCCGTTTCGACACTGTTCTGGTGATCCTCCGCCCAATTCTGACGTCTGCGTTTCTTCTTCTGCACGGGAACGTAGTGCTCTACGACGAAGCGCTCCACCCACTGATGGACCTGCTCGGGCATCGGCACCGAATAGACCCAGTCGTCGGTTTCCATGTGGCCCGTGGCTTCCTGCTGATCGGCGGTAACCAGTACGGGGACGAGGCTCTCGGCACCCTCCTCGTCCTCCGTCTTGTCGCAGATCACGTAGAGATACGGCTGCCCGCTCATCAGGTTGTACCAGTAACTTTCACCAGCATCCTTGTAAAGCGAGAGGGTCAGGCCCGACCACAGATAACGCCGGCTCTTCTCGTCCTCGTGCACGAGGGTCGTCTCCGACACCTCGTCGGCGACGTCCTTGCCGGCCACCACGGCGATGGCCTCCCACTGTTCCTCGACCCAGGGGCCGCTGCGGGCCTGCCGGCACTCCACGAGCACCGTCACCGGTATCTCGGTGGGATTTGCCGACGCAGGCGCGGCGGGGTCTCCGGACTTCGACATGCACTCGCTCCACTGTCGGACACAAGCGTAAAGCAAGTAACATA
>Ga0070726_10005061_pt1 | contig 10187 bp, 11 predicted proteins | sample tdAd471_FD_67275 | JGI IMG/M metagenome (GOLD analysis project Ga0070726, IMG submission 67275) | Marine sediment microbial communities from the Atlantic coast under amendment with organic carbon and nitrate - tdAd47.1 | ecosystem: Environmental > Aquatic > Marine > Coastal > Sediment | place...
AAGGTGGCCGCCAGGGTCCAGTCCGGGATGCGATCAAGGTAGCGGGCTCCAAGCACCGCTCCGGTCGCAGACCCCACAAAGACAATGGCGGCGGCGGTCCAGTCCACGGAGTCGCCGACCCCGAATGTCACGAGGGCGGCAGCGGCGGTAACGGTGATGGTCGCCACCGACGAAGCGGCTGATCGCTTGGGATCCATGCGAAGCCAGAGCACCAGGCTCGGGACGATGATGACGCCACCGCCGATGCCGAGGAGACCACTCAGAAAGCCAGCGACCGCCCCAACAAGTGCTGCCTTGAACCACGGAATATCCATCGTCGTACCGTAGCGCACGGCCGTTATCGACCCCTGTCGGTATCATTTGGACATGCATGCACGACTTCTTCTGGTATTCCTCGCGGTCGCCCTCATCGCTACGGCGTGTGGTTCTGGCGACGCCGACGAGGACACGCCGCACTCGACCCCGGAAGGGGCGGTTGTGTCATGGTTCGACGCCGTGGATGCCGGCGAGGTGCTGGCAGCATCGGAGGCGATTCATCCAGAATCATTGGCGCTGATCCTTGCAATCGAGAATGACATCACGGTCGAAGAACTCGCCGACTACCTCTCACACGGGGTGCCATTGGCGATGCAGTCGACGTACTGGACCTCGTTTAGTCAAGGGTTCACCGACTTCGCGAACAAACCGCTTTCCACTCTGACCGTCGGGCAGGCAGAGGTATTCGAATCCGATGGCGAGGAATTCGCCAGCGTTCCGATCTCGGGAGGGCCCGGTTCAGATTCGGTCGTGATTGTGCGCAAGCGAGCGGACTCCACCTGGGAGGTCGACATGGTTGCCTCGCTGGGCGACGGCTTCTCGACCTTGCTGCTTGACCTGTTCGAAGAGCTCGATGCGACCGAGGCAAGCGTCCGAATCCGGCTCGCATACAGCGAGGTAGTTGCTCCGTCAATGCGTGCGGCGATGACCGATGGGTCCTTCGGAGACAATTTTGCTGTCACTGCGCTGACGTTGCTTGCGAGAATCGACGAGCAAGGCGCCTAGTGGTCCCGCTCCGATCAGAGTGAGCGGAGCTCAGGAAGCACGTCGGAACCCAGCATCGCGATTGTCGACTCCTGATCGACAGCTGTCGTCTGGATCGCGACGATGTCAGCATGCACATCCGTGATGAGCGGGGTGTAGACGTCGACATAGTCTTGTGCGTCTTCGACGACGCTATACAGGCCAAGGATCTCGTCCCTGTCCATCTCATCGGCTCGGATCCGAAGGTCCATAGGGTCTACCGCTTCGAGGCGTCCCGGAGCTCTAAGGCCACGCCACGCACCGAGGGTCTGCCATGCCTCATCAGGGTCAGAGGCCCGAATGGACCAGCGAGAGGCAAGAATGGTTGGCGAAGGACGGCCCGCCTCTGCCGCAGCCGAGCGTGCGGGATCGATCACCTTCTCAAACGTGACCGCAGGCTGCTTGACCGATGTGATTATTCCCTCAGCCTTCCTCGCGGCGAGTGCAGCACTCTTGGGGCCTCCGGCAGCCATGAAGATCGGCAGATCGTGCACCGGAGGGCTGTAGAGCTTTGCCCTGTCGGTCTTGTACCACTCGCCGTCGTAGGTGAGCTTCTCACCGTCGAGCAGGCGTCGCATGATCTCAAGCGCCTCGTTCATACGACTAGCCCGTTCTGCATAGCGTGGGAACTCGTAGCCGAGAGGACCCTCATTGAGGTTCTCACCCGTCCCGACGCCGAGGTTGAACCGTCCGCCGGATAGGCGGTCGAGGGTGGCTGCGGCCTGAGCAACAACGGCGGGGTGGTAGCGCCACAACGGTGTGGTCACTCCGGTCGTGAACTGAATGCGGTCCGTTGCCTGTGCCATTGCAGCGATCGTCGAGAAAGCGAATCCGGAAGCGCCAAGATCGTCCACCCACGGGTGGAAATGCTCAGAGACAAGCACCATGTCGAAACCGGCTTCTTCAGCAAGCACGGCGTGTTTGACGAGGTCCTCCGGTTGGAATTGCTCATGGCCACAGAAGTATGCGAATTGTGTCATGCCGCGAGGTTAGGCACCGATTGGTGTCCCGAAAGACGACCAAATCTTCGAAATCCTTGGGAAACCATGGCGAACCCGCCAAAGTCCTACCCACGACCTACAAGTGGAGGAAATACGGTCATGCCCTTATATACACGGAAGATGCTCGCCGAGCTTCTCGGATCGTTCGTGCTTCTCACCTTTGGTGGTTTCGCGATATTCGCCGCGAACGGCGTCGGAGACCTGATTCCAGGTCAAGGCTCGCCCCTTGTTGTCATCGCGCTCGGTTTCGGGCTTGCGCTACTCGTCGGTCTCTACGCGTTTGGCGAAGTGTCCGGTGGCCACTTCAACCCTGCGGTGAGCCTCGGTGCGCTGCTTGACAAGCGGATCGATGTTTCGACGTTCATCATGTACACAATCGCCCAGGTCGCCGGAGCGGTTCTTGCCGGCCTTGCACTTGCGTCTGCGATCTCGAGGAACTTTGTCGGCACGACCGCAACCGTTCCTGGTCTCGGCGTCAGCGACATTGATGCCCTGCTCCTTGAGATTCTGTTCACAGCCTTCTTCGTGGCCGTGATTCTCAAGGTGACGGAGAGCGAGACCTTTGGGGCCACAGCATTTCTTGCGATTGCGCTCACACTCGTGGGAATCCACTTCGCTGGCGTGACATTGACCGGTGCGTCAGTCAACCCTGCAAGGACACTTGGATCTGGCTTGGTCGGAGACAATCTGACATCGCTTTGGGTCTATATGGTCGGACCGATGGTCGGTGCATTCATTGGTTGGTCCTTCTACAAGTTGACGACGTGGTCTGGTGAAGAAGACGAATAGACCATCCGACTCCTCAGGGAGTCCAGAGACGACAGAAGGGGCCGCATGTGCGGCCCCTTCTCTCTTGATGTGGTGAGCCGGGGTGTAAGCCGGATCCTGTCGTGGACGATCATCTATCTGGGACCGGCGTCACCGCACGGCCTCATGCGACCTACCCGGAACGTAGCGGGCGGGCAGCCCTGTTCCTGCTCGGTCTTGCTCCTGACGGGGTTTACCTAGCCGCACCGGTCACCCGATACGCTGGTGGGCTCTTACCCCACCGTTTCACCCTTACCTGTGCCACCCGACATTTCCCCGCAAGCGGTTCGAAGTCAAGTGGAAGTAATCCGGCTCAAAGAGTCGATTTACTCCAACGGATCCAAAGGATCCGCGCCATCGGCGGTTTGCTTTCTGTTGCACTGTTCCATCGGGTTGCCCCGCCTGGGTGTTACCCAGCGTCATGCCCTGTGGAGTCCGGACTTTCCTCGACTGCGAACAGCCGCGACCGTCTCCCCAGCTCACGGTGTAACGGTAGCGGGTAGGTCTCGCTGCCTGTCAGGCTTTCGTTCGGTTGTACCCAATCGCTCCACCCATCGGACCGAGGAGGGCCGCGCCGGTACCGAAGACAAGCAGACCGAGCAAGTTCAACCCGTCGCCGGTGATGGTGAGAACCACGACGAAGAAAAAGAGCGCGAGGGCTGCGAACCCTCCGGACAGCCGGGGCTCCGAAAGAGCGAAGCGACCGGACACATAGCCAGCAATGAAGAACCCAAGCATTTGGATCAGAATCTGTGCCAGTGCGTTCGTTCCAATGCCGAAGAGCAGGACGAACAGCAGCAGGTTTGCGAACAGACCGGCCGCTGCTCCGAAGAAGATCCCTGGCCAGTTGAGATGTCGCATCCGAGCCAGTCTAGAGAGGGTGGCTCGATGGGAACTTTCTCTCCGCGTCGAGCGTCTTACATGCATCACCCAACAAGAAGCGAGGCATGACCTCATGGAAACAATGGACGAAACTTTCGAGTTTGACGCTCTCGTGGCGCCAATCCTCGAGGAACGACCGTGGGCCGTGTTTGCGGCTTGCAAGGACGAGAAGTCGATGAAGTTCTTCCCCCAGAATCGCCAGGAAGAACGCGAAGCGCTGGCCATCTGTTCGATATGCCCTGTCGTTGAAGACTGCCTCGACCATGCGATCCAAACGAATGAGCGGTTCGGCGTGTGGGGCGGCACGACGGAGCGACAGCGGAAGAAGCTCTCTCGGATCGCCTGACCAACCGATTCGAGCCTCCAGGAAGCGACATGTGGACCGGTACGCCGGTCCACGCTCGCGTCTGAGCCAAAGACCACCGGTAGAGTGGCTCGATGAGCGAATTCTCCTGGCCTTCGGTTCTCAATTCCATCATGGATGGCGGCGACCTCGGGCGTGACGCTGCTGGTGCGGCGATGACCGAAGTGATGGCCGGTCGCGCATCCCAGGCACAGATAGCGGCGTTCATCGTCGGCCTCCGAACAAAGGGGGAGACCGCTGCCGAGCTCGCAGGCATGGTTGACGCCATGATGAATTCGGCTGTGACCGTTCAATTCGATGAGCCAGTTGTCGACATCGTCGGAACCGGTGGCGATGGCTTTGGCACGTTCAACATCTCGACAACAGCGTCGTTCATCGCGGCAGGTGCCGGGGTCAAGGTCGCAAAGCACGGGAATCGAGCTGCGTCGAGCCCGACCGGGTCGGCAGACCTGCTCGAAGCGCTTGGTTTTAACCTCACCGTCGACGCATCGGTAACGAAGCGCATGGTCGAAGATTCCGGCTTCGGGTTCTTCTTCGCCCCGATGTATCACCCGGCCATGAAGGAAGTGGGGCCCACTCGGAGGGAACTCGGCGTTCGGACCGTCTTCAACTTCCTCGGTCCGCTGTGCAACCCTGCTGGGGCGAGGATGTGTGTCGGAACCTCCGATGCGAAACTCGCGAGGCTCATGATTGATGTGCTGGCGACTCGAGGCGTCGATCGAGCCTTCGTTGTGTACGGGGAAGACGGGATGGATGAACTCTCTACAGCGGCACCGAGCCGGATCTTCCGACTTGTCAACGGCGAGGTCACAGAAGCTGAGTTCACGCCGGAGGACTTCGGCATCGACCGTTCGTCGATCGCCGATCTCGTCGGTGGCACGCCTAAGGAGAATATCGCCATCACCGAGGGCATTCTGGCCGGGGAGAGGGGCCCGAGACGGGACGCTGCACTTGTCAACGCGACGCCGGCGATCGTGCTTGCCGGTCTGGCGAGGGGGTTTGCCGAAGCCATGGACGTTGCTGCCGAAGCCGTCGACTCCGGCAATGCAGCGAAGGTGCTCGCCAAGTCCTTACGAATCAGTCAACAATCCATCGAATAGCGTTCGTAGCTGGATGCCGGCGGTAGCGTGTGCGCCATGAAGCGCGGAAATCTCAGACCATTAATCCTGTTGGCAGCTGGCTCGCTTCTCGTCGCGGCCTGCGCCTCTCCATCTTCGCAGGCCACGACTTCGACCAGCCAAGCGATATCCGGTGATTCGGGGTCGACGACGGATTCCTCTGTCCAATCCTCGCCACCCTCGACGGACCAGTCGGGATCGTCCTCTTCATCTAGCTCGACCGCGCCGAAGCCTCCTCCCGAGGGACCGGCGGCGCCTGACTTCACGGTGGCTCTCGAATCGGGCGGTACGTACACGCTGTCTGAGGGTGCGAAACCGGTCTACATGGTCTTCTGGGCCGAGTGGTGACACACTTGCCAACGGGAGTTGCCCGTTATCGACCAGGTTGCAAATGACTATCTCGACGACTTCGATTTCCTCGCTATTGCGTGGAAGTCCGACCTCGGGGCGGCGCGTGAACGGGCTTCGGAATTGTTCTCAGACAACCTTCGGTGGGGAATCGACGAGGACATCTTCCGTCTCTATGGCATCCCCGGCCAGCCAGCGTCCGTGATCGTGACGCAGGGTGTCATTGTTGATGCGTGGTTCGGTGCAGCCGGTGACGCTGAGCTGCGATCCCGCCTTGACGCCGCACTTGCGCTTAGCTCCTAGCCCGCACCATGGCGAGGACGGCGATCGCTAGCCCTAGGGCTAGCCCGACTGCGTAGAACACCGTTGGACCTCCGTCCAGCGAAATACGCATCGGTTCGGTAGCCAGCCGGACACCAGCCGCCGCCGCCAGCGCCAGCCCGAACGGCGCCGATGCCGGTGGGCGCCCGTGCTGTTTCCACAATGCAATCCCTGCCGCGGCGAGTGCAAGTCCGATGGCGGCGTACACCTCGACTGGGTGCCTGGTGATGGAAGACCCTTCGAGCGTCATCCCCCACGCGAGCGTGGTCTCTGTCCCGAGACAACCGCTGGTTGCCAGACACCCTGCGTGCCACCCAGCGAGTGCGGCAAGGGCGCTAGGAGCGATTGCGTCGGCTGAGGTCACAAGTTCGCGTCGCCCTAGGAAGGCAAAGACGGCGAATGCACCGACGGTGGCGCCGACGGTCGATACGCCGGACCGAACCAGAAGAATCTGACCGGGATCGGTCAATGGGTTGATTCCCGCCGAGAGCATCGAGAAAAGTCTTCCGACGAACACGCCACCTATTGCAGCCGTCAGCCCAGCGTCCCAGAGGTTCAAAGCGCAGCCAGCAGCATTGCCACGCTTCGCTTCCCAGCGCAGCATCAACCAAAACGCGCCGGTCGCGATTGCTGCAGCGGCGAGGAGGCTGAACTCCATTACCGATCGATCTCGTCGAGGAATCGGGCGAGGGTTGGCTCATCGATGATGCCTCGATGCGTGGCTGCGAGTGAACCATCTGCTGCATAGAAGAATGTCACGGGCACCCCTGGCCCAGCCCCGAGATCTATTGGGATTCGACCTGAAGAATCAGCGAAATGAACCATGTCGGCGTCGTCGAGATACCTTGCCATGAACTCTTGGGCATCGCCAGGGGAGTCCTTGACGTTCAGCCCGATGAACGTCACATCTGGGTGGCGGGTGCTTCCTACGGCAATGAGTGGGGCCTCAGAACGGCACGGGAGGCACCACGACGCCCAGACGTTGACCACAGCAGGGGAGCCTGATGCAATCGCAGTGTCGTAAGTCGCCCGACCGATCTCCGTGGGAGCCGGTGGAAGTGGACCCGTGGGTTCAGACGAGCACGCTGACAGTGTCATCGCGACGAATGCCAATCCAATGAGCCATCGTGGGTAGTGCACGAGGTGACTCGTCACGGAATGTGGCGCCAGAGGGCGTCAACAAGCCTGTCGTTCTCATGGGGCGCACGGACGGTGAACCGTAAGTACGACCCAAGCGGACTCTCCGAGGGAAATGACCGCACAACGAGACCGGATGCCATCAGGTTGTCGGCGACGGTCGGTGCCGTCGGGCCAACCTCGCACAACAGGAAGTTTGTTGAGGACGGCCACACCCTCAAGCCGAGTTTCGTGAGCGCTTGAGCAAACCGAGATCGTTCCTTGGTGAGCCTGAGGACTCTCCGCTGCATGCGCTGAGGCTCTCGCAGGGCAGCCTCAGCGATCTCTGCCGACATCGAGGAGATGCTGCCAGGTGGACGGACACTGTCGAGCCGGTCTGCTATCGAGGCTGAGCTTATGGAGAACCCGACTCTGAGTCCTGCGAGACCGAATGCCTTCGACATCGTTTGGCAGACGATGACATTGTCGTGCTTCTGGACAAAATCTGTCCAGTCATCGCCGGCGAACTCCGCGTAGGCGGCGTCGATAACGACTACGCCCTTCGCCGCGTTCGTTATGTCCTCGATCCATCGGCGGTCGAGATGGTCACCGGTCGGATTGTTCGGGATGCAGAGCCAGGTGACATCCGATGTTTCGGCGGCCTCTCCGAGTGATTCGAGAGGGAACTCAAGCTTCGGTCCAAGGCGTGGTATCGCGAGGAATTCTGCGTGTTGCTGCAGCGATGCAATTTCGTACAGGGGGTATGTCGGAATGGCTGCACAAGCTCTGCTTCGGTCGTTGAGGAACGCCTTTGCGATGAGCAGGATGATCTCGTCGACGCCTGCGCCGGGAACGACATGCTCGGCGTTCGTCCCGAGGTAGCTCGCCGCGGCGCCCCGGAGAGATGCGTAGGAGGCGCCAGGGTATTCGTTGAGGTTCCGTGCCATTGGAGCGACGATGCTTGCGGCCCAATCCGTTGAGAACGGTGAGGTGTTGTGATCAAAACGGATGATCTGTGACACGGGGAGCCCATACCGGTGAGCAATCTCTGCCGTTGTCGGCTGCCACTTGTAGCGAGGTGCGGTCATTGTGCTGGCGGGATTGGAGCGGTCCGCCGTGCCCCAGCCTAAAGCTTCCCCCTACGCAAGAAAGCCGTGGGGGTTAGCCCACGGCTCTCTCGACTTCTGCCTCGTTGCAGCTACGCAGCGAGTTCTAGGTTGTCCTCTTCCTCACGGCGGGATACCAGAACAGCGACCGATCCGGCAACCATCAGGAGGATGGCGATGACCAGGAGCGTGTCTGTGTTCAGACCGGTATGTGGAAGCTCATCAGCGATCACACCGAAGTCTGCGTCCAAGTACTCGCCGCCCTCTGGCAGGTCGACGGTGAACGACGATGCCGTCGTGAACCTGAGTCCAAGACCACCGTCATCAGGGATGTCGGCGATCTTCGTCTCGACCTTGTACATGCCCTCTGGCAGACCTGAGAACAAGTACTTGCCATCCGCGCCGGTCACCATCGTCAGCATCGTTTGGATGCCTCCGGTGACAGGGTCGACATCTTGGCCGTCAAGACCGGTGATCTTGACAATGGCACCAACGATGCCCTCCTCGCCTGCGTCCTGGACTCCATCGTCACAGCCTGGGCCCTCTTCGTCGTCGCCGACGCAGTCGTACCAAACACGGTCACCGATGACGCCGGACGCTTGGACCTGTCCAAGCGCAGCATCGTCTTCAACCTCAGGCACCGGGCGATCCCAGACGTCTTCACCATTCGCAACAGCGACGTTGACAAACGGAACGCTCGGTACGGCATCCTCACAGGTGAAGACCACCTCTTCGAACGCCTCCAGGTAGTCCTTGTCCAACTCGATTGCATCCATGGCAGCTTCGAAGGCAACCTCGCACGCTGGTGCGTTGATGTCTCCAAGAGTCACGTCCTCGACCAAGAACTCGGTCGTGTTCGTAATCGTGATCCGCCATTCAGCTGTCGATGGGAATACCTCACCGGAACCGTAGAAGCCAATCTCTGGCTCCCATTCGCCGCTGACTGGATCCTTGACATCCTTCTCGATCGCAAGTTCGCCGCCTGGCTCACACTCTGACTGCGCATTCGGGTATGCAACTTCTTGCACCTCGGTCGCAGGGTTGAATGACAGCTGGACGTTGATGGGTCGGTACTCAGGACCTGGATAGATGACATTGGTGAGTCCGTCTTCTGGGACGAACGCCTCGTTGTCATATCCTGGCCATTCGAGGCCGACCGTACCTCCGTCCACGTGGATGCGGTCAGCGCCTGGGGCCCCGGCTGCATCCTTCCAAGGAGCCTGTCCAAGGAGATCGGAGTTCACAGGAACCTGATACTCAAACGCTGGTGCGTCCGTGTTCGGGTTCTGCGTGTTGTCCCAGATCTTCAGGGTCAAGGTGTCCGTGGCAGGATCGAAGTATTGCTTGTCATCATCGCTGTTCCAGTTCAGGCTGTCCCACTGCAGAATCGGGACGTCCAAGTTGAACTCTGCCTGATCAATTGGTGTCGCCTCACAGGCGCTGCTGAACGGACGGGCCGTTGGGCCAACGATCGTCACAGGTGCGTCATCGCTGGCGCACACGTCATGCTCCGGCAGGTTCTCATCGGAACAGCCAACAGGTGTTTCTGCTGGTGCCTCAGGGAAGTCCGGATCTGGGGTGAGATCGCTTGGATCCACGCCGTCACCGATTGCCGTCACCGTGTTGAGGACGTCTTCACCGTGGACATCGATCTGGAGCGTCGACGTGCACTCTGCATAGAGCATGTCGCCTGGGGCCAATACGGTCCCGGTATACGCCGTGTTTAGGCCAACGTCGGTGTGGAGATCCTCACAGGAGTCGAGTGTTTCATCGGCTGCGAGCTCGGAGTCCATCAGGTCGAAGACCTGCACGTTGTACAGCGGCCAATCACCATCGTTCGTGACCACGATGTCCCACGTGACATCGCCCTTTGAGACAACAGCTGAAGGATCAACGGTCTTCGTTACGTCGATGCTGACGTCGTGGACCTCAATCTCTTCACAGTCGGACGGTTCGTTGGTGGTGACACCTGAGTCGTTTCCGACGCCCTTGGCTGTTGCGACGTCGATGACGTCTGCGTCACAGCGGTCGTCGGTTGCACTGGTGGTGTCGCCGTCGACCCACA
>Ga0070726_10005069_pt1 | contig 10176 bp, 6 predicted proteins | sample tdAd471_FD_67275 | JGI IMG/M metagenome (GOLD analysis project Ga0070726, IMG submission 67275) | Marine sediment microbial communities from the Atlantic coast under amendment with organic carbon and nitrate - tdAd47.1 | ecosystem: Environmental > Aquatic > Marine > Coastal > Sediment | place...
CCCTCGCGACCATCCTCTCGCACCAGCGTGGCAGTGACGCCCAGGCGCCGGCAGCCCTGCAGCTCGGCCGTGGCCCCGAAGACGGGAGCGGGCAACAGGTGGACCTCGTCGTAGATGAGCAGGCCCCAGTTGTGGTCGCGGAACAGGTGCATGTGCTCGTAGTCGGAGCGCTTGCTGCGCCGCCAGGTGAGCACCTGGTAGGTGGCGACCGTGACAGGGCGGATCTTCTTCTCGCCGCCCATGAACACGCCGACCTCGTCTTTCGTCAGCGTCGTCTTGTCGAGGATCTCGCGCACCCACTGGTTCACGGCCGTCTGGTTGTTGCACAGGATGAGCGTGTGCGTCTGGCAGCGCTCCATGGCACCCATGCTCACGATGGTCTTGCCCGCGCCACAGGGAAGGACCACCACACCGTGGCCGCCCGCAGGCTCGCCCTCGGCATACCAGCGGTCGACCGCCTCGCGCTGGTAGTCGCGGATGGCGAACGGCTTGCCGTTGCCCACCATCGTGTCGCGCAGTCGCATCGTGAGCGGGTCGCCGTCGTGGAAGCCGGCGATGTCTTCCACCGGCCAGCGCTCCTGCAGCAGGCGCTGCTTGAAGATGCCGCGCATGCCTGCCTCGATCTTCCACCCGCGACGCCCGTCGCGGTGCAGCAGCTCGTCGGAGGTGGCCGTGTTCGACACCTGCTTCTCGACGTACTTGGTCGCGAACTCCACCGCGATGAACTCGCGGGGGCTCTCGGTGTGCGGCACCAGCTGCACCAGCCCGTAGCGGGTGATGGTGTCGTCGATGTCGGCGAGCACGTCTTTGGGAATGTCGAACTTCGACAAGCCGCCGAGGGTATCGACGATCTCATCGCGTGTGATCCCCGCCGACGCGGCGTTCCACAGCGACAACGGCGTGATGCGGTAGGTGTGCAGCAGGTCGGGAGAGGACTCCAACTCGGCAAAGCGCGCGAGAAAATCGCGGGCGTTGTCGAACGACGGGTGCTGCGTCTCCAGAAGGACCTTGCCATCGCCTTGCACGATGACAGGGTTGCTCGGATTGATCGCCATTCAGCGAACCATAGGCCAGGCCCTCGCTCTGACGCGGCGGCACGACCCGCTTCGGTCGCGGCGCCGGGGCACGTTGAGAGGATGGGAGGCTGCGGGGGTGCAGCGAGGTGCAAGTGGACCGTTGCGCCAGGATGGCGACAGCGGCTGCGGCGCGGGCCGCGTGGACTGGTGGTTCCGAGCGAGACGCCCTGGAGACACCCTCATGGGTCGGATCTCGATGAGACCCTTCCAGACCACTGTTTAAGGAGCATCACCCGTTTGTCAACCAAAAACCCGCACGACCACCCAACGGTCGAGCCCGCGATTCACTAGCGGGCGTCGGTGCGACGCCCACCTCCTCCGCCGGTCGGCTCTCCGCGATAGGACCCGCCCCATGCGCCCCCTGGCCCACCTCCGTGCCGACGAGCCTGTCGGTGGCAAGGCCCGACAGCTGGCCCGCCTGCTCGACGTGGGCATGCCCGTGCCACCCTCAGCCGTGGTGCTCCCCAGCGACTTCCGCGGGGCGCTGCGCCGTGCCGGCCTGCTGGCGCGGGCCGAGGCGGTGGCCCGTGGCGAGACCGACGAGGGCTTCTACGAGGAGGTGCGGGCCCTGCAGCCCACCGCAGCAGAGCGCCGACGTTGGGTACGAGCCGCTCGCAAGCTGGGGCCACGGCTGGCCGTGCGCAGCAGCGGCCTCGACGAAGACGGCACCCATCACTCCTTCGCCGGGCAGCACGAGTCCTACCTGGGCATCGCCCCCGAAGGGGTCCCCGACGCCATCGTGCGCTGCTGGGCATCGCTGTACGCCCCGCGCGCCCTCGCCTACCGACGGGATGGCTCCGGTCCAGCCGCCGGCAGCATGGCCGTGCTGGTCCAGGCCCAGCTCGCCCCCGAGTCGGCCGGGGTGATGTTCACGATCAACCCCCTCAACGGGTCGTGGCGCGAGATGGTCGTCGAGGCCGTCTGGGGCCTCGGTGAAGGGCTCGTCTCGGGGCAGCTCACGCCTCACTGGTACCTGCTCCGCAGGCCTCGCGCGGCCCCGGGCATCGTGCAGCGGGTGACAGCACGGGTGCGCCTGCAGGTCATGCAGCAAGACCTCCCCGCGCAGCAGCAGCGGGTGGTGGCCGCTGGAGATGGCGTGCGCACCGAGCCCGTCCCTGTGGCCCTGCGCGACCGGGCGATGCTCGACGACGCCGCGCTGAAGCGCCTGTGTCGCCTGGGCCTGCGCGTCGAGGCGGCCCTGGGGGAGCCCGTCGACATCGAGTGGGCCCGCGAGCCCGACGGACGGTTCGTCTTGCTGCAGGCCCGCCCCATCACCTCGCTGGGCAGCCCCCGCCCGCGAGCCGACGTGCTGTGGACGCGCCGGTTCATCGGCGAGCGCTGGCCCGAGCCCGCCACCCCCATGGGTTGGTCCATCCTCCAGCCGCTCCTCGACTGGTTCATCGCCTACCCCGAGACCCAGGCCGCCCACCTCGGAGGAGGCCCGGCGCTGCGGCTGGTCGACGGCCGCCCCTACATCAACGCCACCGTGTTCCGGCACCTCGCCTTCAAGCTCCCCGGTGCCCCACCCCCACGGTTCATGCTCGAGCTCATCCCTCCGCAGGAGGAGCGTGACTGGCGCCGCCGCCACGCCGTGGCGCCCCACTTCGCGGTCTACGCCTCCATCCTGCGCACCACCCTGCGGGAGCGTCGCTGGGAGCGGTTCCGATGGAACCCGTTCACCAACCACCAACAGTGGGACACCTTCCGCGACGCCCTGCAGCTTGAGCTTCCCGCACTGTCACGCCCCGCCCCCGACACCGACGCGGCCATTGTGCAGGTCGAGGAGCAGATCCGGTGGATCCGCGACTACTGCAGCGTGCACGTCTGCTCGCTGCTGTTCGCCAACATCTTCTACCAGCTCCTGGAGGGGGCCCTGTCCAGCTGGGCGCCCGACCATCGCGCCGAGGCCATGGCGACCCTCGCCACCTGCCCGCCCGGCAACCTCACCGTCGCCACCAACGCCGCTCTGAGCCGCCTCGCGACCAGCGCCGAGCCCGGCGACCTCGAGGCCCTCGCTGCCGGCACGCCGCCCTCCGCCCCCTTCGCCCAGGCGCTGCGGGGCTTCCTCGCCGCCTACGGGCACCGCTCGGAGTCCAGCTGGGAGATCATGGCCCCCCACTGGATCGACGAGCCCGGCCAGCTCGTGCCCCTCCTCCGAGCGCAGCAAGACGGCTCTCGCAGCGCCGAAGGAGATCACGAGGCCACCGTCGCCGACACCCTGAAGCGGCTCGCCCGCACTGTCCCGCCCACCCAGGCCTTCGCCCTGCGGCAGCTCACCTGGTACACCCGCCGCTACCTGCTGCTACGGGAGAACCAGCGCTTCTGGTTCGACCACCTCCTCGGCGCCACCCGCCGCACCCTGCTGCAGCTCGGCGACGCCCTGGTCGACGCCGGTCACCTGCCCGAGCGCGACCTGGTCGCCTTCCTCCCCTGGCCCATCGTGCGCGACGTGCTGCGCGGCGAGCTGCACGACACCGGCCTCGCCTCCAGGGCGCAGGCGGCACGCGATGCGTGGCGGGCGCAGAGGTCCACCGAGCCCCCCACCTTCCTGGTCGGCGACGACGCCGCCCCCACCCTCCCCTCCGGCCACCGCCTCGAGGGGCTCGGCATCAGCCAGGGTCGCCATCGAGGGCGGGTGCGGGTGCTGCGCCGAGCCGGCGACGGGCACGATCTGCAGCCAGGCGATGTGCTCGTCACCCGTGCGGTCGACCCCGGGTGGACCCCCCTCTTCGCCAAGGCCGGAGCGGTCATCCTGGAGATGGGCAGCGTGCTGTCCCACGGTGCCGTGGTCGCTCGCGAGTACGGCATCCCCGCCGTGGTCAACCTCGAGGGGGTCACCCGCCAGCTCACCGACGGCGACGAGGTCACGGTCGACGGCACCCGGGGTGTCGTGTGGATCCACCCCAGCCCCTGATGCCGGGGCTCCGCCTATCCCAGCAGGGTGGCAGCCAGAAACAGGGCAGAGGCCGCCGCGCCGAGGGCCACCAGACCCGCTCCCATCACGCCACCCACGGCGAGCACCGCGCGCGCCCAGCGCACCTTCGACCGTGGCGGGGGCACGGCGGTCGGTGGCTCCCGGTGAAGCGTCCCGGAGTCTTGCGGAGGCACCACCACCGTACGACGCTCTGCAGGGGGCACCGACGCATCGCCGCGCAGCTCCGCCAGGCGCCGAGCAGGCCACACCGACCCCGTCGCATGAGCCCGAGGCTGCCACATGCGTCGCAGCACACCGACCGTGGCGGGTCGGGCGTCGCGATCGAGCTGCAGGCAGGCGTGCACCGCCTCCACCCAGCGCTCCGGGGTGCCTGGAGCCACCCGGTCGAGGGGCTCCCACCCACCCGACAGGGTCGCCTTCATCTGCTCCACCACGTCGATGCCCGGCGGGAACGGCGAGCGCCCGGCGATCATCGTGTAGAGGATGCCGCCGAGGCTGTACAGGTCGGCTCGCGTGTCGACCGAGCTCGCGTCGCGGAACTGCTCTGGCGCCATGAACTGCGGCGTGCCCATCAGCGCGCCCTTGCGGGTGGCGCGGGCGACGCGCAGCCCTTCCGACAGCGCCTTGGCGAGCCCGAAGTCTGCCACGCGGGGAATCAGGGTCGCGCCCGTCACCTCCAGCAGCACGTTGGCAGGCTTCAGGTCGCGGTGGACCAACCCCAGCGCGTGGGCGGCCTCCACGGCGTCGAACAGTGCCGCCGCAATGCTGTCGACCTGGGCCTCGGTGAGGGGGCCTCGCACCACGAGCTCCTCGAGGTCGACACCCTGAACCAAGTCCATCACCAACACCACGTCGTCGCCCGTGCGCACGACATCGCTGACGTTCACCACGTGTGGATGCCGCAGCTGGGCCTGCATGCGGCCCTCCTGCAGCAGCCGCTGCGCGAGCTGCCGGCTCGAGCTTCCCGAAGGAACCTTCATCGCGTGCCGGGTGCCCAGATCGACGTGGCGCACCGAGAAGACGCTCGACATGCCCCCGCTTCCGAGCAGGCCTTCGACTTCGTAGCTGCCGATGCGATCGCCGTGTTGGGGAGAGTTCATGGTCGGGCCTCGATCCACTCGTATGGAGATGCCGGCACGCCTGCGTTGCAGACGCGTTTCCTTTCGTCGGTGCGGCGCTTGGGCGCGATAGACCGGAGGGATGGACCGTCTCAGGCTCGCGCTACCCCTCGTGATGGCCGCCAGCGCCTACCTGCTCTACCTGGGCGGCATGGTGGCGCTGCAGGATCAGCTGATCTTCCCCATCCCAGGGGGCGTCGGCGTCGACCAGCTCGATGCGGCGGCCGCAGAGGGCGGTGCCGAGCCCTTCCGGGTCACGACCGCTGATGGGCTGTCGCTGTACGGCTGGCACCGACGAGCCGGCGGCACCAAGGCCATCCTCTACTTCCACGGCAACGGCGAGACGGTCGCCGGCAATGTCCCGCTTCAGCGCCTCGTCACGCAGCACGGGTGGGACTTCGTCACCGTCGCCTACCGCGGCTACCCCGGGTCCGAGGGAAAGCCCTCCGAGGAAGGGCTGCGCCTCGACGCTCGTGCCCTGTGGGCCTACGCCACCGAGTCCCTCGGCCTGCCCCCTGACCGCCTCGTGTTCCATGGTCGCTCCCTCGGCGGCAGCGTCGCCGTGCGACTCGCCACCGAGACCAACCCCCGAGGCATGGTCCTCGAGTCGACCTTCTACAGCCTGGTCGAGCTCGCCAAGCAGCAGGCGATCGCCCTGCCCGTCGACTGGTTGCTGCGCCATCGCTTCGAGAGCTGGCGCGACGCCCCCCGGGCCGGGGTGCCGGTCCTACAGCTACACAGTCGCGACGACGGCATCATCCCGGTGGACCACGCCCGCCGCCTGCACACGCGCTTCGCCGAGGCCGACTACGTAGAGACCGACGGCTTCGGCCACAACCACCCGCTGCCCGTCTCCGACCCCACCGTGAAGGCCGCCTACCTCGCCTTTCTCGCGCGCATGGTCCCCGATGCCTGAGCGCTGGCTGGTGTCAGCCTGCCTGCTAGGCGAGGCCTGCCGCTACGACGGTCGCTCCAAGGGCCATCGCCGCGTCGCCGAGGTCGTCGCCGACGCCCAGCGCCGAGGGGTCGAGATCGTGGCCGTGTGCCCCGAGTCGCAGGGGGGGCTGCCCACCCCTCGACCGGCCGCCGACCTCCGCAACGGCGATGGCCACGCGGTGCTCGAGGGCCGGGCCATGGTCGCGACCGTAGAAGGCGACCACGATGTCACGGCTGCCTTCCTCGCCGGAGCAGCCGCCGCGGCCCAGCCCTGTACCCGCGCGCTCCTCAAGGCGCGCAGCCCTTCCTGCGGCGTGGGCACCACCCACATCGACGGGCGAGTCGGGGCCGGCGACGGGGTGTTTGCCGCGACGCTGCGCCGCGCGGGCGTCGTCCTGCAGACCGAAGACGATCTCGACGACTGAAACCCCCGGCGCGGTGATCCGAGGAGGAGGTCAGGAGGTCCTCCATGTGGCTGCTCATCACCTCTGCCCTCGCCGGCGCCCTGTTCCCCTGCGGCGCCCAGGACATCATGGCCAAGACGGCCAGCAACGGCGCCCTCGCCCACTATGAGCGCGCCTGTCTCGACGGCATCGTGGAGCAGGAAGGGGCGTTCATGCACGAGGCGAGCCGCATGCTCCTCGACGATGCCTCCGCCCGCGGCAACCGGGTGCACTGGTCCCGCGTGGCCGCTCGCCACCTCGACCGGGTCGACGGCACCGACGCGTCGCTGAACGTGGCCTACGCGCGCTTCCTGTTCGCCAGCCACCGCACCGAGGAGCTCATCGCCTTCTCCGACCGAGCGCTGCGCCACGCCCCCGACTGGGCCGACCCCGTGCAGTCCTTGGCCCTGCACCGCCTGCGGACCAGCGCCGCGCTGGCTCGCTGGACCGAGACCACGGTGGGCATGGAGCGGGTGCACGCCTTCGCCCGCAGCTGGGTCGAGGCCGCTCGTGACCTGGGTGTCGAGGACCCCACGGCCGACCAGCTCTGTCGCTTCAGCGGCGATGTCGAGGACTGTGCTGAGACCATCAGCGTGGCAGCTGCCGACACCGGCATGCCGTGACCGTGGCGCCGGCGTAGACTGCGCCGGTGAGCCAGGTCCCCGACATCCTGCCCGATCCGATCCGGCAGCTGCGCAGCTGGCAGCGCTTTCACCTGCGCATCACCCTGCTGTACGCCGCGGCGGTGTTCGTCGTGCTCACCACGACCGCCGTCGTCGCCTATGGCACGGCGACCACCGCCGCGGAGCGCTCCCTCCGGAGCCACCTGCAGGCCACCGCCTCGCAGTACGCCGACGGCATCGATGCCGCAGCGCTGGTGGAAGCCGGCATCGATCCCAGCGGCACGCACCCGCTCCATCGGCGCCTGAAGACGTGGTTCGCCCAGGTCGGCGACGACCGCGTGAGCTCGGTGTACGTGCTGGTCTACGACGACGACCCCGCCCAGCTGCGGTTCTTCGTCGACTGGGCCCGCGACGACGAGCCAGCCGAGCCGGGAGAGGTGTACGACGCCACCGAGCTCCCCGAGATGATGCAGGGCTTCCATGCCTCGATCACCGAGGCTGAGATGACGGCGGATGCCTGGGGCCTCTCGCTGTCCGCCTATGCCCCCATCGCCCGCCCCGACGGGTCGCCCTATGCGCTGGTCGGGGTCGATGTGCTGGCCGACGACGTGCGCGCCGTACAGCGGCAGGTGCTCTGGCTCACGGTGCTCACCTGGCTGGGATCGGGCCTGGTCATCGGGGTGGTGTCCATCGTGGTCGGGCGCAACGTGCGGGAGCCCCTCACCCGGGTCATCGACGCCACCGCAGCCATCGCCCAGGGTCGCTTCGACACCCGGCTCTCGCTGCATCGCGACGACGAGTTTGGGCTGATGGCCAGCCACTTCGACCGGATGGCCGAGGGCCTGGCCGAGCGCGAGGTGATCCGGGAGACCTTCGGTCGCTATGTCGCCCCCGAGGTCGCCAAGACCCTGCTCGCCGACGGCGCCACCCTCGGCGGCGAGAAGCGCGACGTCACCGTGCTGTTCACCGACCTGCGGGGCTACTCCACCATCAGCGAGGCCCTCGACCCGGCCCAGGTGGTGGGCCTGTCGAACGCCTACCTTGGCGCCATGCAGACCGCGATCGACGCCGAGGGCGGCACGGTCATCGAGTTCCTCGGCGACGCCATCCTCGCTGTCTTCGGCGCCCCCACCGCCAGCGAAGACCACGCCGATCGGGCCGTGCGGTGCGCCCTCGCTATGCGGCGCCAGCTACAGCAGCTCAACGAGGCCTCCGAGGGGCAGGGTCTCGCCGAGCTGTGGCGGCAGGCCGGCCTGCCCGCCCTGCAGCACCGCGTCGGCATCCACACCGGCTCGGTCATCGCCGGCAACATCGGCAGCGCCACCCGGATGAAGTACGCCATTGTCGGCGATGCGGTGAACGTCGCGGCGCGCCTGGAGCAGCTCAACAAGGAGCACGGCACCGAGGTGCTGCTGTCGCGTGCCACCGTCGCCCGGCTGAGCGCGGGCGTCGTCGAGCCCGAGCCGGTCGGTGAGCTGAAGGTGAAGGGCCGAGAGCAGCCCGTGCAGGTGTTCTCCATCTGATCCGGCGGGGCCCTTCACCGCCCCGTGGTGCCGTCGCCCAGTGAGGTGGCCAGCTGCCGTGGGCCGCGAGAAGCACCGCAAGACCCCGAGTACCCTGAAGACGACACGTAAAAGGAACCCACAGCCCACCCAGCCATGGCATGGTCGGCGCATGCATGCGAAGTCCCCCAAGGAGCCGCACGCTGGCGATCGCGTCGCAGCGTGGCACCTCCTGCACCCCCTCGGCCAGGGAGCGTTCGGCTCGGCCTGGAAGGCGCGCCACGATGATGGGCGGGTCGGGGCCCTCAAGCTCCTGCCCCATGCCCCAGGCAACGAGCTTCGTGCCCTGGCCGCCGTCGTCCATCCCTGGGTGGTCTCGGTGCTCGACGGCGGGGGCGCTCCTGCGCCCTACTTGGTGATGGAGCTGGCGCCGGGGGATCCGCTCGGCGCCTGGCGAGCTCGACAACGGCCGTCGATCTCGGAGGTCCTGCCCACCATCGCCGGGCTCGCGGATGCCCTCGCTGCAGTGCACCACGCGGGCATCACCCACGGCGACATCAAGCCCGCCAACATCGTGGTGCGAGACGCCGAGCAGGCGTGGCTGGTCGACTTCGGCATGGCGGGCAGGAGGGGTGGTACCCCCCTGTACGCGGCGCCCGAGCGGCGAGACGGCCGGCCCTCGGCCCCCGCCGACGTCTACGCGCTGGGCCTGGTGGCGTGGGAGCTCGCCTACGGTGCGCCGCCATGGCAAGACGGCCGCTGGTCCGATCGCTCCGTGCCTCCCGACATCCAGGTCGATGGGCCCGACTGGCTCAGCGAGCTGCTACGCCGCACCTTGGCCAGCCATCCCGCTGCACGGCCCACGGCGGCCGAGCTGGCGGACACGCTGGCCGCCCACGGCGCAGTCCTCCCCCACGTGGGGGCCGACCTGATCCGCCGACGAGCCCGCTCGCTGTACGAGACGCGGGGCCCGGTCGACGAGGCGGTGGCCCGGTGGTTCATCCACAAGGGCGCTCTAGGCCTGCACGGGCCCTCCGGGAGTGGCCGCACCCATGCCCTCGATCGCGTAGCCACCGAGCTGCGAGCTCGGGGCGTGGCCTGGGTCCACCTCAGGCCGGGTCCGCATCCCTGGTCGGCGGTGCAGCAAGCGCTGGCGGATGCGCGCCTCGGCGACCCCGTCCCCCTGCCCCTCGTCGAGTCCAATCCCACCGTGAGAGCCACCGCGGCAGCCGTGGCCCTCGAGAGCCGCGCGCCCGAGCTGGTCGTTCTCGCCGACGACGTGAACGAGCTCGACGAGGGTTCGCTGGCCACCCTGCAGATGCTGGTGCAGAGGGGAAATGTGTCGGTCCTGGCCACATCCACCGGCCCGCTCCCCCACCTGCTGCAGCCCTGGTGCGACCTCCCGGCCCTCGAAGCCGACCGGGTCGAGCACCTGGTGCGGGGCTGCCTCGGTGCGGCCGGCGAGCTGACGAGTCTGCTTCCCACGCTGGCAGACCATGGCCAGGGGGTGCCTGGTCGCATCGTCGACGCCCTCGTCGCAGCC
>Ga0070726_10005070_pt1 | contig 10175 bp, 9 predicted proteins | sample tdAd471_FD_67275 | JGI IMG/M metagenome (GOLD analysis project Ga0070726, IMG submission 67275) | Marine sediment microbial communities from the Atlantic coast under amendment with organic carbon and nitrate - tdAd47.1 | ecosystem: Environmental > Aquatic > Marine > Coastal > Sediment | place...
CAGAAGCGCGTTCAGGGCAGCCACTTCGCAAACCTGAAACAGGCCTCTGCGGCGAATGATCTGGTCATCAACCGCCGGATTGACCCCGGCATGTCGGAAGTCTTCCCATGGGCAGACATTCCGGCTGCGCATGACAAGATGCTGGATAACAAGCACTTGCCAGGCAACATGGCTGTTCTGGTGACCTCGCCGAAGCCGGGCCTGCGCACGGTGGAAGACATTCTGGCCGTCAGCGGTCAGGGCTGACAGGTCTGCTGTCATGGCTCGGCCTGACCCGGAAAGCTTCGCCCGAGATTGGGTCGCGGCGTGGAATGATCACGATCTCGATGCTGTGTTGTCGCACTATGCAGACGGGATCGTGTTCCATTCCCCGCGCATCGCGCAAGTTATGGGCACGGGCGCAGACAGCATCATGGGCAAGCCAGCCCTGCGGGAATATTGGGAGAAGGCCCTCGCCATGGCGAGCGGCCTTTTCTTTGAACTGGATGACGTATTGACCGGATCGGATGCCATCACCGTGCTCTACACCAATCATCGCGGCCAGAAGGCCGCCGAGACATTTGTGTTTGATGAGGATGGCGAGATTTCCATCGCCATCGCAGCCTATCGCTGAACCTGCCGCATTTGGCCGGGCAGGGGACTAAATTTCGTCTGCCCCGCCCGGATTACGGCGGCGGCGAATCAGCCAAGTCACGCCGCGCAGATCCGAGAGGGCATCGTTCAGGCGCCCGAAATTGGTGTAGTTGGACTTGCCGGTGCCGCGTTCGCGGTGGTTCACGTCCCGATATTCCACATCAAAGCCCTCGGCCCGCATCAGCGCTGGCATGTAGCGGTGCATGTGATCGAAATAGGGCAGCTGGATATAGGCGTCGCGCTTCATCGCTTTGATACCGCAGCCGGAATCGTCGCAATCATCCTTCAGCATGCGCTTGCGGATATTGTTGGCAAAGCGGCTGCCAAAGCGTTTCCAGGCTGTGTCCTTGCGCTTGGCGCGGCGACCCATCACCATTTTCAGATTGTCCGGTGCATCGGCGCGGGTCAGCTGGCGGTAAAGGTCCGGCAGGTCTGCGGGATCATTCTGTCCGTCCCCATCCAGCGTGCCAATCACCGGGGCACGCGCGGCCAGGATACCAGAGCGAATCGCGCGGCTCTGGCCGGCATTCTTGCGGTGGCCCAGTACGCGCAGCATCGGGAATTTCCCTTTCAGCTCGGCGAGCTTGGCGCGTGTATCGTCCGTTGAGGCGTCGTCCACGAACACCATTTCGAAGGCCCGGCCATCCAAGGCCCTGGCAATCTCGGTGATCAGGGTCTCGACATTGCCAGCCTCATTATGGACGGGAACAACGACGGAAAATTCAAGTGACTGGGCCATGTCTGGCACCTTTCAGGCTATTCGCCCCTGATGTCATGGGGCTTGTTTTGCACGCTCATACAAAGCGTTGGCTCTCAAGGCGAGACCCGGCACGCATTTCTGGCTGCGATGCAAATTACGGGCAAAATTGCAAGACGAATGCGCCCGAACACGGTAAATGGCTGGCATGACCTTGCTAGACCGACTTTCCACTGGCTGGAAGCCATGGGTGCTCCTGTTCGTGCTGACCTTTGGCGCCGCCGCGCCGGGCGTGTTCAACCTGCCTGCGCTGGACCGCGATGAAAGCCGTTTCGCCCAGGCCTCCAAGGAAATGCTGGAAGAGCATGACTATATCCGCATCCAGTATCAGGATGAACTGCGGAACAAGAAGCCGGCGGGTATTCACTGGCTACAGGCGGGGGCGACGGCCGTCCTGACCGGGCCGGAAGCCAAGCAGATCTGGACCTATCGCGTCCCCAGCTGGCTGGGCGCGGCCTTCGCGACGCTGGCCTGTTTCTGGGCCGGTCTGCCCCTGATCGGGCGCCGCGCCAGCTTCATCGGTGCCGCCACCTTTGGCGCAACCCTCCTGCTGACCTCCGAAGCGCACATTTCCAAGACCGATGGCGTGCTGGTCTTCCTGACAACGCTCAGCATCGGCGCGCTCGCGCGGCTCTACATGAACAAGGACCAGTCCAAAAAGATGGCGCTGCTGTTCTGGTTTTGCATGGGGGCCAGCTTCCTGATCAAGGGGCCGGTCACGCCCATGGTTGCCGCCTATGCCGGCATTGGCGCCTGGGTGTGGACCAAGGCGGCAGACGGGAAGGGGGGCGACTGGTGGCGTGTGCTGCTCTGGTGGCCGGGGCCGGCGATCTTTGTGGCGATGGTGCTGCCCTGGTTCCTCTGGATTCAGGCGGCAACTGATGGGCAGTACATCAAGGGCGCTGTCGGCAAGGATCTGAAAGACAAGTTCACCGGGGCCTCTGAGGGGCATGGCGGCTGGCCCTTCTACCATCTGACACACCTGCCGGCCTGGTATTTCCCAGCGACCCTGTTCCTGGTGCCAGGCTTTGTGGCCGCCTGGAAAGCGTTGAAGCCCAACGGGCCTGAAGGCCGGAAATGGATGCAGCACATCCTGTTGATCTCAGCCGTGCTGTTCGCAGGCCTTCTGGCACTTAGTTATCTTCTGCCGCTGCTGCCGCGCCCTTCGGGCACGGGCATGGTCTCTCAAGCGGTCAATACGATTGCCACCCTGAAGCCACTGCCGGTCTGGCCCGCCTTGCTGCTGGTCACGCTCGGCTGGCTGGCCGGTCAGCCGAAATGGCAGGATCGCTGGCCCATTGGCGAAAGCGTTTCGAACGATGAGATGCGCGGCCTGCGCCTGATTGTCGCCTGGGCGGTGCTGACTTATGCCTTCTTCGAGCTGATGCCGACCCTGCTCAGTCACTATATTCTGCCGGCCTATCCCGCCTTTGGCTTGCTCGGCGGGTATGCGGCGACCAAGCTGATCGATGGCGCGAAATGGCCGGTGACGCGCTGGGTATCGATCGCGCTGTTCGGTCTGGGCGCCATCCTCCTGTTGGCGGCGTCGTATCCGGGCGTGACGACCTATTTAATGGCCGAAACAGCAGGAGACTTCACCACGGTTTCAGCCGATGAAGTGCTCGCCTCCTGGACGCAATACCGGCAGTTTCCGCTCTGGCTCTGGTGGCCCGGCTTTATCCTCTGCGGCGTGGCCATTATCGAATTCTCGCGCCGGCATGAATGCAATGCGGCGCTCTTTTCCATCCTCGCCAGCGTGCTGATCGGCTGGCATGTGCGCATCTACATGTTGCCCAGCCAGGTCTGGGCGCAGCCGACAGAAACCGCGCGTCTGGCGCTGGAAGATATCTGCGGCGTGCCGGGAGAAGACTGCAAATGGCAGGCGCCTGCGCGCATTCTGGCGCTCGGCTATGCAGAGCCCTCTTATGTACTGACGCTCGGTACACAGAATTTGCATCCACCGGAAACCCCGCTCGATCTTCCGTCGGACCCGTCCGCCTATCCGGTGGTCTATCTGATCAATTTCGAAGACCGTAAGGCAGAGCCTCCGGTGACGGAGGAAGTCGCGCATCTGCGCCAGCAGGCCGAGCAGATGAATCTGTGCGTGACAGAGACCGAGTCCTATTACGCACTGAACTATTCAAACGGAGACCCGGTGAATTTCCGGGCCTACCGGTTTGATCGTGGCGGCTGCCCGGAAAGCTAGGTCCTAGAAGTCATAACCGATCCGCACGCCATAGGTGCGCGGGTCGGATCGGAACGTGTTATAGCCGATAAATCCATAGCCTGAGACGGCATAGTCTTCATCGGTCAGGTTTCGTCCCCATACGGTCAGCGTCACGCCTGTCTCGATAAGGCGCAGCCCCGCTTCGGCCTGCACGGTCGTGAAGCCCTTTTGCATGCGTGTGTCCAGACCTTCAGGGTCAAGATAATAGTCGCCGCGATATTTCAGATGTGCGGATAGCGTGCCTTCCACGCCTTGCGACAGCGTATAGGCATAGCGTCCGCCCAGCGTTGTAGAGACATCCGGCGCGAAGGGCAGAGGATTGCCGTTAAATTTTGCAGAATTTCCGCCCGTATCTGAAGACTGGTCAATCTCTGTCTCCAGCAGGGTCAGGCCCGCTTCCAGCATGAAGGCTTCCGTGGCCTGCCAGGTCAGATCGGCTTCGAGGCCATAGGACGTCGCCGCATCCAGATTGGACAGGGAGTTGGACGTGATGCTGCCGCCGCCCGGCAACTGGAAATCTACAAAGATGCGGGCCTGCGGGCTGTTATAGTCCTGATAGAAGGCGGAGATATTGTAGGCCAACGTCGCACTCGGCCGGCCCTTATAGCCCACTTCATATGCGGTGACGGTTTCGGCATCGAACAGTCCATCATCGGCGAAATGGGTCACATTGTTCTGCACCTCGCCATTGAAGCCGCCGGATTTATAGCTGTTGGCGATGGAGCCATAGGCTGTACCGTTTGCCATTTTGTAAGACAGCGCCAGATTGCCACTCAGCTGCGTGTCATCAATCTTGTTGCTGCCTGCAGCAAAGCCCAGGCCGTTGACATTATTATAGCCAACTGTGCCGTCATCAAAAACATGCCGTCCACTGCCAATGCCTTCTATTTCCTCATGCGTCAGGCGTGCGCCCAGCGTTGCGGTCAGGCGGTCTGACAGGTCGAACTCATTATAGGTGAAGGCGGCAAGGCTGGTGCGCTCCTGGCGGATGTCCGTCACCAGCGTCATGGCCGTGCCATCCGATATCGGATCAGGGCCCGCGCGGCTGCCCGCGCCGACATAGGCGCAACTCCCAATCAGGGTCGCCGGGTCCAGCTCTCCGCACCAGATTGTATAGGTCTGGCTGAAATCTTCCTGAGAGGCATGAATGCCGAACAGGCTGCTGCCTCTGTCCCAATCTGTCTTGAAACGAAATTCCTGCGAGTACTGACGGAAGTCGCGGATATAAGAGAGGTTCGCACTGAGTGTGGGGTCGCCATAGAGGGCGGCCGCGCCGTCAAAGTCAAATCCGTAATCCTGATTGTATCCTTCAAAGGAGGTCAGGGAGGTCAGCGTCCAGCGGCCCAGTGCGCGTTCATACTCGGCAGAGATGCCGTAGAATTCATTGTCCGTATCCTGCAGGCCGTCACCGGATGAGGATATCTCGTGATCGCTGAGGTTTAGCGTATCATTGCGCGGCGTTGCGTTGACGCCATTGTCTTCTTCATAATGCGTGCGGATCAGCAGGCTGCCGCCCAGTGCGCGTTCCCAGTTCAGGCCAAGGCGCAGGCCGAACTCATCGCGCACACCGCCCGCATCTTCCGGGCCGTCTACATTGTCTAGCACAGCATCGCGGCTCAGATACCGTCCGGCCAGGCGATAGCTGAAGCCATTGTTGAGGCTGTTGCCATAGGCGCCGTCGAGATCCACGCGATTGAAATTGCCATAGCCTGCGCGGACATAGCGGCGCTGGTCTTCTCCGGGGCGCACGGAAATGAAATTGATCGCGCCGCCAGACGCATTGCGGCCATACAGTGTGCCTTGCGGGCCTTTCAGAACTTCGATCCGTTCCAGATCGTACAGCATCATCCCGGTCTGGACATTGGTCGCCAGATAGACGCCATCGGAATAGACGGAGGCCGCTGTCGGCGTCAGCGCCTGATGATCCACTGCGCCGATGCCGCGCATCTGGAAGGCAACCTGGGTGCCATTGGCCACGGCGGCTTCCACGCCGGTCAGCAGGTCGGTCACATCCTCTGCGCCGACATAGGCATCGGTCAGGGAAAGGTCCGCCGCACTGATGACGCTGACGGACATGGGAATGTCGCTCAGCGGCGTTTCGCTCGCGGTCGCTGTGGTGACGACCGGGTCCAGCCGGGCAGGGGCATCTTCGATCTCGGCAAAAGCCGGCGCGCCAATCGCGGCCAGGATCAGCGGTGTGGTCAGGCAGTGAAAAGTTTTCATCCGCTGCGCTTACCAGTCTCTGAGAATCGCTTGCAATGCTTTATCGTCGCATGGAAGCCATGCGTCAGAGGTGAGGTCCTGTGAAAGCAGCTGTCTTGCGCGGCTTATCTCGGCGCGCGCTTGGCCAGAATTCGCTGCAATGTGCGTCGGTGCATGTTCAGGCGGCGGGCCGTTTCAGAGACATTGTGATTGCACAGCTCATACACACGCTGAATGTGTTCCCAGCGCACCCGGTCTGCCGACATCGGGTTCTCCGGCGGTGCCGGTTTCTCATCGGTAGAGGCCACCAGCGCGCGGATAATATCTTCCACATCTGCCGGCTTGGAAAGGTAATCCACGGCGCCAGCCTTTACGGCGGCCACGGCGGTGGCAATGGCGCCATAGCCAGTCAGGATCACGGCGCGGGCATCCGGGCGGTGCTTGTGCAGCACTTCCACCACTTCCAGGCCGCTGCCATCTTCCAGGCGCAGGTCCAGAACCGCAAAGGCGGGCGGGTTCAGGCGGGCAATATCCTTGCCCTCGCTGACGCTGGAGACGGCAGAAACCACAAACCCCCGCTGCGCAAGCGCGCGTGCAAGCCTTTGCACGAACGGGCCGTCATCATCCATGACAAGGCACGAGCGATCCTCAATATCCTTGAGACTCTCATGCAGGTTTACATTTACTGGCCGATCCATCGCCAAAACCCCTGAACTAATCCTGAACATATAGGCCAGTTGCGCCTACTATTCCAAGTCAGACACCTGCAAAAGGCGCAGCGGCCACAAAGTCTGTACGACGGCGCCCTTCTTCGGCGGTGTCCGGTTGCGGGTCGCAATACGCCCGCCAGTGCGCTCGATCAGCGTTTTTGCAATGAAAAAACCGAGCCCCATATCGCCGCCGCCAAGATGTGCTTCGCCGCGCTGGGAGACATAGGGTTCGCCCAGTTTCGGCAGCACTTCGGCGGCAAAACCAGGGCCGTCATCGCTGATTGTGACCGTCATCTGCTCCTCGGTCCAGGTTGCGACGACATTTACGCGCGTATCGGCAAAGCTGACGGCGTTCTCGATAAAGGCGCCAAGCGCATGCAGGATTTCCGGGCTGCGTTTCAGCACGGGCGGCTTGGCGCTGCCGCCATCGGCGGGCTCGGCCCTGACCCGCACATCCACGCCGAGGCCCTTGAAGGGTGCGGCTGCCTCCGTCACCAGAGCGTCCAGCGGGATCTGGGCATGGACAATGTCCGTCGCCTCGCGCGCCTCGCGGATCGTGGCGAGGATATTGCGGCAGCGGTCAGCCTGCTCGGCAATCAGGGTAATATCTTCTGCGCGCGGGTCTTGTTCATCGAGTTCCGCCTGCAATTCCTTGGCGACCAGATGGATCGTAGCCAGTGGCGTGCCGAGTTCATGCGTTGTCATGGCCGACATCGCGCCGAGTGCAGACAGGCGCTGCTCCCGCGCCATCACCACGCTTGCGGCGTCCAGCGCCCGCACAAGACGCGCCTCATCCTGGCTGACTCGTGCGGCGGATAGCGAGAAAAAGACAACGCCCACGGCCAGCGCCGAAAACTGGCCCAGCTGGAAAAGGGGCGGCAGGGAGATCGCATTCGCCACGCCCCAGGGCAGGGGCAGGTGCAGCACCGGCATCAGCGCAGCTAGCACCAGCGCCAGCAGCGCCACCAGGGTTGCCCGGAAGGGGCTGAGGCTGAGCGCCGCCACTGTCACAGGCGCAACCAGCAGCAGCAGGAACGGGTTCGACAGACCGCCGGTCGCCGCAATCAGCGCGGCCAGCTGCATCGTGTCGAAGAAAAGTTGCAGCGTCGCTTCCCATCCGCGCGTCAGGCGCTGGCTCTGAAAGGCAAAGGACAGAAAAACATTCAGCCAGGCGGACGCGGCAATGATCGCCAGGCAAAGCGCCAGCGGTAGCGTAAAGCCAAGCCCGAAGGCGACGAACAGGACCGCTGCCGTCTGTCCGGCCACCGCCAGCCAACGCAACGTGATAAAGGTGCGCAGGCGCGTGCGGCCCAGCGCAGACTGGGCAGACCCCAGCCCTTCCGGGGGCAGGGTGAAGATCGCATCATCAAGATCGAACTGGGCTTCGCGGGACAAATCATCCATCTGCGCCTTATGCGGCAGCGTGACGCTTGCGCCAAGCGCCTGTTGCGTTCCATATCCCTGCCATGACCAGACATATGCCTGCGCTGCTTGGCGCCTCCGCCCTTCTTGCCGTGCTTTCGGCCTGCAGCCCGTCTCCCGCCGCAACGAATGGAGAGACGAAAACCGATATTGCCGTCTCCGGCGGCGACACCGCTGATTGCCTCAGCCGGGCCTATCCGGAAATCGGCGGGCCGATCTCGCTGACCGATCACACGGGTAAGGCCGTGACTCAGGGTGATTACAAGGGCCAGTTCGCGCTGATCTATTTCGGCTTCACTTATTGCCCGGATGTCTGCCCGATGACCCTGGTCAATGTGGAGCGCGCCTATGAGCAGTTGCCGGACGGTGTGGAGCCGCCGCAGACACTTCTGATCTCGGTGGACCCGGAACGGGATACGCCGGAGGTGCTGGCCTCCTATGTAGAGGCGCCGCGCTTCCCGAAAAACCTGACCGGTCTGACGGGCACGCCCGAACAGATTCGCAAGGCGGCTGATGAGTTTGTGGCGGACTATTCCCGCGTCGAACAGCCTGACAGCGCCTCAGAATACACGATGGACCACACGTCCCTCCTGTATCTGATGGACAAGGACTGGCAGCTGAAAACCTTCTTCACGCATGAGGACACGCCGGAGACTATCGCGGCGTGCCTCGGGAAAGTGCTGCAGGAATAGGCGCTACTGTGCGACCCAGCCGCCATCAATGGACAGGTCCGCGCCATTGATCTGATCTGCATCCGGTGAGCAAAGGAAAGCCGCAAAGCCGGCAATCTGTTCTGCCGTGACGAATTCTTTGGTCGGCTGGGCGGCCAGGATCACATCCTTCACGACCTGGTCGCGGGTCATGCCGCGTGCCTTGGCCGTATCGTCGATCTGGCCATCAACCAGTGGTGTGTGAACATAGCCGGGGCAGATAAGATTACAGCGCACACCATGCTGTGCGCCTTCCAGCGCCGTCACCTTGGTCAGGCCGGCCAGGCCGTGCTTGGCCGTGACATAGGCTGACTTGTAGGGGGAGGCGACCTTGGCGTGGGCGCTGCCGGTATTGATGATCCGGCCCCAGCCTTTTTCCTTCATCGGGCCGATCGCCATGCGGATTGTATGAAAAGCTGCGCTGAGGTTCAGCGCGATGATCAGATCCCATTTGGAGACCGGAAAATCTTCCAGCGGGGCGACATGCTGCATGCCGGCATTGTTGACCAGAATGTCTGCGCCGCCAAAATCGCGTGCGACATAGCCCATCATGCCTTCAATGGCGTCCGGATCGGTCAGGTCCGCATTGGCATAGCCGACTTTCACGCCATGTTCTTGCTCCATGCTTTCGCGCTGGGCCTGGATGGCATCCTGGTCGCCAAAGCCGTTCAGAACGACATCACATCCCTCACGCGCGAGACGCTCGGCGATCGCTTTTCCGATCCCGCTTGTTGATCCGGTAACGAGTGCGGTTTTACCTTTAAGCATGAGATGTCTCCTTGAGGCTGTGCCAAGCTATGGCTAGGGATGTGTCAGGCTCAAATGGGGCTGAGATGTCGTAGAGGAAAGAGCGAGCTCCGTATGGGTGGTGAAACTCTGGCTTTTGTCGAGGCGTTTCCGCGCTTCCTTTTGTGGACTGGCGCGGCTGGCATCATGCTGGTTATCGCCAGCACGATTTATGTGCTGCTCACGCCGTGGAAAGAGCTCGCTCTTGTAAAGCAAGGAAATTCTGCTGCCGGTCTTGCGCTCGCGGGGGCCATTGCCGGCTTGGCCATTCCGATTGCATCTTGTCTCGCCTCCAGCGTCACGCTGATCGATCTGGCGATCTGGGGCATCGTGTCACTGCTTATTCAGCTCATTGTGTATCGCCTTGTCGACGTCATCCTGACGGACATTCCAAAACGAATCGAACAGGAAGAGGCGGGCGCAGCCATCGTCTTGATTGCCGCAAAATTATCCTCAGCTCTTATACTCGCAGCCGGTCTCTGGGACCCGGCCCTGCAGAGGTTTTGAGAAGGGAGCCTGGCTTTGCGTTCGTTTGACTGGGTGATCTATGTGGCGGTTCTGGCGGTCTTCGTCTGGACGATGTTCGCGCAGGATCCGAAAGCGGATGCCCCTGAGCCTGCGCCTGCCATCATTGAGGCCGACGGGCCAACGCTGCCGCCCCCCTCTCCGTTGGACGAACAGGTTCTGGTTCAGGTGAATGAGCCCAAGGACGGCATCGGCACGGCCTT
>Ga0070726_10005071_pt1 | contig 10174 bp, 5 predicted proteins | sample tdAd471_FD_67275 | JGI IMG/M metagenome (GOLD analysis project Ga0070726, IMG submission 67275) | Marine sediment microbial communities from the Atlantic coast under amendment with organic carbon and nitrate - tdAd47.1 | ecosystem: Environmental > Aquatic > Marine > Coastal > Sediment | place...
CCGCATCACTTCCCGATCACTTTTCCCCTTGGGGTTGAAGTTTGCACCCCCTTTGGCACCGCCCATGGGAAGGCCCGTCAGACTGTTCTTAAACGTCTGCTCAAAACCCAGGAATTTGAGCACACTTTGGGTAACCGAAGGGTGGAAGCGGAGTCCTCCCTTATACGGTCCGATAGAATTGTTGAATTGCACCCGCCACGCTCGGTTTACCCGTACATTGCCCTTGTCATCCTCCCAGGTGACGCGAAAGACAATGGTACGGTCCGGCTCCGTCATACGTTCCAGAATTTGCGCCTCTTTATACTTGGGGTGTTCGAGTACGTAAGGCATGACAGTCTCGACGAACTCTTCCACGGCCTGGTGAAATTCTTTTTCGCCGGGATTGCGTCGTTTTAATCCCCGCATGAACTTTGCTGTCTCTTTTTCCGCTTGCTCGTTCATAGGCTTCACTCTCTCTCCCTGATGATAGTCACCCACGGCCAGCCTCCATCACTTGGAATGGAGCGCATATACCCGATTGTCGTGGCTCGGAATACTAGTGAGTCTACGCCGAGACCCTCAGAAAATCAACGGAAATTATACGCTGTCGGGTGTCGTTACCTTGCCAGCGCTTTCTGGCGGGGCGGTTGTAGCGCCGGAAAACAGGAGGGGAGCGGGGGAGGTGGGGCTCCAAGCCAAACGGGCTGCTTCCGATGCAATAGGGATTGCGGGTTTGCTACACTCTGCGTGCAGTACCCACCCGATCGAATAACCCAACCACGAAGGCAAGTATCGTGTCCCTGTATGTGAATGATGAACTGATAGAAGTGGCCGAGATTGTGTCCGTCGAAGCCGAACTCATTGCCCAGGACCCGTCCATGGCGGATCTGGATGATGCCCAGCGTCGCGAACGGGCCGAGAATGCCACGATTGAGCGAACCCTCGTGCGCCAGGAAGCCCAGTCCAATGGTCCGGACGTCCGGGCGGTAGATGTGAAGAAGGAGTTGAAGGTCGCGGTTAAGAATGCGGGGAGCGAAGAGGCCTTCAAGGAATACCTCACGGCCCGGGGCTTGACCATGGCGGCCATAGAGGCGGACATCGAATTGCGAATGAAAATCGACGGCATGCTCGACCGCATTTGTGCCGATCTGCAACGGCCCACCGATGAAGATTGCCGTGCCTGTTACGATGCCCATCCGGAACGCTTTGAGACGGAGGAGCATGTCCGTGCGGCCCATATCGTGCGCCACTGCTCTGGTAATGCCTTGGAGGAGCACGCGGCCCACGCCGAGCTGAAAGAAGTTCGGGCCAAGATTGAAGCGGGGGAGCCCTTTGAGTCCTTCACGCGAAGCAACAATGATTGTCCCGATGACAATGGGGACCTTGGTTTCTTTGGGCGGGGACAAATGGTGCCCGAGTTTGAAGAGGTGGTGTTTTCCATGAAGCCCGGCGAGGTCAGTGGCGTGTTTAAGACGCCTTTTGGACTGCACATTGCCAAATTGCTGGACCATATCCCCGCTGCGCCGCGGGATTTCGAGGATGTCATCGAGGAAGTGCGCGACCATCTTGTGACGGAACGGGAAAACGCCTGCATTGACGCCTTTACCGCGGGCTTGAAGGAGAAGGCGTCCATCGAGCGTCGGGACGAGGACCCAGGAGCCTGAGCAGGGGCCCATACGAAGTCAAAACACAACGGCGCCCCAATCCTGGGGCGCTTTTTTTACTGGAGAAAGAAACGATGTTAGTACGTGGTATTCTGGCGCTTGTGGCGTTGGTCACTTTTTCAGCTCGTGCGGATGTTTTTGGAGCGTCGGATTGGTTGCGTGATCCCCGAATGGACGGTTACCCCATCGTGAACTACCTGCTCCGTGCGCAGGTTCCGGCGCCCGCGCCCACGGGGCCGAAGAATATTCATACCCTGATGCGCGGTGAAGTAACCCTTCGTGAGAAACCGGTTTCGGCCGAACTATTCGTTACCGGTGACGACTACTACACCCTTCGCATTAACGGGATTCCCGTGGTACAGGGCCCGGAGGGGGGCTATGACTTTTCCTATCCCTACTATCGGATAGATGCGGCCGCCTATCTCGTGGCGGGAAAGAATTGTCTTGCAAGCCACGTATTCTATCAGGGGCTCCGGAACCGGGTGTGGGGTAGTGCGGATAATCGCGCCGGTTTCATACTGCGCCTGGAGGTGACTTATTCCGATGGTTCGAAAGAAGTCTTCGGGACCGACGCGCACTGGCGCGTCCATCCGCTGGAAGCCTTCCCCGGAGAAGAGACAATTGGCTACAGCACACAGTTCCTGGAGCACATTGATATGCGGCGTATGCCATCGGGGTGGGAGCAGGTGGGCTTTGATGACAGCGCGTGGGTCGCTCCCCTGAAGGGGCGTCAGGACCATGTCTTCACGTTACAGGTGACGCCGCCACTCCAGCGCTACACGGTTCGTCCCCAGACCACAAAACGACTGGGAGACGGCACCTGGTTTTACGATTTCGGTACGGAGATCGTGGGCCATACCCGGGTTCAGGTGCGGGGTGAGGCGGGCCAGGTGATCACCGTGCGCCATGGCGAGGAACTCAACGACGATGGTCGGGTCCGCTACAAGCTGCGTGCCAACATGACCTACGAAGAGAAGCCGGTGCTCTCGGGGAAGGTGGATGTGATTCCCTTCTATGACTACCGGGCCTTTCGGTATATGGAAATCCTGGACAGTCCCGTTGAGCCCGAGCTCTGGGTCGAAGTACGTCATCACCCGTTCGATGCCACGGCGAGTGCCTTCACGTCGGAGGACAGGTCTTTGGAGCAAATCTTTGCCCTCTGTAAGAACACCATTCAGATGGGGTCTCAGGGTGGATTTGTCGACTGTCCCACCCGGGAGAAGGGCCAGTATCTGGGAGATACGGTCATTGCGGCGCGTGCCCATCTATGGCTCACCGGCGATCCCAGTTTGACGAAGAAAGCGCTCTACGAGTTCTATCTGTCCTGCAAGATTCACCCCGGTATGATGGGGGTCGCACCGGGGCATTTCATGCAGGAGATCGCGGAGTTCCCGCTCCAATATCCCTTGATGCTGGAATACTACTATAAGCACACCGGTGATCGGGCATTCCTTGAGGCCATGGCAGCGGGTGTGTTTCCGGGGCTCTTCGATTACTACGCGTCTTTCGAGAATGACGTCGGTCTGCTCGTGGGCCTGAATAAGCCGGAAAAGTGGTTGGTTATTGACTGGCCCGGTAATATGCGGGATGGGTATGACTATCCCAGAAACGATGATCCCAACACCTTGCTGAATGCCTTCTACTACGGCGCCTTGCAGTGTGCGGCCCGAGTGGAAGAGACCCTGGGACGTGACGGCTCGGTGTACGAAACGCGGGCAGAACGGGTGGCGGATGGTTTTGCGAACCTGCTGGTCGATCCGGCGACGGGACTCTATATCGATCGGCCAGGTTCCACCCATAGTTCTTTACACGCCAATGCGGTACCTTTGGCCTTTGGGTTGACGAAGGGCGCTGACCCGGCCAAGATGCTGGCCTTTATCAAGGGGAAGGGGTTGAGTTGCGGTGTCTATATCGCGTCTTACGTGATTGAGGCGTGTTTTCTTGCCGGGGCCCCTGATATTGGCTATGCGTTGCTGGTCAATGATGAGAAAAACAGTTGGAAAGAAATGCTTCGCGCGGGAGCCACGACCTGCCTGGAAGTGTGGAGTCCTGACCAGAAGAGCAACATGAGCTGGTGCCACCCCTGGGCCACGAGTCCCATCTATCTGATTGCGGAGCATGTTTTGGGACTGACGCCTGCTGCACCGGGTTGGGAGGTCGTTCGCTTTGCGCCACCCATAATTGAAGGTTTGCCCTCGATGACGCTCACGGTGCCTCACCCCCTGGGCAGTATGAAGGTCGACTACGACCCGGCCAGCGGCTATCAATTAACCGTGCCGGAGGGGGTCCCCGTCACCGTGATCGCTGCGAAGGGGTTATCCGTGCGAAGCAATGGCGCGTCAATTTCGTAACCGGTGCGTGTAATCGTCGACCAGGCGGGTTCATTCGCCAGGTTGGAGCAGGACAAATAAAACGGCGTCTCCGTGTTGGAGACGCCGTTTTCTCTTCGCGACGATGAAGAATCAGACCAGTTTTCCAATTTCCTCTGCGAGGGTCTTGATGCTCTTGGCTGAGGCGAAGACTTCCTTGGAAATGGCCAGCAAGTCTTTGGTCGCCCGGCCATCCCGCCACTTTTTCTGAAAGCTGTCCCGATCGACGGCCACACCCTGCTCTGTTAATAGCATGGCCATGTCGTCCGCATAGGCCATTTTGTCTTCGAGCAGGTCGCCCATGGCGTTCACGTTCTTTTTCATTTCCAGGATGGCGGGCCCCAACGAGGCAACGGCCTTTTTCGCCTTGGGGTTGTTAAAGCCCCCTTTCATGGCCGCGATTTGTTTGTCGAGTTTTTTCCAACTCGCATCAACTTCGTTTCCCGCCTTATTGATGTCCTTGTAGAGGCCACCGATATAGACGTCATAGCGCTTCAGTTTGGCGGCGGCCTTCTCACCGGTTTTCTTATGTTTCTGCCAATGGTGTTTGGCCCGGTCTTTCAGGGTCTTCTTGTCTTTTTTCTTGTAGGCATCCTCTTTCCAAAGATTCTTGGTGTGATCGGCGATGGCGCTGTCCATGTCCTTGCGCACCGATGCTTCGCCCTTCGAGGCATCTTTGACTACTTTCCCAATGGCGATGGCCGACGTGACCAGACCCTTCCAGGCGCTGATATCGGCACCGCCCGTTCCCACCAGACGTACGACGTTGATGGTTACCGAGATCGTCTGCTTGCCAATGTTGTACACCACTTTTATTTTGTACTCTGTCAGCAGTTCGGCGAAGTTTTTTTCTTTGGCGAGCTCTTTCTGTACTTGTACTTCGATGGCCCCCTGAACCGACTCCGCCGCTTTTTTGACCATGGCGGTGGTGCTTTCGGTTATTTTTTTCGCCTCCGCCTCCGCCTTGGGCACTTCCGTGGCGGGATCTTTCGAGGCTTTGGCCTTGCCGACGATACCGGTAATTTTGTTGTCCATTTTTACGATAGTGTCATGACAGACTTTCTCGTAGTGGTCCAACACCTTCGTGGCGATCTTATCCATCCGCTTGACGGCCTGGGAGGGGGGCTTTTTTATCTTGCCAAAGTCATGCGTAGTTTCAACCTTGAAGGGTTCGATCTGGATATACTTTTTCTTGTCGTTTTTGAAGCGGGCAAGAAAGACACGGCTTGGGCCTTTTACAGTCGCCATGGCGGGGGAATTCTCCGGGTTGCTGATCGTGAAGTTCTGATCGCTCTCGGCACTGCGTTGCACGATCAATGGCAGTCAGTGTCGCCAAGGCATGGTACCTCATGATTCGTGCTCTGTAAAGTCTCCTTCCGGTGTGATGCCAAGTGGGAAAGGCCTGTCTGGGCTTGATACACTACGACTCCATCTTTGCAGGAGTTCGAATTGCTATGGTCCGTTACGTATTGATTTGTGTTTTGTTGATCGCGGCTCCCCTTTGGGCCGATATCTTTGAAGATGCCACGTGGCTCCTCGATCCGCGGATGGCTGATCAGCCGACGGTAGATTTTCTGTTGCGAGAGCAGGTAAAGCCGCCAGAAGTGTCTGGCCCGAAAAACATTCATACCCTGCTGCGATCGGAGATTGTGCTAAAGGATACGCCGACCTCCGCCCATCTCTATATCACTGGCGACGACTACTACAAACTGCGCATCAACGGATTCCCCGTCGTCCAGGGGCCGGAAGGGGGATACTATTTTTCTTATCCCTATTACTGGCTCGATATTGCGGACTATCTGGAGAAGGGCAGTAATTGTCTTGGGGCCCACATCTTCTATCAGGGGCTCCGTAATCGCGTATGGGGAAGTGGAGACAACCGCTCTGGGTTTATCCTGCGCCTTGATGTGACCTATGGAGATGGCACGACCGAGCGCTTTCGGTCCAACGATGGATGGCGCGCCTTTCCTCTCGCCGCATTTCCGGGGGAGGAAACGATTGGATACCAGACCCAATTTCTGGAGAATATCGACATGCGGCTCCTCCCCGTCGGCTGGGATACGGTGGGTTTTGATGACAGCAAATGGCAGGCCCCGGCGACAGGACGTCAGGATCATGTACTCGTCCAGCAGGCCACGCCGCCCCTGGAACGGTATCGAAAAGAACCGGTTGAAAAGAAGCAGTTGGAAGAGGGCATCTGGTTCTATGATTTCGGAACCGAGATTGTAGGCCATACGCGTATTCGCATTAAGGGGAAGGCGGGGGACACCATTACGGTGCGTCACGGCGAGGAACTGGAGTCGGATGGTCGGGTGCGTTATAAGATTCGCGCCAGCATGACCTATGAAGAGAAGCCGGTTCTCTCAGGTAACGACGAGGTGATTCCTTTCTACGACTACCGTGCTTTTCGCTATCTGGAGATACTGGATGCGCCCGTCGAACCGGAGGTGTGGGTGGAAGTACGCCACCATCCCTTTGATGATGCCGCAAGCCGCTATAGCTCCGACGACGCGCAACTCGCCCAGATTTTCGAAATTTGTAAGCGGGGGGTTCAGATGGGCTCCCAGGGGGGCTTTCTGGATTGTCCGACCCGTGAAAAGGGGCAATACCTCGGGGATGCGGTCATCGCCGGGCGCTCCCACTTGTGGCTTACCAACGACCCGTCCCTTACCCGGAAAGCGCTCTACGATTTTTACCTGTCCTGCCAAATCCATCCGGGAATGATGGCGGTGGCCCCGGGTCATTTCATGCAGGAAATTGCCGAGTATTCCCTTCAATATCCCTTCTTGCTGGAGGCGTACTATGGGCGCACGGGTGATCGGGATTTCCTGGAAGCCATGGTCGACCACGTGTTTCCCGGACTCTTCGCCTACTATGGAAGTTTTGCCAATGAAGCCGGTTTGGTTGAAGGACTCGATAAGCCGGAGAAGTGGCTTCTCGTCGATTGGCCGGAGAATCTCCGTGATGGCTACGACTATGACTTCTCAAAAGATAAGGCCAATACGGTCTTGAACGGCTTTTACTACGGGGCCCTGCGCACCGCTGCTCGGTTGGAACAGGTTCTGGGCCGGGATGGTGCCGCCTATACGGCGAAGGCCGAACAGGTGTCCGTCGCCTTCGCCGCGCAACTGGCGGATCCGAAGACGGGACTCTATGTGGATGCGCCAGGATCGGGTCACAGTTCGCTCCATGCCAACGCCATCCCCCTGGCCTTTGGCCTGACGGCCGGAGCGGACCCGCAGAAAATGCTCGCCCTTATCGAAGAGAAGGGCCTGCACTGTGGTGTCTACATCGCATCCTATGTGATCGAGGCCTGCTTTCGCGCGGGGAATCCCGAGCTGGGTTACGCCTTGTTGACCAACGACACGGAGTATGGTTGGAAAGAAATGCTGCGCGCCGGCGCCACGACCTGCATGGAAGTCTGGGGGCCAGATCAGAAGTGGAATACCAGTTGGTGCCACCCCTGGAGCAGCAGTCCCATTTACATTCTCGCCGAGCACGTCCTGGGCCTGTCTCCGGCTGCGCCGGGTTGGACTTCCGTCCGCTTCGCGCCGCCCCGGATTGACGGGTTGCCCGCCATGACGCTTACCGTGCCCCACCCGCAGGGCACCATGACGGCCCGCTTTGATCCCGCGTCAGGATATCACCTGGAGGTGCCCGAGGGGGTGACGGTAACTATCGAGGTGGCCGATGGGGTAAAAGCCACCAGCAACGCCGCGTCAATTGACCCAGAGAGCAATCAAGGAGGACCCGACATGGGGGACGAAGCGTTAAGCGCACTCAATCGATACGGTTGGGCGGAGAAGGTGGGCCAGGCGCTCGGAGTCTGGATTGATGTGGATAAACAAACCTTTCACGTGATCGAAGGTGGAAAGATTCGTAAGACCCTTCCCTGCGCCACGGCGAGCGCGGGCACGGGTTCCGTCTCCGGCAGCCTTCAGACCCCCCTGGGTTGGCACAAAGTGGACGAGAAATTTGGTGCCGATGCCCCCTGGGGACAGGTCTTTCGGGCCCGTCGCGCGACGAAGGAAATCTGGAAGCCCGGCGATGATGTGGTGGAGGATTTGGTGTTGACCCGGGTGCTCTGGCTCGACGGTATGGAGCCGGGGGTGAACAAAGGCACCCGGTCCGATGGGACCCTGGTGGATTCGAAGCAACGGTGCATCTATATTCACGGCACCAATGGCGAGGAGAAGATTGGCACGCCGTCTTCGCACGGGTGTGTTCGTCTACTCAATGATGACGTCATCAAGGTCTTCGAGGAGTTGCCCATCGGCACGCCGGTCTTGATTACCGAAGCCTCTGCGGAAGAGGCCTCTTAGACAAAACGCATTATCAGTAAGTAAACGCCCCATAGGCCGTAACAGGCTTATGGGGCGTTTGTTCGTTCTTGAAGGGGGGAAGGTCTGGCCTACTTGACTGCCTGGCGGCGTTCCATGAGCTCGCGATAGGTGGTCATGATGATGCCTTCGTCTTTGATGAGTTGCTTTACTTCCTCGCTCAGCACCATTTCCAGTTCGGCATTCCGCTTTTTACCTGAGCCAGAGATGGCGTGAAAGTTACAGCCGGGGCGCGTACCGTGAAGGATGATCTGGGTGATGCCCGGTTCCAAATCGCGGATACGTTGTTTCAGGGCTTCCGTCATCACGTTTGCATCGCCTGTGTCGGCGGTGGACGTGAAGAGATAATCGAGCACCGGAAGACCGCCATCCCAGACCGCCTTGGCCGCCGCCCGGATCTGGGGTTGAAGCATTTTTTCGGCGTCGGTCTTGGCCTCGCCCCGTCCGCTGGGTAGCATGATGGGAATCTGCTTTTCGATGCCCACCTTGATGTAGCGCTCAAAGAAGGGCTTGGAATAAAACAAGGTGCCCATGTGGGAATCGAGGTGGGTGATGGGCAGGCCCATCTTTTCGGCCAGGGCGATCTGGGCGCGAATCTCGGTCTCCACTTCATCGGCCGTGGCGTTCGTGATGGTCTCTATTACTCGGCGGTGCATGTAGCCTTCGTCATCGACCAGTCCAGGCACGACCGAGGCACCCGCCACTGGACGCCACCGGTAGTGTTTCCATTCCGACGTGAGGGTCAGGTGAAGCCCGTTGTCAATTTCAGGATGTTCCAGCAGGTAGTCGCGCCACTCCAACACCCAGGAACAGGGCATCATGGTGCTGCTGGAATTCATCAGCCCCGCTTCAAAGCCTTCGATGGTACCGACGTTACTTTCGTGTGACATGCCGACGTCATCGTTGTGGAGGATGAGAATACGGTCATCGGCCTTCCACCCCAGGCGCTCGCCAAAGGTCGGTTCCGCCGGGGCGGAGAGGGGGAAAAGTCCCGCCGCCAGCGTGGCGGCGATGGCAAGAGTTCGCATGGGTAAGGATTCCTTTTTGGGTGATATACCAGTAAATCGGTGGATGAAGTCTATTAGACTGGTCGTGCATGCCCCGGGTTTCCCGTCTGATCGCCGTTTGATCCACCGGAAAGGGCCTAGGTATACTTCTGACCATTCGCCAGCTTGGGCTGGTTTTACCTCGCAGATACAGGGAAGACGGTGCAAATCCGTCGCAGTCGCGCTGCTGTAACCGGGGACGAACACCGCAAGAGCCACTTTCCCCCAGGGAAGGGAAGGCGCGGTCAGTAGGCCGATCCGGAAGCCAGAATATCTGTCCTGTGGGGAATGTTTTGCAAGGATTCGCGGGAAAATCATTGCGGGACAGGCGGCAACGTAGAGCAACCTGCTCCTTTTTACTCTCCCACACCACGGGTACAGGTGTGATGTACCCAATCGATTGATGTTATCGACGGGAAATCCCGGGCGCCATTTCGTAGGTCGCCCGTTGGCGTTCGATGACTTGACGACGGACGAAGTTTCGGAGAATTATGTTGTTCCCATTCCTACGCACATGCTGCACCCTAGTGGCCCTGTTTATTGCCCTTGGCAATACCGTATCGGCTTCCGAATTTGTAAAGTACGAGAACTTTCCCCAGGCCGACGCCAGTGCTTTCGGCGTGGTGGGTGAAGGCCTGCCCGATGGACGCCTCCTTGTTTGGAACGGCAACACCATCTACCTTCAGTCGGGCGTAGACGAAGATAGCTTTACCGCAATTGCCTCGGGGTATGCGGGGGATCCTGCCTTCATGGCCATTGCACCCGGTGGCCGCTTT
>Ga0070726_10005075_pt1 | contig 10169 bp, 10 predicted proteins | sample tdAd471_FD_67275 | JGI IMG/M metagenome (GOLD analysis project Ga0070726, IMG submission 67275) | Marine sediment microbial communities from the Atlantic coast under amendment with organic carbon and nitrate - tdAd47.1 | ecosystem: Environmental > Aquatic > Marine > Coastal > Sediment | place...
CCACCCTCCGCCGGGATGGAGGTTTCATGCGGTACTCCGCAATGGTCACGCTCGTCTTGCTCGCAGCGTGTGGCGGCAGCAAGGGCGACGACGGCGACGACGGCACGACCCCGCAGAGCACGCCCCAGACCACCCTGTCCGACGCCGACGGAGACGGCGTGGCCGCGCCCGCCGACTGCGACGACACCAACGGCAGCGTCTACCCCGGCGCGACCGAGATCTGGTACGACGGCATCGATCAGGACTGCGACGGCAACGACACCGATCAAGACGGCGACGGCGCCCCCCTCGCCACCGACTGCGACGACACCGACGCCTCCATCGGCCCCGCGGCGGCAGAGGTGCCCTACGACGGCGTCGATCAGGCCTGCAACGGCGACGACGACGAGTACGACGCCGACGGCGACGGCTACGACAGCGACGACTTCGGCGGCGACGACTGCGACGACGCCGACCCCATGGTGCATCCGGGCATGCCCGAGACCTGGTACGACGGCATCGACGCCAACTGCGACCAGCGCTCCGACTTCGACCAGGACGGCGACGGCTACACCACCTCCGACGTCGACGGCCGCGACTGCAACGACACCGACGCGACCGTCTCGCCGGGCACCCCGGAGGTCGCCGACGACAAGATCGACAACGACTGTGACGGCGACATCGACGAGGGCCTCACCAGCGACGACCTCGACGGCGACGGATGGACGGAGATCGACGGCGACTGTGACGATGGCGACGCCAACGTGCGGCCCGACGCCAACGACGTCCCCTACGACGGCCTCGACGCCGACTGCGCGGGCGACGACGACTACGACGCCGACGGCGACGGTGACGCCTCCGACGCCTATGGCGGAGGCGACTGCGACGACGCTGACGCCGACGTGTCGAGCCTCGGTCTCGAGGTGGAGGGCAACAGCATCGACGACGACTGCGACGGGCTGGTCGACGAGCCCGAGACGGGCACTACGCTGCCGATGGACGACTACGACGGTGACGGCTTCAGCCCCGCAGAGGGCGACTGCGACGACACCGACCCCGCCATCTCCCCCGACGCCTACGAGATCTACTACGACGGCGTCGACCAAGACTGCGACGGAGCCAGCGACTACGACGCCGACCTCGACGGCTACGACAGCGCCGACCACGGCGGCGACGACTGCGACGACGCCGACCTGCTGCGGAATCCCGGCGCCACCGAGCTGTGGTACGACGGCGTCGATCAAGACTGCGATGGCGCGTCGGACTACGACCAGGACGCCGACGGTCAGGACAGCGCTGACTACGGGGGCACCGACTGCAACGACGTCGACCCACTGGCCTACCAGGGCGCCGACGAGATCTGGTACGACGGGGCCGACCAGGCCTGCGACGGAGGATCCGACTTCGACCAGGACGGCGACGGCTTCGACCACGAAGACCACGGCGGCGACGACTGCAACGACGAAGACCCGTCCATCCACCCGGATGCCGACGAGGTACTCCTCGACCAGGAAGACGACAACTGCAACGGAAGCCTCGGCTTCTGAGCCGCTGAGAGCGGCGTCCACCGCATCGTGGGCGCCGATCGGAGAAATCTGCGCTACTCAGGGATCCCTTGCGGCAAGTTGTCGCACCACGTTGCCTGAGGAGTCTCTCGATGTTCGTTTTGTTGATGCTGGCCTGTGGCGGAGATGGCGAGTCCACCCCCACGGCCGACACCGGGTCCGACACTGCGCCTGCCGGCTACACCGAAGACTGGGCTGGCGTGCAGCAGATGTTCGAAGACCACTGTGACAGCTGCCACCCCGCCACCAACAACATCGACCTGCGCGCCGACATCGACACCTACGTCGTGCCCGGCGACCCCGAGAGCTCCCGGCTGTGGGAAGCGCTGCAGGCCCAGTCCATCTCCACGATGATGCCCCCGTCCGGCAAGCTGCCCGACGAAGACATCGCGCACGTCGAGGCCTGGATCCTGGCCGGAGCCGCCCAGTGATTCGCTCCCTCGCGATGCTGGCCCTGGTGGGCCTGAGTGCCTGCGGTGGCGACAAGGAGGGCGACGGCTCCGACACCGCCGAGCCCACGGTCACCGACACCGACACCGACACCACCCCGTCGGCAGCGTCTCTGACGCTCCTCGCCGAGGGGGCCGACCTGCCGTCGGCCGCACTGCTCTCCATCTGGGGCACCTCCGCCAGCGACATCTGGGCGGTCGGGGCCGACGACGGCAACGGGCCCCTGCTGGTGCACTTCGACGGCAGCACCTGGTCCCGCGTCGACACCGGCACCGAGGGCGACCTGTGGTGGGTGTGGGGCGACGGCGCCAACACGCTGTTCCTGTCGGGGGCGGGCGGCAAGGTCGTCACGATGGACATCGGCGCTGGTACCTTCACCGAGCACCAGGCGGCCGACCCGAACCTCACCCTGTTCGGGCTGTGGGGCACCTCAGCCACCGACGTGTGGACGGTCGGCGGCAACGTCAACGGCCTGCGCGACGGCGGCATCATCCACTACGACGGCACCGACTGGACGGAGGTGGCCACGGTCGCCCCCCGCGACACCACCGTGCGCTCCGCGTTCAAGGTGTGGGGCACCAGCCCCGACGATGTCTGGGTGGTCGGCACCGGGGCCCTCATCACCCACTGGGATGGCGCGGCGTTCACCGAGGTCGATCCGGCCCCGGTCTACGAGTCCACCACCCTCACCACCGTGGCGGGTAGCGACGCCGAGGTCATCGCGGTGGGCGGCTTCGGCAACGCCACCGTCGCTCGCTACGACGGCGCGGCGTGGGCCGACGACTCCCCGCCACCCGCCAGCGTGGCGCCCGGCTTCAACGGCGTCAACGTGCGCGGCGACAAGGTCATCGCGTGCGGTGTGCGCGGGGCCGTCTGGTCGCGCGACGCGGCGGGCTGGGCCGAGTACGCCCCGGCCGTCACCAGCTACGACCTGCATGGCTGCTGGATCGACCCCGACGGGAACGTCTGGTCGGTCGGCGGCGATCTGATCTCCCTCACGGCGGGCGCCATCGTCACCGATGCGCCCGACGTGGCTCCCTTCTCCCTGTAGACGAGGACTCCATGCGACTGCACTTCCTTGCTGCCACCCTCTTCCTCGCCGCCTGTGGCGGGGGCGACGACGACCCCGGCGACACCATCCCCGAGCCCACCGACGAGCGGCCTGGCGTGATGCGTGACTGCCCCACCGACGTGGGCACCATCTGCCCCTGGGCCGGCGCCGGGTACAACGGCTACAACGGCGACGATGTGCACCGCCTCGACGCGTGGTTCTCCTTCCCGATGTCGGCGGCCCACGCCCCCGGGCAAGACCCGATCATCGCCGACTGGAACAACCACAAGCTCCGTGCCGTCCTGGCCGACCCCGAGGCCGGCTTCGACACGATCATGGGCACCGACTTCCTCGGTGACGGCGACGCCGACCTGCTCGACAGCACCCCCGCGGGCGCGCCGGGCACCTCGGTCAACCTCAACCACCCCACGCAGCAGCTGTGGCTGCCCGACGGCACGCTGTTGTCGGCGAGCTGGCACACCCACAAGCTCCGCACGTGGGACCCCGCCACCGGCCTGGTGCACGTCTACCTGGGGGGAGCCCCGGGCTTCGCGGGCACCGAGTTCGACGAGCCCGCCGAGGAGACCCAGCTCAACCAGCCCAAGTCCGTGCTCCTCGACACCGTCGACCCGAACTTCGTCTACATCCTCGACATGCGCAACGAGCGCATCCGCGTCCTCGATCGCGACGGCTGGATGGTGAACACCATCGCGGGCAACGGCGAGAAGTGCCTGGCTGCGAACGGTGACGACATCGGGGTCGAGGGTGATGCCCTCGACGCGTGCTTCGGCTTCCCGAAGAACGACAACCCCGAGCCCGGCGGCGCCATGGCCATGACGGCCGACGGCTCCACGCTGTTCATCGCCGACTCCGAGAACCACATCATCCGCGCCGTCGACATCGAGGCGGGCACCATCACGCTGGTGGCCGGCACCCCCGGCGTCGCCGGTGATGTCGACGGCCCCGGCGCGAGCGCGCAGTTCCACTACCCAGTGAGCTTCGCCCTCGACGAGGCCGCAGGCCAGCTGTTCGTGGCCGACGCCAACAACCACAAGGTGCGCAGCATCGACCTCGCCACCTACGAGGTCTCCACCTTCGCCGGTACCGGCGAGGCCAGCTGCGACCTCACCAACGGCCTGCTGGTGCCCGTCGCCTGCGACGAGCAGCACACCGGTGGTGACGGCGGCCTGGCGGCCGACGCCACGCTGTACCGCCCGTTCGGTATCGACCTGGATAACGAGGGCAACCTGGTTATCGCCGACACCTACAACCATCGCTTCCGCATCGTCTACCGCTGAGTGAGGTCCCCCATGCGACACATCTTCTCTGTACTGGCTCTCTCCCTGGTGGCTTGCGGCGGCGGCGACGACGACACGCAGCCCGCCGATCCCTGTGAGGCGTCGGGCGCCATCTGCACCTGGGCCGGCGTGCCCGGCCAGGCCATGTTCGCCCCCGAAGGCGAAGACCGCCTCGAGGCGTCGCTCTACCTGCCGCAAGACATCGCCTTCGGCAGCGACGGCATCCCGGTGTTCCCCGACTTCAACAACCACCGCGTCCGCCACATCGGTGCCGACGACAAGGTCTACACCATCACCGGCACGGGCATGCTCGGCGACGGCCCCATCGGCTCCGACGGCTGCTACACCGACTCGCCCTGTGACGCCATGGCCCACGCATGGAACCACCCGACCAACGTCGCCGTCGACCCTGACGACCCGAACATCGTGTGGGTGGCTGCCTGGCACAACAGCCGCATCAACAAGCTCGACCTGACGACCGGTGAGATCATCTGGCACGCCGGCGACGGCGGCCGCAACTACGACGGCGACGGCGGCCCCCTGGCCGACGCCACCCTCGACCTACCGAGCTCGGTGGCCTTCGACGACCGCAACGGCGACCTGTACTTCTCCGACCAGGCCAACCACATCATCCGCAAGATCACGCGCAGCGGCGAGATCAGCACCATCGCAGGCCAGCCCCGCCAGCCCGGCTACTCCGGCGACGGCGGTCCGGCCGTCGACGCGATGCTGCACGGCCACACCGCGCAGAAGGCGGATCCGGGGTCCAAGATCACCATCGCCGACGGCATGCTCTACCTGACCGACACGGTCAACGGCATCGTCCGCGTGATCGACCTCGACGCAGGCACCATCGACCTGTTTGCGGGCAAGTACACCTCCGCCGGCGTCGACGAGATCATCGACCCCGAGACCAAGGAAGTCACCATGGTCGACAAGGGCTCCGTGCCCGGCTTCGCCGGCGACGGTGGCCCCGCGACCGAGGCCGTGTTCAACACCCCCCGCGACGTGGCGGTGGGCATCGACGGCGAGGTCTACATCGCCGACACGAAGAACAGCTGCATCCGCGTCATCACCCCCGACGGCAACATCGACACCTTCGCGGGCCAGTGCGGCGTCACCGGCTTCGAAGGCGACGAGGGCCCGGCCAACGAGGCACTGCTGGGCGAGCCCTTCGGTGTCGAGGTCGACGCCGAGGGCAACCTGTACATCGCCGACACGCTCAACCACGTGTTCCGTCGGGTAAAGAAGTAGCAGGCACGAGGGAGAGGCATGCGCTGGGCGCTCACATCGCTGGTCCTGCTCGGCTGCTCCGGTAGCTCGGGCGGTGACGACACGGCGGTGCCGCCCATCGACTGCACCTCCAGCGGGCAGATCTGCACCTTCGCCGGCACCGGCGACCGGGGCTGGGGCGATGATGGCGGCCAGGCCAGCGACACGACGCTGTTCTTGCCGACCGACCTCGCCTTCGACCTCGACGATCAGCCGCTGATCGTCGACTACAACAACATGCGGGTGCTGCGGGCCGAGCCCGACGGCACCGTGCACACCATCATCGGCATGGGCGTGCATGCCTACGCCAGCGTCGAGGTCGACGCGCTGCAGACTCCGCTCGAGAACCCGGTGTCGATGGTGGTGGGGTCCGATGGCACCTACTACGTCAACGAGCAGCACGGGGCGCGGATCTTGCGAGTGGTCGACGGCTGGCTCGATGTCTACGCCGGGTCGGCCACCGAGCCCGGCATCGAGTCGTGGACGGGGGATGGCGGCCCTGCCCTGGAGGCCGGGCTGTCCCAGTCGGTCGGGCTCACCATCGCCGACGACGACACGCTGTACATCGGCGACACCCGTAACCACTGCCTGCGGGTGGTCCACCCCGACGGCACCATCGATGCCCTCGCCGGCAACGGGGAGCGGCTGCTGGTCGACGGCGTCGGCGCCGAGGCGAGCTTCGACGGGCCCCAGCACCTCGCCTGGCACGACGGCTACCTGTACGTGGCCGACACGGGCAACCACGCGGTCCGTAGGGTCGACACGGCGACCGGCGAGGTCACCACCCTCGCGGGCACCGGCGCGCCGGGCTTCTCCGGTGACGGCGGGCCAGCCTCCGGGGCGCAGCTCGACACGCCGCAGGGCGTCGCCGTAGACGCCGAGGGCCGGGTCTTCATCGCCGACAGCGAGAACCACGTGATCCGCCGCATCGACACCGACGGCACCATCACCAGCTGGGCCGGCACGCCGGGCGTGGCCGACTACACCGGCGACGGTGGGCCCCGCGACGAGGCGACGCTGCACTGGCCCGTGAACGTGCGGGTGGGCCCTGACGGCACGGTCTACGTGCTCGACACCCTCAACAGCGTCATCCGGCAGATTGCCCCATGATCGTGCTGTGGCTGGTGGCGTGCGTCTCTACGGAGCGCATCGCCGAAGAGCACGACGCTGCCGCCTTCGCGGCGGGCGATGCGCTGGGGGCGGCCGTGATTGCGGCGGAGCTGCTGTCGCACGCCGACGATGCCCCCGACGACGACGAGACCCTCCGCCACTCGGGCGTGTGCGGCTGCCCCTGCACCAGCCGGGTGGGTGCCGTCGACAGCTACGTGGTGGAGCTCGACTACGAGCAGCCCAGCTGCCTGCCGTGGTCCGGCTTGCTTCCTACCGACATCGGCGGGCACGTGTGGCTCGATGTCGACCGCGGCAGCGTCGGCGTGAGCCGTTCGGAGGCCTCGGTGGGCGGCGCCGACCTGGAGCTCGACGTCGACGGGAGCTGGCAGGGCACCCCGACGGCGTGGTCGGCGACGGTGTCGGGGCCGGTCGTAGCGGGGTCCCTCGACACCACCCTCGACGGGCTCACCCTCACCCGGGAGGGCGACGGGCTGTCGCTGCAAGGCCGCGCGGCCGGAGGCAGCCTGGAGGGGGTCGTGTGGAGCGAAGCGCCTGCGGCCAGCCGCTGCCCCAGCCCGCAGCAGGGGAGCTTCGTCACCGACGAGGCGACGGTCACCTTCGAGGGGGGCGGGGCGGTCGTCGAGTGGCGGGGGCACACCGCGAGCTACACGGCCTGTGAGATCGCGCCCGGGGTGTTCTGAGGCGGATGGAGGCCCCACGCGGGGCCAACGATGCGTCGCTCACAGCTTGGCCCGCACGGCGAGACCAACCCCGAGCCCCTCCTCTCCGAGCCGCAGCGAGGGCTCCAGCTCTATGGCGGAAGCGAGGTGCCATCGGTGCTGCAGCCCTACCCCCGGCTCGAGCCCCACGACCGCGAGGCGCGTGGCGTGGGTGTCGCTCCAGCGGGCCATGACCCCTACCTCTGGGCCGATGCGCAGTGTGGTGAGCAGGAAGGTCGTCGATGCCAATGGAGTGCTGGCGTCGAATCTCAGGTCGTGGCTGCCCCCTTCCACCGCCACACCGGCCAACGCCTCCGGCACCCCCAGCGTGGCGGTCCCGTGCCCCCACATGGCGGCGTGAAAGGCGGGGTGATTCACCGCCATCACCCGGGCCGTGCCTGTGACCGCGCTGACGCGGCAGTCCGGGCACAGCGCCCAGCTAGCTCCGTGTACGGCCTCGAGCCCCACCGTGACGCGATCGGCCATGGACGCCTGGATTCCCCCCCGCCCCCCCGCCACCCCAGAGGAGAAGGCGTCAGCGCGTGCCTGCACCACCACCCCATCGTCTACGGCGTGGGCACTAGGCGAAGGGCCGAAACCCCAAGGAACCAAGGCGACGACAAGCGGGGTCATCGCCCCTCCCCGAGGAGGTAGAGTTCCTCTTGCAGCCACGCGGTCGCCACCCGCACATCGCCGTCCATCTCCCCATCTCCGACGTTGGTGACCACCACGACCCCCACGTCGGTCGTGGGATCCCAGAACATCTCGCAGCTCACCCCTTCATCGTCGCCATCGTGCCCGATGACCCAGCGGTCGCCCAGCTCCATGCCGAACCAGAAGAAGTACTGCTCGGCGACGTAGGGGCGGATGTACCAGTCGTCGAGCCCGTCGATAGCCGGCGTGCGAAGCGCCCGTGCTCGCTGGGGCCCTACGAAGCGGTGCCCCTCGACCGACCCCTCTCCGATGGCCACCCTGAGTAGCTGCGCCAGATCGCGGGCGGGCGCCCGCAGCTGCCCGTCAGGCCAGGTGGGAAAGCCGTAGTGCTCCACCACCTCCAGCCCGTCGGAGGTCACGATGTGGGGGCGCGCCACGGCATCGACGTCGGCGAAGTCGCCGAGGAACCAGTGGCTGTGGGCCATCCCCAGCGGCGCGAAGATGGTGCGCTCGGTGTAGCGCGCAAAGCGCTCGCCGCGGACCTCGGCCACCGTGTGGGCGGCCAGCGCCGCGCCGACGTTGCTGTACATCCACTCCCGACTGGCCGGCCACGCGTAGAAGTTCCCCCGGCGATGGAAGTGCTCACCCCCTGGGGTCAGATAGCTCCGCAGGAAGGGCCCCAGGGCCTCGTCGGGGTCGCCGGGCTGGTAGCTGTCATCGAGAACCTGGTCCCAGTTGTCTTGGATGCCGGAAGCATGGGCGGCCAGATGGTTCAACGTGATGGGCAGGTCGTTGCCGAGGCGTTGATTGCGAACCTCGAAGGCAACGTGCCGGTCGACGGGGTCGTGCCGGTCGAGCAGTCCGTCTTCCTCAGCCATCAACACTGCAAGGGCATCCACCGCCTTGCTGGACGATGCGAGCATGAACGGCGTGTCCACCGTGACCGGGCGTCCGGTCGTGATGTCGGTGACCCCGGCAGCGCCCTCCAGCTGCGTGCCGTCGGCATCGACCATGGCGAAGCTGACCGCCGGAATGCACGCTGTCCGCATACGTTCGACGAGGTCACGCTCGAAGGCGGCGGTGTCGAAGCCCTCCGGCACAACCCCCCACGCTACCGGCAGCTCGTCTGGGAGGCCCGAGCACACATCTGGCGGCGCACCACAGCCCCCCGCCACAAGTATCCATCCCCATCGCCCCATGTCTTGCTCCCCGTCGAGCCCTGATAGACACCGCGGGGTACGGAAGGCGTCACCGGGTCGCGGCGCGCCTGGGCGAACGCCGGATGGCGACAAGCCGCATGGGGCGGATCCGCTCGTGGAACGACGGCCCCCCTGACACGAACCCTCGAAACGTCGTCGGAGCTCGCCCACGCGGAGGTGCCCCACTGCCCTCGTCACCAGCTCGCCGGGGCCATCGAGGCCGCTGCTCAGTCGTCATCTTCCTCGTCGAACACCGGCATCGTGCCGATCGTCCACACCTGCCGCCCGGTCTTCAGGATGCGCTTGCTGATCGGCATGTCTTCGTCGAGCCCCTCCTCGCGCCCGATCGCCTGCAGCGCCTCTTCGTCTTCGGGGGTGCCGTCGCAGTAGCCCAGCGGCCGCGTCATACCGGGCCTCTCCAGCCGCACCTGCAGCTCACCTCGGTTCCAGCGACGCTCGAGCTCGAAGGTATACCTGTGGACCACGTGGGCCTCCGGTGTCGCAGTTGCCTGCCCGGCCTATCGCACCCGCTCAATCCCGGCGCGGTTCGAGCCGACAGGTCCGTGTGTTCTCCACGGCACCATCCCAGACGATCGACCATGGCGAGCGCAGCCTCACCCGCTGGCTGCTGGTCGTTGCCGCCGTAGCCATCCCTGGGTTCGGCCTGGTCTACCAGCACCTGTGGCCCGACCAATGGGACTCCACCCCCCAGCGTCTGGTGTTCTCCGCCTACGGCTTCGCAGCAGCCCTCGCGAGCGTGCGCTCTGCCTGGGTGGCGGCCCACCTCCGCAGCCTCGGATGGCTGATGGTGGTGACGTTCTCGCTGTGGTTCACCGCCAACAGCGCGATCAATCACTTCGCCCCCGAGCGTG
>Ga0070726_10005077_pt1 | contig 10168 bp, 8 predicted proteins | sample tdAd471_FD_67275 | JGI IMG/M metagenome (GOLD analysis project Ga0070726, IMG submission 67275) | Marine sediment microbial communities from the Atlantic coast under amendment with organic carbon and nitrate - tdAd47.1 | ecosystem: Environmental > Aquatic > Marine > Coastal > Sediment | place...
ATCAGCGGACCGGAAACATAACCTTGAACTTTGGCGGAGGCACCGCCGCGATCATCATCAATCGGGCCGTTCACGTCCACACCACCTTGTAGGTGAATTCGTCCGTCGGATTGCCAGTGTTGACGACAACAGCGCCGCCCGTGGTGTTGCGTCCGAACAGCAGGCCTTGCGGGCCGCGCAGGATCTCAATGCTGTCGACATCGAACAGGTCAACCACAACCTGGCTGTTCACACCAATATAGACGCCGTCGATGAACACGCCGACGGCCGGGTCGATGGACGGGATGGAAGAGTTCACGCCCAGGCCGCGGATGGCGAAGTTAGCTGTCCCGCGCGCCGTGCCGACGTCATCCAAGGAGACGTTCGGGGAAGAGTAGGAGAGGCTTTCCAGCGTCGTGACGTTCAGCGCGTCGAGCGTGTCGGAATTGAAGGCGGACACAGCGACGGGAACGTCCTGAACGTTTTCGACGTCTTTCTTCTTGGTGGCGGTAACAGTGACAGTGCCAAGAACGCGGTCAATTGCGGTTTCGCGTTCGTTTTGGGTTTCAGTCTGTGTGTCGGCTTCCTGCGCATGGGCAGCGCCGAGGAGAAGGACGGCAGAAGCCGTCGCAAACAGGGTTTGTTTGAGAAGCATAGCGGTTTCCTAAATTGTATTATTTATTGAGTTCCGGGAGGTATTTCGGATCCACTCTTCTTGGCGGATTACATCTCAGAATAGACGCAAATATTATTGTTTCACCTATTCAAGGTAGTCAGGTGATGAATTCTTACAGACTGTAACATTTGCGCCACAACACACCCATATTTCGCCAGACTTTCTACAGGTTCACGCAGGGGTAAGCGCAATTACACATTGGTGACAACGTTGTATACTTGTGAATAGCCCAATTTCTATTGCGCCGCACAACAACTCCTACCTTCTGAAAGCTCAGACCGGGCATATGCTGACCCCCTGATGAGTAATCACGGACACCAAAAAGATCCGGATGCTCATATTACGGGAGGAAAATATGAAGCGATCTATGAGACTGTGGACAAGTGCGTCTTGCGCTGCCCTGGCGCTGGTATTGCCAGCGTTTGCGCAAGAAGAAGACGGGTCTGAACTGCGGCAATCAACGGTGACCGTTACCGGCTCCCTGATTGCCGGTACGCCAGAGGATGCCGCCCTGCCGGTCGATGTGCTGACCGCCGGGGAATTGAAACTGGAAGGCTCGCCCTCGATTACGGAGCTGATCCGCAATCTGGGTGTGTCATCCGGTGTGGACGGACAAACCAACCAGTTCTCCTCGAACGGACTGGAAGGCACGTCCAACGTGAACTTGCGCGGTTTGGGCGCGGCGCGGACATTGGTTCTGATCAATGGTCGGCGTCAGACCTATCACCCCTATGCGATTGGGGAGCAGGCACAGCTGTTCATCGACACGAACATGATTCCGTCTGCTGCGGTGGGCCGGATCGAGGTTCTGAAAGACGGCGCAGCGGCAATCTATGGCTCTGATGCCATTGCAGGCGTTGTGAACTTTATCACCCGGTCTGATCTTGATGGCTTCGAAATCGGCGGGGATTTTTCCCAGTTCGATGGTACGGATGGAGACTATAATCTCAATGCCGCCTACGGCTTACAGGGCAATAATTGGAACTGGGTGACGTCAGTCGGTTATAATTACCGCAATGAAGTGCCCTTGCTTGAAAAAGACTGGGGCATTCTTCCTTATGCGGATAATCCGGTCGGTGGCTGGTCATCCCTGTCCAATCCGGGGCGCTATGTGGCGCTGGGCATTACAGGCGGTGGACTGGGTGTGATCGGTGCGGTGAATACGGAAGCGGGCTGCGAAGATGTCGGCGGCTTCATCAACCCGGCTACGCAGCAGTGTAACTTCCAGTTCACCCAGTATGACAATCTGGTAGAAGAGGAAGAACGTTATCAGGTCTTTTCCGAATACAACCGGACCTTCGAGAACGGCATGGATCTGCATCTGGAAGCCCTTTATGGCTACAGTGACGTTCCGAGCTGGAAGACGTCTCCCTCCTATCCCCCGCAGGAACTGGCGACCCAGGTCGTGCCGGCATCCAATCCGGGTTTCCAGCAATACATGATGGATAATCCGGGTGACTTCCCGGCTGGGACTTTGGCTGCGCTCTATATTGGCCGTTCTTTTGGCTGGGGTGGTTTTCCGGGTACGGATTATGGTCCACAGGAAGGGTACCGTACCTATGAAAGCTATCGCCTGGCAGGAGACGTGACCGGACAGTTCAGCAATGGCGTGAACTATGATGTCGGCCTCAGCTGGTCCACGACGGAAGGTGAGCGGAGTACAAATGATACCTATATTCTTGGTTTCACGGCTGCGCTGAATGGCTATGGTGTATGTACGGATCCCATCACCGGGAATGACCCGGCTACGGGTACACAGCCCTGGACGTCAGGCTATACCGGCACGCTGACTGCAGGTGCAGGCGGATGTGAATGGTACAACCCATTCTCAAATGCTATTCCGGCAAACGGTATCACGGGAGAAGCCAATCCTGGCTACGTGCCCGGACTGGAAAATACGGCGACTCTGGCCAATTGGATGACAGATGGTGTCGGCACCGTTGTAACAACGGATCTGCTGGTGCTGGATGCATCCATTTCCGGCATGAGCGGTGTCCAAGCGGCTGGCGGGGAAATTGGCTGGGCGCTCGGTATGCAGGTCCGCCGGGAAGGTTATGAAGTTGACCCGAATGAAGTGTCTGACCTGACGGTCAATCCGGGCCCTGGTGGAACTGGTCCATTCTCCTTCCTTGCAGGCACAACGCCTGCGGATGAAGACCAGACGATCTATGCCATCTTTGGCGAACTTCAGGTGCCGCTCTATGACAATCTCGATATGCAGGTTGCCATGCGCTATGAGGATTATGGCGGCGATGTCGGCTCTACCTTCGATCCGAAGGTCGCTGTGAAGTGGCAGGCCAATGACAATCTGGCCCTACGCGGCTCAGCCCAGACATCCTTCCGTGGGCCGACCCTGAACCAGCTGTCAGGGCAGGTCACGACATTGCAGTTTGTTGCGCCGACATCTGCCTTTAAGGCGGTCGACCAGTTCGGCAACTCTGCATTGTCACCGGAATCTGCCTTCAGCTTCAATCTGGGCGCCATCTACGACAACCATAATGGCTTCACGGCCTCAGTCGATTACTACAATTTCGACTTCTCTGACCCGATCATTGTAGAAGATCAGGCAGAAATTGTGGCAGCAGCCATTGCGGCGCTTGGTACGGCAGACACAGCAGATGATGCAATTCTTGACCGGATTACCTTTCAGGATCCGGCCAATCCCTCAGCGGGAGATATTGCACGTATACAAACTAACATTGTGAATGGTCCGGACATCAAGACATCAGGTATCGACCTTCGGGCCGAGCAGGCCTGGGACATGGGGCAGGCCGCGCTCACAGTCGGCGGCGACATGACCTATATCATCGAATATGATGTCGATGACTTTGATATCGAAGGCGTCATGATCCCCGGCGGGGACCGTGTTGGTCAGTTTAACCGGTCCAATTTCTCCCGCTCACTGCCACAATGGAAGGCAAACCTGTTTGCCAACTATGCCATCGGAAACCACAATTTCCGCGGTGTCATGCGTCACATCGACTCCTATGACGATGAGCGCGGCGATCTGACCGGCAATGGCACGAGCGAGATCGACAGCCAGACGACATTTGACCTGTTCTATACATGGCAGTCCGAATGGGATCTGGATATCGGCCTCTCGGTCGTCAACGTCACAGACGAGGATCCGCCCTTCGCGCAATTTGACCTGAACTATGACCCGTACACCCACAACCCATTTGGGCGTACGTTCAAGATCAGCGTCACAAAACGTTTCGGCGGCGGAAAATAACTGCCACCGGATGCAGCACTGGGGGTGGCCTTCGGGTCGCCCCCTTTTTTATGTTCGGAGCTTAGACCGCGCCGAGCGCGGTGCCCGCAACATGGCCGGCATCGCGGATGGCAATGCGCACGGCATCTGACAGGGCAGTCATGTTCATGAAGCCATGCACCATGCCGGGATGTTCTCGCACGCTGACCGGCACGCCAAAGCTTGCCATCTTGTCGGCATAGGCGAGGCCTTCATCCTTCAACGGGTCCCAGCCACATAGAACGAAATGTGCCGGCGGCAGGCCTTTGAAGGCATCCGGGGAGGCAAACAGCGGAGAGACACGGGGGTCCATCCGCTCGGCTTCCTCGCCGATATAGGCATCGCGGAAATATTCGAACAGGTTCGCGGAGATGAAGAAACCGCCCTCCTGAAAGCTCATCTTCTTGGTGCGAATGTCCACGAACTGGACCAGCGGGTAGAGCAGCAACTGGAAGGCCGGGGAGAAGCCATCGGTGCGGGTCATCTCTTGCGCCAGATAGGCCGACAGGTTTCCGCCCGCACTGTCACCGCTGACAGCCAGCCGCTCCGGGTCCAGCCCGCATTTGTCGCCATGCGTGGTTATCCAGTTCCATGCGGTCAGCGCGTCGTCATGTGCGGCGGGGAATTTGTGTTCCGGCGCAAGACGGTAGTCCACCGCGATGACGCGGCAGCGCGAACCTTCGGCAAGCCGTCGGCAGATCATGTCATGGCTGTCGAGATCGCCCAGCACAAAGCCGCCGCCATGGAAGAACACGATGCCCGGTCCTGGCGGGATGCCCGCGCCGAGAGGCGTATAGAGCCTGGCGCGCATCGCCCCGGCAGGGCTGGGGATGCTAAGATGTGAGATGTCGGCCATTTCCGGCGCATCACGTTCAATCGCGCGGCTGGCGACGTAGAATTGCATGCGCAGCTTGTCGACCGATCCCTTCCAGTCAACGGAAGAGAAGTCCGGCATCTGGAATTTGTCCATGAATTGGCGAAAGGTCTGGTCGAGATTCATGCTGCCTTAGATGGACCCGAATTCCGGCCTTGTGAAGACGGCATTACGCCCCTCCTACGGCAGGATGTGACGGGATGTCAGAATTGGCCGCCGGCCTGTGCACCGGGGCATCCTGCTGGGGCAGGTTCAGCACAGCAAAGAAGGCGCTGGCCGTCACGAGCATTGCGATTGCGCCGAACACAAAATTCGCATTTCTGGATGAGCTGTTATCGCTGCGCGCATCAAAGGTCATGGCACCCTCCGGTTGAGGGGGTGTTCTATCAAGGAAATACTGCCAAAAACTTTCCCGGGCCTTCATGACCGGCCAAGGTAAGACAGGTGGTGATGAATTCAGGCCTCGGCTGAGACGGCGTTCACCACCATGCTGAGCGCGGTTTTCATACGATCTTCTTCCAGCGCTTCGGCCATCACGCGGATAAGGGATTCCGTGCCGGATTTGCGGACCACCATGCGGCCGCGCTGTCCGAGATAGGTCTCGGCTTCCTGAAGGGCGACGCGAACTCTTTCGGTTTCCATCGGATTTGTGCCGGTAAAGCGGATGTTGACCAGTTCCTGTGGGGCCGGATCAAACACATGGGTCAGTTTTGAGACGGGTTCGCCGCTTTGCGACACGGTCTTGAGAACCTGCAACGCGGCCAGAAGGCCATCGCCGGTTGTGGAGACATCCGACAGAATGATGTGTCCGGATTGTTCGCCGCCCAAATTAAAGCCGTGCTGGCGCATATGCTCGCCCACATAGCGATCGCCGACTTTTGTGCGGACCAGTCTCAGACCCTGGCCCTTGAGGTATTCCGCGAGGCCCATATTGGACATGACCGTAGCGACCATGCCTCCGCCCTTCAGGCGGCCAGCGCGGTGAAGCTCCATTGCAATCAGCGCCATGATCTGGTCGCCATCGACTTCTTCCCCGGTCTCATCGACTACAATCAGGCGGTCAGCATCCCCATCAAAGGCGATGCCGATATGCGCTTCTGTTTCCAAAACGGCAGCTTTCAGCGCACCGGTTGATGTGGAGCCAAAACCGGAATTGATATTCAGGCCGTCCGGTGCATTGCCAATGACGGTCAGGTCTGCGCCCAGCTTGCGGAAAGCTTCGGGGCCAACTTCGAAGGCAGCGCCATGTGCGCAATCGAGCACGATCTTCAGGCCTGAGAAGTCGAGGCCCTCGCCCAGCGTTTCCAGGCAGCGATTGGCGTAGAAGCTGGCGGCGCCTGTCATGCGGGATGTTTCGCCAATGGCTTCTGGCGCAGCATAGTCCCCGGTGAAGGCTTCACCCATGGCCTCTTCCAGGGCGGCTTCTACCTTGTCCGTGAATTTGATGCCTGCAGGGCTGAACAGTTTCAGGCCGTTGTCCTGGAACTTATTGTGTGAGGCCGACACCATTATGCCGAGGGCGGCGCCTGTCTCGCGCGCCATCAGGGCGACGGCAGGGGTTGGAACAACGCCCAGCAGGACAGGTCGCAGGCCCATGCTGGTCAGGCCCGCGACAAGGGCGGCTTCGATCATTTCCCCCGAACGGCGCGTATCCCGGCCGATGACAACGCCGCGCCCCCCTTCCGGAGAGAAGGTCCGGGCAGCGGCGATGGCAAGACGCAAGGCGGTCTCGGTGGTCATTGGGCTTTTGTTTACCCGGCCACGAATGCCGTCAGTTCCGAAATATCTCTGTGTCATTCCACTCTCCAGAAAAGGATGCCGGAAATCTATCGGTAAAGCGAAGCACGGATCAAACCGGGGTCACATCTCCGTACACAATGAAGTGCGGATTATCGTAGCCACGCTCTTTCTTGCCATAAAGTAAAGGCGTGCCATCCTCTGTGAGTACACGGCCGCCTGCCGCTTCGACTACGGCGTGCCCGGCGGCGGTATCCCATTCCATGGTGCGGCCCATGCGGGGATAGAGATCCGCTTCGCCCGCCGCAATGAGGCAGAATTTTAGAGACGACCCCGCGCCCTTGATGTCGGCCACATCATGCTTGCCCAGCCATTCATCGGTTTCCGGCGAGCGGTGGGATTTCGAGGCAACGGCAGTGACACCTCCGGCTGGCGCCGGGCGGATCTTCAGCGCTGTGCGTTCGGTTGGCACTTCCGCGCCGGGCGCTGCAGAGGCTTGCCAGGCGCTATTATGGCTTTCGGCCACAAACAGGCGGTCTTTCGCAGGCGCATAAACGACGCCCATGACCGGGCGGCCATGTTCAATAATGGCAATGTTCACGGTGAACTCGCCATTTTTGTTGATGAATTCCTTTGTGCCATCCAGCGGATCGACCAGGGCAAAGCGGTGGCCATGCTCTGGTACTTTGCCGTCGGTGAAGGATTCCTCTGCTACAACCGGCAGGTCCGGCTCTGCTTCGGCCAGTCCCCTGAGGATCAGGGTTTCTGCACGCTGGTCTGCTTCAGTGACAGGAGAGGCATCATCCTTGCGGTCGACGCTGAAGTCACTGTCGTAGACATCCATGATGAGGCGGCCAGCATCGAGAGCGATACGGGCGAGCTGTTCAGGTGAGATCGTCACGTCGGTCATATCCTTGATTGTATGTCGATCTTTCCTGTCAGGACTGGGATTGCGAGGCAAGTCCGGAGGGTGTGAGCATCGACGTTGCCAGCAAAGCCGGGAGGGACCGCGGACGCCATGGTTCCAGACGCCGCTGTCCCTGCCCATCTATTTCAGGGACGATTTGGACCAGCCCTAATTCTGTTTGATGACGTCCAGCAGTTCGACTTCGAACATCAGGTCGGCATTGGGCGGGATAGGCCCGCCTGGCGTGCCTTTTTCACCATAGGCAATGTCTGACGGAATATACATCAGCCAGTGATCGCCGGGCTTCATCATGGATAGGGCCTCGACCCAGCCACGGATCAGGCGGTCTGACGGGAAGAGTTCCGGTTGGCCACGCTCGAACGCGCTGTCGAACATTTCGCCCGTTTCTGCCAGGCGGCCTTCATAATACACGGCGACCATTTCGCCATTCTTGGGGCTTTCGCCCGCAGGATCGCCGCTTTCCAGTACGACATATTGCAATCCGGACTCGGTTTTCTTCACTTCCGGAAGATCCGGGTTCCAGGGCGTATACTTTTCCCAGGCTTCTGCATCGGCGGATTTTGGCTCCATGATCTCGACCAGTTCGACCTGGAAGACGAGATCATCGCCCGCCTTGATGACCGGGCCTCGATCCTGATTGCCATAGGCTAGGGCATTCGGAATGTAGAACAGGAAGACATCGCCCTCATGCATCTGCTGCAGGCCTTGCGTCCAGCCGGGGATGACCTGATTAAGTCGGAACATGGCGGGGGAGCCGCGATCATAAGAGGAGTCGAATTTCTCTCCACCTGCGGTGCGGCCTTCATAGTTCACGCGCACCAGATCTGTCGGCTTGGGTGTGGCGTCTCCGTCGCCTTTGTGCAGCACGATATATTGCAGGCCGCCATATCCTTCCTGGACATCTGCATTGTCTGCATCCCAGGGCAGGTATTTCGCGAAAGTGGCATCCAGATCTGCCGGTGCCTTGTCTCCGCTGCAGGCAGCGAGCATGGCGATGGCAGCAAAGGCTGCAGTGAAGATCCGGATCATTCTCGGCTCCGTCTTGTCTGAGGGTTCAGCGGGTCTAGGCGTTAGTCAGCATGAAGTCACGTTACAGGCCTGGCTTATAGAGAGCGCGGCGGATAGCCGGCTTGTGCCAGGGCATCGATGACTTCCTGTGTGTGTTGGCTGTCGCGAGTTTCGATCAGAATATCGAATTCTGCGCCCTTGGCCGGCACATCAAGCGCAATGCGGTTGTGCGCAACTTCCATGATGTTGGCGCCGGCATCGCCAATGATCTTGGACACAAGCGCCAGCAGGCCGGGCCGGTCATCCCCGATGATGCGGATGGAGGCAAGGCGGTTTTCCCGCACCAGCGCGCGGGTCAGAACCGAGGACAGAAGCCGCGTATCGATATTGCCGCCGCACAGGACGAGACCCACCTTGCGGCCATAGAAGCGTGACGGATGCGCCAGTAGAGCCGCGAGACCAGCAGCGCCAGCGCCCTCGGCAATCGTCTTTTCGACTTCTGCATAGAGTGTGATGGCACGTTCCAGGTGCTCTTCCTCGACCAGTACGATGTCATCGACCAGTTTTTCGCAGAATTTCCGTGTCAGCAGGCCAGCTTCCTTGACCGCGATGCCTTCCGCAATGGTTGCGCCGCCAGTCTTGGGGCTTTTGCCATTCAGTGCCGCGTGCATGCACGGATACATGGCGGATTCCACGCCGATGATCTTGATGTCGGGCTTCAACGCCTTGGCCGCGACGGCGATGCCGCTGATCAGGCCGCCACCGCCGATCGGCACGACCAGCGTATCGAGGTCCGGATTGGTCTCCAGCATCTCAAGCGCAACCGTGCCCTGGCCGGCGATGATGTCTTCATCGTCGAAGGGATGGATAAAGGTGAGGTTCTCGCGCTCACCCAGATCGAGCGCGAACTGCTTGGCTTCATCGAAGACCATGCCTTCCAGCAGAACACGGGCGCCATGATTGCGGGTGTGTTCCACTTTGCTGAACGGGGTTGTCTCGGCCATCACGATTGTGGCTGGAATGCCCAGGCGGCGGGCATGATAGGCGACGCCCTGCGAATGGTTGCCGGCAGAGGCTGCGATCACGCCGCGTTTCTTCTGTTCATCCGTCAGCTTGGACAGCTTGTTGAGCGCGCCGCGCTCCTTGAAAGCGGCCGTGAACTGATGGTTCTCGAACTTTACCCAGACTTCCGCGCCGGTAATCGCCGACAGCGTCCGAGACATGGTCATCGGGGTATTTACAATCTGTCCTTTGAGCACGCTTGCAGCGGCTTCAACATCGCTGAGAGTTACGGGCAGATCGGAATGCTGTGTATCGGGCATGGGAGAAACTTCCGGGGGGTCAAAATCGCGCGCACCCTATGCCCGGCGCCTTGTCAGGGCAAGGTTTGAACTACTGCGCCGGTTCGAGACTGGCGATCCATTCATTCACAATGGCGAGGCCACGTTCATCGACAACGCTGCGGCCGAGTTCCGGCATGGCAATGCCCGCTTCATCGGAGGCCATGCGGAAGGTGAGGATGGAGGTTTCAGGATGGCCCGGGTCAATGACAATGCGTCGGCCCCCGGAACCACGTCCGGCGGCTGTCGGGTGCTTGCCCATGCCATAGGTGACGGGGGTCTGCTCATTCCAGTCCAGGAACAGGCCGGAATTGGACGCAGACCCATCTGCCTTGTGGCAGTGCGCGCAATTGATATCGAGATAGGCGCGGGCGCG
>Ga0070726_10005084_pt1 | contig 10156 bp, 12 predicted proteins | sample tdAd471_FD_67275 | JGI IMG/M metagenome (GOLD analysis project Ga0070726, IMG submission 67275) | Marine sediment microbial communities from the Atlantic coast under amendment with organic carbon and nitrate - tdAd47.1 | ecosystem: Environmental > Aquatic > Marine > Coastal > Sediment | place...
TCGGTGTTGAGCGCGAGCACCTGCGCCACGGACTCTGCCCACCCCAAGGCTTCGCCTCGCTCCTGGCGCAGCGCACGCCGCACGCGGCGTCCCCACTCGATCAGCTGCTGCGCCTCGCTCTCCAGGCGGGAGCCGAAGCGGGCGAAGACCTCGAACTCGAGGAACTGGGCGTACTGGTTCTTCAGCGGCCCCGCCACGCGCTTGAGCGCCTGGGGCTGGGCCTTGCCGCCGACGCGGGAGACCGAAAGCGACACGTCCACGGCCGGGATCTGGTCGGCGGCGGCGAGCGCCGTGTCGAGCCGGATCTGCCCGTCGGTGATCGACACGATGTTCGTGGGGACGAAGGCGGAGAGGTCCCCGGCCTGAGTCTCGACGATCGGGAGCGCGGTCAAAGAGCCCCCGCCGCTGGCGCGTCCGAGCTGGGTCGCCCGCTCCAGCAGGCGGGCGTGGGCGAAGAACACGTCCGCCGGGAAGGCCTCGCGACCCACGGGACGGCCGAGGAGGAGGGCCAGCGAGCGGTGGACGTGGGCGTGGGTCGTCAGGTCGTCGTAGACGATCAACACGTCGCGCCCGGCGCGCATCAGGTCCTCGGCCATGGCCGTCGCGCTGTAGGGCGCCAGGTGAATCAGCCCCAGCGGGTCGTCCGCGTCGGAGGCGACGACGAAGCCCCGCTCGAGGACCCCCGCTGCGCGCAACCACTCGACGTTGGCAGCGACCTCGGCCCCGCGGCGGCCGACGGCCACGTAGATCGCGACCACGTCCGGGTCCTGCGCGGCCAGGATGTCGAGGCAGAGCTCCGTCTTCCCGGTCGAGCGGTCCCCCACGACGAGCTGTCGCTGGCCGCGCCCGACGGGGATCATGGTGTCGAGGACGAACACGCCGGTTCGAAGGGGTCGCGAGACTGGTTCCCGCTCCTCGAGCGCGATCGGCGGCCCGTCCACGAGCACGCGCCGCCGCGCTCGGAGCGGCCCCTGGCCGTCGCACGGCCGGCCCAGTGGATCGACGACGCGGCCGATCAGCTCGGGCCCAGCAGGGACGTCGAGGACTCGCCCCAGGCGCCGCACCGGGTCGCCGGCGTCGACGAGCTCCGGGTCACCCATGAGCACGAGCCGCATGACGTCGCGGGTGATCGCGTCCACCCGGGCTGCCACGCCGTTCACGTCTAGCAGCTCCCCGGCCAGGGGCTCCTCCAACCCCGTCGCCAGCGCGACTCCGTCACCGGCCCGGATCACCCGTCCCAGACGCACCAGGTCGACGCGGGGGCGGGCGCGGTCCAACCCGCGGCGAAGGCGCTCCAGCGCCTCCGCTCCCGACTGCTGGTGCTCCTGCTCGCGCTCGGTCACGCGGGCTCCTCGGCTGGGTTGGCCTCGTCCAGCTCCGTGAGCCAGCGCTTCAGCGCAGCCCCGGCGCTGGCGTCGACCTCGAGGTCCCGGAACGCGAACCGTACCCCACCGACGAGCTCCGGGTCGGCGTCGGTCTGAAGCGCGCAGCGGTCGTGGAGCACCTTGCCCACCACCTGCCGCACGTCGTCGGGGTCGGCGTCCGGGCTGGTCCAGAGGCGGACGGTGGCGTCCTGCGGCAGCGCGCCCGCCTCCAGGAGGCGCCGCGCGCCCTCTCGGGCATAGGCTGAGGCGACGCTCGTCTCCGACATGCCCGCGACGACCTTGGCTGCACCCTGGACGGAGAGGGCCACCACCTGATCGCGCAGGCTCTCCAGGGAGCGGCGGCGGGCGAGCTCGAGGTCCGCCTGCTGGCGCTCTCGCGCCAGGTCCATGTCGCGGCGGGCGGCGGCGACGATGTGCTCCGCCTTCTCCTCCGCCTCGCGGCGGACCTCCGCCCGCAGCCGCTCCCCCTCCTGCTCGGCGCCCGCGATCTTGGCCCGGTACTCGTCGCGGAGCGCGGCCGCGTCGGCCTGCTGCGCGGCGAGCTCGGCGTTGCGCTGCTCGATCTCGGACCGGCGCGCGGCGAGGGCCTCGCGCACGGGGCGGAACAGGAAGCGGCCGAGCAGGACCATCAACACTGCGAAGTTGAGGAGCTCGAACAGGACCAGGCGCCAATCGATGGACACGTCGTCGACCTAGGGGAGGAGGGGGTTGGCGAACAGAAGGATCAGCGCGATCACGAGGCAGTAGATCGCGGTCGACTCGACCATGGCCATGCCGACGAAGAGCGTGCGGGTCAGGGTCGAGGCCGACTCTGGTTGTCGCGCGATGGCGTCCAGCGCGGCTGCCAGGCCGCGCCCTTCACCGAGGGCGGAGCCGACCGACCCGAGCGCGACCGTGAAGCCGGCCGTGGCGATGGAGATGAACGTGATCAGGGCTTGGTCGCTCATGCGGCCTCCTGGGGCGAGGGATCACGCCGCTCGACCTGCACAGCGGCGGCGATGTAGACGGCGGCGAGGATTCCGAAGATGTAGGCCTGGATCAGACCGGTGAGCAGGCCCAGGACCAGCAGGGGCACCGGCACCAGGACCCCCGCGACGAGCAGCACGATCGCGCCGATCATTTGGCCGCTCATGACGTTCCCGAACAGGCGAACGCAGAGCGCGAGGGTGCGGGTCAGCTCGCCGATGATGTTCAGGGGCAACAGGATCGGGCTCGGCTTGGCGTAGCGGCGCAGGTACTCCCACATGCCGTGGCGGCGGATCCCGAAGTAGGGGACAGCGACGAACACCACCAGGGCCAAGGCGACCGCGGTCGAGAGCTCAGCCGTGGGCGGTCGCAGGAAGGGCACCACCGAGAGGCAGTTGCTGACGGCGATGAACAACATCAGGGTCCCGATCAGCGACACGTAGGGGGTGGGGTCTTCCTCCACGACCTCGGAGACCGTCTGCTCGATCCAGCCCGCGAACAGCTCGATCGCCGTCTGCCAGAGCGTGAGGCCCGAGGTCTGCAGCCGGCTGGAGGCGAAGGCGCAGAGGCCGACCAGGAGCGCCGTGAGCCCGAGCGTGATGAACACGACGTCGGGCACGTCCCAGCCGAGGATGGGGATCGTGAACTGCGGGTTCACGAGGTGACCTCCGCGGGCGCGTGGACCTGGGACAGCCGCCAGCGGGCGGCGAGCCCGCCCAGGACGAAGCCCACCAGCCCGCCGCAGAGCGGGGGGAGGCCCCCGAAGCTCGAAGCGAAGAGCAGGCCTGCGGGCAGGGCGACCCGGAGGGGCGCACCGAGGAGCAGGGACGCCGCGCTCTGCCGCTCGACAGCACCCTGGACCCCCTTGAGGAGGAGCCGGGCATGGACCGCGGCTGAGAGCGCACCGGCCAGGAACCACAGTGAGACGATCGACAGCTCGTTCATGCCCCGTTCTCCTCCGCCTCCTGGATCGTCCGCCAGAAGAAGTAGCCACCCATGCCCAGGCCCAAGAACAGCAGCCCGATGGCCCAAGTGATCCCTGTGTCGAGGCGCATGTCGATCAGGTGACCCAGGAACGCGCCCAGGACCGGCGGCAGGGCGATCAGCCAGCCGAGGGTCCCCACCTGAGCGACGGTCCGCCACAGGCTGCCGGCAGGCTCTCGTGAAGCCCTCAGGCGCTCCGTCTTCTGCCGCTCGATCCGCTCGATCAACACGCGGTCGGTGCGCTGCCGCGAGCGGGGGAGCCCCTCGTTCTCCGGGGCCTCGGGCTCCTCTGGGGTCGGGGTCGCTGGTTGGTGCGCGTCTTCGGGGAGCGGCGGGGACTCGGTCACCGGGTCACCTCCCGCTGGAGCCCGACCAGCGCGCGCCGGGTGGCTGCGTCGTAGCGCCGGAGCTGGCTGCGGACGTCGCGCTCGACGTGCGCGCGCCGGTGGAAGCGCTCGCGGAGCTGATCGAGGAGCTCGTCCAGGTCAGCGGCCCGCGCAGCCCAGCGGGTGACGATCCGTACCTCACCGGCCTGAATCCAGGCGAACCCGCCCTCGGTGGCGAGGAACGACTCCCCTGGAGCGTCCCCGGCGGTCTCGACTGTCAGGGCGCCCGGTCGGAGCACCGTCAACGCTGGCTCGTGGCCTGGCTGGACGCCGCGGTAGCCGTCGGGGCTGTCCAGTCGCAGGTAGACCACGTCTTCGACGACGTGCTCGCCGAGCGGCGTGGTGACGAGGAGCCGCAGGGTCGCGCTCACGCGTGCGCCTCCTGGTACTTGCGCCGCAGCTCCTCGAGCGTGCCGCCCATGTAGAGCGCCTGTTCGGGCAGGCCGTCGCAGTCTCCGCGCAGGATCGCCTCGCAGCCGTCGAGGGTCTCCTCCAGGCGGACGAAGGCGCCGGGGCGTCCAGTGAACGACTCGGTCACCGAGAAGGGCTGGGTGAGGAAGCGGCGCAGGCGGCGGGCGCGGAACACGGCCTGGCGGTCCTCGGGCGCCAGCTCGTCGGTGCCCATCAACGCGATGATGTCCCGCAGCTCCTCGTACTTGGCGAGGACGCGACGAGCCTCGGCTGCAATTCGAGAGTGGCGGACCCCGACCACCTCCGGGCGCAGCAGGGTCGAACTGCTGCGCAGCGGGTCGACCGCGGGGTAGAGGCCTTCGCTGGCAGCTTCGCGCGAGAGGACCAGGAACCCGTCGAGGTGATTGAACACTTCGGCCACGGCTGGGTCTGTGATGTCGTCGGCCGGCACGTAGACCGCCTGGACGCTGGTGATCGCCCCTCGCTCCGTGCTGGCGATCCGCTCCTGAAGCCGGGCGATCTCGACGGCGAGCGTCGGCTGGTAGCCCACCCGCGAAGGCGGCCGGCCGAACATGCCGCTGACCTCGTTGCCTGCCTGGACGAAGCGGAACACGTTGTCGATGAACAGCAGGACGTCCTGGCCGGCCTCGTCGCGGAACCACTCGGACACAGTCAACGCGGCGAGGCCGGTGCGGTAGCGGATCCCGGGCGTCTCGCCCATTTGCCCGTAGAGGAGCACCACGTTGGGGAGGACGCCCGACCCCTCCATTTCGAGCCACAGCTCGCGCGCCTCGCGCGAGCGCTCCCCGATCCCCGCGAACACGCTGACGCCACGGTGGTAGTGCACCGTGTTCTGCATCAGCTCCATCATGAGGACGGTCTTGCCCACGCCGGCGCCGCCGAACAGGCCCGTGTTCCCGCCGCGCGGCAGAGGGGTGAGCAAGTCGATCACCTTCAGCCCCGTCTCGAACACCGCCCGCGCAGGACGCCGAGCCGTGAGGTCCGGCGAGGGGCGGAGGATCGACCACCGATCGCCGCCGATCGCGTCGCCGCCATCGAGGGGGCGCCCCAGGAGGTCGAAGACTCGCCCGCGGACCTCCTGCCCGACGGGCACGCGGAGCGGGCCACCGGTCGCGGCGACGCGGTCTCCGACGGCGAAGCCGCGCGTGTCCCCGAAGGCCAGCGCGCGCACGTGGTCGGGTTCGTTGTGGAGCATGACCTCCAGCAGGAGCGGCCGGCGTCCGGGGCGATTCAGCTCGAGGACATGGCCAATGGTCGGCAGATCCCCGGCCTGCTGGACGGGGAACTGCACCTCCACCACGGCTCCGTCGAGTGTCGTCACCCTCCCGTCCACGGAGCTGCTCCTTAGCCGCAGGGGCAGGGTTCGAAGGAGCCGGAGCAGTGCCCACAATCGCAGCCGGGCATTTCTGCAGCGCAGGAGCAGCCTGCGTCAAAGAACGCCTGCCCCTTGGTCCGAGGAGACTCCTTGAAGGAGTCATGGCAGGCGTCGGAGCAGAACAAGAACCGCTGGCCACCCTCCTCGACGACGCGGGTCGTGCCCGGGTCGACCTTCATTCCGCAGATCGGATCAACGGCGGGCGCCTTAGCGGCTGAGTGCTGCCCACCGGCGTCGTGGTGGTCTCCGTGGCCCGCGTGCTGATGGGCCGGCGCGGGTTCTGCGCCCTCTTCGGGGCTTGCACACCCTGACAACGCCAGCAGGAGGATGAAGGGCAAAGCACGGTTCATGAACGACTCCTCAGGCTCAGTGCGAGTGGGCGGCGTGACTTCTGGCTGTTCGCTCTGCGTCATGCGAATGGGCGGGCGAGGCAGGCTGGGCGCTTCGGACACCGACGCCGTGCCCATAGACCAGCAAGGCGCCGCGGTCGGCTCCGAGCACGGTCAGGAGGCAGCAGATGAGCAACAGCCCCACCGGAATCCACCGCTTGCCTTGCCGCTCCGGCGGGCGACACCACCAGGCGGCTCCAGCCGCTCCAAGGGCGACCAGGAGCGCTGCCAACATGAGGTTGCGATGGTCGTGAATGAGCTCGTGACCGGGGTGGTCGTGCCCCATGGCGTCAGAAGCCAACCAACCGGTCAGGGCTGCGGCCAAACCAGCGAGCACGCTGGCCCCGAGCAGCGCCGTCCCGAACCGGTAAGCCTTGTCGTCCTTCTTGAGGTAGGCGAAGGCCATGGCCACCAAGGCCACAGGCCATAGCGCCACTGGGAAGTGGACGAAGAGGGGGTGAATGTTCGGCGCGGCGTCGAGCCCGGGGAGGACGGAGTCCATGCTTCCTCCAGTGCGCTGAGCCGTGTGCACATTCCAGGCCACAGCCAAGAGCGTGGCGCCGCCGTCCTCGGCGAACCCGCAAGGCTACGCGGCATTTCAGGTCTGCAAGATCGCCGTGGCCTGAGAGGCAGGCCCTGTTTCAGATCTGAAACGCCGTCCCCACACTCCCTTGTTAGAAGGTCGAGGTGCGAGGCACTCCAATTGCGATTACCGTCGAGAGCGATGACTGAGGACACGACGAACAGGGTGAGAGGTTGGCGGCTGGGTCTGCGCCACCGAATCCTCGTGCTCGTCTTCCTGGTGCCAGCCTCGGTCCTGGTGGTCGGCCTTCCGCTCCTGTTCGTCTCCCAACACCGCAGGGCAGAGGCGGAGTTCAAGGATCGGCTTCGGTCCGAGGCAGACGTACTGGCGCTGGCTTTGGCGGATCCTTGCGAGCGGGAATGCCTCCATGAAGTGGAGCCCCCTGTCCTGCAGCTGCTGGAGAACGAGCCTGCGCTCCTCTCCATCGAGATCTTCGACCCCAAGAGCGGGACGCTGCTGGGCGCGTGGGGAACGACGGGGCCGAGGCCAAGCACGGCACAGCTCGCCAGTCCTGCGGGCAAGGTCTGGATCGAGGAGGAGGGAGAGGCGGACAGTGCGCTCCACGCTTCGGGGCACGTGTTCTCCGCCACGACCCCCCTCGCGACGAAGCGCTGGAAGGGCGAGGAACGCCCCGTCCTGCGTCTGCGTGGGAACTCCCGCGCCTACAACGAGCGAGTGGTCCACATGCTGCTCCTGGCGCTGATCCCGGGTGGCGTCGCGGGGGTCGGCGGGTTGCTCTTGGCGTTCTGGCTCAACCGCCGGCTGCGGAGCGCCGTGGCGTCGCTGCAGGACGCGACGGCGCGCATTGCGCGAGGGGAGCTGACCGAGCGGGTCAACGTCCGCACAGGAGACGAGCTCGAGGACCTGGGTGAGGCCGTCAATCGGATGGCAACCGATTTGGCCGAGCAGCGCGCTCGCTTGGACCGGAACGCGGAGGTCTTGGAGGAGAAGCTCAGCGCGCGCAGCCTCGAGCTCGAGAAGGCCCGGACCATTGCGGTCAATCAGGAGCGGATCGCGGCCATGGGAGTCCTGGCGGCGGGCGTTGCGCACGAGATCGGAAACCCGCTCACCGCGATCTCTGCGGTAGTTCAAGGCATGCGCCGCCGAGAAGAGGGCGATGGCAAGGTCGAGGTCCTGGCCGAGAACCTGGACCGGATCCAGCAGATCGTCCGCAGCTTGGTCGACTACGCCCGGACCCCAGCCAACGACTGGCGCCCCTTGTCGCTGAACGACCTGCTGCGCCGGACCTTGTCGCTGGTGAGCATGGACCCGCGCGCCAAGGAGGTCGACATGTCGACCGAGCTCGACGCAGAGCTCCCCCGTGTCCGCTCGGTCGAGGACAAGGTCCAACAGGTGTTCCTCAACCTGCTCTTGAACGCTCTGGATGCACTGCCCGAGGGCAAGGGGCGGGTTCAGGTGACGAGCCGGAGCGAAGGCGATGAGGTCTGTGTACTCGTCGACGACAGCGGCCCCGGCGTGCCAGCCGAGCTGAAGGAGCGCATCTTCGAGGCCTTCTTCACGACTCGCGTGGAGCACGGCGGCACAGGGCTGGGGCTCGCCGTGAGCGCGTCCCTGGCCGACGAGCTGGGCGGGCGTCTGGAGGTCGGAGACAGCCCGCTCGGCGGGGCACGGTTCACGCTGTGTCTACCCGTCAGCGCTTCGGAGGAGCGTGCCGTATGAACGTCAAGGGCGCGGTCCTGGTCGTGGACGACGAGCGCGCGATCCGCGAGGAGATCGGCGAAGCGCTGGGGGAAGCCGGTCACGAGGTCCGGCTGGCGCGAAACGCTGAGCAGGCGCTGGCCCTCCTGCGCGAGGCGCCAGCTGACGTCCTCCTTTGTGATTTGCGTATGCCGGGTATGGACGGTGTGGCGCTCCTCAAGGAAGTGCGGCGTGAGCGGCCGGAAGTGTCCGTCTTGCTCATGACCGCTTTCGCCTCGGTGGAGACAGCAGTCGATGCGCTCAAGGCGGGTGCGTCAGACTACCTGCTCAAGCCGCTGGTGATCGACGAGCTGTTGACCAAGGTCGCGCACCTGCTGACCTTCCAGCACCTCTCGCGCGAGAACCGACGGCTCAAGGAGGAGCTGCTGCGGAGCGGCGGCGAGTGTCACGTTGGCGCGAGCCCTGCCATGACCGAGGTCGCCCGGACCGTGGCCAGGGTGGCGCCAACCCGGTCGACCGTGCTGATCACCGGCGAGAGCGGCACCGGGAAGGACGTGGTCGCAAAGACCATCCACCGTCTCAGCGAGCTGAGTGAGAAGCCCTTCGTGGTGGTCGACCTGGGCGCGATCCCCGAGGCGCTGATGGAATCCCAGTTGTTCGGGAGCGTCAAGGGTGCGTTCACCGGTGCGGCCGGCCGCAAGGGCCTGTTCCAGTCCGCGGACGGAGGGACGTTGTTCCTGGACGAGATCGGGAACCTGTCCCTGGAGGCGCAGGCCAAGCTGCTGAGGGCGATCGAGAGCGGCGAGGTGCTCCCGGTGGGTGGGACCCAGCCGGTACGGGCCAAGGTCCGTCTGCTCGCGGCGACCAATCGTGACCTGGAAAAAGCCGTGGAGGCTGGGGAGTTTCGCCAGGACCTCTACTACCGCCTGAACGTGCTCCAGCTTCAGCTCCCGCCGCTTCGGGACCGCAGGGAAGACCTGCCGGGGCTGGCCCAGTGCCTCCTCACGAAGCTCAACGCCAGCTTGCGGACCAACTACTCGGAGGTCGACCCGGAGGCTTTGCTCCAGCTCATGGACCACGACTGGCCCGGCAACGTCCGAGAGCTGCAGAACGTCCTGGAGCGGGCCATGGTTCTGGGAGACGGCATGACGATCCGTCCCGAGGACCTCCCCCTGGGCAAGGAGGAACCCGACGCGGTCGAGATGGACCTTCGTCGCGCGGTCCGCCGGTTCGAGCGGGAGCACATTCAGCGTGCACTCATCGCCGCCGGCTGGAGCCGCAAGGACGCTGCGCGCAGCTTGGGGATCAGCACGACCTCCCTCTGGCGGCGTATGACCGAGTTCGGGATCGAGGAGCCTGGGTCCTCTTGAGCGGCGCGACCGCTGTGGTCGCCGCTGCCCGGACGTCGCGGGAGGAGCTGGCGCTCAAGTAGACGGCCCCTCACCTTCTTGCCGTTGCTGGGCGGCCTGCATGGCAGGCACGGAGCGCTTCATGTCGAAGCCGAGTTGGTGTTCATCCGCGGGTCGAGTCGAGAGCGTCACGCGCAAGATCAACTCGTAGGGCACGAACTCGAGGTCCATCAGCGAGCAGGAGCGTTCTTCCTCGCGGAAGACGGCCGCAGCGACCCACTTGGGAGAGAGCTCCACAATGTGGCAGACGTCGAGCACACCTCCGCTGGCCAGGTGCAAGAAGAGCTGCGGGACTTCTGGGCCTGCGCCCGAGCAGTGCTGCTCCAGCCGGTCCTTCAACACGCTCGCGAAGAACGGCAGCCCGAACACCGGGCCCGTGAGCTCGGCGATCAGCGCCTTGCGCGCCTGCCTGGCCTCAGCGGCTTCCGCCTCTCCGTTCCCACCGTCGTCCTCCGAGTCGGCCTGATCGCATTCTCGAGTCATGGAACCTCCTCGCACTGCCCTCCCATGCAATCGACGGACCGCCAGCAGAGCGGGAGCGCGATCACGCCTACAGTTCGCCTTCAGTACCGACGGTCGTGTCCATGC
>Ga0070726_10005085_pt1 | contig 10155 bp, 6 predicted proteins | sample tdAd471_FD_67275 | JGI IMG/M metagenome (GOLD analysis project Ga0070726, IMG submission 67275) | Marine sediment microbial communities from the Atlantic coast under amendment with organic carbon and nitrate - tdAd47.1 | ecosystem: Environmental > Aquatic > Marine > Coastal > Sediment | place...
ACGGTATTTCCCAGGTCACGCAAATCCTGCAGTGCCTTGATCAATTTCATATTGTCTCGCTGATGAAGTCCAATACTGGGCTCATCCAAGATGTATAATACACCAACCAACTGCGTACCAATTTGAGTCGCCAGTCGAATCCGCTGCGCTTCCCCTCCTGATAGGGTTTTCAATGGCCTGTTCAACTCCAGGTAATTAAGCCCTACATCAAGCAAAAATCCCAGGCGCTTTCTGATTTCCTTTAATATCTCTTTAGCGATGATGTTTTGTCGCTCTGTCAACCGTTCTTCCAGGTTTTCAAACCACTCGGTCAGTGCTTCTATGTTAAGAGAAGCCAACTCCGAGATGTTTTTCTTGTCTATCTTAAAATGCAGTGACTCTTTTCTGAGCCTTTGTCCATTGCACTCCGGACAAGTTGTGACATTGGTAAAATCCTTGATCCATTTTTGTATTTTGTCCGATCCGGTATCTTTTTGTTTTTCAAGAAACAGCACTATCCCTTCGAACTTAGTTTGCCAATCCGTGCCAGGATATTTTACAGATTTCACCGCTACTGGTTCATTGTCTCCATAAAGCAAAACCTGCATTACTTCTTCGGGAATGTCCTGAATAGGAGTAGTCAAGTTTACTTTGTAGCGCTTTAAAAGCGATTCTATTTTCTTAAAAATCCAGATATCCCGAAATTCACCAAGAGGAAGAATCCCTCCACGGCTGATACTGATGGATTCATCTGGGATTATAGATTTCCTGCTGATTTCTTCAATTTGACCCAATCCATTGCATTCTTGACAAGCACCATATGGTGAGTTGAAAGAAAAAGTATTGGGAGCCGGTTCGTCATACGCCAAGCCTGTTTTCGGATCCATCAGGTATTTGGAAAAATGATGCTCCTGATTGTCCTCATCCAGAATCATGATGATTCCTTTGCTGTGCTGCAAGGCTGTTTTTAACGATTGACTGATTCTTGCTTTGTCTTTATCGCGAACGATCACGCGATCCACGACTATTTCAATATCATGGGTCTTGTATCGGTCAACCTGCATTTTTGGAACCAAGTCCATCAATTCTCCATTCACACGCACTTTACCAAACCCTAATTTGCTCACCTGAATAAAGAGTTCTCGGTAGTGTCCTTTTCTCCCTTTTACCACTGGAGCTAAAATTGCTATTTTCTTCCCATCAAAATAAGAAAGAATATGCAGCAAGATCTGCTCTTCGGTTTGTTTTTGCATCCGCTCCCCTGTAAGGTAAGAAAATGCATCTCCAGCCCGAGCAAATAAAAGCCGCATAAAGTCATATACTTCGGTAACCGTACCTACTGTAGATCGGGGATTTCTACTGGTAGTTTTTTGTTCGATAGAAATCACAGGACTCAGCCCATTGATTTTATCCACATCGGGACGTTCCATGTCTCCAATGAAAGACCGGGCATAAGCTGAGAAGCTTTCCATATACCGCCTTTGTCCTTCAGCATAAAGAGTATCAAATGCCAGAGAAGACTTTCCACTGCCACTAATACCTGTAATAACCACCAATTGGTTCCTCTTAAACTTGAGGTCTATATTTTTCAGATTGTGCTCACGAGCACCATATATTTCAATATATTCTGTGGCTTCATCCTCAACTATTGGGTTGTTTTTTGGTAATATCTCCTCTACTTCCATATACTATTTATATTGGTTACTCCAATAGTCTTTTTTCAACTTATTATTATTTTAAAAATTAGGTGAAAGCAGGAATTTGCTGTAAAACTCGTCTATCACACCAACTGCATCTGTAGCGTTATCTACTATACTAAAAAGTTTCAGGTCTTCCTCGCTGACATTTTTCTCCTTGAGCATGACATTCATGATCCAATCAAACAACCCACTCCAATATTCTTTTCCGACCAAAACGATTGGAAATTTTCCGATTTTCAAAGTTTGAATCAATGTGATTGCCTCAAACAACTCATCTAGGGTACCAAACCCTCCCGGCATAACAATAAACCCTTGTGAGTACCTGACGAACATTACTTTTCTTACAAAGAAATAGTCAAAGTTTAACAGCTTATCTTGATCTATATACGGGTTGTTTTTTTGCTCAAAAGGAAGGTCAATATTCAAACCCACAGACTTTCCGTTTTTACTATTGGCACCTTTATTAGCTGCCTCCATAATACCAGGCCCTCCACCGGTAATCACACCATATCCGTGTTTTACCAATTCTGCTCCTATCTCCACCGCCATGTGGTAATACTTATGGTCGGGTTTGGTTCGAGCCGACCCAAATACAGAGACGCATGGGCCGATTTTGGCAAGCTTTTCAAAGCCTTCTACCATTTCAGCCATCACTTTAAAAATCACCCAAGAATCAGTACTTTTAATTTGATTCCAATCTTTATCTTTAAAGGCTTCAATTATTTTACCTTTTTCCTCTTCATTTAGTTGATGATCTTTCATAAGTATATTTGAATTTAGGTGCCAACTCAAAAACTAAGCCGGCAAAGTTATCGAATTAACAGTCAAGACTCAATTGTCATGTAATATTTGACTTAAGGCTCCATCGATGTTTTCATGTTGAAATTGGAAACCAGTAGATTTTATTTTCTTGTTGGACACTTTATTACCTCCCGTAACTATAGCAGACATTTCCCCCAGTAGCAGTTTCAATACAAACTCAGGAACATTAGGCATAAAAAGAGGTTTACCCAGGACCTTGGCAATAAAACGAGTCATTTCGCTATTTGTTACCGGATTGGAGGAGACTGCATTGTACACGCCATCCACTGCTACATGCTCCAAAGCAAAGACCATCAAACTTGCCAGGTCATCAATGTGAATCCAACTGACTTGCTGTTTTCCTGTACCCAAGGGAGAGCCTACAAAATATTTAACCGGCAAAACCATTTTTGGCAAAGCCCCTCCATTTTTGGCCAACACAAGTCCAATTCTAAGCTTCACAGTCCGCATGCCCAATGAAGCGAATTTATCTGCTCCTTTTTCCCATTCCTCCACCACATCGGATAAAAAACCATCTCCCTTTTCACTGTTTTCAGTCATTAATTCTTCCTTGGTATCAATGCCATAATAGCCTACACCGGATGCTGAAATAAACACAGATGGTTTTTTCTCCAGTTTTGAAACTGCATCATACAGCAATTTTGCGGAAGCTGTACGGCTTGAGACAATGATTTCTTTTTGCTTTGGAGACCATTTTTTGTCCGCTACACTTTCACCAGCCAGATGAATTACCGCATCCAGATTTTCAAAAGCGGCTTGTTCGATATCACCTTTCCGGATATCCCACTCAAACACTTCTATATTTGCTAAGGCTTTTTTAGATCTACTCAGGTGTCTTACTTTATGGCCTTTATTCAATAGGTTTTGAGTCAACACAGACCCTACTAACCCTCCTCCTCCCGTTATCAATATATTCATATTATACAGCCTTTATTTTTAAACTTTTCGAACTAAATTATTATTAAGTCATTATGCTCAGTTGAAGATATTCATTATTTTACAAATTAATCTCATGGTCACTCTATAAAGTAAGCTATTGAATGGATTTGTTTTCAGAAGGGAATAAGGAGCTAATGATTTTAGTGTTGGGCTTTGTAATTATTACTGTCGCATCTAGTAGGATAGCCCTAATATTTAAGAAAATCAAGCTGCCATTTATTACTGGTTTTCTGTTTACGGGCATTATCTGCGGAGCATACTTCTTAGGGCTAATACCTGAGGCTTCCAGAGTCAAACTCAATTTTATCAATGAAATGGCATTGGCATTTATTGCTTTTGCAGCCGGTTCGGAATTGTACCTAAGAGAGCTAAGGTCACGCTTCAATAGCATCAAGTGGAATACCATTGGGCAGTTGACATCTACTTTCGTTATTGGCAGTGTCGCTGTTTTTTTTATGGCCGATTACATTCCATTCATGTCTGGAATGAATACAGAATCCAAGATTGCTGTATCGATGCTTTCTGGAATCATCTTTGTAGCCAGGTCACCTGCCTCGGCCATCGCCATTATCAACGAACTTAGGGCAAAAGGACCTTTCACTCAAACGGTGATGGGTGTTACAGTACTCAAAGATTTTATAGTCATTGTCTTATTTGCAGTTTGCCTTTCATTGGCCAAGACTATGACAGTTGGCGAGGATTTCAACATATTAAGTATTGTCTTTTTGATAGGTGAAATACTGGTTTCGCTGCTTATAGGCAGACTACTTGGGTATTTCTTAAAACTTGCTTTGTCTCTAAAGATTAAAGGAAGAACCAAATCAATAATAATTATACTACTGGGATATTCAATTTATGAAATGTCCTCTTTTATTCATCATTTTACAGAGGTAAACTTCATTAGAGAAATAGCCTTGGAGCCACTTCTGATTTGTATTGTCGGGAGTCTCTATGTCACCAACTATACTAAATTCAGGCCTGAGTTTTTGAGAATTCTAAGTGAGACAGGTCCAATGGTATACGCTGCATTCTTTACCTTAACCGGAGCTTCACTTTCTATTGACACATTATTAGATGTATGGCCTGTGGCTTTGGTGTTGTTTGCAGTAAGGCTGGCCTCATTGGTTGGAGGTTCTTATTTTGGTGGAATGATGGCAGGCGATCCAATGCGTTTTTGTCATTTGGGATGGATGCCTTACATCACTCAAGCCGGAGTGGCATTAGGATTATCTACGGTAATAGCCAATGAGTTTCCTGAATGGGGTGGCGACTTTTATACTGTAGTCATTGCCATCATTGTAATCAATCAAGTAGTAGGGCCTCCTCTCTTTAAGTGGGCTTTGGGAAAAGTAGGTGAAGACCGAAGCAAAGGAGATTTTGGTGCAGATGGATCCCGTGATGCCATCATTTATGGTTATGAGAGTCAGTCCGTCGCGTTGGCTAACCAGCTGATGAGCAAAGGCTGGAGTGTGATTATAGCCTCACGACAGAAAAAAGGGTCTTTTGAAGAACCGGAAGGGCTAGACATTCGATACATTAAGGACCTTTCTTTGGAAAGCTTGAATAGCATAGATGCTGATAAAGCAGAAGCAATAGTTTGTATGTTGTCAGACAAAAAGAATTTTGAAATATGTGAACTGTCTTTCCATCACTTTGGTACACCTGACATGATTGTTCGCCTGACCGATCGCTACTATACTGATCGTTTTCTTGAGTTGGGTGTAAAAGTGGTAGATCCATCGATGGCAATTGTAAACTTACTTGATCATTTTGTGCGTTCTCCTCAGGCGACCTCACTACTACTTGGAATGGAAACAGGTCAGGATACCAGAGACTTAGAGCTACTGAATAAAGATTTGCACGGAATTGCACTTAGAAATTTACGCTTGCCACCTGACGTCATCATTTTATCCATAAAAAGAAGTGGCCACATGATCATTTCTCATGGTTATACCCGCCTCAGATCAGGAGATGTTGTTACTTTTGTAGGTTCTAATGAAAGCCTCGAACAGTTAAGCTCTAAGTTTAGCCATTAATGAATGTGTAAATGATCAAATATTTTTTATCCTCCATTGCCTTTTTATTCCTTTCTGTAATATTCGATACACCAACAACCGCTCAGGTAAACAATGTCGATGATTTGGAATCTGAGTTTTTAAACTGGTACAACCAGGATATGGAAAAAGATCGTGTGCCAGGAACAAGTACCGAAAGGGTCTATCGTGAATTGATCAATAATGCTCCAGCAAAAAAAACAATTGTTGTGGCCATTATAGACAGTGGAGTAGATATCAATCATGAAGATTTGCAAGGAAAAATATGGGAGAATGAGGATGAAATAGCTGGCAACAATATAGATGATGATGGAAACGGCTACATTGATGATGTCCATGGCTGGAATTTCATTGGAAACAAAAACGGAGAAAATGTCGATTTAGAGAATTTTGAGTACACTCGCATGTATAAAAAATACAATCTAAAATATGAGCATGTTTCATCCCTTTCAGACATATCCAAAAGTGAAGAAAGAGAATTTGTAGTTTATAAAAAGAGCAAGGCTCTTTATGAGGCCAACCTTTCAAAATACCAAAAAGAGAAAGAAGGCATCTCTATGTTTGAAGAAATCTTTGAAACAGCCAAAGAGATCATAAAAAACGAAACTGGGATAAGACCCAACTCCTTAAAGGAATTAAAATCTATTCGCACCAAATCAAAACGAACTTCAAAAGCCATCTCCTTTTTGATAGACAAGTACAAAATGGGGCTTACGGAAGACAAATTGAATGAGTACAAAAGCCACAATGAAGAGTGTCTGAATATGCACTTGAATGTGGACTTCAACCCAAGAGACATCATTGGCGACAATCCATCCGATATTGAAGACGTCAACTATGGCAACAACGATGTGAAAGGCGAAAGGTCTGATCATGGCACTTCTGTTGCTGGTGTAATTGCTGCCAACCGAAACAATGGTCTGGGCATAAATGGAATAGCCGAAAATGTAAAGCTGATGGTGCTGAGGACTATACCTCAAGGAGATGAATATGACAAAGATGTGGCATTGGCCATCAGATACGCTGCTGACAATGGAGCCAATATCATCAATATGAGTTTCGGTAAAGAAATGTCTCCCAACAAGGAATTTGTAGATGCAGCCATCAAATATGCCGAAAGCAAGAATATATTGATGGTACATGCCTCCGGCAATAGCGGTATCAACGTAGATATAGAACCTCGATATCCAAATGCAACTTGTCTGGATGGGACTACTGTACAGTCATGGTTAGACGTGGGAGCCTCTACAAAATACAAAACGTCGGCTATTGCTGCTGAATTTTCAAATTATGGTCAAAAAAATGTGGATGTGTTTGCTCCCGGCAAAGACATAGTATCTCTGGAGCCTGAAAACCTCTACAATATGAGTGATGGCACCAGCCTGGCAAGTCCTATTGTAACGGGAGTCGCTGCTTTGGTTTGGTCGCACTACCCACAGTTAACTGCTGTTCAACTTAAAGAAGTCTTGACTGAATCTTCTTTTAAAATTAAAAAAGGTAAAGTACAGATCCCTGACCTAGAGTCTGAAAAAAGACCGAAAGGAAAATTCAATCAGCTTTCCAATAGTGGCGGTATTGTCAATGCTTATATGGCCATGAAATTGGCTGAAGCGAAATCAAATAACTAATTCTGAAACCCCTTTCCAAAAGGGCATAAAAAAACCTTCCCGTAATCGAGAAGGTTAATATTTTTATGTTCGCATTGAAAACTCAAGCATCCTCTAAATAAGGATAATCGCTCTGAGCATATACATCTTTGTAGGCTTCAGACGGATCAGGAAATGCTGATTCTTCGGCGAATTTAACTGATTCAGCTACTTTTTCTTTGATCTGACTATCAATAGCTTCCAAATCTTTTTCAGTAGCCACCTTACCCTCTAGTATCAATTTTCTTACTTGCTCTATCGGATCTCTTGACTTGTAAGCTTCTACCTCTTCTTTGGTTCTATACTTTGCAGGATCTGACATAGAGTGTCCTTTGTATCTATAGGTTCTGAATTCCAATAGAGTTGGACCATCTCCTTTTCGTGCTCTGTCAGCGGCTTCTGCAACTGCATGATGCACATCCACTACAGACATTCCATCTACAGACTTAGAAGGCATCTCGTAAGCATTTGCCAGGTCAGCTAGGCTCGTTACATTGGATGTTCTTTTTACAGAAGTTCCCATGGCATACCCATTGTTTTCAATACAGAATATAACTGGTATTTTCATTGTCATCGCAATGTTCATTGCTTCATGAAATGCACCCTGTCTTACAGCACCGTCACCCATGTAGGTCATACATAAGTTGTCTGTTCCTTTATATTTTTCTGCAAAAGCAATACCTGTACCCAAAGGAACCTGACCGCCTACAATACCATGCCCACCAAAGAAGCCGTGCTCTTTGTCAAACATGTGCATCGATCCCCCCTTACCTTTAGAGATACCTGTTTCTTTTCCATACAGTTCAGCCATAATTTTATTCGGATCAGAACCCAAAGCAATTGGCTGTGCGTGATCTCTATAGGCTGTAATGTATTTGTCACCTTCTTTCAATGCTGAAATGGCTCCTGCAACACATGCTTCTTGTCCAATATATAAGTGACAAAAACCTCTGATTTTTTGCTGTCCATAAAGCTGACCCGCTTTTTCCTCAAATTTCCTCATCATCATCATGTTTTCATACCAAAACATAAATGTTGCTTTTGGAAACTCATTTTTGGAAGTCGCCTTCTTTGTTTTTTTATCTTTTACAGTTGCCATTCTATAAGTTTTAAAATTTTATCGTCCGACCAGACATTTCTTCTCTTCCTCGGAAACGAAGAGCGAAATTAACTAATTTCGTATATTCGGCAAAATATATGATACTCCAAAGAATCACCCTTTTCAATTTCAAAAATTATGAAAATTCGGACATAACCTTTTGTGCCGGACTCAATTGCCTGACTGGACTCAATGGAAGCGGAAAAACCAATTTGCTGGATGCCATATATTATTTGTCTTTGACCAAAAGTGCTTTCAATTCTATTGACAGCCAGAACATCAAACATGAGTGCAATTTCTTTTCGATTCGAGCAGAATTTGAAATGAAGGAAAAGCAACACAAGCTACAGTGCAGCCTCAAACAAGGAGAGAAAAAAAATTTCAAGGTAGATGATTCTCCTTATGAAAAGCTAAGCGAACATATCGGTAAGTTTCCGGTGGTACTTATCGCTCCCAATGATGACGACCTGATCAGAGAGAGCAGCGAAGTACGAAGGAAGTTTTTTGATAGCATTATCTCTCAAACGAATAAGAGCTATTTGGAACAACTGATCCGCTACAATCATTTTTTGAAACAAAGAAATTCATTGCTCAAGCGGATAAACGAAACTGGAAAAAGAGACCTTGACTTGTTGCGTCAGTACGATGATGAAATCATCAATTTAAGTATAGTTCTATCCAAGTATAGGAAAGAATTCGTCGAATCTGTATTGCCAATCTTTCTTTCCCACTATCAAAATATATCAGGAGGAAAAGAAATTGCAAACATTAACTATGCAACCAAAGTTGACGAAAAAGACTTTAAGAAAAATTTCTCAAATAGTATAGAAAGAGACATCATCTTGCAAAGAACCACAATGGGAATTCACCGAGATGACTATGCTTTTACAATAAATGACAATCCTTTAAAAAAGTTTGGTTCCCAGGGCCAACAAAAATCATTTCTGATCAGCCTGAAACTTTCTCAGTTTGAATATGTGAAAAAGGAAAAAGGTATTACGCCAATATTATTGTTGGACGACATTTTTGACAAACTCGATGACGAACGCATCCAAAAATTGGTTGAAATGATAACACAGAATAAGTTCAAGCAAATTTTTCTTACGGATGCTCGAAAAGAAAGAACTAAAAATATACTCTCAAGCCTGGAAGCAGAAGTAAAGATTTTTAACATAGAAAATAATAGTATTACCGACCAAATTGGTTCTAGTGAATAGATTTTAGTACTCTTCTTGCGTGACTGAAATCTTAGTGACAAAAATAGTTATAGACAATATCTCCATGAAAATGACTATCACTTGAGACAAAAAAGGGATTAAATACTATCTTAGTTGGTCAAATTTTAAACAATAACTTAATGGGTTTTAGTTATACCAAAAAATTCCTAATTGCCATTACAGCAATATTGGTTGTTTCGTCTAATGCATTTTCTCTTTCCACACTCGACAGCCTTTTTAATGAATTGAGCACATCAAACACTTCTGGTAGAGCTGCGGTATTAGCTGAAATAGCCAATGAGTATTATTATCCTGATATAGATAAGTCCAAAATATACCTGGATTCGGCAATTGCCGAGGTGGATATGGACAATGACAAAGTAGCACTTGCTAAAATCTATCATTACTACGGTGATTATTATGACAGATTTGCCAAACTTGATACAGCCATTTTATTTTATAACAAAAGTGTGGCCCTGAATAAATCAGTTGGTGATCATGTTGGAATTGCAAAAGGCATTTCCCGAATCGGCTTGATGTATTACAAATCAGGAAATTATGATTTGGCATCCAAGCATTTTTTTGAAGCGGTACAAATTGCAGAAAAAACGGATAGCCGCAGAACTATCGCAGTTTGTTATGGATACTTAGGTCATTTGTTTTACAGTCAAAAAAACTTTGACGATGCACTGAAGTACC
>Ga0070726_10005086_pt1 | contig 10155 bp, 7 predicted proteins | sample tdAd471_FD_67275 | JGI IMG/M metagenome (GOLD analysis project Ga0070726, IMG submission 67275) | Marine sediment microbial communities from the Atlantic coast under amendment with organic carbon and nitrate - tdAd47.1 | ecosystem: Environmental > Aquatic > Marine > Coastal > Sediment | place...
TTGTCGCACATCTGGATCATGCGTGCCTGTTCGGTGCTGGCGAACATCGGATGGGTTCCGGCCAGTTTATCCATGATCCGTTCGATGGTCGATTTGACCCCGAACAATGATCCGCATTCGACGCAGGCAAACGGTTCTTCCTCGTTCAGCACGCGCTGGGTCAGGGCCGCGTCGCTCAGGTCCAGCTGCGGTTCCAGCGTGATCGCGGTTTCGGGACAGATGGTGGCACAGATCCCGCATTGCAGACAGGCATCCTCCTGAAAGCGCAACTGCGGCATGTCAGGGTTATCCATCAGCGCGCCAGACGGGCATAGCGATACACAGCTTAGACACAATGTGCAGGAATCGCTATCAACCAGCACCGCGCCGTAGGGTGCGTTTGCCGGCAAACGCACCGGTTCTTGCACATCCGGGTTCAGCGCCTTCGCGGCCAGGCGCGCGATCTGGCGGCGGTTGCCCATGGGCAGAACCGTTTCGGCCAGCGCGGCGGGCGCTGTGTCATAAAGATGATCGGCCAGCGCATCGGGGTCCGCGATATCCAGCAGCGCAAGCTTGCCCTCGCCGCCAATCGCCGCCGCCAACGCCAGTTCGCGTTCCAGCGCGTCGCGTTCGGTGGTCGGGGCCAGCAGGATATCGACGCAAGCAAACCCATGTGCCAGCGCGGCCAGCATCTCAGCATGGCCAAAGCCTGAAATCACGTCCAGTTCCAGCGGGATCACCCCCGCAGGCAACCCGCGTCCGAACCGGGCCGCCAACCGGATCATCTCGCCGCCATGACCGTCATGGATCAGTAACCGTGGATCACTGCCACCGGCGGCGCGATAGCTGCGCGCCAGCGTCTCCATCCGCATCAACAAATGCGCAACCGGCGGGTCGTCATAAGTGATCGCGGTGCTGGGGCACAGCGCCGCGCATGCGCCGCAGCCAGCACAGATCATCGGATCAATCGCCACGTGATCGCCCGCAGGCGTGATCGCCCCGGTGGGGCAGATATCCAGACAGTTCGAGCAGCCGGTCTGCCCGGCACGGGAATGCGCGCACAGGCTGTCTTCAAGCCGCACGTAGAGCGGTTTTTCAAAGGTGCCGACCAGTTGCACAGCTTCCAACGCCAGCCGCGCCACGGCCAGCGGATCGCGCGGGTCCGCGCGCAAATAACCTTCACGCTTGTGCGGGGCCGAAACAAACGCCGTCCCGCCCGTCAGCTCGATGATGATATCGCAATCCGAGCTTCCGCCATCGCGCGGTGGTCCGAATTGCAGCGCGCCGCGCCCGCCCGGGATCACCTGTTGCAGCGCGTCAATTGTCACGCCGAAACCGCCCAGTGCGCCGGTGACCTGCTTCAATCGGCCACGCACCGTGTCAAAGCCGCGCGCGGTTGGCAGATCGGGGTCATCGGTGACCAGCGCCGTCACGCTCAGCATATCCGACAATTGCGCGGCCAGCGGCAGCACAACATCGCCCGCGCCGACGATCAGACAGACCCCTTCGGACATCACATCGACGGTGCGCGCCGGGGCTGCGGGCAACATCGCCTCGGCGGCCAGCGCAGCCATCTTCGGAGCGGCGTCCGCGCCCTGTTCGGACCACCCCGCGCGGTCGCGCAGATCAACGAATCCGGGTTCCTCCACCTCCAGCTCTGCCGCCAGTTCACGGAATGTCAGCTGTTCCTGACCGCAGGCGATCACCACATCGCCCTCGGCCATCAGCGCCGCCGCCTGATCCAGCTGCGTGCCACAAAGGTTGGAAAAGACGCGCGAACACGGCACCTGGCCCGCGCTGGAAATCCGCTCTGCGTCCATCGGTTGTGAGCCCATACAATCACACAATATCAAAGATTTAGACATTTTCTCTCCCCCACCCGATTGCCGGGCTCCGCCGCCAGAGACCGCAGGTTAGCCACAAGCCAAACCAGACGTAAACCCCGCCATTCCGAATCCCATGCACCGGATCGGACACCGGTCCTATCGCTGGCCAAAGTGGCCCCCATAAGGTGACTTCAAAAAGCGCCTTTCCTATACGTTAAAGCCTTTCCAAAGCCGATCACCAGCCCGAACCGCCAATTTGGTACAAAAAATTGTCCAATTGCACCTCTAAAGACTTGGCGCACGCCCGGTTCTGTCGCATAGTTGACCATACGTCGGACCTGAAGACCGGTCCGTCAGGGGAGGAAGATTTGATCAAGACCGCCGCTGTGCATGTGGAGATGCCGTTGGGCGTGGTCATCCGGAAATCTCCGGGCGTGACCCGCTGGGCGAAATGGTGCTGGAGGGCTGTGGCCGTCTTGCCCGGGGCTGCATCGGCGAATTGGGCCGAATTGCGCCGTGAAGGCGAAACGATCGAATATCACGCCGCGACAATGCCGCTGACCCTTTGGGCCGCCGAAACCGAAGCCTATCTTGCCAATCTCAGCGATCAAATCCCGTCAATCTATGTGGTGATGCGCGAAGACCTGACAGGGGCCGCGCCGCTGGATACGGTCCTTGTCACCGCCTCCCCCTACGAAGGTCAGGACTACGCCGACAATGGCGAGGACCTGGTCGAAAAGGTTGCGATGCCAGCAGGGCTGATCGCGTGGGTGCGTGATTTTGCCTATGAACATCACCAGCATGAAGAATTCATCAAACGCCGCCGCGACAAGAAGCGCGTCGATCTGGACGAGGACGGCAAGGGCGATCTACGTATTCGCCAGTTGTCGGATGTGTACCGCGCCCCGAAACGGGTAGTGCAATGAGCGAAACGCGCGATTTCTGGTCCCGCCGCAAGGCCGCCGTCGAAGCCGAGGAACTGGCCGTTATCGAAGCTGAGCAGGCCGTCGCCGTTGAGGCCGAGCGCGCCGCACTGGCCGAACGCGACGACGCCGAGATCCTGGCCGAATTGAACCTGCCCGACCCCGACGATCTGGTGGCGGGTGACGATATCAGCGGGTTCATGTCGCAAGTGGTGCCCGACCGCCTGCGCCGCCGCGCGCTGCGCCAGTTGTGGAAGCTGAACCCCGCGCTGGCCAATCTGGACGGGCTGATTGATTATGGCGAGGATTACACCGACGCCGCCACCGTGATCGAAAACATGCAGACCACCTATCAGGTGGGCAAAGGCATGTTGGCACATGTTCAGGAAATGGCCCGTCAGGAAGAGGCCAAGGCCGCCGCAGAAGCGGAGGCCGAAGAATTGGCAGAAGCCGTGGCTTTTGATGACGTAGACAGCGACGCCGACACGGCCATTCTAGACCCCGAAACCACGCCAGAGGCCGAAGAGCCACCGCTGGAGGTTGCCGGCACCACGCATGTTTACGAGTTCGAAATCCCAGAAACAGATCATACAGAGACCGCCCCGCCCCGCCGGATGCGGTTTGAATTTGAAGGATGACGCCTGACATGGTTCAGACGAATGCAACACCGCCTCAGATTTCCGAAGAAGACCGCCTGCGCGCGGATTTCTACAATTTTCTGGGGGTTTTGCTATCGGGTCCGCCCGACCAGATCCTGCTGGAACAGACCGCGGCCCTGACCGGCGATGAAAGCGAGCTGGGCCTGGCTGTTCAGGCATTGGCCCGTGTCGCCCGGGTCACCAAACCGCAGGCCGCTGAACGCGAATTCAACGCGTTGTTCATTGGTCTGGGACGTGGTGAATTGCTGCCTTACGCCAGCTATTACCTGACCGGGTTTCTGAACGAAAAGCCGCTGGCATTGTTGCGCGGTGACATGGCCGCGCGCGGGGTCACGCGGGCCCCGAATGTTTACGAACCCGAAGACAACATCGCGTCGATGATGGAAATGATGGGCGGCATGATCATTGGCCGGTTCGGAACCACATCAACGCTGGACGACCAGAAAACGTTCTGGAACCGCCATATCGGCCCCTGGGCCGGACATTTTTTCACGGATTTGGAAGCTGCCGACAATTCGGTGCTCTATGCCTCGGTCGGGACTGCCGGCCGAGTGTTCATGGAGATCGAACGCGAAGCCTTCCGAATGACGGCAGAGTGATCTGCCATTCACCGGTCCTTTTGGGCCAGACGCCAATGGGCCAAACACATCAGTGAGGAGACACCCATGAGCAAAAAACAGGAAGAAGGCGCATCGCGCCGCGATTTCCTGAAACTGGCGACGACAGCAGCGCCCGCGGCGGTTGCCGCTGTTGCTGTTGGAAGTCAGGCAGAGGCAGCAGCGCTGCCAACCGATGAAACCCGCATGCAGGATACCGCGCATACCCGCGCCTATCTGGAGTCTGCGCGCTTCTGAAACCCCGTCCACGCCCGGGTCCCGATGGACACCGGACGAGGTCAAACCCCGGCTAACGGTTGCGTGACGCCCTGCCGCCGGTTCAATTGAGCACCAAGCCAGTCGGCGCAAAACCGACCAGCAAGGGAGGAATAAAATGCTTAGGAAAAAGACCAACGGGGTTGCGCGACGCCCCCAGCGGACAAGTATCCTGTCTCAGGCTGCGGACCATTCCGTAGACCGGAGAACCTTTATCAGAGGATCAGGATTGGCCATTGGTGGCCTCGCCGCGATTAGCGCGACGGGCGGAACCGTGACCCAGGCGTCTGCCGCCACGGCAGCAAATGGCGCGGTCGAGACCATCAAATCGGTCTGCACGCATTGCTCGGTCGGATGTACCGTCATCGCCGAAGTGCAGAACGGTGTGTGGACCGGCCAGGAACCCGGATGGGACAGCCCGTTCAACCTGGGAGCCCATTGTGCCAAAGGCGCATCGGTGCGTGAACATGCGCATGGTGAACGCCGCCTGAAATACCCGATGAAGAAAGAGGGTGGAGAGTGGAAGCGCATCAGCTGGGAACAGGCGATCAACGAGATCGGCGACGGCATGATGAACATCCGCGAAGAAAGCGGACCGGACAGCGTCTACTGGCTGGGCTCGGCAAAGCATAACAACGAACAGGCCTACCTGTTCCGCAAGTTTGCTGCGTATTGGGGCACCAATAACGTCGACCACCAGGCTCGGATCTGCCACTCGACCACGGTTGCGGGTGTTGCGAATACATGGGGCTACGGCGCCATGACCAACAGCTACAATGACATTCACAATTCCAAGGCCATCTTCATCATCGGCGGCAACCCGGCCGAGGCGCACCCCGTCTCGCTGTTGCACGTTCTGCGCGCCAAAGAGCAGAACAACGCACCGCTGATCGTATGTGACCCGCGCTTTACCCGCACGGCCGCACATGCGGATGAATATGTCCGCTTCCGTCCGGGTTCGGACGTGGCGCTGATTTGGGGTCTCCTGTGGCATATCTTCGAGAACGGCTGGGAGGACAAAGAGTTCATCCGCACCCGTGTCTGGGGTATGGACCAGATCCGCGAAGAAGTGCGCAAGTGGAACCCCGAAGAAGTCGAGCGTGTGACCGGCACCCCCGGTACCCAGCTCAAGCGCGTTGCGCGCACGATGGCCAACAACCGTCCCGGCACCGTGATCTGGTGCATGGGTGGGACCCAGCACACCAACGGCAACAACAATACGCGTGCGTATTGCATCCTGCAGCTGGCCCTGGGCAACATGGGCACATCCGGTGGTGGTACCAACATCTTCCGCGGCCATGACAACGTGCAGGGCGCGACCGACCTTGGTGTTCTGTCCCACACCCTGCCCGGCTATTATGGCCTGTCAGCAGGCGCATGGGGCCACTGGGGCCGTGTCTGGGGTGAAGATGGCGACTGGCTGAAGGCTCAGTTCGAAACCGTCACCGACAAAGAGGGCAAAGAGAAGTCGTTGCAGAACCTCACCGGTATTCCGGTGTCGCGCTGGATCGATGGTGTTCTGGAAGATCCGGAAAACACCGATCAGCCCAACCCGGTTCGTGCCATGGTTCTGTGGGGCCACGCGCCCAACTCGCAGACCCGCATGAAGGAAATGAAAACAGCGATGGAGAAGCTGGACATGCTGGTCGTGGTTGACCCGTATCCCACCGTCTCGGCTGTTTTGCATGACCGCACCGATGGCGTCTATCTGTTGCCGGCGGCGACCCAGTTCGAGACTTATGGCTCGGTCACTGCGTCCAACCGCTCGTTCCAGTGGCGTGAAAAAGTCGTGGAGCCGCTGTTTGAATCCAAGCCGGACCACGAAATCATCGGCATGTTCGCCAACAAGTTCGGCTTTGCCGACCGGTTCTTCCGCAACATCGAGATGGACGACGAAAACACGCCGAACATCGAGAGCACGCTGCGCGAAATCAACCGCGGCATGTGGACGATCGGGTATACCGGACAGGATCCGGACCGCCTGAAACTGCACATGGCCAACCAGCACACGTTCGACAGAACGACGTTGCAGGCGATCGGCGGACCGGCAGATGGGGACTATTACGGTCTGCCATGGCCGTGCTGGGGCACCGCAGAGATGGGTCATCCGGGGACACCGAACCTCTATGACATGTCCAAGCCGGTGGCCGAAGGTGGCCTGACATTCCGCGCCCGTTTTGGTGTGGAACGCGATGGCGACAACCTGTTGGCCGAAGGCGTCTACAGCAAGGGTTCGGAGATCCAGGATGGATATCCCGAATTCACGATGCAGATGCTGATGGATTTGGGTTGGGATGGTGACCTGACGGCTGACGAACGTGCCGCAATCGACGCGGTGGCGGGTCCGAAAACCAACTGGAAAACCGACCTTTCGGGCGGCATCCAGCGGGTGGCAATTGCTCATGGTTGTGCGCCCTTCGGGAACGCCAAGGCCCGGGCCGTTGTCTGGACCTTCCCCGATCCGGTCCCGGTGCATCGCGAACCGCTTTACACCAACCGCCGCGATCTGGTCGCCGACTATCCAACATACGAGGACCGCAAGTTCTATCGCTTGCCGACCATGTATGCCTCGATCCAGAAGAACGACTTCTCCAAGGATTATCCTATGATCCTGACGTCGGGACGCCTGGTGGAATACGAGGGCGGTGGCGACGAAAGCCGGTCCAACCCCTGGTTGGCCGAACTGCAACAGGACATGTTCGTCGAAATCAACCCGCGCGACGCCAATAACCTTGGTGTGCGGGACGGCGCGCAAGTTTGGGTGGAAGGCCCGGAAGGTGCCAAGGTCAAAGTGATGGCCATGGTCACCAACCGTGTTGGCAGTGGTGTGGCGTTCATGCCGTTCCACTTTGGCGGCCATTTCGAAGGCGCGGACCTGAGGAGCAAGTACCCGCAGGGTGCCGATCCGTATGTGTTGGGCGAAAGCTCCAACACCGCGCAGACCTATGGCTATGACTCGGTAACCCAGATGCAAGAGACCAAAGCCACTCTCTGCAAAATCTGGGCAGCGTAAGGAGGACTGAACAATGGCAAGAGCAAAGTTTCTTTGCGACTCTGAGCGCTGCATCGAATGCAATGCCTGTGTAACGGCGTGCAAGAACGAGCATGAAGTGCCCTGGGGCATCAACCGCCGCCGCGTGGTGACCATCAGTGATGGCAACCCCGGTGAACGGTCGATCTCGGTGGCCTGCATGCACTGTTCGGACGCGCCCTGCATGGCAGTGTGCCCGGTGGATTGCTTCTATCAGAACGAAGAAGGCGTCGTTCTGCATTCCAAGGACCTGTGCATTGGCTGCGGCTATTGCTTCTACGCGTGCCCGTTTGGCGCGCCGCAATATCCGCAGGCGGGCAATTTCGGATCCCGCGGCAAGATGGACAAATGTACCTTCTGCGCCGGTGGTCCGGAGGAAACCCACTCCACAGCCGAATTCGCCAAATATGGCCGCAACCGGATTGCAGAAGGCAAATTGCCGATCTGTGCCGAAATGTGTGCCACCAAAGCCCTGCTCGCCGGTGATGGCGACGTGGTTTCGGCGATCTACCGCGAGCGCGTTGTCGCCCGTGGGTTCGGGTCTGGCGCATGGGGCTGGGGAACAGCCTATGAACAGAAAGGTGGCTGATACCACCAATTCTGACTGACTTTGGAGCGCCCCGGTCTTTTCCGGGGCGTTCTTTTTTCATCGCACGTCTTGGGGCTTCGCCCCCGCCCGCCTTTGGCGGCCTCCCCCAGAGTATTTTGACAAAAATGAAATCAAAGGGTTTCTTTTTGGGGGAAGTACTCCAGGGAGTTTGAGGGACAGCGTCCCTCATTCATTAGAAAAGGAATGCGCCGCAGGCGCGCGATCAGCTGCGTTCGGGTGTGCCCATCAGCCTTTTCAGATTGGCGCTGGCCAGGGGGGCGGCGTCCCGCATCCGTTTTACGATTTTCAGATAGTCCGGATCAGGCGCGTCTTTTGTGCCTTTGGGCGACCCAAATCCTGTCAGCCGGTTTTGGCGCAACCAGCGCCCCAGCTCTTTCTCACTTGCCCGTCTGTCAACATTGCGCAGATGCCAATAAATCATTGGCAGCCAGTCAGCGTCTTCATTCATGAGCGGAACCGGGGCGCAGATTTCGTTCTTTTCCTGATCGTCGGCATAGTTGGCTTCAACATAGGCAATCAGCGCGGCGCTGAGACAAACGCTTCCGTTCAGGACCACCTGCGGGAAAATGCGCCCCGGGGTGAAAACCGGCGCGCTTGCGCGCGCATCAAATGCCTTGGCGGTGCAATCAATGTAGAGATCTCCGGGATCTGCGCTTACAAGTCCGTTTTCAAGTTCGATCCTGTCCGGTTCGAGCCGTTGTACGCGCCCCAGCCGGATCACGTCCTTGATCTTCCTCAGCACGTCGATTTCGCCCTGTGACATCGTTGCGTTCCGGAACATCGTGGGGCGAATGGATGTCTCGATGCGCAGCATGCATTTGGAGGCTTCCAGCCATGCAAATACATCTTCAACTGTTTCGCCGAATGCCGCCGCTTCGAGCATCGAAGCATATCCTCCCAGGCTGTCATAAAGATACGCGTCACCGGGTTGGGTAATTGCGCGATTGATCAGCCAGGAGTCGCGCGGCACGATCCAGCGGATCTGATCTGCGTCGGCACCGTTTTCAAGCAGCCAGACACAGGTATCCATTCCGGTTTTGCCACCCCCCACAACCGTAAATCGCGTGTGCCCCGTCGCCACCCGTGGCAGATCATTGGGTGTGACCAGTTTCAAATCCTTCGCGACCGCATAGGCAGGCGTGTGCGTCAAAGGGACTGTTGTGTTAAAAAACGTCGTGTCGATGATTTTTCGGCGCACTTTTACGTCCTGCGATGCGCCCGATAGAACCGCCGTCGCGGTCGATTGTTCGTCGTCAAATTCATGCATCGGCAGATAGCGAACGCGCCCCGAGGGCAGGAACCGCTCGCGCATAACGGCTTCGAAATAGGCGCTGACTTCGGTACCGGATGGCAATTCGTAATACCCCCGGTTCGGGCCGGTCTGGTCAATCCGGTTGCCGCCAAGCACCCGCGAGGGCACGCCATAGAACACCGATGGCTGATGAAGCCGGACAAACGGATACGCGTCGTTCCAGTGCCCACCCGGAGCAGCGTGCCGGTCCACGATCAGAATGTCGGCGTCAGTTTCATCCAGCAATACGTCGGCACAGTTCATTCCGACCGCGCCAGATCCAATGATCAGATAGTCGGTTTCGTACATTTCCGCTCCGCTCCTCATGTGATCTGCGATCTTCGCCGCCGGTGTCTCCTGGTCGCAAAAGGGCGCGCGCCTGCTATCACTGGCACAGTGTCAGAGAACCCAATCGCCTGATAGCCCCCACGCAAAACCCCGGCCGGACGCGATATCCGGGACCGAATTCACATCCGCGCCCGTAACATCGACACCGCAAGTCGTGGCAGTCGGGCAATCACTGCGCGTAGCAGCGTGGTGTATTCGGCCTGTCCGCCCAGAACCTGCATGTACAGTCCCTTCAGCGTCGAGGATGCCCGGAAGGACTGTGCCAGTGTTTGTTCCATCAGGCTGGCAAACAGGATTGGGCGGATTATCCGCGCGATGCGCAGCGAGCGATGTATCTTTTTTACCTGACGTACATAAGTTGCAAACGCGCAGTCAGGCTGATTGCGTTTCAGCGCCGCAATGGCGCTTTGGCCGGCAAATTGTCCACTTTGAATGGCATATGCGATACCTTCGCCAGTAACCGGATCGACCAGGCCGGCCGCGTCGCCACATAACAAAACCGCACCCCGGCCCGGAGACTTGCGAAAGTCACCGCACGGGATGAAATGCCCTTTCAGCGCGAATTGCCCGGGCGTAAGATCGAACAACGCCAGATACTCCGACATCCGCGCGCGCA
>Ga0070726_10005089_pt1 | contig 10151 bp, 7 predicted proteins | sample tdAd471_FD_67275 | JGI IMG/M metagenome (GOLD analysis project Ga0070726, IMG submission 67275) | Marine sediment microbial communities from the Atlantic coast under amendment with organic carbon and nitrate - tdAd47.1 | ecosystem: Environmental > Aquatic > Marine > Coastal > Sediment | place...
ATCAGAGAGAAGGTCTGTGAGTTGCTCGACCGCAACCTGTTCTTCTCCGCAGACATGGACAAGCCCCCCAGCCAGGTCGCGATCAATCTCGAGCCGATGCTCCAGGCCTTCGCCTCCGAGTACACGAAGCGTCGCGAGAAGTACGAGATCTACTGGGCCTTGCCGAAGACGACGGTCGCCGACCACCTGAGGGACGAGTCCTCGTTCACCACCGACCCGGCCCCTGCCTCGATTCGCTGGGGCTGGGTGAACGGCCAGCTCGTGTGCGACTACGGCTATGCGATCGCCCTTGTCCCCAAGGCCGAAGTGGCGGGCTCCACGCCGCTCGAGCAGCTGTCGGCCATGACGGCCGGGGCCGCGTCCTATCAAATCAACATGACGATCACGGGCGCGTTCGTCGGCAACGTCTGGCCCTAGACCTCCAGGGCTCGAGTCCGCACCCGGCGTTCGGAGACACTTCGCGAACGGGAGAGCACGCCGCTGCTCTCCCGTTCCGGAAGTGACCCGGAGCTCCGGACAGACCCCCGCACCCGTGCTCGACCGGGTGCGCTTCGGAGACGGAGGGCTCGTTCCCGGGGGGCCGAGGTCTCGCTCTCGGCGAAGGCCGGGGTTCCTGGGGCTCATATTTAATTAAGGAAGCTCCGGAAGAAACTTCTGGATTCGGGCCATTTCCTCGGCTTCCAGCCCCGGACGACGGCGGCCGGCTCGCTTTCTCCCTACGACTGGTCCCTCGGAGCCGTACACTATCCGGCTCGCCAGAGGGCGGATGGCGCGCAGAATGCCGGCTCCGCTCAGCCTCGCACGACAACTCGACGGCCCAGGCCAGCACGACCTACAGGCACCGGTGCCCGGTACCGGACACGCCGCCGCGAGGCTCAATTCGCACCGCCCCCTTGGGGAAGTGCACATCACATCCGAAAAGACTGTTCGACCCCAGCGGCGCCACAGATACAGACAGGAGGCATGCCATCGCAAGAAAACGATCCCCCGAGACTTTCGAGAAGCGCAAACGTCAGATGAGTAAGCAGCGCAAACGCGCGGAGAAGCTCAACGACCGAATCGAGCGCAACGCACGAACCAAAGCCATCAAGGACGGAACCTACGTCCCCCCTCCTCCGGAGGAGCGCAAGGAAGCCGAGCGCGACTGGCGCGACGATTTCCAGTTCTAGGCAGACGGACTGCACGCAACGATCAAGAGAGGCGGGCCCCCAGGGCCCGCCTCTTTTCGTGGATGGGGTCGGCGGCCCGAGCGGGGGCGGCGGCCTCTGCGCCAGCGACCCCCGCGGCCGCGAGCCATCAAGGAAAACGCCGGTCTGCCCGAGATAGGAAGTGGCTTCTGTCCACGGTGCCCCCGCACCGGCCACCCCCTCGGGCCCGATGAACCCCACTCGCTACACCTTCGACTGCCAGCGCGCCCTCCTCCAGGGCCTCCAGGTCGCCACGGCCATGGGGCACGAGTCGCTCGAGATCGAGCACGTCGCCGTGTTCCTCGCGCAGGACGACGGGATGCCCGTCACCGAGCGCGACGTCGCGGCCATCCAGCAGGTGGTCCGGGACACGCTCAAGAGCTTCCCCAAGCAGTACACGAACCAGAAGCCCGGGATGGGCCCTCGGCTGGGTGCCGCCCTCGACCGCCTCGAGCGCGGACCGGAGAGCAAGAAGATCCGACCGGAGGAACTCTGGGAAGCCGTGCTGTCGGACGCCGCCCTCGTCGACCGGCTGAACTCCGGGGTCTCCGGTCAGGAGGCCGAGCCTGCCGAGCCGCAGCCCGCGGCCGAGGAGGACGCGACTCTCTCACTCTCCAGGTACAAGGTGCTCGAGGAGCACACCGTCGACCTGACGCAGCTCGCGCACGACAACAAGCTCGACCCGGTCTTCGGGCGCAGCGCCGAGCTGCGGCGCGCGATCGAGACCCTCGGACGCAAGCGCAAGAACAACCCGCTCCTGCTCGGAGAACCCGGCGTGGGCAAGACGGCCATCGTCGAGGCCCTGGCGATGGCGATTGCCTCGGGCGACGTCCCGAGCTCCCTGAAGGACAAGCGCATCCTCAGCCTGGACCTGGGTTCGCTGCTCGCGGGTTCGCGCTTCCGAGGACAGTTCGAGGAGCGGCTCAAGAACCTCGTGGAAGCCCTGCGCGAGCTGGAGGGCAACGTCCTGCTCTTCATCGACGAGCTGCACACCCTGGTCGGCGCCGGCGTCGGTGAAGGCTCCACCGATGCGTCCAACCTGATCAAGCCGGCGCTCGCTCGCGGTGAGCTGCACGTCATCGCCGCCACCACGCTGAGCGAGTTCAAGAAGCACATCGAGAAGGAAGCGGCGTTCGAGCGACGCTTCCAGCCCTTGCTGGTCGAGGAGCCCTCGCAGGAGACGGCGCTGGCCATGCTGCGCGGGCTCAAGCCCAAGTACGAGCGCCACCACGCCGTGCGCATCTCGGACGACGCGCTCGAGGCGGCCGTGCGCCTCTCCGTGCGCTACATCAGCGATCGCCGCCTGCCCGACAAGGCCATCGACTTGATGGACGAGGCCGCCAGCCGGCTCAAGCTCGAGCTCGAGAGCATGCCGCGCGCCATGGGCGAGCTGTACGCGCGGGTCGAGCAGCTCGAGATGGAGATCCTCCACCTCGGCAAGTCCACCAAGCTCGCGGGCAAGAAGCTGCAGCTCGAAGCCTCGCTCACCGCCGCGCGCACCGAGTACGAGGGAATCGAGCGCATCTGGCACGAGTACCAACGCGCCACGGAAGAGCTGAAGACGCTGCTCGAGGAAGAGGCCGAGCTGCGCTACCTGGCCGAGAAGGCTCACCAGCACGGGAACGAGGAGTTCGCCCGCGAGACTCGCGACCGCAAGCTCCCCGAGGTCCAGGCCAAGATTCACAAGGCGCGGCAGACGCTGCACCGGTTCCAGACCAGCCAGACCTTCCTGGCGCGCGAGGTCTGCATCCGCGAGATCGCCCAGGTCCTCAGCGACTGGACCGGCATGCCGATCGGCACGGTCCTGGAGGACGGCAAGGAGAAGGTGCGGTCACTGAGCGAGCGCCTGGCGAGCCGGGTCTTCGGGCAGAGCGAGGGAATCGACGCCATGGTGCGGCTGGTTCGGCGCGCTCAGCTCGGGCTCGGCGATCCCGACCGACCGGTCGGCGTGATGCTCTTCCTCGGCCCGAGCGGTGTCGGCAAGACCGAGCTCGCGCGCGCCGCGGCCGAGCAACTGTACGGCGGCGCGGACCGCTTCATCCGCTTCGACATGTCGGAGTTCAGCCAGCCGCACCAGGTCGCGCGGCTGATCGGCTCACCTCCCGGCTACGTCGGTCACGGCGAAGGCGGCGAGATGTCCGAGGCGATTCGCCGCAAGCCGAACTCCGTGGTACTCCTGGACGAGATCTGCAAGGCGCACCCGCGAGCGTGGGACCTGCTGCTCCAGGTCTTCGACGAGGGACGGCTCACGGACAGCGAGGGTCGCATCATCGACTGCCGCAACTGCCTGTTCGTGATGACCTCCAACTTCCTGAGCTACGGCGACGACGGGCGTGCGACCGACGAGGACCTGGAGCACGCGGACGAGGCCGAGCTGCGCGCACGGCTGACGAAGGTGCTGCGCCCCGAGTTCGTCAACCGCATCCAGAACATCGTCCGCTTCCGGGAGCTCGGCTCCGCGGAGCTCGACCGAATCCTCGACCTGTCGTTGAACGGTCTGAACCAGCAGCTCGAGAGCCGGTCGCTGTCCGTCCAGCTCTCGAAGCGCCTGCGCGAGCGACTGATCACGGGCAGCCTGGCCGAGCGCATGGGCGCGCGGTCGATCCACCGCCTGTTCGATCGCTGGGTCCGCGACGCGCTCGTCGATCATCTGTTCGACGCGAAGCTCACCGGGAGCGAGTGCTTGCTCGACTTCGACGGAAAGGCCGTGACGGTTCGCTCGCGCAAGGCGCAGGCCTGAGCGCGCGCGAGGGATGAGGCTCAGGCCGGGGTCTTCCCGGTCAGCTCCGTGTACTTGGCCTTCAGCGGCATGGCGTGGATGTCCCCGGACTCCGGTCGCTCGGGCGTGGGCCAGGCATCGTCGTCCGCGTCGCCCTGGTAGCGCGTCCGGTGCTGCTCGCTGAGCTTCTCGGAGGTCTCGACCGACTTGCGCTGCTGGTCGAGCATGTCGCGGCGCTCCTTGATCTCCGCCTCCAGCTGGTCGATCTCGCGCACGAGTCGCTTGACCTCGGCTGCCTCCTGCGGCGTGAGGCCCACCAGCGTCAGCGGGTCGCCCTTCGAGAGCAACTCGACTCGCTTCGCCTTGTCGCGCTCGACCAGGGCCTGCATCGAGGCGATCGCACTCTCGCTGGAGGTGACGCGCTCGCGGTTCGCCTCCGCTCGTCCCCGGTAGCCCTCCGATTCCTCGCGGTAGTTGTCGGAGATCGCCTTGTTCTGGCGCTCCAGCGCGGCCACCTCTTCCTTCCACGCCGCCACGCGCTTGTCGAAGAGCGCCGCGTCTCCGCCGGCCGCGTCGTACTCTTGCTGCAGGGCCTGCGCGTCCGGGTCCTCGCCCTCGAGAACCTCGATCGGCGTCTCCATCACCTCCTGGAGCTGAGCCTCGATCGGAGCCCAGTCGATGGGCTCCGGGCTGAACTCCGCGGGGGGCTCCTCGAAGGTGGGCGACTCGGCCAGCGTGTCGGCGATCGAGCCCTGGACGACCTGGTTCAGCTGAGCCTCCAGCTGTCGCTGCAGACGGTCGCGCACGGTCTTCGGCCGCGACTGGAGCCAGTCCACCTTCGCCTCGAGGGTCATCGCCTCCATCTCCAGCCCGTTGTCGAGCTCGGTCTTCAGCGTGTTGGCGTACTCCTCGGCTTCCTCGACAGTGGCGGCGACGTTGGCCTCTTGCTCGCCGACCGTCACCAGCATCTCCTCCGTCTTCTTCAGGCGCTTCTGGTTGTACTTGAGCATCCTCGACGTCCCGAGCACCGACTGTTCGTGCCGGCTCACCGCGTGGGCCACTTCCTTGCCGGGCTCGGTGCGCAACTTGTCGCCCAGCGCATTCACGCGCGCGGCCATGGCGGTCACGATCCCCGACTCGCGCAAGAACCACGCCTCGAGCCCGGGCATGATCGCCTCGCCCCCCGCGATCGTCCGCTCGAAGTCCGTGCGCAGGGCGCCGAGCTCTCGAGTGCGGTCCTTCTGCCAGTCCTTGAGGTTGGCGCGGAAGGTCTCGACCTTCGTCTCGCACTCGGCGTCCTCGGCGGCGAGTGCGCGACTCAACTCGGCGTCGCCCCCCAGCTCTTCGTAGCGACGCTCGAGCACGGCCTGGGCATCCTCCGCCGAGAGCTGGCTCTTGCACTCCGCCTCCTGGGTCTCGGCCTGCGTCACCGCGGCGCCGTAGGGTTCGAGCTTCGCGTCGAGCCCGGTCGCGGTTTGCGTCACGGCGTCGCGCGCCTGCTGCCCCTCGGTCAGCGCGCTCGCCGCGGCCGTGCTCTTCGCCTCCGCGCCGGCGGCCGACGCGGTCGCGGCCTTCGCGGCGGTCGCCGCCCTTCCGGCCGCGGCCTTGGCCGAAGCGGCGTGGGCGGCATCTTCCTGAGCCGTCTGCTCGAGCGCGGCCTTGTTCGGGTCGTCCTGTTTCGCCGCCGCCGCGGCTGCTTTCGAAGTCGCCGCCGCGTCCGCCGCGCTCTTGGCGGCCGCGACCGCCGCCTTCGCATCGGCGCCCGCTCCGGCGGCCGTCGTCTTCGCGCTGCCCGCCTTGCGCTCGGCCTCCCGCGCCTTGCCCTCGAGCAGGGTGGCGGCCGTCTTGGCCGTGGCCTCCTGCGTGTGCACGTCCCCCGCCTGCGCCTGTGCATCGGCCTGGGCCTTGCGCATCTGTCCGCTGATCTGGATGGACGAGTCGTAGCGTCCCTTGGGCTCGCCCCCCTGGGGCGCCGAGACCGCGGGAGGCGCGCCCAGTCCCTGAGCCGCCTGGTCGGCCGCGCTCTTCGCGGCCAGCACTTCTCCCTTGTGCGTCGCCGCCCCGTCGGCCGCCGTCTGTGTCTCCGTCTCGAGGGCCTTCACCTTCGTCGCCACGCCCTCGGCGCGCCCCGCGGCCGCTTCGGCCTGCGCCGCGAAGGCCTGCGCCCCGGAGCCGCCCGCGACGAGGGGTCCACTGGCGGCCGGCGATTCCCCGGAGGCTCCAGGCACCCCGGCCGCCTCTGCCGCGCCCGGACTCGGCCCCGCAACCGCCGCCGGCGCGCTCGCGCCTCCCCCGGGCTCGGCCGTGGCCACCGCAGCTCCGCCTCCACTGCTCCCGGCCCCTCCCGGACCCGCCGCGGCTCCGCCGTCCGCGGTGAAACCGTGCTTTTCTCCGATCGTTCCAATCCAGGCTGAGAGGTCGGACATCTGTCGGGCTCCTTGAAGAACGCCCTCGGGGGGCGGCTAGTAGCCCAATCCGTGAAGGAAGCCGGGCGTGACGCCCGGATTCGCAGAAACTCGGACGTCGGGGCACACCTCGCCCGAATTCCTCCAACTTGCGTGAACCGTTCCGCCCTCCCGATGCACTCATGGGGCGATGGCCGACCCGACCCCGTCACGTCCGACCTCACCGGAGGCCCAGGAGCTGCTCTGGCTGCGCTGCCGCCGCGGGGATCGCACAGCGTGGGAGGAGCTGGTGGCGACCTGGGAGCGGCCGCTGTTCTACTACGTACGGCAGATGACGCGCTCGGAAGAACGGGCGCTCCAGGCCCTGCAAGAGACTTGGGTCCAGGTGTTCACGAGCCTGGGCTCCCTGACGGATCCGGCGCGCCTCGCGCCGTGGCTCTACACCATCGCCCGACGAACGGCCTTTCGATCGCTCGGCCGACAGCGCGACGAGCCCGTCGAGTCTGCGCAAGCGGACCCCCTCGTGCCGGACTTGGCCGAGAGCGAACACGACGCCGAGGCCGTTCACCTGGGCCTCTCCAAGATCGCAGCCCCTCTGCGCGAGGTGCTCACGCTCTTTTTTCTCGAGGACCTGTCGATCGCGGAGATCGCGCAGGTGCTCGGCATCCCGGCCGGAACGGTCAAGTCGCGACTGCACACGGCGCGCGCCTCGCTACGCCGCGTACTCGTGAGCCACGTGCAGGACGAATAGGAGAATAGACATGAGTGAATCGAACACGATGCGTGCCCGCCTGCTGGATCAAGCCCCAATCCCCGGGGCCTATCGCAAGGCCTACGAAGACGCGCTGCGGAGTCTATTCGAGCGCAGGCTCAGCGGGTGGGAGCGCGTTCGCTACCTGGTACCCACTGCAGGCGGGCTGACTGCTGCGACCCTGCTGCTCAGCCTGGCTCTGACCGAACCGGCGACGACTCCACCGGTCACCCGCGGCCTGCTCTTCGGCCTGGCAGTCCTGGGCGCCGGATGGTTCGCGATCGGGATGCGAGTGCTGCGCAAGGGAAGCGTCCACCTCGTTCGCGACCGCCGGACCGTCGTTCGCGCCGCCCTCCTGTGCACGGCTCTCCAGATGGCGTTCTTCGCCTGGCGTTGCACGTCAGACACCGATGCTCTACCGGGATTGCTCGTGAGCTCGACGCTGTTCCTGCTCGCGGTCGGCTTCTGGATCGAGCAGTCGATCCGGGAGGCGCGCCTGTTCGCCCGAGAGGAGCGCCTGCGCTCGCGGCTCGCCGAGCTCCGAGTCGAAGACCGAGAATGACGTCCCGTCCCGATCCAGCCAACCCGTTCCCGAAGGGCCCGCCCCACTCGACGGTCACGTCGCAGAACGTGCGGTCGCGCTCCTGCTCGAGGATCGTATTCTGGAGCACGTGGTCGCCCCCGCAGAGGTCGACCATGGCCACCCCCTTGCCGTAGCCGAGGGTGTCGGCGGCGCGTTCGGGCGCTTCGTCGACGAGCAGGAGTCACCGAGAGGCGCGAGGGACAGGGATGTGGCCGCGATGAGGTGGATCGCGAAGGGGGGATCATGAAAGTCCGCTCAAGCCGAGATTTCGTGCGCTTCGCCCGCTCCGCGCGGCACGCGAATGTCCTCGATCAGTCGCTGCACCTCTTCAGGAGGCGGAGGCGTCAAGCGCGAGACGACCATCGCCACGGTGAAGTTGATCAGCATTCCGACCGTGCCGATGCCCTCGGGAGAGATCCCCAGGAACCAGTTCTCGGGCGTGTTCTCGTCCGTGTGGAGGAACTTGAAGTAGACGATGTAGCTCGAGGTGAAGCCGATCCCCGTGAGCATCCCGGCGATGGCTCCCTCGCGGTTCATTCGCTTCGAGAAGATGCCGAGCAGGATGATCGGGAAGAAGGAGGAGGCCGCGAGTCCGAAGGCGAAGGCAACGGTCGCGGCGACGTAGTCTGGAGGGTGAACGCCCAGGTAGCCCGCCACCACGACCGCGACCGCTGCGCCGACGCGCGCCGCGATCAGCTCGCCCCTCTCGGAGATCGACGGCATCCAGGCCCGCTTCAGGAGGTCGTGACTGATGGCGGACGAGACCACGAGCAAGAGCCCCGCGGCCGTCGACAGCGCCGCCGCGAGCCCGCCGGCCGCCACGAGGCCGATGATCCAGTTGGGCAGGCCCGCGATCTCGGGGTTCGCGAGCACCATGATGTCCCGGTCGATCGTGAGCTCGTTCACCTCCGGGTCGCCGACGTACTGGATGAGGCCGTCGCCGTTCTTGTCGTCGAACGCGATCAGGCTCGTCTCCTCCCACTTGGAGAACCACTCGGGCATCTCCGCGTAGACCCCGTCCGAGACGGTGTTGAGCAGGTTGGCCCGCGCGAAGACGGCCACGGCCGGAGCCGTCGTGTAGAGGATCGCGATGAAGAACAGGGCCCAGCCCGCGGAGGAGCGCGCGTCGCGGACCCGCGGCACGGTGTAGAAGCGGACGATCACGTGCGGCAGCCCGGCCGTGCCCACCATCAGGGCCGCGGTGATGAAGAGCATGTCGAGCGTGCCCTTCGAGCCGTCGGTGTAGGGCGCGAACCCCAGGTCCGCGTGCAGGCCGTCGAGCCTGTCGAGCAGGAAGGTCCCCGACTCCACCTCCGTTCCGCCGAACCCGAGCTGCGGTACCGGACTGCCGGTCATCATGATCGAGATGAAGATGGCCGGGACCATGTACGCGAAGATCAGCACGCAGTACTGCGCGACCTGGGTGTAGGTGATCCCCTTCATCCCGCCCAGGACCGCGTAGAAGAACACGATCCCGACACCGACCCAGACACCGTGCGTGACGTCGACTTCGAGGAAGCGACTGAAGACCAGCCCCACGCCTCTCATCTGGCCGGCCACGTAGGTGAACGAGACGAAGATGGCGCAGCCGACGGCCACGATGCGCGCGGCCCGGGACGCGTAGCGGTCGCCGACGAAGTCCGGCACCGTGAACTTGCCGAACTTGCGCAGGTAGGGCGCGATCAAGAGCGCCAGGAGCACGTAGCCGCCGGTCCAGCCCAGGAGGTAGACGGAGCCGTCGTAGCCCATGAAGGAGATCAAGCCGGCCATGGAGATGAACGACGCGGCCGACATCCAGTCCGCGGCCGTCGCCATGCCGTTGGCGACGGGGTGCACGCCCTTGCCGGCCACGTAGAACTCGCCCGTGGAGCGCGCCTTGGCCCAGATCGCGATCGACAGGTAGAGGACGAACGAGAGTCCGACGATCGTGAAGGTCCAGCCCTGAACGCTCACGCTCAGTCCTCGGAGACGCCGAACTCGCGGTCGAGCCGGTTCATGAGCTTCACGTACACGACGATCAGCAGGACGAACACGTAGATGGAGCCCTGCTGCGCGAACCAGAAGCCCAGCTTGAAACCGGTTCCGGGCAGGCGCACCGCGTTCAGCTCGTCCACGAACAGGATCCCGGCCACGTACGCGGAGAGGAACCAGGCGACCAGCAGCGCCGAGACGTAGCGGATGTTTCGAGTCCAGTACCGCGTGCGATCGTCCATGGGCTCTCGTTCTAGCGGGAACGGCCGCGAGCGCCCAGGGAAACCTCGCGCGGGCGAATCAGGGCATCACCATCGCACGCAGCGCTTCCGCGACCACGGCGTTGCCGCGCGGCGAGTAGTGCCCGCCCGGCTGGAACAACCCCGCGGCTTCTTCTCGCGCGGCCTCCAAGAGCGCGTTCGAGACGTCGCACACCTCGACTCCCTCGCGCTCCAGCGAGGCCATCAGCGCTCGCCAGTGGGGATCCCCCGCCTCGGCCGACACGAGGTCCGCCTGGCCCGGCAAGACCAGCAGC
>Ga0070726_10005090_pt1 | contig 10150 bp, 8 predicted proteins | sample tdAd471_FD_67275 | JGI IMG/M metagenome (GOLD analysis project Ga0070726, IMG submission 67275) | Marine sediment microbial communities from the Atlantic coast under amendment with organic carbon and nitrate - tdAd47.1 | ecosystem: Environmental > Aquatic > Marine > Coastal > Sediment | place...
TTGACGCTGCCCGCCACCTTGCCCGATGATAAGAAAACGGTATTGAGCTTTGAATTGGTGTACGAGGGTATGGGGGAACTGTAGTTCCTGGGGTTCATGGCCGTGAATACAGCGACCTCAGGTGAGTGTGCTGTCCTGGGAAGTAGGGGGGAAGACTAGGAGACCCGCACCATAACGAATTCGACGATGCCTTCCATGCTGTCCCGATAGACGGAGGGGGGAAGCTGGGCCAAATGGCGGCGGGCTTCATCGGCGTAGGAGCGGGTGAGGGCTTCGGCCATGTCTTTGGCACCGGTTTCCTCGGCCTTTGCAATAACCCACTCGCGGTCTTCTTCGGAGATATCCGCGCCCCGCATGGATTCCAACCGCGCACCGTCGTCGCTACTCAGGCCATTCTTCAGGTGCATAATGGGAATGGTCTTTTTGCCTTCAACGATGTCGCCACAGGCCGGTTTACCCAACTGCTCGGTGCTCTGGGTAATATCCAAGACGTCGTCGACCAATTGGAAGGCAATCCCGAGGGAAATCCCAAACTGATAGAGCGATTTTCGGTGTGTCGGGTCGATGATGTAGGTTGGTGCGCTGCACGCCTCCGCAAACAGACTGGCAGTCTTTTGCTCTGCGAGCATGATGCAGTCTTCAACCACGATGGGGTCGTCTTCTTTCCCGAAGAAATAGAGTTCGCCTTCCGCCATGCATCGCACAGACTTGATGGCATTGGCGACCACGGCGCACACATCATACGTGGCCAGCATCTCGACGGCCCGGGCTACCAGGTAGTCGCCGCCAAGCACGGCCGCATGGTTGTCCCAGAAGGCATTCAGGGAGGAAGTCCCCCGACGGAGAATGGCCCGGTCGATGACATCGTCATGGGCAAGGGATGCGATATGAAGGGCTTCGAAGGAGCTCGCCAGGGTGGTATATTGCCGTAAATTCGTGCCGCCAATGGCCCCGGCAGCGAGCAGCGAGAGGGCAGGGCGGAGCAGCTTGCCACCCGGTCGGGGGGCAATGGTACTGTCTACGCGCACTAAAGCGAGGGCATCGATCCAAAGCTGGTGTATCTCGTCGCGAACACCATTCAGCTCGGTTTCAACCGGTCGGTACAGATCTGTCAGGGCAATAGTCTTACTCACCGGCAAAGTATAGCACAGGCATTTTTAGGCGTTCCAGCCGGTGCGCACGTTGTCTCCATGCGAGCCGTTGACGGGGGTGTAAGAAGTTGATGCTACAACAGGAAGGTGCGACAGCTAGGAGGGCACAGAAAAGTTGCATGCAGAATATAATGAAAAATGATAAAAGGATAATAGTAAGGAATTATGCCAAACCGTTGCGTTAGACTGAGTTATGCGCTACAATCCCTAGAGGAATCGATTAATTATCCTGCCAACCGGGCAGGGTATGCGTGGGTATCGGTGTGCGCGTTGCGTCTGGTCGATACAGAGTAGTTGAGTTCACATGGAGGTCGATAACGCGTGGAGACTTCACCACTGTCCACCGCGCTGGATAAGTTTAAGGGGGAAGAATCTGAGCGTGTGCCCCGCCTGACACCTGAGGAGGTGAAGGCGCTGACAATCTATTTGAATGACGAAACGGAAGGGGCTGGTCGTTCGGAAGCAGAGCAGGCCCTCCGTGAGCGCATTCGATCAGCGATCGATGCGGCGAGCGGCGAGGGCGGCGGGGCCTCGTTTCATCGTACGAACAATGCCCTTAGAACCGCGATTGATCTCTTTCTCATCAAGGACTTCCCTAATGCCAAAGAGGGGGATTTAAAAGTCCTCCAGGACACCCAGGCCAAGTTGCGGCAAATGGAGGGAGGGGAAGCGCCCTCGCCCAACCAGGTGCGCCTCTTGCAACTTATTGATCGCTGTCTTGAGAATCATGCGGACTGGCTACAGACTCAGTCAGCCGAAGTGGGTCAGCCATCAGAGGGAGAATCCGCCGAGACAAGTGCGCACGCTCCTTCGTCCTTGCCTCAGGAAAGTTCGGGGACGGTTACCCTGGATGCCGCGTCGTTGTTGACGATGGCGGGACCCCGGGAGCCCCTGACGGATATTGAGGATATTCCGCACACGGCCTTTGTCCGTCGGATTGAGCACCGCGGCGATCTGAGCGTGGTGGGTGACTGCGAAGAGGGGTTGTTTATTCGGGTTCACGAGGGATGTGTACGAATCAAAGGGGCCGTCTCGTGCATCATTGTGGCCGACGGCGATATCGCGGTCTCAAATAACTTGCAAGGTGGATGGCTATTGTCCCGGCGGGGCAGCGTCAGTGTGGCGCGGGTACTCAGCAATTCCCGTCTCATTGCCCCCGGAGCGAATATTACTGCGGCAGCACTCGAGCATGCGGCCTTGGTGTATTGCGGGGGGACGGCATCCATTGCCGGAGATGTTATCGGGACGACCATCTACGCCAATTCCCTGGTCGTTGGTGAGACCGTTCGACATAGTGCGATACAGATCCTGGAACGGCTTGAGGCACGTGCGATGGAGTCATCGCCCCGGGAGCCGACTACGGTCAGCTTCTGTGCCGCACTGCTGTGCGATGACTATGGTCGTGCGGGTATCGAGAAAGTCGAGCCTGGGTTGCGTCAATTGGCGCGGTCCCACGTGCGCCGACGGGTCGTCCCGGCACTGGCGACGTTCTACCGGGAAGAGCGGCTCAATGTCTGTCGAGCGCGCGTCTTTGTGTTGCGTGCCGGGAAAGAGGGGGCGGCGACCGCCCGGACGCTACGCAGCGGGCATGCGACCTACGCAACCCTGGACTTTATCGTCACGCTCTCCGAAGCCATAAAGGACATGTTCGCATTGGGCGAGCGGCTCGGCAGTGAGTTGTTGGCAACCCTGGTGAAGGGGGTGCTGGAAGAGGCGACGGGCTTTGTAAATACTATCCTAAAAGAAACGGTTTCCATGAGCAAAGAATACGTTGCCGATGTAAGTTTGCTTGATGCCCCGTGTCGGCAAGTCCTGAATCTGGCGAAGAAGCTGCCAGAAGGGCTGCGTGCGAAGACGGGTGTTCCCAAGTTACTCTACGATTTTGATATTCGTATCGATGAATGGCGTCAGGCAGCGGAAAAGGGCCGAATGCATAGTACAGAGTCCTTGCCCCGCGTGGCTGAGGTCTTGGGTGAGGCGGTCTTCGCCGTAACGGAGTGTGCCACGCTGGAGGCCCTGGCGGCGCGCCTGGAATCACAGCCCGGTGAAGTGGGGGGGCGTGGCCCGGAGTTGTCTCTGCTCAAGGCGAAATCGGTCGAATACGGAAACCTGGAATCCCATTGGGAAGCCATCGCGATGGAAGATGAGCAGGCCTATGAGAGTGCCCTCGCCCAGGTCACGAGTGAAACGGAGCTGGTGTTGGCGCCCGAGGAGAATCAAGGTATGGAGGTGGCGAAAATGACCCGGGATATTCCCATCCGCACCCTTCAGGTCTGCCAGAAGATTAGTGGTCGCAATGGGACGGCCGCGGTATTATCGGTCGATCAGGAGAAATTCTCGCTGACTTGTGAGAATCACCGGCTGTACGGGGACGCCATCGGCGGAGAGCCCACCGACGCGTATTGACGGGCTTCTCCCGAAGAATGAAGCGCCCGGCATCCCCTGAGGGGACCGGGCGCTTACGTGCGGGTATGGGGAATTATCAGAGTGCGTTGCTGGCGGTGACTTCGTGGGGGTAGAGCCAGGAAAACGCGATGGGTTCCACATCGGTAGAGGATTTTCTGGGCTGGCGGGACTGGACCCGCTCCAAGAGGGTGCGGTAGCGACCGGGGAGGCGGCACAGGTAGTCCTGAGCCTTGGCCGCAGCAGGGGAAAGGTCCGTGAGATGCTCTACGTCCCACTCGGCAAGGAGCTGCTCAACGATTTCCACATAGTCCCAGCCCGTGTAGACCCCACTGCGCTTGGCGACCTCTTCGAATTTCTTGAAGGTGTCGCCTACTTGCTCTCCCCGCTCGCGCATGTACATGGCGGGCATCGTAATTTTTTTCTTCATCATGTCCTGAAAGGCCAGCAGCGTTTCGTTGGTGTCGACTTCCAGGATCTTTGAAATAAAGTACTTATAGGCCCGCGCATGCCGGTGTTCGTCGCCAGCAATCTTTGCGGAAAGATTGTAGAGCTTTTCGGCTCCGACCGTTCGTGCCAGTTTGCCGACATTCAGATGAGAAATGCGGGTGGCGACTTCCTGGAAGGAGGTGTAGATGAAGGTGCGGTAGGGGTCATTCTCGCTCTGGGTGTCGCCGCCGTCGGCGATGAGGTTCTGTACGGTGACCTCCACTTCACGCATATTGACGCGGCCGGAGAGGTAGAGCCAACGATTCAGCAGGTCGCCGTGCCGGTTTTCTTCGCCGCACCAGGCCCGATTCCAGGCACCCCATGCGGTCTGGGGTTCTCCGGTTGCGCCGACGCCTTCGAGGGTACTTATCCACGAAGCGTAGGAGGGGAGTGCCTCTTCCGTGATCATATCGCCAACGAGAATGATCAGCGCGTCTTCCGGGAGACGAGAGGCCTCTTCACGGAGTTCGCGGAGGGCTTCAAAGCCTTCATCGGTGGAGAGGTCGGGGGTGTAGTCGCTGGGCTGCCAATTCAACTCGGGGTTGCGCAGAAAGACGGGGAGTTTTTCTGCCACAAACTTTTCAACATATTGCATGACTTCTAGGCGAGAAGGAACCATGATAGGGCCTGAACTTTCCTGGGTATTGTGAGGGAAGAATAAATAAGATACGAAATAAAACTGTTAGGATCTAAATTATAGGCGGATTTGGCCTGGATTGCAACGAATCGGGGGTGATTTCTTGCCCGTTGCCGGTCTCTTAGCGACCCGCCCGGGCCTGCGAGAAAAGCCGGAATCTCAATTAATTCATTCTAAACCAGATGCAATTTGCGTTTCCCCTCCCAGAATGGATACCATGAACCCCTCAGACTGGTATAGTATGGAAGTTATGTCTGCTTGGCGTTGACGACCGTGGTTGATGGGTGTTCTCATCTACCCGGCTACGGACCCAACGTGGGCAATGCAGGTTAGGCGCGGGATGATGAGCATGGGTCTGTTGCCTTTCTCGCCATAGGCCGGATTCGGCATGTGCCTGCAATTCGCCGGGTTAGTCGCAGCGTTGGTGAAGGTACGACAATGAAGAACAGAGTATTTACGACGGGTGAAGTTGCCAGCATATGTGGCGTGTCCGCGGATACGGTTTCGCGTTGGTTTGATCTGGGTCAGATCGAAGGGTACCGACTCGGACCGGGTGGGGACCGGCGGATTCCCTACGACAGCTTGCGCACCTTCATGTTGAATCACGGGATTCCTGTGGAGCGATTGGAGGAAGGTGAACGCCGGATTCTGGTCGTAGACGATGACCCCTATTATCTCGACATTATCCCATCGGTGTTGGCGCGTGAGGACGATTTCGTGGTGCTGACGGCATCCACCGGTTTCGACGCCGGGGCGATCATCGTGGAGCACAATCCCCAGTTGGTGATTTTGGATATTCACCTGTCTGATATGGATGGTCGTATGGTGTGCGAACGGGTCAAAGCACGGGTCGAAACGCGCAATACACGCATCCTGGGAATCTCTGGGTTCATTGAAGAAGAAGAGATTCTCGAGCTTTCCAGCTACGGCTTTGATGATTTCCTCAAAAAGCCATTTCATATTGAAGAATTGGCCCAGCGGGTGAACCAGCTCTTTGCCCTGCCGCCGGCCAAAGTCAGTCGTCCCCGCGCCCTCTAGTCAAGGGCACTGACGTCGATCACGGCCATTCTGGCTTGGCTTCACGGGCCATAAGATCCTCAATTGCCTCCCGGGCGGGTATCCCGTCGAACAATACCCGGTGCGTCGCCTCTGCGAGCGGCAATTCAACGCCCATCTTCCGGGCCAACATGCACGCCGATTGGGTCGTGCGGATGCCTTCCGCGACCATGTGGCTCCCGGCGCGTATCTGCTCCAGGGTCTCTCCCCGGGCAATCGCTTCGCCCACGGCCCGATTACGCGAGTGTTTACTGGTGCAGGTGGTAATCAGGTCGCCCATACCACTCAACCCGGCAAAGGTGAGCGCGTTGGCCCCGCAGGCCACGCCGAGACGCGCTATTTCGGCCAGTCCCCGGGTGATGAGGGCAGATTTTGCGTTATCCCCCAGTCCAAACCCATCGCAAACTCCGGCGGCAATGGCCACGACATTCTTCAGGGAGCCACCAAGCTCTACCCCGATGATGTCCGGGCTGGAGTAGACGCGGAACGTCTCGCTGAAGAAGGCATTCTGTACCGCTTCCCGTGCCGCTGCATCGACGCCACCGGCCACGACAGACGCGGGCAGGTTCCGACCGACTTCCTCGGCATGGCTCGGCCCGGAAAGGGATACCACGGGGCCACCTGGTGCCACGGTCTCAATCACTTCACTCATGCGCAGCAGGCTGTCGTTTTCGATGCCCTTGGCCACGCTGACACGGATGGGATTGTTGCGGAAGAGAAAGGCGGGGACCACGGCGCGCATGACGTGGGAGGGGACAGCATAGACGACCATCTCCGCATCTGCATTGACTTCGGGCTCGATGCGGACGGAATCTGGTATGAGCACACCGGGCAGGTAGGTTTTACTCTCCCGGGTTTGGCGGAGTTCTTCGGGTTGGTCTTCGCTTCGGCACCAGAGTTGAACGTCATTGCCGTTGAGTGCCAGGAGCCGGGTAATCGCGAGGCCCCAGCTTCCTCCACCAATTATCTGAATGTGCATCGCTTTGTCTGTTCCTCGTTGCTCGCCCACCAGGCGATTGAACTGCGTGTCGGCGTACCCTAGCAAAGCCTCGGTAGGGGGCGCAATGAGAAAGGGGGGTAAAGACAAAAAACGCCCGCCGAGGGGGGCACCTCGACGGGCTGCGGCAGGTAGGCTCTGATTTGGCAGGGGGCATGCCAAAATGAGGGAGTTGTTGACTCCGAAGAGTCATTCAACTGTGCGAGCCTACGATTAGAAGTATACCGTACAAGTACATAGAAAATGAAACGAATGTGCGTAGATTTATCATTGATCGTCATAATTGGACCGATCGGGCAAAACGGGGCGGGGGTCAGGTGGCCTGTAATCAGGGGATTGGTGGCACCAGGGGCGCTTGGGTGCGCCGTGCTTCAGCCTGCGATCGTGGCAGTTGCGTTGGACGGAATAGTGCGCTATGGTTGTGGGATGGAAACGATAGCACGCCGCCGAAAAGACTGCCCTGAAAAAGGAAGCGCCCGCCGAGGGGGGCACCTCGACGGGCTGCGGCAGGTAGGCTCTGATTTGGCAGGGGGCATGCCAAAGTGAGGGAGCTGATAACTCCGAAGAGTCCATCAACTGTGCGAGCCTACGATTAGAAGTATAGAGTAAATGTGTGTAGAAACTATGACAAAAAGTTATGTTTAGTATAAATATGTCTCGATTCCGGGCATGGTGTGTTTAGCAGGTCATTCCTAAACTCGAAAAACCCGTCCCTTTTACGGGTATACGGATAATACCTTAACGGAGCTTTTTTTCCAAGGAGTAATTGAGATGGCGCGTATTCTGGTAATTGACGATCATTATCCTATGCGACAGACCATTCGTGAGATATTGGAAGACAACGGCCACGACGTGTTGGAGGCGGCGAACGGGTTCTCGGGGCTGCAGATTCAACGTACGCAACACGCGGATCTTGTGATTACAGACATTTTCATGCCGGAGAAGGAGGGGATGTCAACCATACGGGAGATGTGCAACGAGTTTCCGGGGATACGGACTATCGCCATGTCGGGGGGGACGGGGGATTTGACGGCACCGGAGAGCTTTATCGATCTTGCGCGGCGATTCGGGGCGCGGGCGACTATCGTAAAACCCTTTGAGGTAGATGACTTTCTGGCCGTTGTCAATCAGGTGTTGTGCGAGGAATGAAAAACGCCCTGCTTCCAGGGAAGCAGGGCCAAGGTTCATCAATTTTCGCCGGTAGGATTCGGTAGGGAGTTCGGAGGGCCTAGAAGCCGTCGAAAAAGCCTACGCCCGCGCCAAAGAGAAAGAGCAGCACGGCACCCAGGGTGAACAGGAATCCGTTGATGATTTGATCGAGAAGGGTCATTTTCATTCTCCTGATGTATGCAATGGTGATGGAACGCAAACTAGCTCACACGCTAGCACGGATTCGCCCTGAAATACAAACTCTGAAGTGCCGGCAACGTGCCTATGCGCCCGGCTCATTCGATGCGGTAGCGCCCCGGCTCCCCGGTGGCACTCCGGATTATGAGACGCTGCGATGGGGCATCGTAGTACCAGCGGTCGGCTTCGACCATGGTTTCGTTAAAGCGGAGGGATACGGGGGCTTTCGGATAGTGCATCCGGATTAGAAAGGGCCGGGCCGGCCCATCAATGGCCACATACAGTGCATCGCCGAATGTGGTCGAAATTAGAGTTGGGGTCCCTGTCTCGGGATCGACGTATTCGAATTGCCTGTCATTCCCCGGATAGATGTTATACGTCAGCAGGTTTTCCCAGGACTTTTCTCCGATTCCCGTATAGTCTCGTGATATCTGCATGGGGATGATAGCGCCTTCACGAATGTAGACCGGATACTCTTCCAGGGGGAAGGAATGGGTCAGGGTGGCCGGGCCTTCGATTACCGTCAGATCGTCAAACCAGTAACGCCACTGCCCTTCCGGCAGGTGGACGGTGTGTGTGCCACCTGGAGCAACAATGGGTGCGATGAGTAGATCCTCGCCAAAGAGGTAGTGGTAGGGGCCTTCGGGGAGGGGCTTCATCAGACGGCGCCCCCCTTCATGGGCGGAGACCACGTAATGATACATATAGGGGACCAGTTCATGGTGCAGCCAGGAGTACGTGCGGATGATTTCCAACTCCTCCGGGGAGCGCATCCACATCCGTCGTTCCCCGTGGCCACCATTGAGAAAAAGGCCGCAAAAAGTGGAGAATTGGGTCCAGCGGATATAGAGCTCTGCATCGATGGGATTGTCGCCGTGATAACCGGCAATGTCGGAACCGACGATGTTGTAGCCCATGTCGGCACTCTTGAGGATGAGTCGGATGGCCCGCTGCAGTCCGCGCTCTTCCTCGGACCACGTGTGTTTGTTATCTCCCACCCAATTCACCGGGGAAGCGTCGATGGGAGCAACCCCCTCCGGGTGGCCCCAGGGGAGGACCGAGTCCAGCGAGCGGGACAAGGTAACAAACTCGGCGTTTTTCGATTGTCCGTGTGCCAACTCGTCGCGATAGTAGTGGTCCATATAGCGGCGGGTCGTGAGTCGTCCTGCGTCCGAGTCGGCGTAAAACCAGGGGATGAAACCTTTCATTTCAAAGGCGAGTGTGGCTGAGCCGTCGAGCTTCCAGCCGTCCACGCCCCAATTCAGCACCTGTTCCTGCATCCCACGCCACCACGCCATGGCATCGGGATTGGTGTAGTCGATGAAGCCCCCCTCGCCTTTCCACCAGCGCATATTATCCGGCGACGTGAGCAGATAGCCCTTTTCCGCAGCCTCGTTATGCCATGGGGTCGAGTCCGCGATGGCCGTGTCTTTGTTGCGATGATTGACCATGCTCGTCATCCAGAGGACCACCCGTATATCCCGATCATCGAGACTGGTGAAGAATTGCTCCGGATTGGGGAAGCGGGATTCATCGACCGCGAAATCGTTGTAGCGCGTAGACCAGGGGCTGTCGATGAGTATCGTGCGGACAGGAAAGTCGTGTTTGATGTGCCCATTCACCATTTCCAACGTGGACTCCGCCGTGTTGGTGTCGTCTTCCCAGACCCAGCATTCCAATGCCCAGGCGGGGGTGAGGGGCGGGTTTCCCTGGCGTTGCGAGTTAAAGGGGATGCCCCAGCCCGGATAAAGGATGAGGCCCCACACCAGGAGTAGCAGTACGAGGGACAGGGCACAGCACGCCTGGAAAATTCGTTTGAGACAACCACGTTTTTTCATCTAAAGGGACTTTCCGTTTTTAATAAGACGGTCTTCGACCGCAACGGGTTTTATTATAACGCAAGTCTTGGGAAAGGATGGGCCGGGAGGCAAGGCGAGGTTGCTCTGGTACGGCCATCGGAGCGGTGTCGACCAGTTCTCGGAGTGATTGCCGGTACAGCCTCGCACGTTGAGGTATCCGTCGATGGGGCCAGAGGGCGTTCTGGTTTTGGCGGGCTTTGGGATTCCACAT
>Ga0070726_10005097_pt1 | contig 10136 bp, 7 predicted proteins | sample tdAd471_FD_67275 | JGI IMG/M metagenome (GOLD analysis project Ga0070726, IMG submission 67275) | Marine sediment microbial communities from the Atlantic coast under amendment with organic carbon and nitrate - tdAd47.1 | ecosystem: Environmental > Aquatic > Marine > Coastal > Sediment | place...
CGCGCCCGCCTCGGCGCGCTGATGGTCACGTACCCGTCGACCCACGGCGTCTTCGAGGAGGAGATCCACGAGATCTGCCGAGTCGTCCACGACGCCGGGGGCCAGGTCTACATGGACGGGGCGAACATGAACGCGCAGGTCGGCCTCACCAGCCCCGGCAAGTGCGGCGCGGATGTGTGCCACCTGAACCTGCACAAGACCTTCTGCATCCCGCACGGCGGCGGCGGGCCGGGCATGGGCCCGATCGGTGTCGCGCCGCAGCTCGTGCCGTTCCTGCCGACGCACCCGGTGGAGCGCCCGGACACCGCCGGCGAGTTCGCGATCGGCCCGATCTCGGCAGCGCCGTACGGCAGCCCGAGCATCCTGACGATCAGCTACGTCTACATCGCGATGATGGGGGCGGCGGGCCTGAAGAAGGCGACGCAGGTGGCGATCCTGAACGCCAACTACATGGCAAAGAGGCTGAGCGAGCACTACGACATCCTGTACACCGACAAGAACGGGTATGTCGCGCACGAGTTCATCATCGACTGCCGCGGGTTCGAGAAGGATGCTGGCGTTCGGATTGATGACATCGCCAAGCGCCTGATGGACTTCGGGTTCCACGGCCCGACGATGTCGTGGCCGGTGCCGGGCACGCTGATGATCGAGCCGACCGAGAGCGAGTCGAAGCCCGAGCTCGACCGCTTCTGCGACGCGATGATCGCGATCCGCGCCGAGATCGACGCGATCGCCAGGGGCGAGATGGACGCCGAGGACAACCCGCTGCGCAACGCGCCGCACACGGTGCATGTCATCGGCTCGGACGACTGGAAGCACCCGTATACGCGCGAGCAGGCGGCGTGGCCGATGGCGTGGCTGCGCGATGCGAAGTTCTGGCCGAGCGTCGGGCGGATCGACAACGCCTGGGGCGACCGGAACCTGGTGTGCTCGTGCCCGCCGATGAGCGAGTACTGCGGGACGGAGTGATAGCTCGTTGTGGCACGCTCAAACCTGTTTGAGTGTGCTCGGGCTGTAGGGTCCATGCTCAAGCGGAGCTTGAGCATGCCACACGGGCATTGAAGTCGAGAACGAAGGAGTACCCGGGGCTCGCGCCCCGGGCTCTTGTTTTTGCGGAATTGATATTCTCGTGTCAAGAACACTTGACACGCCTCTGATGTCAAGTATGCTTGACATGTCGGCCGGGTTGGTCGGCGGATCGGAGGCAACGTGGGACCGTCTTTTGAAGAGAAAAGCGTGTGGGTGCAGTTCGTCGGGACGACGGTCGCGCTTGCGACCTATGTGTGGATCGCCGCGGCGATGTACATGCGTGGTGTGGACCGGCTTGAGCCGTACACGGCTGTGTTCGCGATCTCGGTGGTCTGGCTGGTGATCATCCTGATCGTCGGGCACATCCTCGCGGCGGTGACGGGGAAGCACGAGGACGAGGACGAGCGGGACCGCATGATCGCGTGGCGATCGGAGAGCAATTCGTCGTGGGTGCTGGGCGTGGGCGTGCTCGCGACGCTGGCGTGCATGGTGGGGTCGGTGCCGGAGGTGCTGACGGCGCACGTGCTGCTGCTGTCGTTGTACGCGTCGCAGCTGATGCAGTACGGGTTCCAGATCCTGTACTACCGGCGGGGCATGTGAGGTGGGTAAGAAGAAGCCGAAGGTGCGGAATCGCATCCGCGAGCTGCGCGCCGAGTGCGGGCTGACGCAGCAGGATCTGGCTGACGCGATCGGGGTGAGCCGGCAGACGGTGAACGCGATCGAGGGGGAGAAGTACTCGCCGTCGCTGGAGGCGGCGTTCCAGATCGCCGCGGCGTTGGGACGGCGGTTGGATGAGGTGTTTGAGTATGAGGACGGGAAGCGTCGCTGAGCGCGTATGATCTCGGCGTGCCGAGTGCTGCGACCGATCTGAGTGCCGATGCGATCCTGCGGGGCTGGCCCCGGGGGCTGGGGTTGTGCGCGCTGGTGAGCGGAGTTGGGCGCGGGGTATCGGTGATCGGGGAGCCGTCGCGCGTGACGCTGGGGGAGGCGATGGAGGCATCGTGCGTGCGCGCGGGCGACGGGCTCGCGCTGCCGGTGCATGTCGGCGCGGTGGCGTACGAGCACGGCGTGACGATGGAGCCGAGCGCGTGCGCAGCGCGGGCGGTGCGTCGGCTGACGGATGGGCAACTGGTCGAGAAGGAAGCGATCGCGCCGATTGCGCAGCGGGTGGAGCGCGGCTGGGTCGCGAGCGCGGGCGGGGAGTGGACGGGGTTTGATGCGCCGGCGATGGGATCGAGTGAGCAGCGCGGCGGGTACCGCGTCGGCGCGATGCGGTCGAGCACGGGGCGCGGGCATTACGAGCGTGCGGTGCGCGCGACGGTGGAGGCGATCCACGCGGGTGACATCTTCCAGGCGAACATCGCGCATCGGCTCGTCGCGCGGTTCGAGGGCGATGCGCGGGCGTGCTTCGCGGACCTGATGGAGCGGCTGGGGCCGGACTACGGGGCGTACCTGGAGGACCGGGATGAGCGGGGCGAGCTTCGGCGCATCGTGATCTCGGTGAGCCCGGAGCTGTTCCTGCGGGCGGAGCGCGACGGCGACGGTGTGTCGGTGGTGACGCGCCCGATCAAGGGGACGCGGGCGGCGAGTGATGCATCCTCGGGCGAGCTGGCGTCGAGCGCGAAGGACCACGCGGAGCTGGCGATGATCGTGGACCTGATGCGCAACGACCTCGGGCGTCTGGCGCGGTTCGGGAGCGTGCGCGTGACGGAGGCGCGGGCGATCGAGCGCCATCATGCGGGGAGCATCGACCACGCCGTGGCGACGGTGAGCGCGCGTCTGCGCGAGGGCGCGACGGTGGCGGATCTTCTGGGCGCGACCTTCCCGCCGGGGTCGATCACGGGGGCGCCGAAGATCCGGGCGATGCAGATCATCGATGAGCTGGAGCCGGAAGCGCGCGGGTTCTACTGCGGGGCGATCGCGCTGCTCGCACCGTCGGTGGCGAGCATGAGCGTGGCGATCCGGACGCTGACGATCGAGTGCGAGCCGGGTTCGACGCCCACGGATGTGCGCGGCACGGTCTCGCTGCCGGTGGGCGCGGGGATCGTGGCGGATTCGGAGGCGCACGCGGAATGGCTGGAGACCTTGGACAAGGCGAGGCCGATCGCGCGGGCGCTGCAGACGACGATTGATGGAGACTGCCGGTGAGCGAGCGCGGGCCGACGCTTTCGGGGGTGCAGCGTTCGGGGCCGCCGGTGCGGACCGACGCGGTGGATGTGTACGTGTTCCGCGAGTTCGGGGGCGATGAGCGGACGATGCCCGAGCGCGCGGAGTTTCTGCAGATCCGGCGGGTGAAGGAGCCGGCGTCGGGGACGTGGCAGACGGTGATGGGCGGGATCGACGAGGGGGAGAAGGCGATCGATGCGGCGCTGCGGGAGCTGCACGAAGAGATCGGCGCGGGGCCGGGCGATGTGACGGGGCTGTGGTTTCTGGGGCAGGTGTACCCGTTCTACCAGCCGGTGTGGGACTGCGTGGTGCTGATGCCGCGGTTCGCGGCGAGAGTGCGGCAGGACTTCGAGCCGGTGCTCAACGACGAGCACGATGCGCACCGGTGGAACGGGATCGAGCTGCCGGCGGACCGGGATGCGCTGGATGCGCTGGCGATGAAGTTTGTGTGGTCTTCGCAGCGGAACTGTGTGCGCGAGGTGGTGGGGGATGTTTTGGGGCGGTCGGGGTCGGAGAGGGTGATGCGGCTGTGAGTGTGTCGGCGATCTCTCACGGCGGGGACTTTCTGGTCGCGCGTGAAGGTACGGCGAGTCTGTACCGGCTCGGCGATGGATTCGATGGCTCGCCGCGTGTGGTTGTGGAGTCGGGCATCAAGAACCCGGTGGATGTGCGGTCGGCGGTTGCTCCCGATGGGAGTGCGTTCGCGGTCGCGAAGTGGGGCGGTCGGCTGCGGGTGTTTCTGGACACCGGTGAGAAAGTGCTTGATGCGAAGGGTCCGTCGGACGTCCTGTCGATCGGGCTCGGTTCATCGGACCGGCTCTTCGTCGCGTGCATGATCGGTTCTCGCTCGGCGGAACGATTCAGTGAGGTGAATGTCTCCAGCGGCGAGATCCAGAAGGTCAAAGGGATCCGCGGGTACGCGCATCTTGCGCCCGCTTCGGATGGCGGGCTGGTTCACTGGTCGTTCAAGGAGGTGAGTCATCTCGCGGTTGACCCGGTCGCGGTGCTGCGGACGTGGACGCTGCCCGCCAAGCTGCTCCGGGCCACGATCGATGTCGAAGCGGGTTCGGCGATCTGCGGCGTCTGGCGGAGCGGGGAGTTGGTCGAGTGCGGTGCGGATGGGGAACTGAGCTATCTGGCTCGGCCGATGGACGCCGGTCACGCGATCAGCGTCGCGGTCGCGGGCGATGTTGTCTACGCGGTGTACTTGAACATTCACGACGACGGCGGCACGAGCTTGTTTCGCGCGACTCGCGACGGCAGCGGTTATTCCGTGCTTGATCTGCCCGCGGAGGTCGGGCGCTGCACGCTATCGCCGGATGCGAATTGGCTGGTGACAGGTGACGCGGTGTGGCCGCTGGTGGATGGAGTTTTGGGGGAGCCGGTGGCGTTGCACTGACAGGTTCGGCGTGGCCTGCGCTTCGCTTAGACCACGGCACGCGGCGGGTACCCGGAGCTTGCGCTCCGGGCTCTTGTTTTTTTAGCGGATGCCGGATTGGGCGGCGGTCATGCGTTCGATCAGGCGCTTTGACTCGATCTCGCGGAGTGCCGGTGGGTTGCTCGGGAGGCCGCCGGGGCCGGCGAGAGCTCTGGTGATGCGTTCGGCGGGGCGCTCGTGCTCGACGGGTTTCGGGAGGTGAAGGTACCTCCGTTCGATGCGCGGCGACATGCGGCAGAGCAGTTCGTGGGTGATGGTGCCGGCGAGTTTGGCGAGCGCGGGGAGGTGGTTGGGGGCGCCCGGGTTGGATCCAACGATCTCGACGGTCGCGCCGACGCCGGTGGCGCTGTCGGGCAGGTCGGTGACATCGATGATGATCTGGTCCATGCTGACGCGTCCGACGACGGGTGCGTAGGCGCGGATGCCGGTCGAGATTTCGAAGCCGACGCGGGCGCCGCGCTCGGGGTCGAGGGAGGCGTCGCCGCCGCGGTCGCTGGAGAGGGCGACGGGGTAGCCGTCGGCGTAGCCCACGGGGACGATGGCGAGGCGAGTGTCGCCGTCGTGCGAAGAGCGAGAACGGCGCGGGGCGGTCCAGACCGAGCCGTAGCCGACGGGGGTTCCGGGGGCGACCGACTTGGTCTGGACGACGATGGAGGTCCAGCGCATCACCGGAGTGAGCTGCCGGGCGGCGTCGCGGAACTCGAAGCGGTCGTCGGCGGCCATGGCTTCGGCGGAGTAGCCGAGCAGGGCGAGACCGATGCGGACCATGTCGCCGTGCAGGGCGGCGCTTCGGAAGGAGGCGAAAGAGTTGGCCTCGTGGATGAGGCAGTCTGCGGGGAGGCGCGCTTCGTTGAGTCGGAGGACGTTGACGAACGAAAGGGCCTGGTCGCGGGTCATTTCCGCGCTGGAGTCGGCGGAGGCGAAGTGGGTGAAGACGCCGGCGAGGCGGAGGCGGGGGTGTTCGGCGATTTTGCCGAGCAGGGCTCCGGCCTGGCGTGGGGGTGCGCCGCCGCGGGACATGCCGGTGTCGATTTTGAGGTGAACGGGGAGGGTGGTGCCGAGGTGTTCGGCGGTGCGTGCGATGGCGTCGAGGTTGTCGCGGTCGTGGACGGTGAGGTGGATCTGGCCCTTGCTGAGGGCGTGGTAAAGGGGGTCGTGGCGGTCGAAGCCGGCGACGGGCATGAGGACGAGGATTGGTGTGGGGATCGCGGCTTCGACGAGTTCGCGTGCCTCGTCGGGGGTGTAGACGGCGATCATCTCGACGGGGCGGGTGGCCTTGGGGGCGCTGAGGCGTTTGGCGAGTCGGACGGCGCCGAGGCCGTAGCCGTCGGCCTTGAGGACGGCGCAGACGCCGGGGGGTGTGGCTGAGGAGCCGGAATCGTCGTCGAGGCCGCGGGACAGCACGCCGCGCACGACGGCGAGGTTCCGCTCGAGGGCGGTGAGATCGACTTCGATAACGCTGGTCCCGCTCACGGAGGGCCGATTCCTTGTCGATGCTGGAATTCAGGCGGACAGGGGTCGCCTCAAGTTGTATCGGCCCTTTGGATGCCCTACGATCAACTGCTCGGGCGTGGAATCAAGCCCGAAACCGGCGGTCGCGGCCGATCGCCGAATGTCCGGACATATTGCCAAGTTATACGATTTTTTCACACGACCGAGTCCGGGCGGCACGGGGCCGACACGCCAGCCGGATTCTACCACACGAGCGGGGTTCCCCCGGACAGATCGCCAGTTGGCGGGTCGACGGGATGTCCCTCTTGCGAGCAGGTTTGCAGCACCGCTCCTTTGCCGATTGTGTTGATCGGTGCAGGGTTGATGCTTTGGATCCGCCGCGGGACCCTCGCCGGGGAATATTGATCGCACCATGAGCGAGACCACACCCGATCCGCGCCCGTCGACATCCCGCAAACGCACGAGCAAGCGCACGCCGAAGAAGGCGCCGGCGTCTGTGCTCGCGCAGACGCAAGGCGCGGTGAAGCCCGCTGCCAAGGCGAAGTCTGAGTCGACATCGAAATCTCAGGATGACTCGAAGCCGACTCGCAAGAAGACGACACGGAAGAAGCGCGACCTCAAGAAGAGCGCCGAGAAGCCGGAGGCCGAGGCGAGCGTGTCGGAGCCGAAGCCCGCCAAGACGGCGGGTGACTCGCCTTCCGAGAAGGCCGAGCGCAAGCCGGGTGGCAAGACGGACAAGAAGTGGGAAGAGATCTTCGCGGGCAAGTCGTTCGCGGACATCGGCCTGCGCAACACGGTGCGGAAGGCGCTGGACGATCTGGGCTTCAAGAGCCCGACGAAGATCCAGGCGGAGATGGTGCCGCTGGTTTTGGCGGGCAAGGATGTGCTCGGTCAGTCGCGCACGGGCTCGGGCAAGACGGCGGCGTTCGGTCTGCCGGTGATCAACAACTGCATCCGCGCGCTGCCGTTCCAGGCGGTGATCCTCGCGCCGACGCGTGAGCTGGCGATCCAGATCACCGACGAGTTGCGGAGCTTCGCGAAGTACACGCCTTTGAAGATGGTGACGGTGTACGGCGGTCAGAAGATCGACACCCAGGCGAAGAGTCTGTCAAAAAACCCCGAGATCATCGTGGCGACGCCGGGCCGGTACATGGACATGATCGGTCGGGGCTACCTGAACCAGGACAACATCCGGTTCGTGGTGCTCGACGAGGTGGACCGGATGCTGGACATCGGCTTCCGCGACGACATCCGCAAGATCCTGTCGGGGATCAAGGGCGATCACCAGACGGTGTTCGTCTCGGCGACGATCAGCCCGGAGATCGAGTCTCTGGGGCGGGCGTTCATGAAGAAGGACGCGGAGCGTCTGGAGACGGTCGGCGGTTCGCTGACGGTGTCGCTGGTGGACCAGTACTACTTCACGGTCGAGCCGTGGGACAAGAGCCGGCTCTTGCGTCATGTGATCAAGAAGGAGCAGCCGGAACTGGCGCTCGTGTTCTGCCGCATGAAGCGGACGGTGGACAAGATCACCGACGGGTTGTCGCGCGCGGGCATCAACGCGGCGGCGATCCACGGCGACCTGCCCCAGGGCAAGCGCAACCGGATCATGGAGCAGCTGCACGCGGGCGAACTGCACATCCTGGTGGCGTCGGACCTCGCGGCGCGCGGTCTGGACGTCGACGGTATCACCCATGTGATCAACTTCGACCTGCCCGAGGACCCGGAGATCTACGTGCACCGGATCGGTCGCACGGCCCGCGCGGGTCGGGGCGGCGTGGCGTTCAGCTTCGTGAGCCCGGACCAGGGCGACCTGCTCACGCAGGTGGAGCAGCTCGCGAACACGCACGTTCCGGCGCGCACCTACGACGACTTCAAGCCGGGGCCGCTGCCCGCGGATGTGGAGGAGCAGCGCTCGCGCGAGAAGCAGCGTCGCGAGGCGCTGACCTCGAAGAACCGCTACAAGAGCGCAGCGCCGGAAGTGCCTGCGCCGAAGGAGAAGGTCGACGCGAGCAAGTTCCCGGGCGGCGTGGTGCCGACGAAGCTCCCGCCGCGGCGGATGGGCGGGAAGATCAGTCGGGGGCGGTAAGAGGCGCCCGGAGCGTTGATTCCGAGTACCGGTTTGGACGATGCAAGTAGATGTAAAGAAGGAGTACCCGGAGCTCGCGCTCCGGGCTCTTGTTTTTGCGCGATCAGCGTCGGAAGAGTTCCTGCAGGCCTCGGTTGAGCAGGTCGTTGAGATTCCGTTCGAGTGCGCCGGGGATGATTTCTTCGATGGCGTTGGGGTCGAGTTCCAGTTTGGCCTTGCCGATTTCGCCTCGGGCGCGGAGCGGGACGGCGGCGAGCTGGTTGAGCAGCGGGAACTGCTGGGCGGCGCGCTTGAAGTCGCCCCCGATGAAGTCGAGGGGCAGCAGGACGAGCACGTCCATCCGGCGGTTGACGAGGTCGATCGTGCCGCGGGTGCGGAGGGTGAAGTCGCCGAAGGGGATGTCGATGGTGTCGTAGGTGGCGACGCCGGCGTTGAAGCGGACGAGCACCGGCGGGACGGACTGGCCGAGTTGACCCGCGGTTCGGTTGGCGGTGGCGTTGAGGGCTGCGGAGAGGAGATCGCCCGCTTCGAAGCGGACTGAGCCGAGGTTAAGGTTGATGTTGCCGTTGAGCTTGGTGAGGTCGCCGTCGGTCGGGATGGAGAGCCCGGCGCTGGTGACGGTGATCATGGTGGGCTGCTCGGTGCGCGACTTCTCGAAGTTGCGCAGGAGCGGGAAGAGCGGTTCGAAGACGCGACGGCTGAGTTCGGGTGTGATCTCGCTGAGGGTGACGTTGGTGCGTGAGGCGGTGCCGTCGCCGAGGATCAGGGCGCCGTTTTCGAAGCGACCGAACGCCGCGGCCTCTGCGCGGAGGGCCTGAACGGTGGCGGTGAGCTTGCCTTCGGTGCGATCGGCGGTGACGTTGTCGGCCTGTGCGGAGACGCGGACGGTGTCGCCGATGCCGGCGACGAGGAGGCCTCGCTGGCCGGCGAGGACGTCGATGAGGGCGGTGGGGATGTCGCCGGAGGCGGTGGCGGAGAGGCGGTTGGTGCCGGGTGAGGCGGCGGTGTTGAGCTGGCCCTCGACGGTGAATCGCGGGTCGTTGTTCTGGTCGAGGGATTCCAGGTTGAAGCGGATGGGTTCTTCCGATTCGGCGGCGGTACGGGTGATGGCCCCTTGGACGCGGTCGAGGTTGATGGGGCGGACGGTCTGCGTTGCGCCGGGTTCGCCGAGGACGGCGTCGAAGTTGGCGTTGATCATGCCGAACTGCGCGTCGATGCGAGCGGTGGCGGGGTCGAAGGCGCCATCGCGCTTGTCGATCGAGAAGGAGCGGATGGCGACGGCGGCGGGGGCGGCCTCGCGCAGGCGGAGCTGCGAGCCCTCGGTGTCGGCGATGACGGGGGCGATGAGTTCATCGAACATAGCGGGCGCGAGCGTCCACGCGACTTCAAAGGGTTCGGCGAGGGCGATGCGGGTTTCGGAGCGGTTGGCGAGCAGGCGTGTGTTCATGCGCGGCGACTCGACGCCGACTTCAATGCGGTCGGTGCCGGCCGGCAGGCCGGTCACGGTGCGGGTCTGGGCGCGGAGGTTGAGCGAGTCGCCGAAGGTGAGGGCGAGGGGGCCGTCGGTGGTGGGCTTGCCGGCGAGCCAGTTGTCGATGGCGCGGGGGCGGGCCTGATTGAGGCGGATGTCGAAGCGGGCGCCGGGATCGATGCGCGCGGTGAGCGCGCCGAGGGGGGTGGCGGGCTTGGAGGGGTCGAAGGCGCTGGCCGAAGCTTCGATGGTGGGGCCGGCGTCGGCGAAGGCGATGCGCGCGTTGCCGGCGCGGATGCCGATGTCGCGTGGCGCGCCGTCGCGCTCGAGGACGCCGGTGACGACGGCGTCGCCTTCGAGGGTGGCGCCGGCGGTGAGGCCGGCGAGGTCGAAGGAGGCGCCTTCGCCGAGGGGGATGGTGATCGGGTCGACGCGGAGGTCGAGGGTGGCGGGCGAGGCGAGGGAGTAGGACGGCGCAGCCTGGTCTTCGGAGA
>Ga0070726_10005098_pt1 | contig 10136 bp, 8 predicted proteins | sample tdAd471_FD_67275 | JGI IMG/M metagenome (GOLD analysis project Ga0070726, IMG submission 67275) | Marine sediment microbial communities from the Atlantic coast under amendment with organic carbon and nitrate - tdAd47.1 | ecosystem: Environmental > Aquatic > Marine > Coastal > Sediment | place...
ATAAGTATTCCAGCGGGTCCCGTCTGCGGATTGAATTTGCACGGCAAGCTCGGTATCGTTGCGAAATCTCCCGGTTATCCGCCCACCTTCGGTAGTGATAACAGTTTTTGCCCCGTAGCCACTGGCGATCGTAGCAGATGGGTTTATTAGAGCTTCGCGCAGCTCTGCCGCATCAAGTCGATTCCCGATGCCATCGAGGATGGGCCCGATATTGCCACCGCGATCATCATATGAGTGGCAGCTTACACATCCCAGTTGCCCATTGAACAAGGCTTCGCCTGCTGACACCGCCGGGTCGTCGCTGGCGGCACCACTCTCTTCCTGCAGAGCAAGACCGGTGCCGCCCTGCAAAACTCTTATATAGCTGGCAACGTCGATAATTTCCTGCTCGCTCAGCGACCCGCCCCAGGCCGCCATTCCCGTGCCCGATCTACCACCGCTAATGACCCCGATTAACTCATTGTCAGACAATCCGGAAGCCTGGGAATCTGTCACTGGCTTACCCATGGCCTGGCCTTCACCCAGACCACCGTGGCAAATCTGGCAATACGCATCATATAACTCTTGCCCTTCTCCCACTCCGGCTTGCACCTGGGACAGGCATAGCAAAAGGCCCAACAACAATCCTGCACCACGGTTCAATTTATTCATGACGACTTCCTTCTACAAGCTGAATAATATGTAATTGCCGGTTGCTATACCGGTGGCGACACCAGCTCTGGTTACGGGGTTTCTGGTGCCCGACGCAATGCCAATATATTGTTTGCCGGCAATGGTAAAACTAGTGGGTGGAGCATAAATACCGCTGCCAGTCTGGAATTCCCACAGTACCTCACCTGTTGCATCATCAAATGCCCGTAAATAGCCGTCGGCACCGCCGGCAAATACCAGACCGCCACTGGTAGCTAGTGTCCCAGCCCAATTAAATGATCCGGGAAGCTCATATTGCCACGCAACCTCACCACTCCTCAGATCGAAGGCCACCACGTAGCCAGTACCCTGAGGGTCAAATCGCGGGATTCCACCTAGATCCATGGTGCCAGGTCTACCCTCACCTTCACGGCGGATAAAAGTGGTTCCCCATTCACTGGTTGGAACGTAAATCATATGCGTATCAGGACTGTAAGCAGCCGGGGGCCAGTTTTTGCCACCATAAAGTCCAGGAAAGATTACCGTGCCGGCTGGATCGTATAACGACTCTTTCAACACCGGTTTTCCGGTCTCGTCCCTCTCGGCCCAGTTAACCCGGGTGTACTCCTGTGCATAGACGAACTCACCATCTTCACGGTCCAAAGCATACACATGACCATTGCGGGAGACATGCACGATCAGCTTGCGTATTTCGCCATCGATTTCCTCATCAATAATCATGGGTTCGCTGGTTGAATCATGGTCGAACTCATCCCGTGGTGATGTCTGAAAGTACCACCTCAATTCACCGCTATCGGCATCCAGAGCCACTACGGAATTGGAATATAGATTATTCCCGGACCTGACATTATTGTTGATATCCGGCCAGGGATTGCCCGTACCCCAAAATACCAGATTCAATTCAGGATCGTAGGTACCGGTTACCCAGGTAGGAGCACCGCCGGTTCGCCAGGAATCACCTTGCCAGGTTTCGTTTCCCGCCTCACCAGGACCGGGAATAGTATAAAACCGCCATCTCCGCTCGCCGGTGTTTACATCGAAGGCATCAATATAGCCTCGAATACCAAACTCTCCACCACCGACGCCAATGAGTACCATATCCTTAACAACCAATGGCGCGCCAGTGACGGAGAACGACTCCCGATGATCGCCCACTTCCGTATCCCATAACTGGATACCTGTGGCAGCATCAAACGCCATCAGACGAGCATCCAAAGTGCCCCAGAACACTTTGTCTTCATACAACGCCACACCGCGATTGTGAGGCCCACAACAGAGATCGACATTCTCAAAATCATGATCATAGCGCCACAGTTCAGCACCTGTCAGTGGATCGACAACAACCAAGTGACTATTGGCAGTAGTCAGATACATACGCCCATCATTTACCAGAGCGGTAACTTCGAATGCGCCACCAGTTACCCCAGTCTGCTTGATCCACACGGGACGCAGCGTGGCCACATTGGATTGATTAATCTGGTCGTCAGGCATATAGCGCCAGGCACCATAATTACGGCCATAGGTTACCCAGCGATCACTGTAGTCCTGGGCATTCTCTAGAACCTGGGTAGTAACATCCTGGGCCAGCGTAGCAAATGACAACAGGTTCAAAGACACTACAATACTCGCGAGGTGTGTGAGTTTTGGTATACGATTCAAGACTGCTCTCCGTTTAAAATTCTATAAATTGACCGGCTTTGCTCAACGCCAGTACATCCGTCAGTTTAATTAACCTACAAAGTCACATTTGAAGTCAAACCAGTCTCGGATAAACTGTTTGCTGACAGAGACCGAATTGTCAGTTTACAGCAGGGGCGCATATTGTAACTTCGCTGAAGATAATTCTAACCAGTCTAAATCACGCGACGCCTGGTTCTAGATCGAGAAATCCACCCATTAACTCCATTGCGCTCGAGGTTTACTCAATACAGAAAGCACTAACGCTCTCGTAAACGAGTACAGACATCGATAATGTAAAACCTCTGTATTGACAGCTAAATTGCCTATTCCACCATGGCGGCATATTATGCAGATGCGTCGCTCAAAATAATAAGAGGAACTGAGCCATGATAATTTACGGTGTTGCTTTGCTATCCGGGTGCCTTGTCACGGGCATGCTTATTGGCGAATACCTGGGAGTTCTGATTGGAGTTGATGCCAATGTCGGGGGCGTAGGCATCGCTATGCTGTTCCTGGTAATGGCATGCAACTCGGAACGTCTGCGACCGCTGGCATCGGGACTGGCGGGAGAGGGTATCAAGTTCTGGAGTGCCATGTATATTCCAATTGTCGTAGCTATGGCTGCACGCCAGAATGTTGTTGCCGCAGTGGAAGGTGGGCTCCTGGCACTGGTTGCCGGGGTTGCCGCAGTAGTCGTGAGCTTTGCCCTGGTACCGGTGTTAAGCAAAGTCGGGAAAGGTCCGCAAATAGAGGAGAAACCGGGCGGTGGATTGTCATGATGGAGATAATCACTACTACTTTTGGTAGAAACGGTCTGGTTGTTGCCTTCGCCGTTGTGGGCTTGACAGTGTGGTTTTCCTACCTGCTTTCCAACAAGTTGACCCGAGGGCGAATCCACGGTTCCGCCATCGCTATTGCACTAGGTCTGGTTGCAGCCTATTTCGGCGGTCTGGCCACCGGTGGCAATACCGGTGTGGCCGACATCGGAATACTGGCCGGCGTTGGCATCATGGGCGGCGGAATGTTCCGTGATTTCGCTATCGTGGCTACAGCGTTCGGCGTTCACCTCAGCGAACTCAAAAAAGCAGGGCTGGCCGGAGTGATCTCGATTTTCGCCGGGGTTATCGTGTCTTTTCTGGTAGGAGGAATCGTAGCCGTGTTGTTTGGCTACACAGACCCGGTGGCAATCACTACTATTGGCGCCGGCGCTGTAACCTATATAGTGGGGCCAGTAACAGGGGCGGCTATAGGTGCCAGTTCAGATCTTATTGCACTCAGCGTAGCCGCCGGGCTGATCAAGTCCATCTTGGTGATGATTGGCACTCCCATGGTGGCGAGCACCATAGGCCTGAACAATCCCCAGTCAGCGATGGTTTTTGGTGGCTTGATGGGCACTACGAGCGGCGTTGCCGGTGGTCTTGCAGCTACCGACCCCAAACTTGTTCCCTATGGTGCCATGACAGCTACGTTCTACACCGGGGTAGGTTGCCTGTTAGGCCCTTCGGTACTATTTTTAACCGTCAACGCAATTTTCTAAAAGCGATAAAGACTCTTGCCTGCAATAATTCCGGCTCTAATTAAATACGACTCGGTTTCGACGGGCGATATCCATATAATCGACCTTATAGTCGGGTAGCAAATATCCCTCGGTAATCAGATTATCGGTTGCGGCTTCATACTTACTCAGATAATCGTCAAAGGAAGTGTATAACTCCGCTATGCTGTCGCGAAAATCTGTTGATTCCGATGCCGATCTGGCAAAGGGCACATAACCTCCAGCCAGCCTTAGTAGCTCGGTCTCCGCTCCAGCACTGAATGCGCGTAAGTTCCAAGGCACAAAAGTGGCAAGTGGTACCTGGGCAAGTGGTGGCAGAATAGTACTGTACACAAAATCATTATTGTTGCGATCTACTGCCGGCACCAGGACCCCGTACAGCCTGTCCGAGCGCTGAGGGTGCTGAGAGACAATGCGCAGACTGGGCCAGAGATCGCCATAGCCTGTGTAACCCACCCGGTACATATCCTTGGGGTGATTAATGCCCGGCAACGGGCTCCATGCGTCGGGGTTGATGCTACCATCTGGCAAGTGTGAGGGAACCAGGGTGCTATCTGCAATCTTGGGATATCGGCTTGGCGGGGGAGGCCTGTCTTCCGCCAACCACCTGTGCATGGCCACCAGCAATGAATCCCTGATAGGAGTCCACAAATTGGGATTACGAACCAGCTGGCCTGTGGTTGCCGGCTCCGGAATTCCTGATTCGGAGCCATGTTGCGAACCACCAATAGTGTAATACCTGACGCCTTCTGATGCATCAATATCACGGATTCCCAACGGGTCCGTATGTACCAGCGATCCACCTCGCAACCAATATTCGTTGGATGTCTGAATATGCATGATGCGGGGCACAGTATCTGATTCCATTGCACGACTCAGAATGCTGTCCTCTCTGCCTGTAAAGGGGTCTTTAGTCACGCCATAGGTAAAAGGGAACAGGTCGTTGGGATAGAGCTGATTCTGGTGTTGACCATTAGTCCGGGTCGGCATGGAAAAACGCATATTGAACATACCCCTGCCCGCTCCCGTAATCACAGGAACTACACCATCGAATACTCGCCTTCCCGGCAAATCACGATTGAATCCGTCATACAGAAACTGGCGTAGCAAGCGACCGCTTTGGGAATTTCCAGTGGCTATTGTGCGTTCGAAAGATGGCAGGTTCAGCCGACTTAGCTGTTCACTAAGCTCACTATCTGCGACCTCCTGGCTACGAAAAAGTGACACAATGTCCCTGATTCCAGCCATGCCGGCTCCGGCCAGCACCGGGTCCCTGGCTTCATAAATAAGTTCGTAGAGATGGCCAGCTTGTAGACCACCCTCCAGGTTAAGGGTAATCCGCGGCTGGTTACGACCTTCAGGCCAGGTGACCTGAAGATCGAAATCTGAGCGCTGCAGTGAAATTCTAGGGTCCAGCTGGTTTACCCTGTGGGTCAAAGTCGCCTGTTGCAGACCACTTGCAGTAGGTTCGTACGCTAAGTGCAAATCATCGGCAATATTGACGTCATTTTGTGGAGAATTCACCACCACTTCATAACGGACCATGCCGGTAATAGGTTCAGACTCACTTCCCACCAGGGGTGCATTTAGTAATAAGCGATCACCGGTTACTTCAAGCTCATTAATCCAACCAGTCTGCAAAAAGGTGAATCCATGCTTATAAATTGGATCAGCGGGAAAATCTCCAGGCGGTGTACGAATCTCGCCCCGGTTATTAACCACATAAACCAGTGTACCGTTTGCCATGTCTCTCTGGGGTACGTGCAACTGAAAATCTGCAGAGAATTCTACCAATCCTGCCGGATTTAACTGCGCCCACTCGATATCAATAATATCCTGATTACCCGGGTTCTGAGGGTCGAGGATAAAAAACAGTTTCCCGGTAATTAATTCATACTGGTAGTCGACACCGTCTGCATGCAGGATTTGCCGACCTTCTATCTCAATGCGGGATACTTCAGACCATCCGGTCTGGGAGAAGATTACCAACAAACCTGATACCAACAGGCGCTGCAGCCGGTACCAACCAATTCCGCACATAATAACTTTCCTTCCTCGCTGACTAAAAACTACATCCAATATAAAAGGCTAAGCCAGAATACTTATCCGGTCAATTTTCGTTGCCATTTCACTCCCGAGAATACCGGTACCAATGCGACCATTACCGAGCCCAGCACTAGCACCAATGCTGCTGCGATGGACAGGAAATTGAGGTTATCGGTAAATCTGTATGTGGGATTTAGTATCACCACCATCTTGATCCCTAATATGGTAAACACTGGGGCTAAAGCCAGTACTGCACTGACTTTCGAGGCATGCCAGTGCACCAGAGCCTGACCAAAACAGCCGTAGGCTACCACTGTATTTAAACAGCAGAACACCAGTAACCAGAACTGCGAAACAGACAGGCTTGATACTTGCGCGGGAACTGCCAGAGGAATTAACAAAAGCGCACATACTATGTAGACGATCAATAAGATCTGATTAGAGCTACAATGCCGTAACAATTGTTTTTGTAAGAGTGCATAAACTACCCAGGTTAAGGCGGCAATGATAACCAGCATGACACCGAATCCGATATCCAGTTCCGCAACAAATAATTCACTAAACCGATCATTAAAAAATCCACCCAATCCGATCACTATCAAAAGCGTTCCAATCCTCTGTAACGGCAAAAACGGTTCACGAAAGATGAGTATTCCGCCCAGCAACAGGAACAATGTTGTCAATTGAATAACAGCCTCGGTGGTTTCCGCATTCAAATGATTCAGGCTCATGGAAAACAATACATAATTGGCACACAAGCCGACACTGGCAATGAACAGGGCCAGAAGGATTTTGTGATCAAGACTTGCCACAACCGGGAGCTCACGTCGATATTTCAGCACGAAAAACAACACCAGGGCCGCGAACGTGAAGCGATACCAGACAATCGTATAGGCATCCATAACGGTAATGATTTCTTTCAGGGCAATGGGTAGAATGCCCCATAGCAGTGATGCTACCAGTGCATAAACGAAACCACGTATATTATTTCCGGTGGGAGTGTGCATTAGCTGAAAATGGCCAGATTGATTGCAATTGGGGGATCGCAATCCTAGCATGAAAAACAACACTGGCTGCTAATTTAGATTGCTGATAGAACCCCGTATTACTTCATTCTCATCAGGAGACATGTATGAAAGCCAGGGCTACTACACTATTGCTTTTTAATCTGTGCCTTTTTCTGGTGTTTCAGTTTGCCCAGGCCAACGAAGGTACAATTGCGTTAGTGAATGCCAGGATTATTGACGGTACCGGCGCCATCCCTATTGAAACCGGCACTCTGGTTATTACTGACGGCAGAATCAGAGCGGTAGGTGGCGCGGATGTAGTCACCGTACCGAATGATGCTCTGGTAATCGATGCACGGGGCCAGACGATTATGCCCGGCATGGTCAATGCCCACGCTCACGTGGGCGGCACTCTCGGACTGCAAGGCGGCAATTACACTAGCGAAAATTTAATCCGCCAGCTGCATCTTTACGCACGTTACGGTATTACCACCGTATACAGCCTCGGTGGCGACCAGGAACTAGGCTTTAATTTGCGCGACTCCCAGTACCGACAAGATTTAGATCGCGCCAGGCTTTACGTTGCTGGAATAAGAGTTAACGGCGAGTCAGCCGAACATGCAAGAGGATTGGTCAATCAGGCCGCTGACCAGGGTGCGGATATTATCAAGACCAGCATTGACGATAACCTCGGCCAATCTGCTAAACCAGATATCACCATTCTGGAGGCTACCATTGAGCAGGCCCACGCCCGGCGTTTACCCGTTGCTGTTCATCTGTATTACCTGGAGGACGCCAAAGCGGTTCTTCGAGCCGGCGCTGACATTATCGCTCACAGCGTTCGGGACCAATTGGTTGATGAGGAGTTTCTTAATTTGTTACAAGAAACCGGCGCCTGCTACATACCGACCCTGACCAGGGAAATCTCCACCTTCGCCTATGAAACAGTACCTGACTTTTTTTCAGACCCGTTTTTTCTTAAGGCTGTAGACCCTGCTGTTATCCAGGAGTTAAGTACTCCGGAACGTCAGGCCCGCTATCGAAACAGTGCTTCCGCCCAGCAATACAAGATTGCTCTCCAGACTGCCATGAGCAACCTGGATATATTGCAGAATCGGGGAATCGCAATTGCCATGGGCAGCGATACAGGGCCTCCTGCCAGATTCCAGGGATACTTCGAACACATGGAATTGTGGCTGATGGTAGAGGCTGGCCTTTCACCCATGCAGGCTATCGTCGCGGCAACGGGCCAGCCAGCGGCGTGCATGAATCAATCCGACATCGGTACACTGGAACCCGGCAACTGGGCAGATTTCGTGGTAATGGATGAAAACCCGCTGGAGAATATCCGTAACACCCGAAGTATCAATTCAGTCTGGATTGCAGGAAACCGGGTGCTGGAAGAGTAGCTGATCTAACTAGGTAAGGAATACGAGGAAAACTTGGCAGACAAAAATTCCATCTGGTCTGCCAGTACATTGTGATTACACAGATACAGAAACTCATGCCGGTTGGGTACGAACGGAATTGCCAGCAGTTCCATGCCTGACTCTTCAGGTGTGGCGTCAGCCTTACGATTATTACACCGGCGACAGGAAGTTACGACATTCGTCCAGGAATCCTTTCCACCCCGGGAAAGCGGTTTAACATGGTCACGAGACAACTCATGTGTCTCAAACTCGCCACCGCAATACAAACACATGTTCTTATCACGTCTAAACAGAAAGCGGTTCTCCAACGGTGGCAGAAACTGATCCCCGTGAACCTTTCCTGCGCAGGCAATAATGCTGGGTAAACGCAGAATCGATTGTAAACCGCGACGATTATAGCCACCTCGAATTTCCATAACCGTGCTACCAAGAGACCAGACAACCTGATCCTTCACCAGCAGCGTCGCCGTTTCCTCCCGTGTCAACCACGCAACGGGATTGCCAGCTTTATTTAATCTCAAGATCTTTGCTTTACCTGACATGCCTTCAGTGATCCGCTAACATTGAGATGATATCTCCGTTGTCGGCCTGGCAACTCGGAGTCTGAAGGAATTGAATATCACAATAAGCCACGACAGGTCTACCGTAACAGTCGTTACCTTGCGATCATCCGATCACTTACAGCGATAGACAGGGAATATTTATATACCGTTCGTATTACAAACAAATTACAGTGAAGACTGATGAACTCATCACTTATTCTTGATTAGTCCCCTTGCCGATAAAAATCATAACCAGAAAACTCATTACTGCCATACTGCCTGCCAGAATTAGACCAAATACAGCACCAGAACTCTGATGGCGTAAATTCTGACTTATCCCTGGAATACTCCACAGGTCCCCACTGCCCCGACCAGCTACCAATTGTGCTTTCATACCTTTCTCCATGTGCTGGGTCATATCGCAGTGTACCAGGTAGGTCATGTTATCAGCAGGTACAATAAATGAACCGGTTTGTGTAGCGCCACCCGCCGCCTCCAGGTGAAACATTCCTTGTGGATAGAGATATCTGGGCAACCCATGCAACATCCACTGATGCCTGATCTGATCTTCATTAACCAGCGTAATCGTAACCAGTGAACAGGGTTCTACCCGGTATTCGTGCTGACTCATCCCGAATACGGTACCTGGATAGGGCTGAGCATATTCTACACCCACCTTGACTGTGAATTCATGTTGCTGAGTTATAGCCTGGCAATCCCTGGGCAACTCTGCCGAGTTAGCATTCATAACCAGACCGGATGCATCAAAAATCATCTGATCGGTTTCCTGTTCAGTTCCGCTGTGCTCCGGCATAATCTGCGCCCGCAACAACACGACTGGAACGAACGTCAGAGCCAGACACCATGAGATGCCTCGAATCAATGCGACCATTCTAGTTTTTCCCTAACATTCGATAAAGGGAAAATAGAGATGCCAAGAGAACTCCAAACGCAATACCCAATGCAATCAGGCGCAGGAACATAAAAGTAGACAGCGTCGGGTCTCCTCGGCCCTCTTGCGGCAAACTTCGCATATAATATGCTGGATCAAAAAATTCAGCCAGGTTCTGACCATAAGTAACCGGCCAACCCGTCGAGCTTATAAACTGCTGATAAACAATAGCGCCAAGATTACCACCCGGCCCAAGACCATCGTTGGTTATCCCTCGCTCCTGATGATCGTGCAACAACCAGGCTCCGCTGCCGTATGAATGCAGGCCGTCGT
>Ga0070726_10005100_pt1 | contig 10133 bp, 10 predicted proteins | sample tdAd471_FD_67275 | JGI IMG/M metagenome (GOLD analysis project Ga0070726, IMG submission 67275) | Marine sediment microbial communities from the Atlantic coast under amendment with organic carbon and nitrate - tdAd47.1 | ecosystem: Environmental > Aquatic > Marine > Coastal > Sediment | place...
AAAACTTTGATTTGTTTGGCATCCAAGCATTCTGCAATCAACAAGATCACATCAGCACCAATAGATCGGGCCTCAAAAATCTGGTACGGATCAATAATGAAATCTTTGCGAAGAATGGGGCAAAAATTAAACTTGCGCGCCTCTTTTAGGTCTTCACTGTTTCCTTTGAAAAACTTATTATCCGTCAATACGGAAAGTGCCGAGGCGCCCGCCTGCATATAACCGATTGTCACTTGCTCGACTTCTGCAAAAGGATTGATGTCTCCTTTTGAGGGAGAATGACGTTTAAATTCAGCAATTATGCCAGATTTGTCTTCTCGCAACAAGTATTTTTTGAGTGACACCGCCGGTGTGGAATAATAGATGCTTTTCTCTAGCAACTTCACAGGAAATAATTCCTTCCGTTGCTCTACTTCTCCCATCTTGTGGCTTACTATCTTATCCAGAATAGTCATAAAGGCATTATTTTATAAATCTTTAACTCCATTGATACTGGAGGCAAAGAAGGTGGAATCGATTAGACTAGTTCAATAAGCGTTTGAAGGTAGCTTGGGCTCGTTGGCTCACAATGCTCTCCTTTGCTTCTGCTATACAATCGGCCAAAGATTGGCTAGGTTTAATGCAATGTATCGCAACGCCTGCATTAGCCGCAACGACTTCCAATTGGGCCGTTGTACATTCATTGGCCAAGACATTCTTAAAAATGGTGGAAGCTTCTTCGGCCGTATCTCCACCATGCAAGTCTTTTTGCGTCAAAGTAGGGGCTCCCAAGTCAGCCGCACTCATCAATTGCTCACTTTGATTGGTGCGAAGTTTGAACTGCCCCGTAAGTGATATTTCATCATATCCGTCTAAGGCATAAACAATGGAGAATTGCCTACCGGTTTGCTGCATCACATATTGGTACATACGAGATAAAGCCAAATTGAAGGTGCCAAACAACTGATACTTGGGTTGCAACGGATTGACTAGTGGCCCCAACATATTGAAGAAGGTAGGTACTTTCAATGCTTTGCGAACGGGCACTACTTCCTTCATCGCTGGATGAAAAAGCGGTGCATGCAAAAAGCAAATATTGGCTCGATCCAATTGCCGCTTAAGCTGCTCCGAATCATTGGTAAATTCATAGCCCATGGCGATCAGCACATCTGACGACCCCACCGATGAAGACACGCCATAGCTGCCATGCTTACTCACCTTATACCCCGCCCCTGCCACGACTACAGCCGAGAGCGTTGAAATATTGAAGGTGTTTTTCCCATCTCCACCAGTCCCTACAATATCAATGGTATCTACGCCTCCCAAATCTACCTTCACACAGAGTTCCAATAAAGCATCCCGAAAGCCCTGCAACTCCTCCAAGGTGATAGACCTCACATTAAAGACCGTAACAAAACTGGCCACCTGCATAGGGTCAAACTCAACCGCCGAAATCCTCAATAAAATAGCCTTGGCTTCTGCTCGGCTGAGGGTCTCGTGTTCATATAAACGTAATAGTAGTTTTTTCATGTCATTCCTTGTCTTTCGCGATGATCAATTAAAATGGAGGCCAGTGCTAGCTTTTTTATCCCTAACGACGTTGGAAATTGGAAGTCGGAAATTGGAATCTTGGCTGGGCTAGGCTAGTTTTCCCCCTTCCGATTTCCGACTTCCAATTTCCAATTTTTCAATATCGTCTTGCTCCTGCTAGTTGTATTTTCGGGCCTACAAGGTACATCAGATATCCCTTATACTGTTAAGGTTTCGTGACGAGCCAGTAGCAAATTGCCCAACATTTTCATACCCTGCTCCGTCATGATCGATTCCGGGTGAAATTGCACTCCTTTCACATCATACTGCTTATGCCGCATGGCCATAATTACCCCGGCTTTATCTACCGCTGTAATTTCTAGCTCTGCGGGCAAACTTTCCTTGGCCACTACCCACGAATGGTACCGCCCTGCTTGGAAGGTTTTTGGCATTTCCTGAAAAAGTACTTCGTCCTCCACCACTACATCTACGGGCGTTTCTACGCCATGGAAGACATCCGTCAAATTTTCTAATTCAGCGCCAAAGGCCTCCCCTATCGCTTGATGCCCTAAACATACTCCCAATATCGATTTGCTGGCGGCATACCGCTGGATCAAAGCAGGCATAATGCCCGCATCTTTTGGCAAGCCGGGCCCCGGTGATAAGATAATAAAATCGTAGTTATCAACAGCATCCAAGCTAATTTCATCATTGCGAAAAACATCAATCTTTTGATCGAGAATTTCCTGAATATACTGCACCAAATTGTAGGTAAACGAATCGTAATTATCTAGTACTAAAACTTTCATTTGCTATGCGTTTGAGTCGGATAATGAGTTCCTAAATATATGATCACCAATACTATAGCTTGCTGGCTTCCACCAGTGCTTTTTTCAAAGCTCCGAGCTTATTATTCACTTCTTGCAGTTCCTTTTCTTCCACGCTAGCCGAAACCACGCCTGCGCCAGCTTGACAATACAAGGTATTATTAAGACTCAAAAACGATCGAATCACAATAGCTTGATTCATATGACCATCAAAGCCAATATAGCCCAATGCGCCACCGTAGAAGCTCCGGTTCTGGTTTTCGTATTGATCAATGAGTTCTAGTGCTTTATATTTTGGCGCACCAGAGAGTGTCCCAGCGGGAAAAGTATCAGCAAAAACTTGTATCGGATTGGTTTGGGGCTCCAGGTCACCCGTCACCTTGGATACCAGGTGGATCACATGGCTGAAGAAGTGTATTTCTTTTAGTTTTTTCACCTGCACATTAACGGCATGGCGCCCTAGGTCATTACGTGCCAAATCTACTAGCATGATATGCTCGGCGTTCTCCTTAGGATCGGCTGCCAGCTCTCCTGCTTTTTGAATATCGTCTTCTTTATCTCCAGTTCTGCGGTAAGTCCCTGCAATGGGGTTGACCGTTGCTACTCGATCTACAATTGACATCTGTGTTTCTGGCGAAGAACCAAAAATACGATAATCGCCCAAATCCATGTAAAAAAGATAAGGAGAAGGGTTTATAGATCGCAAAACTCTGTATACTTGAAAATCATCTCCTTGGAATTTTTGCGAAAACTGTCGGCAGAAAACGATCTGAAACACATCACCGATTTGACAATGATGCTTACCAATGGTCACTAGTTTTTTGAATTCCTCATCGGTCAGGTTGCTGCTTTCTTCCCCTTCCAATTGAAAGGGAAAAGTGCGTACCTTTTGGCCTTTTATGAGGGTCAAAATTCGATCCATCTGGGAGCTTTCATTCGGTGGAATGTTTTCCAATACCACCAACTCATCCTTGAAATTATTGATAGCCAGCACAAAGCGATGCAGCTTGTAATTAATATCTGGCTGATCAAACTTTCTTTTCTTAGGATCAAATTGCAGCGTATCAAAATACTGCACACCATCAAAACCCGTGTGACCAAAGACGCCATTTACGCCCGTATAAGGCGTTTCATATTGCACATCATAGCGGTCGATGAAATGGTGCAGAGCGGCAGGCACTGTTCCCGCTTCCTCTACCTTATTCACCAGTTTTTCACCTGAAGGCAGGGTCTCAGTAATCTGGCCATTTTTCACTTCAAAGCCAGCAATCGCTTCAAAGCCCATAAAGGAGAAGCAGTCCTCTTTATTTCGAAAATCATTGTTTTCGAGCAAAACCGGCGCTGTAAAATGATCCCGGAGTTTAAGATACAAGGATACCGGTGTGTAGGTGTCCATCAACATCTTGTGGACTTTCGTTTGTATCCGAATCTTAGTTTCGATAGTAGCAGTCATTCTTGTCAGATTGGTTCCCTGACAATTTTTGTGTTTTTAAACCTCGTTTTTGATAAAAGTCGACCACAAAAATTGTCTGAGAAGGGTCAAATATAAAACGGCTTGTCGGATGATCCGACAAGCCGTTTTATATTATATGATTAACATAGCATGGCAAGTCACTTCATCCTAGAACTGGAATGATTGTGCCACCAACGCCATGTATTTGTATTAATATTCATCTCTTGATTTTATAAGATGCTCAAATATAAGGTCATTCTTTTTAAAAAAACAAGAAATTGATTCTCCTTTTTATAAAAAAGTTAAAAAAGCTTCTCTTTTACTGTTATACCATCAGCAAAAAGAGGTAAGTGAAGCCTTAGCTTAATGAAGTATACGCCAGATCAATTCTTTTAGCAACTCACCATCTGGCTTACCCGTACTATTGTAATCTACCCCTTTGGATTTCAAATCAAAATCCTTCAACAATCCGAGTACCATCTCGGTTTTGGAAAGGGGATAAGAACGAGCTGCAGCGCGGTATTCTCGTAAGAAGAAACTCGATCGCAGCTTCAATGCACTCAACAATTCGGCCTCGGGGACTTGCTTCAAAAAATGCAGCATATAGACCTTGCTAAAGTAGTTGTATAAGGCACTAATCACTGCTGGAAGAGAATTCTTTTTAGGATTGGCAGCAAAATAGTTAACAATCCGATTACTCTTGAGCACATCCCGGTGGGTGAGTGCTTTTTGTAATTCAAATACATTATAGTCTTTGCTAATCCCGATATTATCTTCTATATGCTTGATGGTCACCTGGGTGCCCTCTGGCAAGTTTACCCGCAGCTTATCCAGCTCATTGACGACCTTGGACAAGCTGGTGCCCAAGTATTCGGCCAATAAGTCAGCAGCGGCAGGTTCAACCATCAACTTTTTCTTTTTCAAGTACTTTGTAATCCACTCCGGAACCTGGTTATCATACAAAGGTTTGGCTTGAAATACCACGGCCTTAGCCTTGAGGGCTTTCCCAAATTTCGTGTTAATATTAAAACGTTTATGCTTGTGGCAAATCACCAGAATCGTCGTTGGAGTGGGTTTCTCGATATAGGACATCAACTGGGCCAAATTCCTCATCTCCTGCGCCTCTTTGAGAATCACTAGTTGGTGCTGAGCCATCATGGGATAGCGGCGAGCATTATCAACTACGGCCTGGTAGTCGGCCTCCTTACCATATAAGATCATCTGGTTGAAGGCCCGTTCACTCTCTTGCAATACCTTGCTTTCGAAATAGCGCGTTATTTCATCAATGAAGTAAGCTTCCATTCCGTATAGAAAGTAAACCGGCTTGTAATTGCCTTTCTTAAGATCCGATATGAGTTGGTCACTAGTCAATAGCTGTATTTTTTCGATGATAGGCAGGCAAAAGAAAGGCCTGCTTCTGTCTAAAACAATAAGCAGGCCTACCCAAATTTCCATTCTTGCCTAACTTATTACTTTTAGATTCCTAAAGGTAAACACCTCTCATCAAATTTTATCAAAGAATTTTATTTTTTAAGTTTTAGTAATGGACAAAGAATAAGTTCCGCATTTTGAGATAGAGATTTTGGTGATCCCGATAGCTATCGGGAAGGCATTTTTTGAAGAGATAGCAGCGCTATCGCTGAAAAAAATAACGCGGTATAGCACCAAAAGATCATATGCAAAATCGGGAAGTTATTTTTTGATCATTACTTAATACCGTGGAACATCAGGAATCTTATCAGCGCAAATATGCTTTCATTTCCAGCTCAAGCTAAACCTTTGTACCTACCAGCAGTCTAACGAAATATTGTAACACCAAATTGACCCGTAATGAAAAACTATCTCTGTTTACTTGCAGCCCTATTTCTCTTTATTCATTGTGCCAAGGAGAACGAGTCTCCGTCCGAGAATGAAGTTAATTTACTTACTACAGAACAATATAAATCCATCGATAATGTAGATAAGGATCTCCTTAGTCTTGATATCTACTATACGAGTAATACCACTGAGAAAAAACCAATAGTCGTATGGGTGCATGGAGGTGGCTGGAGTATTGGAGACAAAGCCAATAAAATCCAAGATAAAGTCCAATTGTTTCAAGCTCAAGGTTGGCTTTTGGTGAGTGTAAATTACCGGCTAAGTCCTTTTCCTTACCAACTGAATAATCCGAATCGAGTCCAATATCCTGACCACAACCAGGATGTCGCCGATGCACTGAAGTGGATTTATGATAATATCAGCCCATACGGTGGAGATCAAGGCAAAATGGTTTTGCTCGGACATAGTGCCGGGGCCCATCTTGTGGCTCTAACAGGAACTCGACCATTGTTTTTGGCCAATAGTGACGTGCCTTTTTCTGCCATCAAAGGCGTGGCGGCTATTGATACGGAAGGGTATGATGTCCCAACTAAAATTGCCGAGGGCAATGATTTGTACTTGAATGCTTTTGGGCCCACCGAAAGTCTGCATATGGAGGCTTCTCCCCTTTTCAATATCCAAAGTGGAGAATCCTACCCTAATTTTTTCATTGCCAAAAGAGGAAGCCAAAGTAGATTAGCCATCGCCAATCAGTTTATTGCTGCTTTAGAGACGGCCCAAACCATGGTAGAGCAAGTAGATGGCAGTATTTATTCTCATGCGGAGATTAATGAGGCTATCGGCCAAGCCGGGGAATCCTTGATCACTACTCCATTACTTGATTTTATTAGGCAGTGCTTTGAATAAAGGCCAGCTATGAGGACTTCGTAATTTGAGAATGATTATTTCACATCATCCAGCACCATCAGATTACAGCCACGTATATCCGAATGGTCCAGTCGTCCCAATATTCGGAAGGAGTCATCCGCGTAGACTTGCCCCAGATCATCCGTTGCAATAAAGGATATGGTATCAATATTGGCGAGATCGATGATATTGATGGCAGCCGTTTGGCCCACCGTCTGGCTCGACAAGGGGTCGGTAATATCACGGCCACGGACCCGCATGGTGGGGCTGGGGTAAAACAAGCCATCGCCTTTGGAATAGGCTTGAGAAAATAATTCTGTCATACCATATTCCGAATGAATCTTCGGCACTTGAAAAGCCGACATAAGCTGCTCGTGTAGGGCTTCACGTGTCATTTCTTTTCGTCTACCTTTCATCCCTCCGGTTTCCATTACAATGGTATTTCCCAGCGGCATAGGGTATTTTTCCGCCAGATTCAAGAGGCCAAAACTCACGCCCAAGAGCAAAGTAGGCGTATTATTGGCTAAGCAATCCTGCAATTTTTTCACGAGTTCTTCCAGCTCATGTAGAAAAAAACCACTCGCTTTGTAGCTAGATTGACGAATAAAATAGTCCGCCATGTAAACCAGAGAGGATCCGCTGCGTTCTAAATAAGAGGGCAAAAGAGCGAGCACACAATATTGGCTGAGATCGCCATAGAAAGTTTCAAAGCCCTGCCGTGAAACAGCTTCATAAAGTGGAGCTGATCGCAAATGATGCAGGCTCGGTTGTTGACCAGTGGTGCTACTACTGGAAAAAATAGCGACAGCTGGCCAATCTTTGGTCTTGATCGTCCGGTTTTTGAAGAAGGAAATGGGAAGGAAGGGAATTTCGTCCGATTGTTGAATGGAAACTGGATCTTTGTGCAACAAGTCTAAATAAGAGCGGTATAACTCATTGTGTTGCGCCTGATAGTGAAAGGCTTCCATAGCCAGGCCTTCAAAATCCGCAGGAGCGGAGGATTGTAATTTTGTAAGCCATCTGTCGGTAAACCGCCCCTTTGCCATGATCCTGTTAAACTAAAAAACGCTATATTTCCGTTACAAAATTAAAAAAACATGCGCGTTGCCAAATCCCTTTGTCTTTTTTTATTTTTAGGCCTGCTGATGACTGCTTGTCTACAACCACCAGATTACCCAGCAGAGCCAGTGATTGAATTTAGTTACTTCTCCAGTAATGGGATGAACCAACGGCCTGTCAACGGTAAAGTTGATACGCTATTTGTGGTGATCGATTTTACAGATGGCGACGGCGATATTGGCCTCGACGGCGATGATGCGACGATCAACATCGATATGTTTGACCTCCGAGATGGCTCAAGAATTTTGGCGCGTCTGCCAAAAGTGGAAGCCCTAGGTGCCCAGAATGGTATTTCAGGTGAAATCAGTATTCGAATCACAAACGATCCCAATATTGGTGACGTATGCTGTGTGATTTTACCAGATGGAGGTGGTCCGGGTCAGGCTTGCGTTCCTAATATTCCAGCACAACAAGTGGGCTACTCTATCCGGATTCAAGATAGAGCGGGCAACTGGAGTAATACGATCGAGACGCCTACCTTTACCCTCAACTGTAATTGATAATTGACAATTGATAACACAAGACATTTATTTTCAAATAGTTGTAATCTACCATGGAACTTATCCAGCGGTCTCATGTACGGTATTTACGTCTAAAAATGTAACAGAAATGAGCCAAACGATATTGAAAAAGCGGAAATCGGAAGTAGGAATTTGGAAAACTAGCCTAGCCCAACCGAGATTCCGCCTTCCGATTTCGCACCTGTCTGATCTGGCGTCGGCCAGGCAGGTTTCCGCCTTCACATGAATTGCTAGAACTTATCTTATACTACTGGACATTTTCTCCAACCAGGTTTAAAAGTTTAGTGTTGAAGGTTTATACCACCGCATTCAACCTTCAACTTTCATCTATTAAACCGTCCAGTAGGATGACTTACTTATTCAACATAAATTTTAACGATTATCCTTCTTCTAGTTCACCCACTTGATTCCCTTCTTTAACAAGGCCAGTGTTTTGGCCTCTTCAGAAGCTTCCGCTACTTGTACATTGTAGTCCCAATTGACTACAGGTGGCAGACTCATCAAGATAGATTCAATGCGTCCATCGGTATCTAGTCCAAACTTAGTGCCTTTATCCCACACCAAATTGAATTCTACATAGCGGCCACGTCGCAACAACTGCCACTTTTCTTGCTCACTAGTGAAGCTTTTATGCTTGTTATCGTTCAATAGCTTAAGATAGGTAGGTGCAAAGACCTGACCAACAGCTTGTACGAAGGCAAAACGGTCCGTTTTCGTGAAGCCGTCCGCTTCATTTAAACGATCAAAGAATATCCCACCAATTCCCCTCGTTTCTTTGCGATGCTTCACATAAAAATAGTCATCCGCCCACTGCTTGAAGTGAGGATAGTAAGTAGGATGATGTTGGTCGCAGACTTGCTTCAACTGTTGGTGAAAAAACCGAGCTTCCGCCTCTACCACATAATGTGGCGTCAGGTCAATCCCTCCCCCAAACCACCAAGTACCATCGCTCATTTCGAAATATCGAACATTCATATGAATGATCGGCACCAAGGGATTACGGGGGTGTAATACGATGGAGACCCCGGTAGCGAAGAAGGAGCCAGCAGACAGGCCCAATGCCTTCCCAATTTTTTCGGGTAAAGGCCCATGTACAGCCGAAAAATTCACCCCACCCTTTTCAATGTGCTGCCCTTGGATTACCCGCGTTCGACCGCCACCACCTTCGGGGCGATCCCATAAGTCTTCGTGGAATTTCCCTTGACCATCTCCCTGCTCTAGGGCCAGGCAAATATCGTCCTGTAGCCCCTTAAACCATTCCGAAATGTCCGTTTTGTTAGGTTCCATATTATGTTGTACTGGCTAGTTTTTCGACGGCTGCTGCTACTACTTTTTTTGAATTCCCGACGAATATTTCATCATCGATCCAAACGACCGGGCGTTTCAAAAAGGTATATTCCTGGAGAATTAACGATTTGTAATCCGCTTCAGACAGTGTTTTTTCATGCAAGCCCATTCCTCTATACTTCATGGCTCGTCGGCTAAACAAGGCTTCATAGCTTCCTACTTTGTCATGCATCTCTTCCAATTGAGCAGGAGTAATAGACGCCGTCTTAATATCTTGTAAAATAAAGCCTTCCCCACCGCCCAATTCTTTAATAATTCTTTGGCAAGTGGAGCAAGTGCTTAAGTGATAAATCTTTTTCATAATCAGGTCTTTGTTCGGGCCGAAATTAACACTTATCTTGATGTCAAACCTCATTTGAAAGTCAAAACCTAGGAGAATATATGATCCGAGAATCTGAGCTCATTCTTAATCCTGACCAAAGCATTTATCATCTCCATTTACGCCCCGAGCATTTGGCGGACACCATTATCACAGTGGGCGACCCCAATCGGGTGGCGGCGGTATCCCAACACTTCGACGAAATAGGGCGTCCTCAAAAAGTCGGCGCTGATTTCAGGTTATTATCATACCATTCCGGGGATGTAAAGCGGTTGAGTAAGCAAGAGCGCTTGCCGTTGCTTTCATTATAGTTG
>Ga0070726_10005104_pt1 | contig 10125 bp, 5 predicted proteins | sample tdAd471_FD_67275 | JGI IMG/M metagenome (GOLD analysis project Ga0070726, IMG submission 67275) | Marine sediment microbial communities from the Atlantic coast under amendment with organic carbon and nitrate - tdAd47.1 | ecosystem: Environmental > Aquatic > Marine > Coastal > Sediment | place...
CGTTCCGCCGCAAGTTTTGCAGCAAGCGCCGCGGCCAGACGTTTTTCCAGACCTTCGCGGATCGTTGCCGCTTCGGCCAGTTGAACGACCTCATCGGCCCCGTTTTCCATCTGTGCAATCAATGCCGCCAGACGTTGATCCAAAGCCGCTTTGTCTGCGGCCAGGGCCGCGGTCTCGTCCGACAAACGTCCCAGCTTTTCGTCCGACGCCTGCTTATCTGCCAGCGCGGCATCCCGGGCCAGCAAAGCTGCGGCCAGAAGAGTGTCGACCTCTTGGCGCGCAACCTCGGCGGCGGCCAGAAGGGTCAGGGTTTCTTCGGCTTTCCGGCGCTGTTCTTCCAGCGCAAGGGTCATCGCCGTCAATTCCGCATTGCTGTCCTTCAACTTGTTACGCAAGGCCTCTGCGGCGGCGGCCTCGGCCAGGCGCGCGGCCTCTTCGTCGGACAGATTGGCTTCGGTCTCTGCCAGCTTCTGACGCAACGCTTCGGCGGCAGCGGCTTCGGCAAGGCGGGCTTTTTCGGCCTCGGACAACTCTGCCTGCACACCTTTCAGGCGATCCTGCAAGGCTTGTGCCGCGGCAGCTTCGGCAAGGCGTTCGCGCTCGGTTGCGTCGATGCGGGTCTCCATGTCGGCCAAACGTTTTTGCAGCGCCACAGCCGCGGCGGCCTCCGCCAGACGGGCCCTTTCTTCCGCGCTGATATCGTTTTCCAGGGCCGCAAGCTGCGCTTTCAGGGTCTCGATCGCCGCGTTGACCCGCGCCTGTTCGGCCTCAGAGTCCGAGATCCCGGCTTCCAGAGTGTCGACCTGTGCCTGAAGCCGGGCATTTTGCGATACTTCTTCGCTATGCGCGGTCTCGGCAGCCTCAAGCGCGGCCGCGAGACGAACAAGGTCGGCCTGCATGTCCGACAAGGATTGGTCCTTGGTGCTGATCGCTGCAAGGGCCTGTTGCAACGCATCCTCGCGGGTTTGCAGCCTGTCCGACGTGTCCGTCAACGCGGCTTCGCGGGTTTCCAGCGCCGCGAGGGTTTCCTGCAAGGACATTTCGCGGGCTTTGAGCGCGGCCTCGGTTGCGGCCAGGGCATCTTCGCGTTCCTGCAACGCCGCCAGCGCCGATTGCAGCGAACTGTCCCGTTCGCTGAGATTAGCTTGCGCCTCGGCGATCAGTGCCTCCAGCGCCTCGCGTTTGGCCGCGGCCAGACGGGCGGCTTCGACCTGGGCGTCAATCTCATCGCGGGCCTGAGCCAGCGCCAGTTGCAGCGCCTCTTTTTCATTGACCGCGCGCAAATTCGCCGCTTCCGCGTCGGTGATCCGGGCCACCAATGCGGCGTTTTCTGTTGTGGCCTCGGTCAATTGACCCTGCAATGCGTCGCGGTCCAGCACCAGTTGCGAACGCTCCGCCAGAAGCGAGGCAACCTGTTGTTCAAAGGAGGACACCTCCGCCTGATAGGCGGCGATGTCTTCGGCTTGCCGGGTCGCCTGCTGCGACAATGTCGCGATCAAAGCTGATTGTACCTCGGCGGCTGAGTTGGCCTCGGACAATTCGCCGTCCAGCCGCGTCACTTCCAGTTCCAGCCCGTCGGCACGTTCCTGTTCCAGACCCAATGCCTTGGCCAGACTGTCAATCTGCTGGCTCAGATAATTCAGCTGGGTATCTTGCGTGGTGATCGTTTCACGCAGAATGAATTGCACGATCATGAAAATCGTCAAAACGAACATCAGAACCAGCAACAGCGCGGTCATCGCATCGACAAAGCCGGGCCAGATCGAGGCGCTGAATTGCTGTCTTCCCCGCCGGTTTATCGCCATGGATCAGCCCCTTCCGACACTCGGCGGTTTGCGGCCCAGTTTAGAGATTTCCTTGCGCAGTACCTCGGCATTCTGACGCGCGACCTCGGTGGCTTCGACCCGGCTTGCCTGGATTTCCTCGTTGATCCGCAACAGTTGGATATCCATGCTTTTCAGACGCATCCGCGCCTCGACATCGCCACCACTATCGGCGGGGGCGGCGATCTGACCAAGCCCTTCATGCAGGCGGTCCTGACCCTCGGCAATTCGCGCCAGATCTCCGCGCAAGGCTTCAAATACCGATGTGTCAAACTCCGGGCGCGGCATGTCGCCAATTTCTTTGCCGAGCCCGGCCAGGGCATGGGTCAGTTCGGCGAAATGGTCGGCGGCGCTCGATTGGACAGTTTCAGTCTGCCGATAGCTGTGCTGCAAGGCGTCCAAGCTTTCGGCCATCCGGTGGAACGCCACCTGCAGCCCGTCGGCATCGATCGCCCCGCCTTCGCCGTCGCCCGACGAAAACCCAACCTGCGTGATCGTGGACAGCCATTCTTCCAGCTCACGGTAGAACCGGTTCTGCGCGTGGCTTGCGAACAGATCAAGCAGCCCGACCACGAGTGAGCCCGCCAAACCGAGCAGCGAGGATGAGAAAGCCGTTCCCATGCCGCCGAGCTGGCTTTCAAGCCCACTCATCAGTTTGCCGAAGACGGCAACGCCGCTTTCACCTTCGGCCGGGGCCAGGGAGCGGATCGTGTCGACCACCGCCGGAACCGTTGTGGCCAACCCGTAAAAGGTGCCCAAAAGCCCGAGGAAAATCAGAAGATTGGTGATATAGCGGGTGATTTCCCGCGCTTCATCCAGGCGGGTCGCCATGGAATCAAGGATCGAACGTGACGAGGAGGCCGAGATTTGCATCCGCGTCTTGCGGGATTTCAGCAGTGTCGCCAGCGAGACCAGCAATCTTGGCGTGCGCACATATTCATGCCCTGCCCGGTCCTGTGCGAAGCCTTCGATCCAGTTCACCGATGAGATCAGCGACAACACCTGCCAGAAACAGGTCACAACGCCCAGGATGAACACGCCGACAATGACCGAATTCAGCCAGATATTCGACAGGATCACCGTCAAAATAGGCTGATGGGCCGCCCAAGCCCCGGTTCCGACCAGACCGATGATAATGATCATGGTCAGGATCGGTCGGATCGGTTGGGAAAACTGAAGCTCGATATCCGGATCTGCGCGGTTCATCGGAACGCCTTTTAAGCCCATTTCTCTGGTTTTGCGGGACAATAGACAGGCTACGCCACCGCGACAATTCACAAATGTGCCCTAGAGCCAAACCCCTAGGATTTCCTGAAATTATCGGCCAAATTCGACCGAATTAGGGCGATTGTTGCCGGAATCGCAACAAATTCTGGGATCACAGCCCCTTTAGCTGCCGAACTCTGGCCTCCAGCCAATCAAGATCGGCATCCTCAATGCCCAGTTCACGCAGATGGCTGGCCGTGTTGAACAGATATTCGTCATTGGGACCCCGCCCGCCAACTGCTGCGGCAATGATACCGGCCTGTTCTTCCAACGGCAGGCCACCGCAATATTGGACGTGATCCGCATCAATGACATAGACCAGCGCTTCGGCCCGTTGCCCATCGGCCAGACGGATCGACAGCGTCTTTTCCACATAGGCCGAGGAGATCAGCTCCCGCGCGCGCAAATAGGCAAGGGTCGCCGCGCCGTCCTCAGGCGCCACCAGGAAGGCAACCCCGTCGCACATCGCCCCCGCTTGGGCGTCCAAGGCCAGAACCAGACCCGGTTCTGCGTCAGTGCCCCGATGATGGATCGACCGCATACAAAAGGACCGGTGATACCCCTCCAGCCGAGCGATTTGCCGATCCGTAAAAGGAAAGCCCGGCGACCACAAAAGCGATCCGTACCCAAAAACCCAATACCCGTCCGTCATCTCACCTCTGGCCCTTCCTTTCGAGCGGTGTATAAACGACGTCTGTCGTCCACAAGGGACATTCGGAGGAAATTCGGGGACATGCGCAAACTGATCGGATTGATCCTTGTCCTCGCGGTCGCGTGGTCGGGCTGGTGGTTCTTTGGCAAAACCACCCATCAGACGCTGATCGAAAGCTGGTTCAAGGATCGCCGCGCCGCCGGCTGGACCGCGGCCTATGACGATTTTCGAGTGGTCGGGTATCCCAATCGGTTCGACAGCCAGTTCGAGGGCTTGCATCTGGCCTCAGGCCGGTCCGGCATCGAATGGAAGGCACCCATATTCAACATCATGTCGCTGTCCTACAAGCCGAACCATTTCATCGCCGCCTTTCCAAACAATCAGGTCCTGACACTGCCTTATGAGGCGGTCACGATCACCTCCGACAAGATGCTGGCCAGCGCCGTGTTTGAACCGGACACAAAGCTCGCCGTGCAAAGCCTGCGGTTCGACGCCGAAAACATCGCGATCCGGTCCTCCAGCGGCTGGCGCACTCGTGCGGACAAGCTGTTCTATGCCTCGGAACAAAGCGACGAGGGGAATTTTGCCCAGCAGGTGCATTTCGAGGCCCGCAATGTGACGCCGACACAGGCATTGCGAGACGGGTTGGACCCGCGCGGCACGCTGCCAAAGGTCATTTCGGACCTGTCTTTGGACCTGTTGTTGGATTTCGACGCGAAATTTGACCGGGTTGCATTTGAAACCGGTTTGCCACTTACCCGACGCATCCGCATCACCGGAATGCAGCTCGGCTGGGGCGAGCTTGGGCTTGCAGCCACCGGTGACCTGACCGTCGCCCCCGATGGCACAATCAACGGCAGGATCGAGCTGGACGTGCAAAACTGGCGCGAGGTCTTGAACCTGTTCGTTTTGGCACGGGTCCTGACCGAACCTTTGGCCGCCACCATCGCCCAGGGGATCGACGCGATCACCCGTGGGACCGACAGCCCGGCGAACGTGACGCTGCCACTGATTCTGGACGACGGGACCATGTCCCTGGGCCCCGTCCCGCTTGGACGGGCACCAAGGTTTATCCGCTAGGCCTGCCTTGCATTGCGCGACCGCAAGACCGCGACCACCACCCCTGCCAATGCTGCCGCCAAAAGGCAAATCACCGCGCTTGCGGCTATGAACATGCCAAGCAACGCCGCGCCGCCCGCGCCGGCCAGGGGAAGCCAATCGACCAGCGGCGGATAGGCATTGCCGAGCAGGACATAGTGGCCAACGGTTGCCGCGAAGATTGCGCCAATCGCCAGAATCGCAAGATACAGGACCAGCCGCTGCGACCAGATCGCATGCCGCCCCACCGCCGCCCGGCGCAGGGCCTGCATCACGGCGTTGACATCGCGTTGCATTGCCAAAAGCGACGGAACCATCAGCAAGACCAAAATCAGGCCAAAGCCCAGGCCGTAGGCCAGCGTGACGACCGTCGGCTTCAGGAATTGCGCCTGTTGCGAGGTTTCGAACAAGAGCGGCGTCAAACCCAAAACCGTCGTCAGGGTTGTCAACAAGACAGGCCGCAGACGGTCCGTTGCGCCGTCGATGATCGCCGTGGTGATATCGCGATCCTCTGCATATTCGTCGATTGTGGAAACCAGCACGATGGAATCGTTGATGATGATCCCGGTCATACCGATCAGGCCGACAACGGTGAACATCGACATCGGAATATCCCAGACACTATGGCCGTAGATCGTACCGACCAGGCCAAACGGGATCACCGCCATCACCACAATCGGGCGGGTCCAGCTTGAGAAAATCCAGGCGAGAGTCAGGAAAATTCCCACCAGCGCCAGCATGAAGCCAAGCTGCGCATCCGCCAGAAAGCCGCTTTCCTGTTCCGAAAGTCCCGCCATTTGGCTGCCGATATTGAAACGCCCTTCGATCTCCGGCAGGATCTGGTCGCGCAGCAGAACCGAGATTTCCTCGGCCCGTTTCGGGTCGTCCTCGGAAATATCGCCGGTCACCGACAGAACCCGCAATCCGTTTTCCCTCAACACGGTGGAAAACCCGGCCTCGCGGGTCACAGAGACAATATCGGCGAGCGGAACATATTTCCCGCCCGGCGTGCGCATCATCGCCCGCTCCAGGAAATCAGCGGACAACTCGCCCTCTGGCATCTCGACCCGGATCTCGGCACTGCGCACGCCGAACGGATAGCTCGCCGCCTTTATGCCGCCCAAACGGTTGCGCAATTCGCGTCCGACCCCGTCAATGGTAAAGCCAAGGGCGTGACCTTCCGCTGTCAGCTCCAGGATCAGTTCTTCCTTGTCATAAGGCATGTCATCTTCGAGTGAGGACACCTCGGAAAACCGCGCCAGTTGTGTCTTCAATGCTTCGGAGGCGGCCTTCAGAACCTCGGCTGAGGCGCCGAAAAGCTGCACGTCGATGGCGTCGCCGCCCGGTCCTGACCTCCATCCGCGGAAGCTGAGGGTCTCGAGCAGCGGGTGTTTGCGGACATTGTCCTGCAACTCGCCCAGGAACTGGAAGGACGAGATCGGATTTCCGTCCTTGTCGAGCCGCAGATCCGCGTCGATCAACTCGATGGAAATCGCCCCCAACAGATCCTTGTCCTTGGTCGCCTCACCCGACAGACCCCGCCCCGCAGTGCCGCCAACTTCGGCCATGACAAAATCGACCGGATACCAGCCGAAATCGGTTTCATATTTTTTGGCCAGCGCCTCGGTCGCCCTCTGCAATTCGCGGGCCATGGCCAATGTGTCGGACCGGCTTGCCCCGGGCAGCATGGCGAAATTCCCCGTAATCGAGCCCCGCTCCGGCGCATTGAAGAACCGCCAGTTCACCTTGCCCGACAGAAACAGGTTCGCCTGACTGACCAATGCCAGAACCACCAGCGCCATCACCGGATAGCGGGCCCAGATCACCAGTCGCATCAGGCGGCGGAAGATGCCCTCGCGGAACCAGGTAAAGCCGATATTGAAATAATGGCTGGGCGCATCATACCAGCGGAACCGATTGACCGAGACAAGGGCATGGCTCATGTGATGCGGCAGGATCAGGAAACATTCGATCAGCGAGGCAATCAGAACCACGATCACCGTAAACGGAATATCCGCGATCAGCGACCCGAACCGACCCTGAATGGCGGTCAGAGCCACAAAAGCAATGATGGTCGTGATCGTCGCGGAAAACACCGGCGCGGCCATCCGTTTCGCGGCATTTTCGGCGGCCTCAACCGGGCCTTCACCACGCCTGCGTGCCCGGAAATCCGCGTGCTCGCCCACAACGATGGCATCATCCACCACAATCCCAAGAGTAATGATCAGCGCAAAAAGCGAGATCATGTTGATCGTGAGACCGGCGGCAAACATCAGACCGATGGTCGCCGCCATGGCCACCGGAATTCCCGCCGCGACCCAAAACGCGGTGCGGGCATTCAGGAACAGAAATAACAGCGCGACGACAAGCCCAAGACCCACCAGCCCGTTGTCCAGAAGGATGTTCAGGCGGGCGGTGATTGCCTCGGCGCGGGTGCGAATCAACTCGACCTTGACGCCGTCCGGCAGGGTCTCTTCATAGGCGGCGGCGGTTTTCTCCACGGCCGCCTGCATCGAGATGGCATCGCCCTGATCGGCCCGGTCCACGCGAACAGAAATCGCCGGATTCTCGCCCACGAAATAGCTGCGTGCGCGGGTCATCCCTTCGACCCGGATCGTCGCCACATCGCGGATATGAAGCTTCGAGCCGTCCGGGTTTGACCGCAACACCACCGCGCCGATCTCGTCGGCGCTGCGTTTGGCAACCCCTGTGCGAATGCGTGCAGCACCACCCGCCACATCGCCGGCCGGATCGGCGGCGGCCTCTTCGCCAATGGCCGTTGCGATCTGGCGCAGGCTGATGTCATGGCGGATCATCGCCGCCTCGGTGACCTCGACAATGGTTTCCGGGGCCTGCACACCCCGAATGGTCGTCCGGGTCACGCCCTCACGAAACAACAAGGCGACAAACTCATCGGCAAATCGGGCCAGTTGATCGGGGGAGACCGGCCCATGGATCACCACATCTGTCACCCGGTCGCGCCAGGCCGCCCGGCGGACAACCGGGTCCTCGGCGTCTTCCGGAAGACCCGTGACGGTATCAAGCGCGGCTTTCACGTCTTCGGTCGCGCGGCCCATATCGGAGCCCGCTTCAAAATCCATCCGGATCGAGGCACGCCCTTCAAACGAGGTGGAGTTTGTCGTTTCCACCCCTTCGACCACCAAAAGCGCCGGTTCGATCAGCTGGACGATGGCATTGTCGACATCTTCCGGGCCGGCACCGTCCCATACGACGGACACGGTCACCTGTTCGATTACGATATCAGGGAAGAATTGCGAACGTATCTTGGTACCAGCCAAAACCCCCAGCACGACCATGACCACCAGCAGAAGATTGGCCGCAGTCCGGTGACGCGTGAAATAGGACAACACCCCCGAGCCCCGACCGGTCGAAAATCCAAGTGGCGCCATCGTCAGCCTCCCATCCGGGATTCAAGCCTGCGGACGAGTTGGCCCGGCACCTTGTCGCCTTGCAACCGCTCCAACAACCGCTGCTTGACGTCGTTCGGGATAAAGCCGTTCGCTTCGACAAAGGCGACCAGCTTGGCGCGGCGCTCCGCATCCAATTCCACAAGATCCGGCTCTTCCAGCTGAACCTCCTGGTTTTCCTGTCGCTCCAATGGCTTGACGCGAATACCCGCGCCCAACAAAGGCGAGCGCGCGCTGACAACCTTGCGGGACCGCAGCTCGGGGTTGCGAACGAGAACCGTTTCCCCCTGATTGCGCAACACCGTTACCTGAATGTCTTCCAGACGGTCCTGGTCCCCCAGAACCAGCACCATGCCAGCGGAATCCACCGCCGTCGCCGGCAACACGATCACCCCGCGCAATTCCGGCTCTTCGATCGAGACTGAGACGAAGTCGCCGGGCCGAAACGCCAACCCCGCGGCTTCGGGAAGGCGGGCAAAAATCTGGCGTCCCGTCAGACCCGCGCCGACCTCGGCCCCAACCCGTTCGATGGTGCCTTCGGCGGAAACATCCTCCCCCAGAATATCCAGGGCGATATGCACCTTGCCAAGCGGCACCGGAACATCGGCATCGGTCAGCCTTGCAAATTGCGTGTTGGACACGCGAAACACGACTTCCAGCGCCGAGGGATCGATCAGCCTTCCGATGCGTTCGTTATTGCTGACCAGCCCGCCCTCGACCACGGTGACCGAACTGATCACGCCATTAAACTCGGCAAATACTTCGGTGTCTTTCAGTGCGCGCTCCGCCTCGGCCAGACGGATTTCCTGGCGAGAGACCGCCGCAACTGCCCGGCTGACCCGTGCCTTGGCCTGCGCCTCGGCCTGGCGCTTGGCCAGGGTCGCCTGTTTTGCCGACGCCGCCGCCAGCGCCGCGGTTTCGACCGTGGCCGCGGTTCCAACCCCGCGTTCGGCCAGTTCCTGCTGCCGCTCCAGGGCTGAGACCCGCAACGCCTCCTGTTCCTGCGCTGCGACCAATTCGTCGCCTGCCAGAATGAGGGCAGCGTCGGCCTCGATCCGTTCTGCCCGCCGCTCGGCCATATCCGTCCGCGCCACCGACAGGGATGATTCCGCGTCCGCAGGGTCCAGTTTCAGCAGCAAATCGCCTTTCTGGATCTCACCGCCTTCGGTGAAATTCGGCGACAGGAAGATCACGGTGCCGTTCATCGGCGCCCGAATATCCAAGGTACGTCGGCTTTTGATTTCGCCAAAGGTTTCGATCACAGGGCGGACCCGGGTCATTTCAGCAGTGACCACATCAACGCCAAATACCCGTTCGCGCTGCGGCCGACTGGTGCTTTCCTTGGACCACCTGGCTTCGAGCGTGTTTCGCAGACTGTTGCCGGCAACTGCAAGAATGCCGAGTGTTACGGCCAAAAGAAACAGCCCCATCAGGCTGCGCAGGACAAATCTCATGCTATCCACACCTCACAAGCCGGCCTAAAAAGCCGACGCGGAAAAATACCATGTTGATCAGACAAGTCCACGCAATTGCAAATGATCGATCCGTGATGTCATTTCCTGCGGTCTTTTTCTTCCAGCCGTGGCATGATTTCAACGAAATTGCAGGGCATGTGCCTGTAATCCAACTGAAACCTCAGGATTTCGTCCCAACCATCCTTGCACGCGCCGGGGCTGCCGGGCAGCGCAAAAAGATAAGTTCCCTGCGCAACACCGGCACAGGCCCGCGACTGAACCGCGCTGGTGCCGATCTTTTTGACCGAGACCATAGTAAACAGGGTCGAAAACGCGTCGATTTCTTTGTCATAGACATCGCGATGGGCCTCGACCGTCACATCGCGCCCGGTAAGACCTGTGCC
>Ga0070726_10005106_pt1 | contig 10123 bp, 6 predicted proteins | sample tdAd471_FD_67275 | JGI IMG/M metagenome (GOLD analysis project Ga0070726, IMG submission 67275) | Marine sediment microbial communities from the Atlantic coast under amendment with organic carbon and nitrate - tdAd47.1 | ecosystem: Environmental > Aquatic > Marine > Coastal > Sediment | place...
CGTCTGTTACCGGATTTCTCGGGACACGTCGGAATCTGCGCATGATCCGCTGAGCGAGCCCCCGCTCAATGATCTATGTCAGTATCTAATCGAGTGGCATTGTATTAAGTAAAATCGCCGGATATTTTGATACTCAAAATGCGCCCGCAAGCAGTTTCCGCAAGCGGACAAACCGATTATCGCTTATGATCGGAAATTCGGTTCGAACCATGAATCCATAATGCGCGTTGACCGCGATACAGAGGTGGCCGCCTTCAGGTCAATCCGTGCTGACCCGTTGCCTTGTTATTATTTCGGTGAGAATTTCTACGTGTACTTTCGGTGTAAATAAGCCGAGAAAAATACACAACGAGATCGATACATTCAGAACATACGCGGACCTGTCACGGGCTAAAACCTGAATTAGATCGACACATCTAGATCACTTTGGAACTTGGTAGACAAACATAACTGAATACTGAAAATCCGCGTGTCGGTGGTTCGATTTCTCCTGAGCCGTGATCACCTGCCGCCTGTTTCAGCAGGGGGTGCAAACAGCGAAAGATCCGGTCGCTTATTGCTACCCGTCAATGAAATCATTTCATAGCGGACTAAACCGTTGCTTGTCGTTGCCCAGTTCGGAACCAGCAAATTACCGAATCGCTCCAGAGGACCAAAGACATAGACGTATTGTGTGGTGGCCCAAATGATGGGCTCTTTACGAGCATTCACGAGGATCCATCCGTGTGCCACGCCGTCGGGCCCGATGAACTCGAGTGCCGGCGGGCCGGGGGTTTCGTCAATAGCTCCGTATTGGACCTCCAGATCACTGTCGCCCCGTGCGATAGCCCGTGCCAGGCGGTAGATGCTGTATGGCGCTCGCTTCATCGCATTGGCAAGCACTTCGTCGTCGCCCTCCCGGAACTCGCCGTTTGTGATGCTCCAGTAACGATATTCGGGGCTATAGGCCCGAGTTCGCGAATAGATCTCACTCTCCATTGTCACGTATGAGCGAGGCCCGGTCAGATCGAGAATCTCGTTCTCGAGGTACCGGTCAGGACGATTGACGATGTCCCATTCGTGTACGAAATGGATCGTCTCCAGTTCGCGCCAGATGGCCAGACCGCCCATCGATTCGACCATGGCCTCTGCATCTGCGATTGCGGCAGGGTCGCCACGAAGACCCGACGTTTCCTCTGCGGTCGCTATTTGGGCACCAATAAAAAATACCAGCACCAGAACGAATCTCGCCAGCGTGTGCATCTGTCTAACTCCTTGTCACAGCCGAATCGGCAGTTCCCGAATCCGCTTACCCGTCGCGGCGAAGATGGCGTTTGTTATGGCAGGCGCCACCGGCGGTAACGGCCCCTCACCGAGCCCTCTGGGTGCGTCGCTGCGGTCAATGAAGTGGACGTCAATGAGTGGTGCGTCTCTCATTCGACAAAAGCGGTAGTCGTGAAAGTTGCTTTCCTGCACGATGCCGTCCTTGACGGTGATTTTTCCGTACAGCGCGGCAGCCAGTCCCTCGACAATGCCGCCTTCGACCTGGTTTACGGCCCCCTGTGGGTTGATAACCAGTCCGCAGTCGATCGCGCAGGAAATTTTGTCGACCTTCAGGCGATTGTTCTGCACCGTGACTTCGGCAACTTCAGCTACCCAGGCGCCCTGGTTGTAACTTGCCGATATGCCGCGACCCCTGCCTTCGGGTAAAGGTGTACCCCAGCCCGATTTGTCTGCGGCCACGGCGATGACCTCTTTCAGTCGTGAGGCATCGAAACGAAAATCTTCTCTGACCTGCACGTACTGTTCATCGCCAACCAGGTTGAGCCAAAACGCCACGGGGTCGATGCCGGCTGCGTGAGCGAGTTCATCAATCGCGCTTGAGACGACGAAGACGTTACTCGAGTGTTCGGTGCCGCGCCATTGGCCGAGCGGTATGCGCGCCGGCACGGCAGCGTAGTTGAACAACAGGTTGGGTACGAAGCCGGCGGGGAACTCGTAATTTCCGATCTCGGCGGGAGAGCCATCGCGTTCCAGGTAAACCTCCCGCGGGTGGCTGGCGACCTTCTGGTGCCAGTGGGTGATGGTTCCGTCGTTAACCGCGGCGCGGACACGTTGTGCACTGGCCGGGCGGAAATAGTCATGGCGTACGTCGTCTTCACGCGGCCAGACTGTCTTCACCGGTCGTCCGAATTGCTTCGACAGCAATACTGTGTCGGTAATGAAGTCTGCATAGTAGCGCCGCCCGAAAGCGCCACCCGAGCGCGCGACGTGGATGGTGACATCGTCCTGCGGGATACCCAGCACCTTCGCGACAGCCTCGGCGGCCATTGGCGGGTTCTGGGTCGGAGCCCAAACTTCGGCTCTGTCACTGTCGACGCGCGCAGTGCAGTTCATCGGTTCCATTGGCACGTGGGCCAGGAAGGGCAGGCGGTACGTGACGTCGATGCTGTGTTCCGCATCGGTAGAGTCGGGCTCGCCATCACTTCTGACGATTTCAGCCTCCGCATCGAAAGCCTCCTCGAAGCGACGCATGAGATCGTCCGAATCATCGCGCGAGTCCGGCATTTTCCATTCGACGTCGAGTTTGCGGGCTCCCTCGAGTGCAGCCCAGGTGTTCGTCGCCAGCACAGCGACCCCCGAGACGAAGTTGGGGCAGTTGGGCAGGATAATGCGGCCGCCATGGTCGACATTCCTGAGTAGATGAAAATCGACGACGCCGGGAACGGCTCGGGCATCGGTCGCATCAAATGACACCGGCTGGCCGTCGCCGTGCGGGCAACGCCTCACTACCGCGTAGAGCATGTCGGGCAGTTTCAGGTCGAGACTGAATTGCTGCTGACCATTGGTGATTTGTTCCATGTCGACATCGGCGACGGATGTGCCGATCAATTTGAAATTACCAGCGTCCTTGAGTTCCGGTGCGTCGGGGACGGGCAGGGCGGCGGCGGCTTCAGCGAGCTCGGCGTAGCTGATTCGAGTATCGCCGTTTCGGTCAACGACGTAGCCGGATTCGGTATCAAGTTCCGCAACAGGCCGGTTGAGTTGATTCGCAGCTGCGTTTAATAGCATGGCTCTTGCGCTGGCGCCGGCCTGGCGCATCGTGTTGTAGTTCAAACGAACGGTGAGACTGCCACCCGAGAACTGATTTTCGAGCCGGGGGTCCCAGCCGGCCTGCTCGATCTCAATCGACGCCCAGTCAACATCGAGCTCCTCGGCAATCATCATAGGCAGAGCGGTCTTCACTCCCTGTCCCATCTCCGGATTTTGGGCATAAATAATGACCCGGCCATCCGAGCCGATCCTGATCAGTGGGTGCAGTTCCCTCGTGGAGCTCTCGGCACGCCCGACGCCCGGGACACCGATAACCAGTCCCATGCTGGTGATGGCGCACAGTCTTACGAATTCCCTTCGGTTGAGTTCAGTCACCGGTCGGCCCCTTTCGAGACAGTTCGGATGCGTGGTGGATCGCCTTGCGAATGCGCGAATAGGCACCGCAGCGGCAGATGTTTGTGTGCTGACGATCGATATCGTCGTCGCTCGGCGAAGGCAGGCGTTTGAGCATCGCCGCCGCCGCCATGATCTGACCGGTCTGGCAATAACCGCACTGCGGTACGTCGGCCTCGCGCCATGCGCGTTGCACCGGGTGCGATGCGTCGGGCGACAGGCCTTCGATCGTCGTAACCGAACGGCCTTCGATAGCCTTGATCGGCGAGATGCAAGCGCGGCTGGCTTCACCATCGACGTGCACGGTGCAGGCCCCGCACATGCCAGTTCCGCATCCGTACTTGGTGCCAGTGAGGCCCGCGCTGTCACGGAGCACCCAGAGCAGGGGTGTGTTTTCAGGACCCGGGAACGCGTAGCTCTCACCATTCAAAGTAAATCGAATCATGTTTTTCTCACTGCTTTTCAAGTGTGGCACCTTCCGTTATACGCAGATACTGGTTCGCCGCAACATCGGTAAATTCGTCACGCCGGCCGGACGGCCATTCGATTCCAAGTTCTTCAACGCTCGTCGCCTCACCCAGACCGAAATGCAGTACCGGCTCATTCTGACTCGCGTATCCCGTGTTTGTGTTCAGCCAGCGCGTCTGTCGACTTGTCCGCCCGGCATGTCGTGTCGTAACTGTCACACGGGCACCCACGCCCATACGGTTTGAAACGGAACCGGTAAGTTGCAGTTTCAACCATGTCCCCCTTGACTGGTTTCGATACAGGACGTTGTCCTGATCACCATCGCCCCAGTTTGCAACATACAGGTCGAGGTCGCCGTCCATGTCGATATCGGCCCGGGCGATGCCGGCAGAAATATGCGAAGCCGAGACGAACTCCTCGCTAGTTACGGCCGTGAAGTTCGCGTCGCCGTCGTTGAGGTAGAGCTCGTTCTGGATGTGCTCGGTGCCTTCCGTGCCATTGGCAATGGCAACGTCGAGGTCGCCGTCGAGATCAAAATCGCCCCAGGTATGGCCCTTTGACGGCGTATCGACTGATGTCGTAAGTCCCGCCTCGCGCAGGCGAAAGTTGCCTTGGCCATCGTTCAGGTACAGTTGATTGCGATCGCCTATTCCGATGCTCGTGACGAACAGATCGAGGTGCCCGTCATTGTCCGCGTCGGCTGCCGACACACCGTAAGTAAGGGCCCGTGACTCGACGACGTCACCCTGTGTGTGTTCGGTGAATTCGAAGTCGCCCTGATTGAAGTACAGGTAGTTGCGCTGCCTGGTTGGGGGACTTGTTGATGTATCGACGAAATTTCCGACGTAAAGATCCGGGTCGCCGTCGCCGTCGAGATCTGCGAGCAGACAGCTGCGGCCATCGCCACCGGCTCTGCCGGGAACACTGTCCGCAACACGTTCGAATGACAGGCCGTCGTGGCTACGGTACAGGGCATCGTTTTCGCCGCCCCGGTTGACGATGAATACGTCGAGCCAGCCGTCGCCGTCGATATCGGCCCAGCAGGCCATCGAGCTTGGCGAATCATCCGCGGTCAGGTCTCCAGCCTCGACCTCAACGAAAGACCAGCTTCCGTCGTTGCGATACAGGCCATTGGGGCCTTTGGTTCGAGCGGCGAAGATGTCGAGATCGCCGTCATTGTCGAAATCGATCCAATTGACGCCCTCGGTGAAACCGCCCGCGAGAGACGGCGCAGTTTCCATCACCTGGACGAATCGCTCGCCGTCGTTGCGGTAAAGAAATTCCGGGTAGTTGATGGTGTTGGCAACCAGGAGGTCCGGGTCGCCGTCACCGTCAGCATCGCCGAACGCCACGCCACGCGACAGGCCACCATCGACAGCCGTCGCATGATCCGGGACCGCGAGGAACAGCGGATCGGCGCATGCGATCGGCGCAACGGCAAAGAGCAAGAAAACGAATATCAGGTGCACGCGTGACTCCAGGAGGTTACCCGTCCTATTCTGACCGCCGGACTCCTATTTGTTTAGGGGTTTGCAGCGAACAGACAGGAACCTGCAGTCAGCGTCAGGCGGCGGCCGGTAGCACTGACCTGAGTTTGCGCTGGCCGTTGCGGCTGGCGCTTCGGCAGGTCCCGTCGGCCAGCATTACCGAGAAGGATCCGCTGTCATTCGTCTTCAGGCCTCGGACTTCTTTGACGTTCACGATCGTGGAGCGATGGATGCGGATGAAATCGGCCGGGTCCAGTTCGTCCTCGAGCCTCGTAAGCGACCGGCGCAACAGAAAACTCCCGTCGTCTGTGTGCAGAGCGGCATAGTAGCCCTGGGCTTCGATCCAGTGGATGTCTGCAGTGCGAACCAGATGTTGGGATCGCCCGGTTCGCACAGCGAAGCGTTCGGTTGTCGCGATACTCGCCGACTGCTCCTGCACATCGTGGTCTTTCTCCGGTCTCGCAAGTACGGCCCAGTAGAGCAACAGATCGATGAGGAACCAGAAGACAAAGAAAAACGCATAGACGCCGTAGCGGGTTCCCGGAACCTCGAGGAACGGGCTGGCAAGGCTGCTAACCTGCCAGTACCAGATGAGATGAGACGTTGCGATCAGCAGCGCTGCGAGAACATGCAGCACCAGCCCGGCCAGCGTTGCATCCTGGTAGGTGCCCAGGCGACGAACGAGGTAACGCACCACGTAGTAGTAGCCGATCCAGGGCAACCACACCAGTAACTGCCACCCGGCTATCGGGAGCAAAGCAGGTGCGTCTGGTCGATGTGCTACGCGCCACGCGATGGCGATCGCCATCACAACGGCAATCGTGCACACCCCGATCAGGACCCTGATGAGCCCGCGGGCAGACGTATTGCGGAGGAACCGATCTCGTGGTGTGCCTGTCATTTCGCCGATTCTAGCAATCAATCATCGCCTCAGCGCGGTATGGGAACTCACACGTAGCTGTGCAACGTCTTGCACGGCGGTGCAAATTAGAGCTAACTCACAGGGTCGACCATTCCTGCTGCGCTCATGTATGAACCAAATCCGCCGTTCATGCATCTAATTGTCTATATGGCGGAAAGATAGTTGGCGACCCTCACCTACCGCCGCACAAATACCTTGTACACGGCTGACCTCTAAACAGGACCACAGTTAATGAAAAAAACTAAAGAGCTGCGAAGTATCCTCTGCACCGTACTTCTTACAGGCGTTCTAGCAGGCTGTCCCGGTGCTGGCGATGCACCGACAGAGCCGGCCGCAACATCATCCCAAAAAGCGAGTGACGAAATGGTCGCTCCCGCGGGGAAGCTCGGCGAAAACGTGGTGCCCACGAAATACGATATCGAGCTGACAGTGGATCCGTCTAAGGCATCGTTTTCCGGGAACGTTTCAATTGACGTAAGAATCAAAGAGCCGACAAGCACCCTATGGCTCCATGGCAAAGAGCTGGATGTGTCCGAGGTTTACCTGACGGATAGCGACTCCAGGCGGATTGATGCATCTTATGAAGAGCGCCTCGACTCGGGAGTGGCACTTCTGACTCTCGAACAAACAGCTGCTGCTGGCGCGGCAAGTATTCATTTTGCCTACACGGCAGCATTCAATACCTCTGCGAACGCCTTATTCAAGGTAGAACGAGATGGTCGAGATTATGCGGTGACACAGTTCGAGCCCATCGCCGCCCGCAACGTATTCCCAGGCTTTGATGAGCCGGGATTCAAAGTGCCCTTCGAACTGGCACTCGTTACTCGAGCGGCTGACGTGGCGATCACTACAACTCCGGAAGCCTCTGTCGAATCCGTAGGAGAAAACACCGTAAGGCACGTATTCGAAACAACACGGCCCTTACCGACCTATCTCATCGCCTTCGCTGTCGGTCCTTACGATGTTGTGGATTTTGGAATGATACCTGCGAACTCCGTGCGGGATCGCGAGGTGGCGTTGCGGGGAATCGCCGCACATGGCCAGGGTGAAAAACTGACATATGCGTTGAAAAATACAGACGGCATCCTATCCGTACTCGAAGAGTATTTCGGCACACCGTATCCGTACAAAAAACTGGATCTCATTGCAATGCCGGAAAGTTTCGGTGGCGCTATGGAAAACGTCGGTGCGATCACCTACGACGAATACCTTATCCTGATGGATGACGACTCACCGTTGAGTCAGCGTCGCAGGTACACGACCGTTCATGCGCATGAAATGGGGCACATGTGGTTCGGAAACCTCGTGACTCCTGCGTGGTGGAACGACATATGGCTAAACGAATCATTTGCGACCTGGATAATGAACAAGGCCGCCAACGGATACTGGCCGGAAGGGGAATTCGATCGCGAGACTCTCAAAGGAGCCCTTGGTGCGATGTCCAATGATTCCCTGGCAGCTGCGAGGCAGATTCGCGAACCCATCGACCACAACGACAAAATCAGCGGTGCGTTTGACGGAATTACCTACCAGAAAGGCGGTGGTGTGCTTGCGATGCTGGAACGTTATGTTGGCGAGGCGCGTTTTCAGGGTGGAATTCGCCTGCACATGGATCGCCATAAGGATGGCACGGCAACGGCACAGGATTTCATTTCCTCTGTGGCCGAGGGCTCGGATCGCACCGAAATCGAGGGGGCCTTCAAATCCTTCATCGAGCAGGCTGGTGTTCCATTAATGTCGGTCAGCATGAACTGCGTGGATGGAGAAAGTCCCTCGCTCGAGGTTCGTCAGACACGATATGCGCCGCTTGGATCGAGCATAGAACCCGATAGCGGAAAGTGGCAGGTACCGTTCTGTATCGCGTTTGTGGACGGCGCCGAGCGCAAGAGCGGCTGCACGCTGATAACTGAACGGGAACAAACGGTCGAGCTGGACGCGACCAGCTGCCCCAGCGGCATAATGCCTAACGCAGATGGAGCAGGGTACTACCGCTTCGCGCTGGACGAAGCCGGCTGGCAGGCGCTCGTAGAAAATGCTGCAGACCTGGCAGCGGCGGAGGCACTGGTTCTGGCTGATAGCCTCGATGCTGCTTTTCGTGCGGACCGCGTTTCCGCGTCGACGTACGTGTCCGGGCTGGCAGCGTTGGTAAATCACGTTAGCTGGGATGTCTCCGACGCCGCCACGACGCACCTCGAAAACATCGCCAATATCATTGATAGCAACAAGCTACATGCTGTCGAGCAGGCATTGCAGAAAATCGTGAAACCTCGGTTCGAGACGCTGGCGGGCGAGACCGGTTCCGGCAACGAATTGCTGCAACAGCGTATGCAGCGATTTCTCATCGTCATTGCCAAGGACCAGGCGATGCGCGAGCCGCTGGCCGGACAGGCTGCACTGCGGTTAGGGCTCCACGGCGATCCCGATCCGACGGCTGCTCCGGCCGATGAACTCGAGACGATTTTCAGCATCGGCGTGCAGGATCTCGGCCAGCCTTTTTTTGATTTACTTTTTGAAGAGGCGCTTAACTCCCAGGATCCGGCTTTCCGGAATGCAGCGATCGGCGCGCTTGCAAGGGTAGAGGATCCCGCGCTGGTTGAACGACTTCAGGCGGCCGTGCTCGAAGGTGATTTCAAGGGTACCGAGATGCTGGGGATCGTTTTTCGGCAAATGATACGGGCCAATACCACGGAGCTGACCTATGCCTGGATCAGGAAGAACGATACGGCGATCATTGATCGGATTCCCGAGACATTCCGGTCGAGTATTGTGCCCGCGTTTGGCAGTGCGTTTTGCAGTGTAGATCGAGCAGACGAATGGCAGGACTTTATAGTTTCACACGCAGACAGCCTGCCTGGGTATCAGCGATCCCTGGCACAAGCGACTGAGAGAGTCCGGCTGTGCGCGGCACTACGGAAGGCGAGCGCAGATGAGTTGGTTACGGCGTTCGCAGCATACTAGCGCGACCAATTTATTCCAGACCAAATCCTTGAAACGGCTGGTCTAATCAGAACGTGCCTCGCGTGCTCGTCGGATCGATGACATCGGCGTTTACAGCCTTGTAAATGTAAGTGGGGTCTGACCCTACTTACGCCCACATACGCGGATCGCCGAGTTTATGATGCTGCCAATCGTGATGCTTCGCGGTATGACACGACTCTCTGGTGATCTTCGTCCCAGAGGCAACACCGGAAGCAGTCGCGAATATCGCGCGGACTGAGCGTCGTCGTCACGGGTGACTGCAGTTCCGGGATGGCATCCATCACCTCGGGCAATCGATAGAAAGGTATGCGCACGTTTAGATGATGGATATGGTGAAAGCCGATGTTACCGGTGAACCATTGCATGACCTTGTTGAGCTGCATGTAACTGGACGACTCCATGGCGGCTCGATAGTACGTCCACGACTCCCTCGACAATATGTGCATGCGCTTGAAGCTGTGTTGGGCAAAGAACAGGTAACTTCCCAGCGTGGAGGCGATGGTCATCGGTAGCAACACTACGAAGAAAGCGGTATCGAATCCACCGAATATCCACAGCACCGCGATCAGTGCCGCGTGACCGACAAGCGCAAGCAACGAGTCCCAATGCCGTCTCGGGTCTTGTAGCAGCGGCAGCAACGTTAAGCTGAAAAGAAAAATCGTTATGTAACCGGCCAGCACGGTGAGCGGATGTCGGACTACCCGGTAACTGGCTCTCGTCGTGCGCTTCGCCTCATGCCACATCCGCGTGGTCATGATCGGGAAGGCGCCTATACCCGTTGAGTCAATCTGGCCGACGTGGCCGTGATGATAGTTGTGACTTTTCTTCCAGGAGCGCGGCG
>Ga0070726_10005107_pt1 | contig 10122 bp, 12 predicted proteins | sample tdAd471_FD_67275 | JGI IMG/M metagenome (GOLD analysis project Ga0070726, IMG submission 67275) | Marine sediment microbial communities from the Atlantic coast under amendment with organic carbon and nitrate - tdAd47.1 | ecosystem: Environmental > Aquatic > Marine > Coastal > Sediment | place...
GTGCCACCTTGCAATATCATTGGCCGGGACTATAGCTTTATTGCTTTCAAATGCAACAGTCGCCTATGGCTATCCGGCATGTTATGAGCGCTGTCGAGCAGGCTAAATTTGATTATTCACCCCTAGATGGGAATGACAGGAAAGGGTTGCAAGTGCCAAACCAGGATCAAGTGCTGATTGATGCGATCAACCGCCTTGCCGATGCGGTCAGTGGAAACCTTGAAAAAGCGCCTGCAGCATGGGACGACAGCGCCACAGCCTTTGTCTTTGACGCGGAAAGCAGAAGCCTGCGCGCGGTAGACCATGTATCAGCTCCTGATATCGGCCTCCTGATGGGGATCGACCGTGCCAAAAACACCCTTCTTGAAAATACCAAACGCTTTGCAAACGGCTTTTCCGCCAACAATGCGCTTCTTTGGGGCGCACGCGGCATGGGTAAAAGTACGGTCATCAAGGCAATCCACCGCGCCATCGTCCATGAAAAAGGCGCACAGGCGCCTGCCCTTGTGGAAATCCACCGGGAAGACATCAGTGCCCTGCCCGCCTTGCTTGGCAAGCTCAGGAAAAGCGACCGCTTGTTTATCGTCTTTTGTGACGACCTGTCGTTCAACCGGCCGGACCAGGATTTCAAGGCGCTTAAGTCCGTCTTGGAAGGGGGCCTTGAAGGCCGCCCAGAGAATGTCATCTTCTATGCCACATCGAACCGCAGGCACCTTTTGCCGCGCCAGATGGCGGACCAGGAAAGCGCCACCGGCATTCACCCGAATGAGGCCATGGACGAAACCATCGCGCTATCGGACCGCTTTGGGCTATGGCTTGGATTCCATCCGGCAGACCAGAACGAATATCTGTCCATGATTGAAGGGTACCTGAAGGCCTTTGACCTGAACCCCACTGAAGATTGGCGGCATGCGGCCCTTGAATGGTCGAAAACCCGCGGCAACCGCTCCGGCCGCACTGCTTGGCAATTTGTCAATAATCTTGCTGGGGAACTGGGCGCCAAGGTCGGCTTTTAGCGGCTTGTCATGGCCGCGTCTGCGCGCGCCTGGCTCAGGTAGCGGAGCGGATCAAGCGCCCGGCGCCCCTTCCTAATCTCGAAATGCAGCTGGGGCTCTGTCACGCCACCAGTGTTGCCGACACGGGCGATGATCTGCCCTTTATCGACGGTCTGCCCTTCGCGCACCAGCAGCCGTTCATTATGGGCGTAGGCTGTGATCCAGCCGCCCGAGTGTTTCACCAGCAGAAGATGCCCATAGCCCTCAAGCGCGTTCGAGGCATAGACCACCACTCCTGATTCTGCGGCTTTCACTGGCGTTCCCTGGCGGGCCAGAATATTGATACCGTCATTATGCAGGCCGTCCTGCTTCGGGCCGAAGCGGGAGGCGAGCCTGCCTTGAACCGGCCAATCGAACCCACTTGACGTCCGCGGCGGCGGCGTGGGCCGCGCCACGGTGCGGCGCGTGGTTTGCGCAGGCCTGACAACCGTGGGCGAGGACGCTGAGGCCGTCTGCACAGGAGCTGTGCTGGCACCGCCCGGCAGTTTAAGCTTCTGGCCGATTTCAAGCGTATATGGCGCCCTGATACCATTTTCGCGCATTAGGGCCGATACATTCACGCCAAACCGGCGCGAGATGCTATAGCCCGTGTCGCCCTTTTTCACCACATAGACCTGTGCCGTCGGCACCTTCACCCGCTGGCCGATCTCCAGCGTGTAGGGCGAGCGCAGCCGGTTATTTGAAATCAGGTCCCTGACCGGCACGCCGTAGCGCCGTGAAATGGCGTAAAGCGTATCGCCTTTGCTGACCACATGCACCGCACTAGTTGCACTGCTGCTGGTCGCGGCACGCGGCGCCTGTGCAGGCGTATTTGTAGCCGCATAGCTGCGATTTGGTACCGGTGGTTTGGTGCGTGGCAGCGGCACCGGGAACGGCGCGTTCTTGGTTTTGGGAGATGTCAGCGACCCAAACACGGGCCTGATGATTCGCTTATCAATGGTGGAACAGGCGGAAAGCGAGAAGGCGAGCACAATCAAGGCGCTAAGGCGCGTGGCATACCGTCTCTTGTGTCCTCCCATCATCATGGTTTCAAGATACCCACAAGTGTTACTCGGGGCAATATTTCCCTGATCATTAAGGCAGGTGCACGGCGAAGGGGTATCTGGCCAGCATCAGAATGTCTGGCTGATGGCCTCGTTCATGGACCGGCGCGTTTCATGGTGGGTAAGGTTAAGATGAAGCGGCGTCACGGACACCCACTGCTCGCGCACGGCCTTTAGGTCGGTCTCATGGCCCGGCTGGCCGACTTCGCGGCCAAGGCCGAACCAGTAATATTTGAAACCACGCGGGTCAGTGCGTTCCTCGATGTGGTTACCCATGATCTGGCGCGCGCCCTGCTCTGTCACCTTGACGCCTTTGATTTCCTCAGGCTCAAACGCCGGGAAATTCACATTCATCAGCACGTCCTGCGGCCAGCCCATCTCAATGAGGCTCCCAATCACCTGCGGGGCGAACTTTTCAGCAGTTTCCCATTTGGTGCGCTGGTCCGGGCGAATGCATTGGCTGAGCGCGATCGATGGAATACCCGCGAGCGTACCTTCCATGGCGACAGACACCGTACCGGAATAGGTCACGTCTTCCGCCAGGTTGCCGCCCCGGTTGATGCCCGAAAGGATCAGCGTAGGCGGGCTATCGGTCATGATCTTGTTAAGCGCCATGGCCACACAGTCTGTCGGCGTGCCGGCAACGGCCCAGCGTTTTTCCGCAAGCTTGCGCATGCGCAGCACGCGGGTCAGCGTCAGGGAATGGCCCGCGCCTGACTGCTCTTCTTCCGGCGCCACCACCCACACATCGTCCGTCAACTGGCGGGCGATACGCTCCAGAATTTCGATCCCGGGGGCATTGATCCCGTCATCGTTGGAAACCAGAATGCGGGTGGGCTTGATGGCTGTCATGGCTTAGCCGCCGATCACGTCGACGCCGCGCATATACGGCTTCAGTACCTCTGGCACGCGGATGGTGCCATTGGCCTGCTGGTAGTTTTCCATCACGGCAATCAGGGTGCGCCCCACGGCAAGACCGGAGCCGTTCAGCGTGTGAACGAACTGGGTCTTTTTCTCGCCTTTCGGGCGGCAGCGCATTTTCATGCGGCGCGCTTGGAAGTCACCACAGGTCGAACAGCTGGAAATCTCGCGGTATTTACCCTGCCCTGGCAGCCATACTTCAATATCGTAGGTGCGGCGGGCACCAAAGCCGATATCGCCGGTACACAGCTTCACCACGCGGTATGGCAGGTGCAGGCGTTTCAGCACTTCTTCCGCACAGCCCAGCATACGCTCAAGCTCGTCGTCTGACTGGTCAGGTGCCGTGACAGACACCAGCTCGACCTTTTCGAACTGGTGCTGGCGGATCATGCCGCGGGTATCACGGCCTGCGGCCCCCGCTTCGGCGCGGAAACATTGGCTGTGGGCGGTGAAGCGCAGAGGCAGCTCTTCCTCGTCCAGAATTTCATCGGAATGCAGGTTTGTCAGCGTTACTTCAGATGTCGGGATCAGCCAGTGACCTGTGTTGGTCTGGAACGCGTCATCACCGAATTTCGGCAACTGGCCTGTGCCCAGCAGCGCGTTGCCGCGCACCATTGCAGGTGTCAGCATCTCGGTATAGCCGTGCTCCATGGTGTGCAGGTCCAGCATGAACTGGCCAAGGGCGCGTTCAAGCCGCGCCAGCTCACCCTTGAGCACCACGAAACGGCTACCCGAAAGTTTGGCTGCGCGTTCGAAATCCATCATGCCAAGGCCTTCACCCAGGTCGAAATGTTCCTTGGCGTCAAAGTCGAGCGGCTTTGGCTTGCCCCAGATACGGACCTCTTCATTATCGTCTTCACTGTCGCCGTCCGGCACATCGTCATAGACCATGTTCGGCAGGCTCATCAGTAGGTTGTTCAGCTTTTCACCCAGCGCGCGCTCTTCTTCTTCCATTTCGGACAGACGCGTCTTGAGGCCGCTGACCTCTTCCATCAGCGCCTGGGCTTCGGCTTCATTGCCCTGCCCTTTGGCCTTGCCGATCAGTTTGGAGGCTTCATTGCGGCGCGCCTGGGCTGCCTGCGCCTCTGTCTGGACCGCACGGCGGGAAGTGTCGAGCGCGATGATCTCCTCAGCTCTGGCTTCCTCACCGCGGCGGGCAAGAGCCTTGTCGAAAGCTTCAGGGTTTTCGCGAATAAATTTCAGATCAAACATTGCGCTCGTCTCAGTTTAAAGATTCAGGTCAGTTAAGAATTCAGGTCAGATTTCATCGTCATCAATGGCTTCATCAATGGCCTCAGTGCGCTTCTTCTCAAACGCGCTAATCAGGATGATGGAAAGCTCATACAGGAGCAGCATGGGAATGCCAAGGGCGATCTGGCTGACAGGGTCTGGCGGCGTCAGGAAGGCGGCCACCAGAAAGGTCGCAACGATCATATAGCGGCGCTTGGCGCGCAAGCCGTCTGCCGTCACGATCCCTGCGCGGCCCATCAGCGTCAGGGCCACAGGCAAAAGGAACGCAACGCCAAAACCAAAGATCATCTGCATCACCAGCGAGAGATATTCGCTGACCTTCGCCTCAGCCGCAATCTCGATCGCGCCGCCGCCGCCTGCCTGCTCGAAGCTCAACAGGAACTGCCAAGCCCAAGGGATCACCATGAAGTAGGCCAGGCTAGCCCCCAGCGCGAACAGGACTGGCGTGGCGACAAGGAAAGGCAGGAAAGCACGGCGTTCGTTTTTATAGAGGCCCGGGGCCACAAATTTCCATATCTGGGACGCCAAAAGCGGGAAGGTACAGATGAAGGCAGCGTAAAGCGCCACCTTGAGGTCCACAAAGAAGCCTTCCGTAAGCGAGGTGAAGATCATCCGTCGTTCTTCGCCGGTAGCTTGGGTGGCATCCATATATGGCTTGGCAAGGATGTTGAACAGCTCATCCGCGAAATAGAGACCAATACCAAAAGCAATCGCCATCCCGATCATCACCTTGATAAGGCGGGAGCGAAGCTCGTTCAGATGGTCCAGAAGCGGTGCCTTGCTGGCATCCACCTCATCTTCATCGGTGATGTCGGGTTTTGCGGCTTCTGTGCCGAACTCTTCCGGCCCCATCATGATGCGTCACCTTTGTCGCTATCCGGCTTGTTGGAATCGGCAGTCGCCTTCCCTTCTGCCTCAGCTTCCCGCTCGCGGTTGCGCATAATGTGGTTGGTGATCTCTTCCGCGCTCATGCCAGGGCGCAGCCCCTCTTTCTTGCGCAGCTCCGCAAAAGGGTCTGTCTGTTCTTCGGCTTCCGCGGCCAGTTGCTCAACACCATCCTTGAATTCAGCCGCCAGTTCACGCATGCGGCGAACCAGCCCGCCAACGGTCTTCAACAGCCGCGGCAATTCCTTCGGCCCCACGACAACAAGCGCGACGACCGCTACAAGGAAAATCTCCATTGCACCGATATCAAACATGGAAACGGGCTCCTGCCCCGGCTTGCGCAGGGGTAAAGAAAGGTCGGCTTACGCCTTGTCTTTCTCTTCGCTTTTCACCACTTCGCCGTCGATGGTCTTCTTATTTTCAACGGCTTTCGGCTCTTCTTCCGGCTCATCAAGGCCTTCCTTCAGGCCTTTGCGGAAGCTGGTGATGCCTTTGGCAACATCGCCCATCAGGCCTGAAATCTTGCCGCGACCGAAGAGAAGCACGATCAGCAGCACAACAAGCGCTATTTGTAACCATCCCGGAAACATATGTTTTAACTCCCTTTTGCCGGTTCAGCCCGGCCCTGTCTCTATGTAATGGCGTGCGCAGAAGCACACAAGGCCAATCACGCCATATTGTTATCTGAATCCTCGTCAAGGGATGCGACATCGTCTTCAGGCGCATCCATCGCCTGAGCCACGCCTTCCGCCGCACCTGAAATGCTCGCGCGTTCCTTGGCGGCGATCGCTTCCTCAAGGTCAATCTGGCCTTCGGCTTCCTCAACCGCCTTCGCCGGGTTGGGCATGCCGCCCATTTTCTCAAGCGCCACATCAACGCTATCCAACAAACCTGCGGCCTTCAGTTCCTGCACTCCCGGCAAGTCCTTAATCGATTCGATGCCGAAATGGACCAGGAAATCTTCGGTGGTGCCATAGGTTACCGGCCGCCCCGGCGTCCGCTTGCGGCCCATCATGCGCACCCAGCCTGCTTCCATCAGAACATCAAGCGTGCCTTTGGAAATGCTGACACCGCGGATTTCCTCGATCTCCGCCCGGGTCACCGGCTGGTGATAGGCGATGATAGCCATGGTTTCCACCGCAGCACGTGACAATTTGCGCGGTTCGTCCACCTCACGCCGCAGCAGGAAGGAAAGGTCCTCGGCGGTGCGGAACATGAACTTGCCCGCCAGACGCACAAGGTTCACCCCCGCGGTCGCATAGGTTTCCGTCAGCCCCTCAATATGGGCTTCCACATCCACACCGTCCGGAAGGCGTTCGGCGATATCATCAACCGACAGCGGATTTTCGCTGGCGAACAGGATCGCTTCCACCATGCGGCGGTGCTGCATGATCACTTCTGGGTCGGTAGCGACCTGTTTTGTTGTTTCCGTCTCTTGCATCTTCAAGTGTCTTATCGTTCTTTTTTTGACTTTGTACTGGCTTATTCTGAATTGTCGTTTGCCTGGCTATCGGCTGCCTGTCCGCCTTCTTCATCGTGGCGTTGACGTAGGTAGATCGGTCCAAAGGTTTCCATCTGCCTGAGGTCCGCCCTGCCCGCTTTCGCCAGCTCCAGTGTGGCCGCGAACATGCTGGCCAGCGCCGAACGCCGCAGCCGGTCATCCTTCAGGTCTGTTGGCAGGAAAGTAGATAGTGTCGCCCAAGTAAATGTGTCGCCGATCAGGCCCGAGAGCCGCTCAATCGCGTCCTCAAGCGGATAGACCGGGCGACGCTCGATCCTGATTTCCGTGATCGAATGCCGCTGGCGGTTATCGGCATAGGCGCGCAATAGTTCATATAGGGTGACATCGTAGGAGCCCTTCTTCAGCAGCTTCAGGCCCTCGGGGCGTCCACGGCGGAACACGTCGCGGCCCATGCGGTCGCGCGCCATTAAGCGGGCGCCAGCCTCGCGCATGGCCTCCAACCGCTGCAGGCGAAGCTGCAGCCGGAAGGCCAGCTCTTCAGCCGACGGTTCCTCGTCGTCATCTTCCTTCGGCAGCAGCAGGCGGGACTTGAGGTACGCCAGCCAGGCTGCCATCACCAGATAGTCCGCCGCAAGCTCCAGCTTGAGCCGCTTGGCTGCGGAAACGAAGGTAAGAAACTGTTCGACCAGTTCCAGGATGGAGATTTGCGTCAGGTCCACCTTCTGGGCACGCGCGAGCGTGAGAAGCACATCAAGAGGCCCCTCGAACCCATCCATATGCAGGACAAGCTGGTTCGGGTCCGCCGGGTCTGGCTGGCGGTGCGGGGTTGGCCCGATTGTGTCTTCTTCGAATTCCATGTTTCCAAACGATATCGTTAAAACGGCACGCCGACAATCGTCGCGATCACTGATCCTATCACCAAAGTGGGGACAAGAATGATTTCCTTGGCCACGACAATGATGCCCATCAGGATGAAAAAGCCGAAAGGCGCAATGGACCGATAGCTCTGCGCCATATCATGCGGCAGGAACTGCTCCACTACCCCAGCACCGTCCAATGGCGGGATGGGCAGCAGGTTAAACACCATGAACAAACAGTTCAGGAAGATACCGATCTGGGCGGTCCGGAAAAGCCAGCCGTCGCCAGCCACACCAAAGGCCATCGCCGCTTTCAGCACCAACGCAAAGAATATCGCCACGATAAGGTTCCCCATCGGCCCCGCGAGCGCGACAATCACCATATCGCGGCGCATGTTTTTGAAGTAACGCGGCTGGATCATCACAGGCTTTGCATAGCCAATCAGGAACGGAAACTGGAACAGAACAGCCACCAGCGGAATAGCAATGGTGCCGATCGGATCGATATGGACCGCCGGGTTGAGCGAAAGGCGCCCCTCCAGCTTGGCCGTCGGATCGCCCAACTTGTAGGCCGCCAGCGCATGCCCTGCCTCGTGCAACGTCACGGCAAGCAGGAACGGCAGCGCCATCAGCGTAATCATCTGAATACTTTGGGCCAGAAAATCCATGGTTTCCTCAGGTCTACTCTAAAATTTTTCCATCAGGGCATCATAGCGACGGCGCAGGTCTTCCCTGTCCGGGCGTGGCGCCCTGTCTGCATCAGATATGAGGGTGGCGAGCCGTTTCTCAAGCTTCCCTGAGGCGACATGACAGGCTGATGCGATGGACCGCATCTCATCCATATCGCCGTTACAGTGCAACACAAGATCGCACCCAGCGGCAAAGGCACCGCGCGTGCGGTCCTCGAACGTGCCCTCAAGCGCCTTCATCGACAGGTCATCAGACATCAGAAGGCCAGTGAAACCCATTTTCATGCGGATAATGCGGCCGATCACCACACGCGACAGTGTCGCGCACTGTTTGGGATCGATATTCGTATATTTGATGTGGGCGGTCATGCCGAAGGGTGCGTCCGCAATCGCCTTGAAGGGCACGAAATCTGTATCGTCCATCTCCGCGACGCTGGCATCCACCACCGGCAACTCCAGATGGCTGTCGGCCCTGGCGCGGCCATGGCCCGGCAGGTGCTTGATCACAGGAAGTACGCCGCCTTCCATAAGCGCATCCACCACAATGCGCCCCATGGCGGCTACGAGGCCGGGGTCATTTGAAAAGGCCCTATCGCCAATGATTGGATCAGCATCGCCCTGACGCACATCCAGAACCGGCAGGCAGTCCACATTGATGCCCACGCGCCTAAGGTCATCGGCAATCAGCCGGGTATTCAGGCGAAGGGCGCTTGCGGCCAGCGTCGGGTCTTTTTGGGCCATGTCGCCAAAAACCGTCATCGGCGGATATTTGCGCCAATAAGGTTCCGAAAGGCGCTGCACGCGGCCCCCTTCCTGATCCACCAGGATCGGCACCTTGTGACGGCCAACCGTTTGCTTCAAGTCCTTGATCAGGGCTGAAAGCTGGTCTGGGTCTTCGACATTGCGCTTGAAGATGATGAACCCTGCCGGCTTCACCTTAGCAAAAAAGGCCCGTTCCTCTTCGGTAAGCGACGGGCCGGCACAGCCGAAAATTGCGGGGATCATCAAAAAACTCTTTTACGGATTTACAACAATGCAGGCCTGCTGCTGTGCCCGAAGACCCAGGCAAACCTCATCGGCTGCGGCCCTGCTCTCAAGGGGCCCAACCCGCAAGCGGTAAAGTGTACGGTCGCCAGTGCGGACGGATTCGTAAACCGGGGACAGGCCTTCAAGTACCGCACGGTGCTTGCCGCGAATGGTACGCCACGCAGTCGCGGCGGATTCTTCGGAACCATAGGCCCCCAACTGTACCTTGAAGGCACCTGCGGGCACCGCCGGTTCTTCTGCGGCGGGTTCTGGCTCAGCGGCCGCTGGCGCAGTGGCTTGCTCTGCTTGCTGGGCAACTTCCGCGGCACGCTCCTCTGCTTCCGCTGCAATGCGCGCCTCGTCTTCGGCGTGGGCTTCATCTTCAACCGCAGGCTCTGGGTCTGCGGGCAGTTCCTTCAGCGGCTCTTCCGGCTGGTCTGCAAGCGCCAGCCGGTCAGCGCCAGCGCCAGCGCCCTGGTCAAACACCTGCTTGTCCTGGTTTGGCACTTCCATGCCGCCCGGTTCTGCCGGCTTGGTCTTGATCGGCGTAGCTTCAGCCACCACGCGGCGTGGCGGCCCGTCAGGCGAGCTATCGTAAAGATAAAGAAGCACAAGCACGAACAGCACAACCACGCTGAGCGCGGCAACTGCCGTGATCACCAGCGTTTTCCTGCCCTCAAAGAAGCCTGCCGCTTCTTCTTCCTCAGGGACCGGTTGAAGCCATGGTGGGACGTCCTTGTCGGCGCCCTGTCCTGCTTGATCTTTCTCGCTCATTTACCGCATTTCCTCCATTGGCGTTACGCCCAGCACGCCGAGGCCGCTGGCAATCACCAACGCCACAGAGCGCACCAGCGCCATCCGCGCCTTTGTCAGTGCCTCGTTGCCCTCTATGATAAAGCGCAAGTCAGGATTGTCATTCCCCTTATTCCAGAA
>Ga0070726_10005108_pt1 | contig 10122 bp, 6 predicted proteins | sample tdAd471_FD_67275 | JGI IMG/M metagenome (GOLD analysis project Ga0070726, IMG submission 67275) | Marine sediment microbial communities from the Atlantic coast under amendment with organic carbon and nitrate - tdAd47.1 | ecosystem: Environmental > Aquatic > Marine > Coastal > Sediment | place...
CAGACCCTGGAGCCACAGACCGACGGTCGATTCGCCGGTCATCAGCGGCACGAACACCTTGTCGGCAAGGGGTCCTGCGAGGAGATACGCCAACGGCAGTAGCGCCTGGGCAACCATGAGTCGAACGGCGAATACTCGCCCTTGCACGTCGGGCTCGACCTTTGAAAGCCATATCGACTGGCTCATGGCGGTCGTGATGGGAATCGTGAGCATGCCAATCCACATGGATCCCACGATGATGACAAGGGATTCCGTCCACGCGAGCGCACACAGCATCACGCCAAGGATGATGCCCCCGATGAGGATGCCACGGACCCTCTGCGATGTTCCTTTCCAGGTTGATGCCACCACTGACCCAACGAGCATGCCGGTGCTCCCAAGCGTCAGCGTCACCCCCAGAGTCGTTTCTGTCCCGATGCTCAACATGTAGGCGACGATGAGCGGTCCAAGAAACCCGAACGCAAGGTTGATGGCCATGAAGAACAACAGCAGTGCAAACAACCCGTGGCGAGCGAACAGATACCGGAATCCGAACGCTGCCTCCGACAGCAGTGAGCCTTTTGCGTCTTCACCGGCCTTTGACTTCGGGGGTTTCGGGAACCGGACAATCAGCAACGTCCCTATTGCAAAGGTGAACGTCACGACGTCGACCAACACGAGACCGGTCACACCCCACGCAACGATCGCGACGGCGGCAAAGAGCGGCGCAATGAGCTGAGACAACGCTTCAGCCATCTGCACCAATCCCGAGGCACGTTGGTAGTTCTTCTTCGGGACGAGCAGAGTGATTGCCGCCTGATAAGCGGGCCACTGGAACGCCTGGAAGACCGAGGAGAATGCCGCGATCGCCACCAACCACGGAATCGTTGCGGCACCATTCAGGAACAGAATGAATATGAAAATGGTCCCGAGCCCAGAGCCTGCGTCCGAAAGGATCATCGCCCACCGGCGGTCCCACCGATCGACAAGAGCACCAGCAAACGGCGACACCACGATGCGGGGCAGATTCGAAGCGAGCAACACCATTGCAAGGGCCGTTACTGAATCAGTCTCAAGGAACGCCCAGATACTCAGACCGAACCACGTCAGCCCACTCCCCACAAGAGACACGACCTGACCAAACCACACGATATAGAACGTTCGTTGGCTGGTACCTTGATCGGCAGATGGCACCGGATCTTGTGCGTCTTCGACTACTTCTGTGGGCGGTTGTTCCATGGAGACGCATTGTCGGGATTTCCCGACCATTTGTCAAATCGAACACGATGGCTTGTGGAGGCGGGCATATGGCAACGGTCAGGTACGCTCCTCGCCATGCAACGGTGGGCTTTGAACGTGACAGTGCTGGGACTCTTGCTCGCTGCGTGTACGCCATCGGCAACGGAGCCCTCTTCAACGACGGAACCATCTTCGACCACCTCTTCTACAACCACCGTTCCTTCCGACGAAATCTGCAAGATCGGCGATTTGAGGTTTGGCACCGAAGGACTCGTTGGCGCTCTCGGTGAGGACGTGGGGGACGCCACCACGGTCTCAGAGATTCGCTGGGAACAGTCTGCCTCCTGCGAGCGACTCACAATCACGTTCGCGACCGACTCGGGCGCACCGGCCAGCTCCCTCGGCCCTACGGGCGTGTCTGTCTTCGCCCAGACCGGTGTCGTCAGCATCACGCTTCCTGCCGAAGTAGCCACCACCGCAATCGCGGACCTCCTCCCTGACGGTTCGCTCGCACACCGAGTATTCGTCATACGGGATGATGCAGGGAGCCTCGCCGTGGACATACATGGAGTGACGGGCGTTCCGCTCGCTGCTCGTGCGTTTACGACCACTTCACCATCAACGCTCGTGATCGACCTCGTCGCGACTGAGTCGGTGTCCGACGCTGCAGGCCCTCAGGTTTCGCCGGTATCCGTCGTCGTCGCCCCAGTTCCTGGCGAAGCGTCGTATCCAGTGACTATCGATGGCTACGCGGCGCCAGGACTTGCGACGGTCAGGCTCCAAGTGACGACAAACGGTGATGTGTGGACCGACAGGACGCTGTCGCTCAACGCGTGGAGGGACGCGTGGCAAGCGTTTTCAACGGTCATCTCCGAAGGCCCTTCAGGCATGGCCGAGATCTTTGTTGGCACAGTCGGCCCCGAGGGACAGCCAGACGATGGTGCGACAGTGTCCGTGGGCCTGCCGTAGCGCAACGCTCGCCGCATCTCGTCCGAGCCCGTCACCCCTCCCGGTAGGGTCTACGGCGGAGGTCACAATGCCGGGTGAAATCGAATGGTTCAAGGTTGCCGAGTCCGATGACCTCTCGGTGGGCGACGTCACCGTCGCCCAGGCTGGACACTTCACCATCGCTCTGTCGCGAACCGTCGACGGCTATGGCGCAATCTCGAATCGCTGCCCCCATCAGGGTGGTCCGCTCGGTGAAGGCATGCTCGAGGATCCTTGGCTCATATGCCCGTGGCACGGATGGGAGTACGACCCAGTGACGGGAGCGACCCCTGGCCCGTTTGACGACGCCGTCCCCCAGTACCCCGTGGAAGAACGTTCCGATGGCGTCTACATCGGAGTCATCGAGCCGAAGTCACACGACGCAACGTTGATGACGCAGGTTGTCGACAGACTCGTAGACGGAGGCGTGTCCTCGGTGTTTGGGATCGTCGGTCACTCAAACCTCGGACTCGCCGATGCGTTTCGAGGCGCTGAGAAACGAGGAGATCTGCGGTTCTACGGCGTTCGACATGAAGGAGCCGCGGCATTCGCAGCATCAGCGTACGGAAAACTCACCGGGCGTCCAGCAGTGTGTTTCACTATCGCAGGCCCTGGTGCCACCAACCTCTACACCGGAATGTGGGACGCAAAGATCTCGACGACACCATTGCTCGCCATCACCGGACAGATACCCACCAAGCAGCTCGGAACCCGCGCATTTCAGGAAGTTCCCTTGACCGAGGCCCTTGGTCCCGCTGCAGGTTGGTCGAAGCGAATGTCAGCGAGTGACGGGCCAGAGGTGGCGACACACATGGTGCGATATGCCGTCACGCAGCGTGCGATCGCTCACCTCGTCATACCGGACGACGTGCAGACTCTCGATGCCGTTGCCGAAGCGCCGTCTGGGCCGATGCCGCTGACGAACAGACTGGCGCCGGCTGCAGAAGACATCGCCAACATTGCTCAACTCCTTGACGACGCAGACAATCCGCTCTTCGTCATCGGACGAGGAGGCGCTGCACACGCCGATGCGATTCTCGCCCTCGCCGAACACATCGACGCGGCGGTCGCCACCACATTCCCCGCCAAGGGGTGCGTCGACGAGTCCCACCCGCTTGCAACTGGGGTGCTCGGCCGCTCAGGAACCCCGGTGTCGGCAGCAATGCAGACTCGATCTGATCTGATCGTTGTCTTCGGTGGAGGCATGGCACCACACACAGGGATCACGCCGAAGCGAACGGTGGTACGCATCGACACCGATCCTCTGGCCTCTCGCCGCAACACACCAAACGTCGAAGTCTTCGCGATGGCCGATACCGGACTCACCGCGGCGGCATTGACCGCAGCAACCGACGCCAGCACGAGAGCCGACCTCGTCGAATGGATCGGATCTAGGAAGACGTGGTGGTCAGCACGCAAGGAGTCCAGAGTCGGCCTCGACCGTGACGGGCGAATCACCAGCGCCGCGGTGTTCTCTTCCCTCAAGGACCACATACCCCACGACGCCATCGTTGCCCTCGACGTCGGGAACTCGACCTATTCGTTCGGTCGCTATTTCGAGGCCGACGGTCAAACGGTGGTCATGTCAGGCTGGCTAGGTTCGATTGGGTATGCCCTCCCAGGTGCCATCGGTGCTGCGGCAGCCTTTCCCGATCGAACGGTGGTTGCAATCGCAGGTGACGGCGGCTTCGGTCAGTACGCAATGGAACTGGCGACAGTCGCTTCGTACGACCTCAATATCAAGGTCCTCGTCCTCTCGAACGACGAACTTGGCAAGATCACGGCGGAACAACAGCTGGCCGATACACATGTGTGGGCCACCGACCTCAAGAATCCGTCGTGGGCAGGGATGGCCACGTCGCTTGGGTTGTTCGGCGACCGCGTAGAGGGCATCGACGATCTGCGGACAGGCATGGCCAAGCTGTTTACGCACAGCGGGCCTGGCCTCCTCGACATCCGCTCGACCAAACTCCAGTACTAAGACGCCAACGCCTACCGCTCGCAACTAGGGACCAACATCTAAGAGCCACAAGTTGGAAGCCCCGAAAGCCGCCTCCTACATGTTCCTTCGGTACTTACCACCGACAGCGAAGAGCGCATCGGACAGCTGACCCAACGAGCACACCTTCGTCGCTTCCATAAGGGCGGCAAACACATTCTCGCCGTTGAGTGCAGCGGCCTGGACCTCTAACAGGGCAACCTCCGCCGTCTTCCGCTCCCTCTCGTGAAGGGCCCGGAGGTCGTCAATCAATCGATCCTTGTCTTCGGTGGTTGAACGCACGACCTCGTCAGGAGTCACGAATGGCGACCCTTCCGAAGAAATGAAGGTATTGACGCCCATGATGGGGAGGTCTCCGCTGTCTTTGAGATGCTCATACCTCATCGACTCTTCCTGGATCTTCGACCGCTGGTACATGGATTCCATTGCGCCAAGCACTCCCCCGCGTTCGGTAATGCGGTCAAACTCAATCATTACAGCCTCTTCGACGAGGTCCGTGAGCTCTTCGGTGATAAACGAGCCCTGCATGGGATTCTCATTCCTCGCAAGACCGAGTTCCTTGTTGATGATGAGCTGAATCGCAAGCGCTCGCCGCACCGAACCCTCCGTCGGCGTCGTCACTGCCTCGTCGTAGGCGTTGGTATGCAGAGAATTGCAGTTGTCATAGATCGCATACAGCGCTTGAAGTGTCGTCCGAATGTCGTTGAACTCGATCTCCTGTGCGTGGAGGGATCGCCCGGATGTTTGGATGTGGTACTTCAGTTTCTGGCTTCGCTCGGAGCCTGCGTAGATCTCACGGATCGCCTTGGCCCAAATGCGTCTGGCCACACGACCGATGACTGCGTACTCGGGATCAAGGCCATTCGAGAAGAAGAAGCTGAGGTTCGGTGCGAAATCATCGATGTCCATCCCTCTTGCCAAGTAGTACTCCACAAACGTGAAACCGTTTGCAAGCGTGAACGCGAGTTGGGTAATCGGGTTCGCTCCCGCCTCAGCCATGTGGTACCCCGAGATGGAAACCGAATAGAAATTCCCGACCTCGTGGTCGATGAAGTACTCCTGGATGTCGCCCTGCATACCGAGGGCAAACTCTGTCGAGAAGATGCAGGTGTTCTGTGCTTGATCCTCTTTGAGAATGTCGGCTTGGATGGTTCCCCTGACGGATGTCAGCGTCTCAGCCTTGATGCGCTCGTAGACATCGGCTTCCAGCACATCAGTACCTGAGACACCAAGGAGCATCAAACCAGACCCATCGTGGCCCTCCGGCAAATCTCCGTGGTACGTAGGGCGGTCGAAGCCTCGTTCGGCAAGAATTTCGCCAATACGCAACTCAACCGCCTCTGCCATGCCGTTGGCGATGATGTATCGCTCGCACGCCTGGTCGATAGCGGTATTGAGAAAGAAAGCGAGCATCATCGGGGCTGGCCCGTTGATCGTCATCGATACGGACGTCGTTGGATCACACAAGTTGAATCCCGAATAGAGCTTTTTCGCATCGTCGAGCGTCGGTACCGAAACACCGGAATTGCCAACCTTGCCGTAAATGTCTGGCCGTGGGTCGGGTTCGTGTCCATAGAGCGTGACCGAGTCGAAGGCTGTTGAAAGCCGCGCCGCAGGCAGCCCAGAGGCAAGGTAATGGAATCGGCGATTGGTCTGCTCAGGGCCGCCCTCTCCGGCGAACATCCGGGTCGGATCCTCGTTCACTCTCTTGAACGGAAACACGCCGGCTGTGAAGGGAAAACGCCCAGGAAGATTCTCCTGACGCAGCCACACAACGCGGTCGGCCCATCCCCTCAAACTCGGATGAATGACCTTCGGGAGTCTGGTTCCTGACAGGCTGGTAGTTGTGTTGTCGACCTCAATGGTGCTGCCACGCACCTCGTAGGAGACGGAACCCGTTGCATACTGCGCTGCCGTCTCGTCCCAACCAGCCAATAGGGTCGCAATGTCATCAGGTAGGTCAGCTGCAATCTCGGGCAGCGGGACACTCGGATTCAAAGCTGCGACCCTCGAAACGGCCTCAAGATTCGCTGCCGTTTCGGCATACCTCTCGGTGTTCGCTGCATACGAACGGACGGTCTCTGCAATCTCGGACAGGTACCGGACCCTCGCTCTCGGTATGAGGGGATCAGTGTTGGTCAACCCATGTCGGCGTTCGAACGGTCCCAGAGCATTCGGGAATCGATCGTCGACGGTCTGCATGATCGCTTCATACAGACGCTGGGTCCCTGCGTCGTTGAATCTCGACGCAACGGTCTTGAACACCGGCGCATCGGCGTCATCTACTTCGAACAGTTTGTGATTTCGCTTGTACTGCTTTCGCACATCTCGCAGCGCGTCGTCCGCCCCGAGGCGGTCTGCCTTGTTGATCGCGATCACGTCGGCGAAGTCGAGCATGTCAATCTTCTCGAGTTGGGTCGCCGCCCCGTATTCGGGCGTCATGACGTACACGGCAACATCTGACGCATCAACGATTTGAGTGTCGGATTGTCCGATTCCAGACGTTTCGAGGAAGATCAGGTCGAAGCCAGCTGCCTTTGCGAGCAGCACGGCGTCAGCGACATGGGGCGACACCGAAAGGTTGGCCTGCCGAGTCGCAAGCGACCGCATGTAGCAGTGATCGCCTTCGACCGCATTCATCCTGATCCGGTCACCAAGCAACGCCCCACCCGAACGTCGACGCGAGGGATCAACGGAGATGATGGCTATCCGGTTCTGTGGGAAGTCTCTTCGAAACCGCAGGACGAGCTCGTCGACAATCGACGACTTCCCTGCGCCCCCTGTACCGGTGAACCCAACAACGGGGACCGACCGAGGTGCCGCTGCCTCACGCACCTCCGCGAGTATCGGACGCGACGCCTCGTGATCGTTCTCAGCGATGGTTATCGCCCTTGCCAAAGCGGCGTGATCACCAGAGAGCAGGTCTTGGACGAGCCCATCAGGATTTGCCTTCACCGACTCTGCTTGGTCGAGCAGGTCGAGGATCATGCCCTCAAGGCCAAGCGTCCTTCCGTCATCGGGCGAGTAGATCCGCGCCGTCCCGTTCTCGAGCAGCGTCTGGCTCTCGCGCGGAAGGATTGTCCCTCCGCCTCCACCAAAGATCTTGATGTCGGCTCCCCCACCCTCGTCGAGGAGCGACCGGAGGTAGGTGAAGAACTCCATGTGTCCGCCCTGATACGACGTGATGGCAACGGCGTGGGCGTCCTCCTCGATCGCAGCCTTGGCTATTGCCGCCGCGGAGCGATCGTGCCCAAGGTGGATGACCTCTGCACCGTTCGCCTGGAGGATGCGCCGCATGATGTTGATCGAGGCGTCGTGCCCGTCGAACAGCGAGGTTGCGGTCACGATCCTCACGGCAGTGGTGTTCGGCATACCAGCAGGATAGGGGGATAGCACCCCAGCCCGGTGACGAACCAACCCTCTACTCCCCGAACAAACCGTCCGGAAGGTCAACGATCAACTGGTCGTTTGCGATGTCCACGGCGGGTACGAGAGCCGCGACGAAGGGGATTTCAGCTGTGGACCCGTCGGGGGCGATGACGACCAATCGGTCTTGGGCTGCACCGATGATGACCTCATGCACAATCCCGACCTTGCCGCCATCAACACTCATCACCTGGCACCCGATGAGGTCCTCGGGCCACCATTCGTCTTCGGAGAGCTCTCGGCGCTCGGCCGAAGGAACGGTGATCTGGCTTCCCCGCAGGCTCTCGGCGTCGTTACGATCTCCCACTTCTTCAAACGCCACACGAAAGTCTCCTTTGATGGCGCCGAGCGATGCGACCGTCAAGGTTCGTGGGTTCTGGGCGTCGGTTTGGAACTGCGCGCCAACCACCAGTCGATCAGCAGCGTCGTCGGCGAGCCCGCGAACGACAACATCCCCTCGGATGCCATGCGCCTTGCGCACATATCCGATGGGGATGCGGTCAGAAGTTTGTTCTGTGTGGCCTGTGGCCATGTCAGTCGAGGAAGTCGACGTCCACCGACAGACCCTCTTCATCACCTGCAGCATTGCTGACATTACGGATGGCCCGTGCAACGCGGCCGCGCTTCCCGATCACCCGTCCCATGTCGCTCTTGGCAGTACGAACCTCAGCTACGACTGCATCAGAGCCGTCAGGCACGATTTCGATCTCGATCTCGTCCTTGTTGTCGACGATCTCGCCGACAACGTAGGTCACGACCTTCTCAACAATTTCACCACTCATGCTTCGTCCTTTTCGGTTTCGTCAGCGGCGACCGCCGATGCATCATCAGAGGATGACGAATCAACCGTGTGAATGTCGCCCTTCGCCACCTTGAATTGGGTCCAAGCACCAGAGATCTCAAGGAGCTTCTTCGCACGTTCCGTCGGCTGTGCACCGGTACGGAGCCAGTAGAGGGCTCGCTCGTTGTCAATCTTGACAAGTGATGGCTCGTGCTTTGGGTCGTAGATGCCGAGCTGCTCGATGTACTTGCCGTCACGGGGCTTGCGCGAATCCATCACGACGACGCGATACGTCGGCTGCTTCTTCTTGCCAAGCCGCGTCAGGCGGATCTTGGTTGCCATCTCAGGTCACCTCTTCTTCGTTGTGCGTGGCATACCCGGCATATTGAGTCCAGGGATGGGGCTCTTCCCACCGGCCATTGCCTTCATCATCTTTTGTGCTTGCGAGAACTGTTTGAGGACGCCGTTGACATCCTGCGGCCTGGTCCCGGACCCTGCCGCGATTCGGCGTTTGCGGCTGCCGGTGATCGTCTTCGGATTCCGTCGCTCCCCTGGGGTCATCGACCGAATGATCGCCTCGACGCGGGCGAGATGACTCTCGTCCACCTGGACATCGCGCAGGGCCGAACCTGCGCCCGGGAGCATACCAACCAGCTGTTGCAATGGGCCCATCTTCTTGATCTGTTGGAACTGTTCGAGGAAGTCTTCTAAGTCAAACGAGGCGTCCAGCATCTTCTTCGCAGCCCGTTCAGCTTCGGCTTCGTCGAAGTTCTGTTCCGCCTTCTCAATAAGCGACATCACATCGCCCATACCGAGAATCCGCGAGGCCATTCGGTCAGGGTGAAACACATCGAGACCGTCGATTGTCTCCCCTGTTCCGACGAACTTGATCGGGACCCCAGTCACTTCTCGTGCCGAGATAGCCGCACCACCTCTGGCGTCACCGTCAATCTTGGTCATAATCAGACCCGTTATATCGGTGTACTCAGCGAACCCCGTCGCAACGTTGACAGCTTCCTGACCTGTCATCGCGTCAACGACAAGCAACGTCTCGTCTGGGTTCGAGACCTTCTTGACGGCAGCGAGTTCCTTCATGAGATCGGTGTCAATCTGGATTCGGCCTGCTGTGTCAATGATGATCACATTGGCTGATTCATCCCTGGACGCTTTGAGGGCGGCCTTCACAACCTTTGGCGCGGTCGATGCCCTGTCTGCATAGACGGGTACGCCAATCTGTCTGCCGAGTTGCTCAAGCTGATCGATGGCAGCGGGTCGTTGGAGGTCGGCAGCCACAAGCATCGGGCGCTTGCCCTTGCCCTTCAAGTGTTTCGCGAGCTTTGCGGCAGTTGTTGTCTTGCCCGATCCCTGAAGGCCCGCCATGAGGATGATCAGCGGAGGAGCGGCCGGACGGATCAGCGGTGCAGCCTCCTCGCCGAGCGTGACGATGAGTTCCTCATGAACAATCTTGATGACCTGTTGACCTGGAGTCAGACTCTTCGTGACCTCGGCACCGACAGCTCGAGCACGAACCCGACCGATAAAGGACTTGACGACATTGAGGTTGACATCGGCTTCGAGCAGAGCAAGGCGCACCTCGCGGAGCGCTGCATTGACGTCGTCTTCGGTAAGCCTGCCCTTGCTGCGGAGCTTTCCAAAGACGTCGCCGAGACGGTTGCTGAGTGAGTCGAACATCGATTGCAAGTGTACGGAC
>Ga0070726_10005109_pt1 | contig 10120 bp, 7 predicted proteins | sample tdAd471_FD_67275 | JGI IMG/M metagenome (GOLD analysis project Ga0070726, IMG submission 67275) | Marine sediment microbial communities from the Atlantic coast under amendment with organic carbon and nitrate - tdAd47.1 | ecosystem: Environmental > Aquatic > Marine > Coastal > Sediment | place...
CCGAGTACGTCCGCGCCGTGTACGCGCTGAACGAGACCGACGTGGGCCCGAACGACGGCTCGATCGTCGACATCTACCGGCACTGCCAGTCCGAGGGGACGGTGTACCACTCGACGCGGCCGGCGGTCGGCGACCTCGTGTTCTTTCACAACACGTGGGACCGCAACGACGACGGGCGCAACAACGACTGGTACACCCACGTGGGCCTGGTCGAGTCCGTCGACGAGGCCGGCACCATCGGCGTGCTCGGGTACGTGGACGGGCGCGTCGCGCGGGTGTGGATGAACCTCGACCACCCCGAGACCGACACCCGCGACGGCGGCGAGCTGAACACGCGGCTGCGCGCCCGGACGTCCGGCGACCCGGAGTGGACGCAGTACCTCGCCGGCGAGCTCTTCGCCGGGTTCGGCAGCCTGCTCGGCAACCGCACCGAGGTGATGGTCATCGACGACTGGCAGCCCGGCTCCACGACGGTGGCCTCGCGCTGACCGCGTCGCGCGGGCGCTGTCCCCCGCATACGACAAAGGCCGCGCCTGGTAGGGCGCGGCCTTGTTCGTTCGTGGGCCGCCGCACCGTCAGGCGGCGGCGTCTGCTCTCTGCCGCCGCACCGTCAGGCGGCGGCGTCCCAGGCCGGGAAGTCGTCCAGACCGACGGACTCGAACGTGCGGTCGGCCTTCGTGAACGTGACCTCGTCGATGCGGTGGACACGCCAGCCGATGTCCTCGTGGCGCACCATGACCCAGCGCTCGGCGCTGAACGTCCGCTGGCTGCGGTCGCGGTGGTCATAGACGCACACGATGTGGGCTTCGTCCGCCCCGTTGAGGCGAATGCGGCGCAGCTCGGCATCGCGGATGCCGGGGATCGGCCGCAGCTTGCGGCGGCAGACCTCGGGGAACTCGTCCCGGTCGCCGAACGCCTCGCGCAGCGGCGAGTCCACGGCGGACAGGTCGTACACGAACGGCCAGTCCTGACGCTCGAGGGCCCGACGCCACTCTCGCCAGAACAGATACGCGATCATGTCCGGCTCGATGAGCTTCGAGACCTTCTTGAACTGGCTCTTCGGGCCCGCCTGAGGGGCCGGATCCTCCGCCACCGGAGCCGGCGCGGCGGCCGGGGTTTCCTGGACGGGGATGTGATCGGGGCGCCGAGGCGCGCGACGGCGTCGCTTCCTGCTCACGTCGAACTCGGGGTTCAGCGGGTGTGACGGCGCGAGAACCGCGCCTGAGGCATCATCGCCTGCGGGGGCGTTTCGAGGTGGAACTGGTACCACATCATGTCCCAGCCCCCCATCTTCATCCCACGCTTGTTCTGCAGCGCATCCAGATTCCGATCGGTGCGCTCGTCGTTCTTCACGTGCTCCTTCGAGCGGTTCAGCACCGCGATGGCGCCGTCGATGTCGTCGCGCTTCCACAGGCACCACGCGTACATGTTCCAGAGCAGAGACTCGCGCTGGCTGTACTTCACGGCCTTCTCGAAGGCGGCCTTCATCTCGTCGGGCTTCTTTCGGCGGTAGAGGTTCGCGCCGAGCATCGCCATCGCGACCCAGTTGCGGGGCGTCGACTTCTCGAGCCAGGGCGTGGCCTCCTTGAACCGCTTGTCGAGGTAGTAGAGCGAGCCGATGTGCCCGGCGAGCTGACCTTCGACGAGCGGCTGCCAGCGGATCCACTTCATCCCGCCCTCGAGCACCTTCACGGCCTCGTCGAACGGCGGCTTCTGCCCGGGGCGCGCGCTCTTCGGGGTCAGCATCTCCTGCACGCGATTCATCCGGCGCTGCAGGTCGTGCATGACCTTGCGGCTGAGCCAGACCATCACGCCGATCGCCACGAGGACGCCGGGGATGATGCCGTACACGACCTTGCCGAAGATCGCGCCGACGAGGATGGCCACGAGGGCGCCGACGCCGACGCTGATGAGGGGGTGGAGCATGATGAAGTCAGTCCAGAGACAGGTGCGGGAGCGCCTCGATGTCGATCGCCCCGAGGTCGTCGCGGGTGAATCCACGCGGGGTGCGCGTGAACACCTGCAGACTGGCGTGGCCTCGGGCGCCGACGGGAGCGACCACCCGGCCGCCCTCGACGACCTTCGACACGAGCGCGCGCGGAGCACGCATCACGGCGCCGCACAGGACGATCGCGTCCCAGGCATGCCCGCGGGTGGGCACAGCGTCGGTGATCGCGATCGGCGCCGCGCCTAGGGCTTCGAAGGCCTGCGCAGCCGCGTCGCGGAGGCCCGCGTCGGGCTCGACGGCGGTGAGATCCTCGGCCACCTGCGCGGCGACCGCGGCCGGGTACCCGCTGCCGACGCCGATCACGAGCACGCGCCCGGCGAGCCGCTCGTTCGCGGCCTGCAGCAGGCGCGCGACGGCGGACGGGCGCGGGCACCGACGCTGCAACGAGAGCGGCAGCGCCTCGTCGAGCGCGGCGCGCATGCGACGGTCCGGCGGCACGAAGACGTGACGCGGCACGGCCTCGATCGCGACGACGACGGCGTCACGCTCAAGGTCTTCGCCCAGCGCACCGGCGTCGACGCCCGCGGGCATGCGGGTCGCGTGGATCACTTCGCGTCCCCGAAGAGGAGGCCCGGCGCGGGGTAGTCTGCCGCGAACTCCTTCACATCGAGGCGCACGCGCTCGAGCACGGCGTCGTCGTCGAGGTTGGCGGCGACCGTGTCGATCCAGCCCGCGAGGCGGCCCATCTCGTCGGCGCCGATGCCGCGGCTCGACAGCGCGGCCGTGCCGATGCGGATGCCGCTCGGGTCCATCGGCTTGCGCGGGTCGTACGGGATCGAGTTGAAGTTGCAGACGATGCCGGCGCGGTCGAGCGCCTTCGCGACGGGCTTGCCGGCCACGCCGCGCGGGGTCAGGTCGACCACGAGCATGTGGTTGTCGGTGCCGCCGGTCACGAGGCGGAACCCGGCAGACTGGAGCGCCTCACCGAGCGCCTTCGCGCTGCTGATGATGCGGCCGGCGTAGGTCTTGAAGTCGTCGGTGAGCGCCTCGCCCGCGGCGACGGCGATGCCAGCGGTCGTGTTGTTGTGCGGCCCCCCCTGCAGCCCGGGGAACACCGCGCGGTCGATCGCCTTCGCGTGCTCCTCACGGCACAGAATCATGCCGCCGCGGGGGCCGCGCAGGGTCTTGTGCGTCGTCGACGTCACGACGTCGGCGAACGGAACGGGCGACGGGTGCTCGCCTGCAGCGACGAGGCCCGAGATGTGGGCAATGTCGGCCACGAGGACCGCGCCGATCTCGTCGGCCACCTCGCGGAACGGCGCCCAGTCGACCTGGCGCGGGTACGCGGTGATGCCAGCGAAGAGGACCTTCGGCTTGTGCTCGCGAGCGAGCCGCTGCATCTCGGCGTAGTCGATGCGCTCGGTCTCGCGGTCGACCGGGTACTGGACCGCGTCGAACCACTTGCCCGAGACGCTGACCTTCCACCCGTGGGTGAGGTGGCCGCCGTGGGGCAGACCGAGGCCCATGATCGGGTCGCCGGGGTTGGCGAACGCAAAGTACACCGCGAGGTTGGCCGGCGAGCCCGAGTACGGCTGCACGTTCACGTGGTCGGCGCCGTAGAGCTGCTTGAGCCGATCGATGGCGAGGCGCTCGAGGTCGTCGATGTGCGCCTGGCCCTCGTAGTACCGCCGACCCGCGTAGCCTTCGCTGTACTTGTTCGCGAACGGCGAGCCGACCGCTTCCTGCACCGCCGCCGAGGCGTAGTTCTCGCTGGCGATGAGACGCAGGGTGTCCGCCTGGCGAGTGATCTCCTGGCCGAGCAGCCCGTAGACTTCAGGATCGTTGGCCTTCAGTGCGTCGTACATGCGGACTCCCGTCGGGTGCGGTGCGGTGCAGTTTCCAGGGATCCGGTCGGGCCGCGCGGGCGCCCCGCGTCGTGGGGTCGCGCGCGTCCGCAGGTGCGAGCGCGAGCGCTGCCGTCCGGACCGAGCGGACGGGTAGCACACGGTGCGCCGAGACGGCAACCGCGAGCGTCGCCTCGTTGACCCGATTCGAGGGGCACGCTACGCCCGTTGGCGCTCATCGCCCACGCGTCACGCGGGGGCGCGAGCCCCTCGCCGTCCCTGCTCGCCATGACCCGCCCGAACGTCCTCTCGGTGCTCGCTGTGCTCAGCGTCGCGCTGTGCGTGACGGTGGCCGTGCGGCACGCACCGGGGCCTTCGGCGCTCGCGGCCCCCGCCGCGCTGGTCGTCGAGCACGCGCGGCCCGGTGACCTCGTCGTCGTGTACCCGCACCGGTGGCACTTCGAGCTCGACGCGTTCGGCGACGTCCCGGCGATCGCCGTGGCCGAGATGCCGGTCGATGTGCGGCGCTTCAACCGGGTGTTCGTCGTGTATCACGCCGACATCGACGAGCCCGAGGCCCTCGTCGGGCCGGGTGGATCCCCCGCTCCCCGAGAGGCGAGCGGTGCCGAGGCGTCCGAAGCGACTGCGGTGGACGAGACCACGGCCGGCAACGAGACGGCGGACGACGAGGCGGACGCCCGGCCCGGCCCGAACGCGCCGTCGCGGATCCTCGTCGAGACGACCGAGCCCACCCCCGGCGATGGCGCACTCGCCGTCGATCCGACGCGGTTCACGGGCCGCAGCTCCCTCGCGCTCCTGCCGTCCATCGCCGGGCCAGCCGGTGCCGGCGATGGTTCGGGCGACCCCCCCGGCGAAGCAGCCACCGACGGTTCGGGCGAAGGCACCGACGAGGGCTCGGGCGAAGGCACCGACGAGGGCTCGGGCGACGCGACGCCGAACGGGTCCGGCGACGCTGCGCGTCCGCCGGTCGTCGAACGCCCCCTGCGCGACGCCATCGTGACGAACGAACCCCCGCCCGAGCCGGTCGACGAGGCCCTCGAGACCCTGCTGCGCGAGGTGCAGCGGGGGCGGACGCAGATCTTCGCGACCGAGGTGGGCGCGTTCACTGTCGAGCTGTGGCAGAGTCGAGATGCCGCGATCCATGTCGCCGATCTCGCTGACCTTCTGCCCACCGCGCGGGTGCGCCTGGAGCCGCGTGGCAGCGAGCCGATCGATTGCCCGTGGACGGGGAATGGCTTCGTCTGCCCCGACCATCCGTGGGTCCGTGTCGAGCAGGTCGCCGACAACTTCGCCGGCCAGCCGTTGCGCTGCGTCTGGTCGCATCCCGCGCCGAACGCCGACCTCGTGATCGAGTTCCCGCGGGTGCACGGCGCGTCCCACATCGAGGGTTGGTACGCCCACACCGACTACGCCGCCGAGGTCTACACAGGCTCACGCACCGTGCTCGACCTCGAGGTCGACCGGGGCAGCCGGCGGTTCACCGCGCCGCGGGACCGCGGGCGCCGCTCGCTGCAGTGGCGCCTGCCGCGCCGTCACGACGGGCCGCTCACGTTGCGCGTGCACGCCGAACGTCCGGACGTCGCGCATTTCTGCTGGGACCTGCGCCTCGTGCAGCGCGTGGGGGTGCGGTGATGGCGCGCCGAACCACGGACACCCGCCCTCGCTGGCGCACGACCCCGTCGTGGATCGTGCTCACGCTGTCCATCGTCCTCTGCTGGATATGGGTCGCGCCGTGGTCGGCGAGCCTCAACAATCCGAACGAGAACGTGCGCATCTACGCGACGCGCGCGTGGGTCGAGCACGGCACATGGGCCATCGACGAGGTCGTCGAGGACTGGGGCTACGTGAACGACAAGGCCACCCGCAACGGCCTGCTCTACGCTGGCAAGGCCCCGGGCACGTCGATGATGGCCGTCCCCGGGCTCGCGCTGAACCACGCGTGGCACCAGTGGCGCGGCACGACCGCGTCCCGGCAGGAGATCGTGCTCGTGTGCCGGTGGAGCGCGAGCATCCTGCCCACCCTCGTGTTTCTCTTTGCGTTCGGGCGGTTCACTCGCACCGTGACCGCTGCGCCCGGGCCACGCATGACGGCGATCGTGGCCCTCGCCCTGGGCAGCACGATCCTGCCGTATGGGCTGATCTGTGCGAGCCACAGCGTGGTCGCGGCGTTCGTGTTCGGCGGGTTCATGCTCGCGTGGCGGCACGTCGACGAACCCGACGCGTGGTGGATCCCCATCGGGTCCGGCTTCTTGTGGATGGCGTCCATCGCCTGCGAGTACCCCGCCCTGCTCGGGGTCCTCGTCGTCGCGTCGTGGAGCACCCTGCGCAGCCCGGCGCGCCTGCGCTGGATCGCCGGGAACCTGCTCGGCGCGCTCGTGCCGCTCGCGCTGCTCATGGCGTACCACGACGCCTGCTTCGGCTCGCCCTTCGCCGCGCCGTACTCGTTTCTCGAGAATCCCGAGTTCATCGAGCACCACAACGACGGTTTCTTCGGCATGGAGCGCATCCAGCCGCGGGCGCTCTACGGGTCGTTCCTGCACCCCGGCAACGGGCTCTTCTGGTTCGTGCCGTGGTCGATCGTCGCCATCGGCGGCCTCTTCGCGGCCATCCGCGACCGCAGCCTGCGTGAGCCGGCGCTGATCACGTTCGGCGTGCTGCTCGTGTACACCGTGTTCGTCTCGATGGTGCACAACTGGCGCGGCGGCTGGACGGCGGGGCCCCGGTACATCGTGCCGGTGGTGCCCTTTCTCGCGTGGTACCTGCTGCACCTGCTGCGCGCGTCCCGCGGGCGCGGGCTCGAGCCGTTCGTGGTCGTGACCACCCTGATCGGGCTCGCCCTCGGCGTGTTCGCGTGCGGCATCTCGGCGGTGACCTTCCCGCACTTCCCCGAAGAGTCGATCAACCCGATCCACGAGATCTCGGTCTTCTTTCTGCACGAGGGCTACGCGCCCTGGACGATCCTGCACGCGACCGGGCTCAGCGGCCCGGTGACGCTGCTGCCGGTGGCGCTCGGGTTCGTGGTCGCGTGGTTCACCGTGATCGTCGCGTACCGTTCGTGGACGCCGGGCGAGCGGGTGTCCGTCGCGGTCCTGTGCACCAGCGTCGCCATCACGCTCGGCGTGCTGTCGCGGGACGTTGCGCACACGGACGAGCCGCTCGCCGGCCTCGTGCGAACCACGGTGATGAACGTGTGGGAGCCGCGGAAGACGCCGGTGACGCGGGCGCTGCACGCCGCGCGGCTGCCCCGTGGCGTCATCGACACGACGGACCGCGAGCGCCTGCTGCGCGCCGCACGGGACGCCGCAGGCGAAGGGTTCGACCAGACGGCAGCCAGCCTGTATCGCGCGGCGCTCGACGCACCGACGCAGCGAGATGCGGCCGCCTCGGCGACGGCACCGCCAGCGCTCGAGATGCCCTCGCAGGTGCCGGACCGCCCGGACCCGGTGGAGCCCGACGTCGACGACGAAGACGCGGGTGCGGCCGGCGACGGCGGCGAAGAAGTCCCCGAGCCCTGACCGCCCCGGCGCGTGCCTGCGCCGAGCCCGGCGGTGTGGGGCACGGCACCGGCTTCACGGCGGCGCCGGCGTCCGTGCGTGCGCGCACCGTCCGACCATCGCGCGCCCGTCGCCACGCGCCCTGCCGACCTGGCGACGGAGCTGCTGCGACGGCCAGAGGCTGTGCAGGGGCGCGGGCGTGCATCCGCATCTCTCACGCGGCGGTGCGGCGACATTGGCTGGCCGCCAGCGCAGGGGTCGGCGCGTCCGCCGCGACCGGTGCACAGGCCGCGGGTCGCGGGTCGCGGATCACCGACGGCGCCAAAAACGGAAGAACCCGCCGGGCACCAGCACCGGCGGGTTCGTTCACGCGCGCTCGACGGGTCAGGCGCCGGCCGTCGCCTCGGCGGACGCATCGATCAGGCGCTCGGCCACGACCTCGGCGAGGTCCTTCGCTTCCATGCCCGACTCGCGCTGCTTCACGCCGTCCGAGAGCATGGTCATGCAGAACGGGCAGTTCACAACGAGCTCGTCGGCGCCGGTCTCGATGGCCATGTCGGTGCGGTGGATGTTCACGCGCTTGCCCTGGTGCTCTTCCATCCACATCCGACCGCCGCCCGCGCCGCAGCACAGCGCCTTGCGCTGGTTCCACGCCATCTCGCGGATCTCGATGCCCGGCACCTGCGCGAGGGTCTCGCGCGGCGGCGAGTAGTCACCGTTCCACCGCCCGATGTAGCAGCTGTCGTGGTACGCGACCGACTTCGAGCCGGTCATCGACAGGCGCAGGCGGTTCTCCTTCAGCAGCTGGTTCAGCAACCGCGTGTGGTGCACGACCTCGTAGTTGCCACCAAGCTGCGGGTACTCCTTGCCGATCGTGTGGAAGCAGTGCGGGCAGGTCGTGATGACCTTCGTCACGTTGTACTTGTTCAGCACCTCGACGTTGCCCTGCGCGAGCGTCCAGTAGACGTACTCGTTGCCGATGCGGCGCGCGGCGTCGCCCGTGCACTTCTCTTCGGGCCCGAGGATGGCGTAGTCGACGCCCGCCGCCTTGAGGATGCGGGCCATCGCCATCGTGACCTTCTTCGCGCGGTCGTCGAACGAGCCCGCGCAGCCGACCCAGAACAGGTACTCGGGGGTGTGGTCGAGCTCGGACATCAGCGGGATGTCGAGGCCCTCGGCCCAGTCGCCACGGCGGGAGTTCGAGACGCCCCACGGGTTGGCGTTGTTCTCCATGTTGCGGAAGGTCCGCGCCACCTCGGCGTCGACGTCGCCCTCGGTGAGGACGAGGTACCGACGCATGTCGACGATCGTGTCGACGTGCTCGATGAACACCGGGCAGTTCGCTACGCAGGCGCCACAGGTCGTGCACGCCATCAGCTCTTCGCGGCTGATGATGCCGCCGGCGAGCGTGGCGAAGTCGTCCTCGCCGCCGTCGCGGTACACCTGCGCGCCCTTCGTCTTCACGTGGGACTTGAGCTTCTGGATGATCATCATCGGGTTCAACTCCTTGCCGGTGTTGAACGCCGGGCAGTAGTGCTCGCAGCGGGCACACTCGGTGCACGCGTAGGTATCGAGCAGCTGCTTCCAGCTCAGGTCCTCCATGCGGCCCGCACCGAAGGACTCCGCGGTCTCGTCCTCGAGGTCGACCGGGTACAGCGACCCCTTCGGCTCGAGCTTGCGGAAGAACACGTTCGTCGTCGCACCGATGAGGTGCAGGTGCTTGCCGCCGGTCGAGATCCAGTACGCGAAGAACACGATGACCGAGAGGTGCATCAGGTACATCACGACGTAGATGCCGTGGAACAGGTGGTTGCCCGGGTCACTCAGCGGTCCACCGAAGAGCCACGCGAAGCCGCTCGAGAACGGCGACCAGACGGGATCCCAGCCGATCTCCGAGGGGCCGTGGGCCGCGGCGAGCTCGGCGCCGTGGGCGATGAAGCGCGTCATGATCAGCGCCATCTCGAGGCCGAGGATGATCGCGCCGTCGAGGGTCTGGGTCGTGTGCTCGGGCCGGACGACGAAGCGGCGAATGATCGCCGCGACGATGACGATCAGCAGCAGGAAGGTCATCGTGTCCTGCACGAAGATGATCCCGTTGTAGACCGACTGGCCGAAGACCTGGCTCCACCGGAACGACGGCACGAACGCCTTCACCACGAACTCGATCGTCTCGGCCTGCAGGACGACGAACGACCAGAAGATGAAGAAGTGCAGCCAGCCGCCGAACTCGCGGATCGTCCGCGCCTGACCCAGCACGTACGTGACGAAACCGCCAACGCGCGGGCGCAGGTTGTCCAGCGACGCACGGCCATCTTCGCGCCCGGCGGCCACGTAGCGCAGCAGCCAGAACAGGAAGTACCCGGCAACGCCGAAGCCGGCGGTGAACAGGAACGCGACGAACGCGGGCACAAAGATGTGCATCCTTCGACCTCCAGAGGGCCCGCGACGGACGACGCCGCGGCGCGGCACGGTATAACGCGGGGTGCCTCGACGGGCAACGTCGGTGGGCCGAACGCGTCGCGAGACGCGGGATTTGTCCCCCGGGCACCGCCTGTGCGATAACCGAGACAACTTTCTGCACGACAATCGCCCGGCGCTTCAGCGACACGGGCGGCGAGCAACCCCACGAACGTGGTGAGGAGCTGCATGAGCGGACGCGCGGTCGGCATCGACCTGGGGACCAGTAATTCGGTGGTTTCTGCGGTCCTCGACGGGGAGGCGGTCGTCATCCCCGACGACGAGGGCAACCCGATCCAGCCGTCGGTGGTCTCGTTCACGGCGTCCGGCGAGCCGGTCGTCGGGCGACGAGCGAA
>Ga0070726_10005110_pt1 | contig 10120 bp, 7 predicted proteins | sample tdAd471_FD_67275 | JGI IMG/M metagenome (GOLD analysis project Ga0070726, IMG submission 67275) | Marine sediment microbial communities from the Atlantic coast under amendment with organic carbon and nitrate - tdAd47.1 | ecosystem: Environmental > Aquatic > Marine > Coastal > Sediment | place...
GCTTCCCAGGCCGTGATCTCCGGGGTGTTCTCGTTGACCACCCAAGCGGTCCGGCTGCAGTACTTCCCGCGAACCTCGATCCTCCACACATCGTCCACCCATCGAGGCCAGACCTATGTGCCCACGGCCAATCGCTTCCTCATGGTGGGCACGTTGCTGCTGGTGCTCGGCTTTCGGTCGTCCGGGCGGTTGGCTGACGCCTACGGCATAGCCGTCAGCCTCAGCGTGGTGCTCACCGCGGGGCTGTTGTTCTTCGTGATGCGAGACCGATGGGGCTGGGCCGCTCCAGCGGCCGTCGCCGCAACGGGCTTGTTCCTGGTGATCGAGCTGGGCTTCTTCGTGTCGATTGTCCACAAGGTGATGAGCGGTGGCTGGATCCCGCTGACGATCGCGGTCGTTCTTGTGGCGGTGATGGCGATCTGGCGTCGGGGTCGGCAGCTGTTGGCCCGCCACCATCCACGTGTCCCACCCGAGACTCTCCCCGAAGGGCCCCTCGTCGTCCTGGTGCGGCACCCCGACCACGTGCCCTTGGAGCCCTCCACCCGCCCAGATGCCGTGTTCGTCCACGTGAACCAGTGCCACAAGCCCTACATGCATGGGACGTCCCACGGGGATGTCCACGACCACGACGGCCGCTCGGTGGTGCACGCGTGCTTCGGGTTTATGGAGGAGCCTGATGTTCCCGAGCTGTTGGGGACGCTGACGCGAGACCATGGCATCGAGCTCTCCGCGGACCCGACCTACCTACTGATCCACGAGACGTTCCGCGCCGACAATGACCGGGGAATGCCCGCCTGGGCGAAGAGCATGTACAGCTGGCTCGAACGCCGCGCCGAGAGAGTCGCTGGGAGCTATCGACTCCCACCCGAACGGGTCGTGGAGCTGAATCCGGAGGTCCTGCCGTGAGCGTAGAGCGAGTGGTGGGACCCGTGTCGGTGGGCGACGGAGCGCCGCCGATGGAGCTTCGAGCAGTGCCTCGGTATCCTGGACGCAAAACGTCGTAGCAAGTCGGTGCTGGTGGGCGTGGCCTGGCAGACGCGGTACTCGATGGACTCGTGCGCCTGTGCAACCAGGTGGGCGACTGCGACGAGCTGCCCTTCACCCTTCACCTTCGAGGCTTCAACCACGAAAGGAGCGGCTCGTGCCGCGGCCCTACTTGGTGAGGGCCAGCCGCAGCTCGTGGGCCGACAGGTTCGTGAGGTCTTTCGCCAGGGTGCCCGCGACCTTGCGCTCGACGCTCTTGTCGAGCTGCTTGCGCAGGTGGCCCAGGAACCGGGGCGGGGCCGCGAGGTGCAGGCGATCGTAGGCGTTGCCGTGCTTCTTCGCCTCGGCCGCTACCAGGCGCGCGAACTGCTCGTCTTCGACTTCCTTCCGGTCGGTGTGGGGGCTCATCGAGGCCCCCGCCTTGCGCCCCAGGTCGCCTTCGTAGACATCTTGGGCCTTCAGCCGGGCCTCGGGGTGCACGAGGTTCACCTTCTCGGTGAGGGCTCCCGTGTCGTCGTCGATCTCGAAGAAGCGGGCACCACCGGCGTCCGCGACGATCAGCCACTGCATGGTCGACCTCCTGGGCCCCTCAGCCTACCGCACCGCGGGGACCGCGCTCTAGCGCCGCCCATCGCCGGTGCGAGCCTTCTCCCACGCTTCGACGCGTGCAGGCAGCGGCACCTGGAGCATCTGCCCGAACAGTGCCCACCCCATCAACGCGGCCGCCGGCAGGTGCGCGCCCAGGAAGTAGGCCACCAGCCCGAAGGTCGCCGCCGCCTCCATGAGGCCGAAGCGGATGATGTAGGCCGTCTGGGCTGGCTGGGCGCGGAACAGCAGCGGTGCCCCCACCAGCGCGACCGCCGACTGCATCAGCCCGAGGACCAGCAGGGCAAGGGCGGCGCTCTCGTCGTCGGGGGACGGGTCGTCGGGAGCGGCGGTGATCGCCACGATGAAGAAGATGACGATCGACGTGCACATCGACGACCAGATCAGCATCAGCGGAGAGCGGGGAGTGGCCATGGCGCACCCTACCCCGGGGCACGGCCTCGCGACGAGATACCCGGTGGCCCCTCACGAACGGAGTCCATCATGCAGCTCGGTGCCTTCTCGGTCAGCCTCTCGGTCAAAGACCTCTCCGCCTCTCGCGCGTTCTACGAGGCGCTCGGCTTCGACACTCTCGGCGGCAACGCCGACCACGGCTACCTGATCCTCAAGAACGGAGACACGGTGATCGGCCTGTTCCAGGGCATGTTCGAGGGCAACATCCTCACGTTCAATCCCGGGTGGGATCAGTCGGCGCAGAACGTCGACGCGTTCACCGACGTGCGCCAGCTACAGCAGCAGCTCAAGGCCAAGGGCATCGCGCTGACGACCGAGGCCGACGAGTCGACGACCGGGCCCGCGAGCTTCACCCTGGTCGACCCCGACGGCAACGCCATCCTGGTCGACCAGCACCGCTAGCCGCGGTGGCTGCACCAGACGCGATGGTTCGCTACGAGCGCCGCAGCTCGCGACGAGCGCGGATCGGGACTGGACAGGTCCGCTGGAGTCAGGTATGAAAATGAAAATCAATTTCAACTAGGGCTGCTCTCCCCGCCACGCCGAAGGGTCGTGTGCCTGTCCGCTTCTGCTCGCCGACGCTGGCGGGGAGGGCTGGCCCCATGGAGTCGAGATGACCGCACTGCCGCTGGTGTTCGCCCTGGGCTCCGTGATCATCGTGCTGGGGGTGCTGCTGTCGGCCTTCCTGGCCGACGAGCTGTAGCGCTACGTGCCATCGTCGCAGGTGCATACGCTTCCGGTGCATGCGGCCCCGACGATGGCGTCGAGGGAGGAGCAGGTGCCGAAGGAGGCCTGCTCGGGGGTGCCGCAGCCGTAGACGTCGATGATGGAGCTCGCATCGGCCTGTACGGCACGCGCCCCGGCGTGGGTCTGGGTCTCGCCGCTGAAGCACGGGCCTCCGGGGAAGGGGACCAGGGTGCTGTGGGCGAGCACGGCACCGTTCGTCAGGTCGACGCCGACTCCTGCGGTGGTGGTCGACAGGCCCTTGGCGCGCACGATGGTGCTGTCGGCCTGCAGCAGGGTGACGCCGTAGATCGCCTCGTCGCAGCCCTTGCCCTTGTCGCAGTTGCTGCTGCTGAGGGTGACGTCGGTGAGGGCGAGGTCGCCGGCCCCGGTCTGCAGGACGGGGAAGGGGGGTAGGTGTGTGTCGTCACCTGTGCCCCGGGCGGTGATGGACACGTCGAAGAGGGTGGTGGTGCCGTCGGTGGTGTCGAGGGTGTAGGGCGGCGCGCCTCCCGAGCCCTCGAGGGTGAGGGCACGCAGGTCGACATCGCCGCCGGCGACGGTGAACAGCGGTACCCCCTGACCCTCCGCTTCGCAGGTCCACAGGCCCCCCTCGACCTCTAGATCTCCGTCGGTGAGGTCGGCGATGCCCATGCGGGGGCAGGCGGCGAACCCGACCTCCTCGAGGGTGAGGTCGCCCTGGTCGAGCACGAACAGGGCGCCATCCGCCGCGGTGTTGCCGTCAGCCAGGTTGGGGCTGGTGATGGTCACGTCGTGGTCGACGCCGTCGACGAGAGGGCCGGTGTTGTTCGTCAGGTCGCCGCCGCTCAGCAGGGTGGAGCCGCCGCTGGCCACGATCAACCCCCCCAGGTTGCCCTTGAAGGAAGTGTCGATGCCGGTCATGCTCGCGTCGAGCAGGTCGAACACGGGCAGCACGCCGTCGACGTAGGCGGAACCGAGGTCGGTGAGCTGGGACTGCTCGAGATCGTAGACGGTGCTCAGCGCGCCGTACGACGACACCTCGATGGCCGAGATGGAGCTTCCGGTGGCCTCGACCAGGGGAAAGGCCGACTCGAACAGGGAGGTGCTGTCGAGGATGATCAGCGAGCCATCCGCGACGATGAGGGGCTTGGTCTGCGGGTCGACGAAGATGCGGTCGAGCTCCACCCGCCCTCCGTTCATCACGATCTGGCTGTCGAGGAGCACGTCGTAGATGGGTCCGATGCTGACGGTGGCGTCGCCGAGGAAGTCGTCGATGGCGGCCTCGACGCCGACCCAGTGGGTGTCGAAGAAGGAGATGTCTTCGGCGCTCAGGAACAGGTCGGTGCTGCCGTCGCCCTCGAGCCGCAGCCCCTCGATGTGGAGGTTGCCGGTGCCGATGGCGCCCACCATGTAGCTCCCGTTGTCGGTGGGGGTGATGGCGGGCCGGTCGGTGAAGGGGTTGACCTCGGCCCCGGTCCAGACGCCGACGACCTGGATGTCGCGCCCCTGCAGGTCGTTGAAGTCGAAGGAGACCTGCAGGGGGTCGGCGCTGTCGGAGCAGACCTCGACCAGGACACTGCTCTCGCCGATTGACGGAAGGAAGATGGTGCCCTCGGCCAGCGGCAGCTTCAGCTCCCCATCGATCATCAGGCTGATCAAGCGGCTGTCGGCGTCGCCGTCGCAGTCGCTGTCGATGCCGTCGCAGCGCTCGAGGGCGCCGGGGTAGGTCGTGGGCTCGTTGTCGTCGCAGTCATCGGGGGGACCCACGGGCAGGCCGGCCTCGCTGGTCGCCCCGATGCAGTCGACGAGATCGCGGCCGTCGGTAGGCAGCAGGTCGAGCAGGTCGCCCTGGCCGTCACGGTCGGCGTCGATGCCACACAGGATGCCGGTGCCGTCGCCTGGGTCGCAGTTGTTGTTGATGCCGTCGAGGGGCACCTCGAAGGCGCCTGGAAACACCTCGGGGTTGGTGTCGTCGCAGTCGTCGACGTCGGCGTCGTAGCCGTCGCCGTCCATGTCGTCGTCTCGGGTGAGCGGATTGCAGTCGTTGTCGATGTCGTCGTAGTAGATCTCGCGGACGAAGGGCGAGATGTCGGGGTCGGTGTCGTCGCAGTCGTCGTCGTAGCGGTCGGCCCCGTCGAGGTCTTGATCGCGGTCGTTGGCGGGGTCGCAGTCGTTGTCGACGCCATCGTCGACCGCGCCCCACTGCTCGTCGTTGCCAGGGTAGGCGGTCGGGTCGGTGTCGTCGCAGTCGGTCTCGAGGTCGGTGTCGACAGGGAGGTAGCCGGTCAGGGGCTCGTCGCAGAGCAGCTCGATGTCGACGGATGGGAAGCCGTCTTGGTCGAAGTCGACGAAGTAGCCCACGAAGGCGAGGTCTTCGTCGATGTCGCCGTCGCAGTCCTGGTCTTGCAGGTCGCACAGCTCGGGGTTGCCGGGGAACTGCTCCGCGTCTTCGTCGTCGCAGTCGCCCGACGCGGTGGTGTAGCCCTGGGGGGCGGCGCGCTCGCACAGGTCGACGATGGTGTCGCCACCGAAGCCGTCTTCGTCGCCGTCGACGTAGTAGGGCAGGGGCTCGAACAGCTGGTCATCGCTGTCGTCGCAGTCGTCGGCGGTGTCGGCGTAGCCGGCAGGTGCCGAGGTGGCGCACAGGGCCTCGGTGCGCACGTCGACGGCGTCGCCGAAGCCGTCGCCGTCGTCGTCGACGTAGTAGTCGAGGGCGCGGGTCAGGGCGCGCTCGTCGTCGCAGTCGTCGTTGGCCAGCACGGAGTAGCCGGCAGGGGGCGCGCCACACCCTGGCTCGGGGGTGGCTCCGCTGGCGCCGACTCCGTCGCCATCTGCGTCGATGAACCAGTCGATGACGTCGGCCGCGTCGGGGTCGGTGTCGTCGCAGTCGGGGGCACCGGGCCACGCCCGGCCCACGTCGGGCTGGCTGCGGCAGTCGGTGTGGGGCTGATCTGGGTTTCCGACGCCGTCTCCATCGAGGTCCTCCCACCACAAGGTGGGGCTCGTCAGGGAGGGGTTGTCGGGGCACTGGTCGAGGGCGTTGGCGACCCATCCATCGGGGGGTGGGCCGCAGAAGGTCTGCGCGTCGAGGGGATCGCCGGCCCCGTCGCCGTCGCCGTCGGCGAAGAAGTCGGCGGCGACGGAGGCGTCGGGGGAGCTGGGGTCGCAGTCGGTGGTGGCGGGCACCCCGTCGTCGTCGAGGTCGAGGCGCTCGGCGAGGTCGTCGTCGGACAGGTAGGTGCAGCCGACCAAGGCGAGGGGGAGGGTCCAACGGAACAAGGGCATGGGGGACCTCACTGCAGCCGACACAGGCGCATGGCGGCGACACAGCGGATGGTGTGCGTCTGGTTGGGGACCACGATCAAGGTGCCCGCATCGACCTCGGTGTCGCCGAAGCGAGCGGCGACCCGGTAGCTGCCGGCCGGGACGACGCCTGGACCGTGGCTGCCCCCTTCGCCGTGCAGGGTGACGGTGGCGCCGGCCCCCTCGACGGTGACGGTGCCGGCGTCAGCGGCGGGCGCGTCGGGCATCGGGGCGGGGGCTGGCGCGGCAGGAGCTGGGCGTGGGGGTGGCAACGGAGCGGCGGCGGGCGCTGGGGCTGGGGGAGGGGGTGCGGGCTCGGGTTCGGGTTCGGGCTCGGGCTCGGGTTCGGGTTCGGGTTCGGGCTCTGGCTCGGGAGGCGGTGCCGCGACAGGGGTCGGGGCCGGAGCGGAGGCCAGGTCGCCGGGGAGGACCAACCACCAGATGCCCGCCACGAGGAGCAGGCCGGCCAGGCCCGCGAGGGTGGACAGACCGCCCGCAGCGACGAGCCAGGCCCCCAGCGAGCGGCCCGGGGTCGCCGCTTTCTCCCCCTCTCCCTCACGCAGCACCATCGTCTCGGACTGCTCGGTGAGCACATCGCCGGTGAGCTCGTCGTGGGCGAGCTTGGTGCGGGCCAGGTCTTGGGCGAGAGACACCGCGCGAGGGGCCCACACGGCGAGCCGGGGGGCTCCGGCCTCGTCGCGCAGGCGCCACAGGAGGCGCTCCAGCTCGCCGGCATTGGGTCGGTCCTCCGGGTCGTAGGCCAGCAGCCTGCGAACAAGGCCGCGCAGGGCCTGTCCGGTCTCCCCCAGCGCCTCCTCCAGGTGGATGTCGGCCATGCGCACCGTCTCCGCGTGGCGCTCGCGCGACGACGATGTCTTCTTCATGCGACGCCGTGCCGCGGACTCCACGAGCAGGATGCCCAGGGCGTACACGTCGCCCGCAGGCCCGTCGATTCCGTCGAGCCGCTCGGGAGACATGTAGGTGAGGGTGCCCAGGATGACGCCCACAGTCTCGGACTCCCGCGTGTCGAAGGAGGCCCGGGCGATGCCGAAGTCGAGGACCTTGACCTCGCCGGCGGTGGTGAGCTGGATGTTCGAGGGCTTGATGTCGCGATGCACCAGGCCGAGGGGCTCGCCGTCGGCGCGGGTCGCGGTGTGGGCCACGTGGAGCGCGCTGGCGACCTCCGCGGCCATCTCGAGCACGCAGGGCAGGGGCATGGGGCCGGCGCGGAGCACCTGGTGGAGGTTGGCGCCGTCGACGTACTCCATCACCACGGCCCAGGTGCCGTTGAGGCGCACGAGCCCATCGACCTGGAGGATGGCACGGTGGCGGATGAGGCCGAGGAGCCTGGCTTCGTCTCGGTGGCGGGCGGCCTGGGCGTCTACGTCGTCGGCGCTGGCATTCATTAGCTTGATGGCGACATCTTTGGTGAAGCCGCCCTCGCCGACCATCTGAGCATGGTAGACGGTGCCGAAGGCACCCTTGCCGACGGGCTCGACGATGCGGTAGCGCCGCGACGGGCCGCTCACCAGGCCACCGCAGCCGCCACGCCTAGGCCGGCACCGGCGAGTCCGGTGAGCAGGGACGCGGTCTGCAGGCTGTTGGTTCGGGCGCGCAGACCGGCCAGATCCGGGGTGGGGGTGGTGGGGTCGAGGAACTCGGCGCGGGCCCCACGGGACAAGCCGTACATGGCGGCTGCGCCGCCGAGGGCGACGCTCGAGGCGACGACGAGCTCGATGGGGCGTCGCTGGCGGACGCGAATCACCTTGGCCTCCGACAGGTAGGCGGCTCGGTAGTCGTCGCTGATGGCCTCGTAGGCCGGAGTGGGGGCATCGGCCTCGAGGAGCGACGTGAAGCGGACCTCGCCTTCTGCGGTCAGCAGCTGCAGCAACACCGCTCGGTCGGTCGGGCGGGACAGCACGGGCTGGCCATCGACCAGGAGCCTCGCCTCGCTGGGCACAGGGAGGTCATCGGTGGGGGGGAGCGGAGAGGTCTCGGCGGCGTCGTAGGCGGCACGCAGGGGATGCCCCTTGGGGGCGATGGCGGTCGACAGTCGATAGCCGGGCACGGCGTGGCGGAGGGAAGCCATGCTGTGTTCGACGCGTTCGGTCTGCCCGTCGAGGAACGCGTCGAGGGCGCGCACCGCGTAGATGTCGGCGACCTCCAGCGGCCCGAGGGGCTCGTCGACACACGGCAGGGACTGCCACAGCGTGTCGGCGTGGCCCTCGAAGCCGGCCACGTCGAGACCGGCAAAGCTGGCGGTGGCGGCACCCGTGGTTTGGGTGACCGTGGTGACGGGCACGGTCGACGGGCAGTCGGGGGCAGGAAGATCGGCAGCCCACACCTGGGTGATGGCAACGAGGGCAGCGAGTGGCACGGGGACTCCGCGGACGGACGGATGGTACCACCCGGGCAAGGCGGGTCGGTTACGGCGGCGTTCGCCTCTTGTACGGGCAGGCACAACTTGCGGCTGCCCGTACAATCCCGTTCGGCTCGATCCGTCTGGAGACTCCCATGTGGCTGCTACTCGCCCTTGCCTGCTCTCCTGAAGAAGCGACCGGCACGAAAGAGGGACCGCCGAGCTCCTCCACGCCTCCCGACACGTCGCCGCCGCCGACCTCTTCGCCGCCCACAGAGCCCGTGGCACCGCCGTCTCTGCAGGTGGAGTCCTCCCAGACCCAGTTGTTGGCTCTCGACCTCACCATCACCCTAGCTGCGGCAGGGCCCACGTGGGTGGCTTGCACCCGTGACGACGTGCCGGAGGAGGTCCTGCTCATCGAGGGGGAAGGGGTCGTCGGTGAGCAGTCCTGGTCGCTCGTAGGCGCGACCACCGACACAACCTATGCCTGCGAGGTTCACGGCCCCGGGGGGCAGTCCACCGGCTCGGTGACGACGCCTGCGCTCCCCGAGTCCCTGCTTGGGTACGAGGTCACTACCCTCGCGTCGCCAAGCACCGACCCGTTCCTCACTTTGTTCGCCGACATGCGTGCCTGCGCCTCGGTCCTCACCAGCCAGCAGTCCCACGTGGTGATGGTGGACCACGAGGGGGCCCCACGGTGGTTGCTGCCCGTGCCAGAGCCCATCCCCAGCATCGACCTCGACGTGTCGTTCCTGCAGCCGGAGGGTCTGGTCCACATCGGGGGCGGGTGGGGCACCACCGACGCGAGCATCCCGCATCAGGGGCTGTTCCGCACGGTAGAGCTCGATGGCAGCCTCGTGCACGAGCGGACCGTGCCCGCCATCGGGCTGGGCTTCAATCACCACTCCGAGCGCCTCGACGACGGTTCCTTCCTGACCTTGTCGTTCGAGGAAATCGACGATGGTGGAGAGCGTCAGCTCGGTGTCGCCATCGAGCAGTGGGACCCCGCCACCGACGGGCTCATGTGGTCGTGGTCGAGCCAGCAGCTCGTCGACCGCGACCAGCTGCACTTCGCCGATACCCCCGACCTGGGCTCGTGGACCGCCAACAGCCTGTCGCTCGCGGCCGACCCGCTAGGCACCGGGCTGTACCTGTCGGTGGTCACCATCGACGAGATCTGGCGGCTCGACCCCGACACCGGCGATCTGACCCACCGCATCGGCCCCCACGGGGACTGGGCGCTCTTCGGGGTAGACGGGCAGGCGCTGGAGTCCCGTGACTGGTTCTACTTCCAGCACGATCCCGAGATCTCGGCGGACGGGCGCCTGCTGCTGCACGACAACGGAACGACGCGAGGCCTGTTCCCGGACAGCCGGGTCCTTGAGTTGCAGCTCGACTTCGATGCACGGGAGGCTCAGGTGCTCTGGGAGTGGACGGAGCCCGGCTGGTACAACTCTTTCGTGGGCGATGCCGATCGGCTGCCCGACGGGCATGTGGCGGTCACCCAGGGCTACTTCTCCTGCTTCAGCGGGCGGGACGGCCACTCGTCGATCGTCGAGGTCGACCCTGCGACCGACGAAGTGGTGTGGCGCCTCGACTGGAGCGACCCAGACTTCGCGCCCTACCGGTCCGAGCGCCTCGCGCTGTGTGACGTGTTGCCCAACGGCCGGCACTGCCCAGAGGTGGCGGGTCGCTTGGCGGCCCTGCGGG